>Ga0208725_1000006_pt1 | contig 43668 bp, 43 predicted proteins | sample MicForSoSWNH13_O_FD_188004 | JGI IMG/M metagenome (GOLD analysis project Ga0208725, IMG submission 188004) | Forest soil microbial communities from Harvard Forest Long Term Ecological Research site in Petersham, Massachusetts, USA - MetaG HF011... | ecosystem: Environmental > Terrestrial > Soil... | reverse complement strand
TGGGTGCCGCTGTTCCTGTTCGTGTTCCTGTTCGGGCTGTCCATGGACTACCACGTGTTCATCCTCAGCCGGATCCGGGAGATCAGGCTCGGCGGCGCCAGCACCGAGGACGCGGTGACCCGCGGCATCGGCAGCAGCGCCGGCGTGGTGACGGGCGCCGCGGTGATCATGATGGCGGTGTTCTCCATCTTCGCCTCGCTGCACCTGTTCGAGCTGAAGATGCTCGGCATCGGCCTGCCCGCGGCGGTGCTGATCGACGCCACCGTGGTCCGCGGGATTCTGGTCCCCGCGGCCATGGCTCTGCTCGGCGACCGCTGCTGGTACCTGCCCCGATGGCTGCGCTGGCTTCCCGGCCGGAAGGCCGAGGCCGCATTGGGCCCCCGCCCGGCGGCCGAGGCCGCCCCGGCTCGCCTGCCCGCCTGAGACCGTCCGGTCACCGATCCCGAGCGCCCGGGGTGTCCTGCCCCGGGCGCTCGGCTGTCATGATGGTCGAATGGCCGACGAGTTGCCACAGCCCGATACCCGCCGGGCACGGCTGTGGAAGGCGGCGGCGATCCGTGGGATACCGCTGCGCACGATCCTGGTCACCGTCGCGGTCGTGGCGGTCGCCTTCCTGCTCGGCAAGCTGATCTACCGGCTACGGGACGTCCTGCTGCTGATCCTGGTGGCCGGGTTCATCGCGCTGATCCTGAATCCGGTGGTGGTGGCCCTGCAGCGATGGCGGATCAAGCGCCGCGGCTGGGCCGTGGCCATCGTCACGCTGTGGGCCGTCATCGTGTTCATCGGCCTGGCCCTGGCGTTCGGCCTCCCGCTGGTGGGCGGGATCACCCACCTGGCCGAGACACTGCCGGCGTACGTGAACAAGGCCGAGCACGGCAAGGGCTGGATCGGGCACCTGGTGCGCAAGTATCACGTGCAGCACTGGGTGCAGGCCAACGTGCCGAAGCTCGTCGACTTCGGCAAGGGCCTCGCGGCGCCAGCCCTGAGTCTGGGCAAGGGCGCGTTCACGCTGGTGATCGCGCTGCTGACCATCTTCGTGCTCACGCTGCTGCTGCTGCTCGAGGGCCCCAAGATGCGGTCCGGCCTGCTCGGCATGATGTCGCCGGACCGGGCGCAGCGGTACTCGCAGGTGGCCAGGGAGGTCAACAGCTCGGTCACCGGGTACATGCTGGGGAACTTCGTGACCTCCCTCATCGCCGGCGGCGTCGTGTTCCTGACGCTGATGATCACGGGCGTTCCGTTCCCGTTTCTCTGGGCGCTCTGGGTCGCCCTGGTCGACTTCCTGCCGATGATCGGCGGTGCCCTGGCGGGCATCCCCACGGTGCTGTTCGCCTTCGGGCACTCGCTCACGGCCGGCATCGTCACCCTGGTCGTGTTCCTGATCTACACCCAGGTCGAGAACCACGTGCTGAACCCGATCATCATGAGCCGGACGGTCAAGGTGAATCCGCTGCTCGTGCTGCTGTCCATCCTGATCGGGGCGGAAATCGGAAGCTGGATCGGCGGGATCTTCGGCGCGTTCGTGGCAGCGCTGCTCGCCATACCCGCCGCCGGGGCGATCCAGGTGCTGGTCCGCGAGATCTGGCAGACCACCGGGCCGCAGCGGGCCGCGCTTCCGCCGGGGGCAGGTCCGCCCGACGGCTCCGCGGAAGCGGCGGGACCGGACCAGCCCGCCGAGCCGCAGCAGCAGCCTGCCCCCCAGCCCTGAGTCTCGGCTCAGGTCAGGCGTGCACCTGCGGGTGCCGGTCCGCCCAGGGCGCCGCCTGCTCGAGCTGGCTGGCCACCCGGACCAGCACGTCCTCCCGGCCGTAGGCGGCCACGAGCTGCACGCCGACCGGCAGCCCGCCCGGCGTCCAGTGCAGCGGCAGGCTTATGGCCGGCTGGCCGGTCATGTTGAACTGCGCGGTGTAGGGGATGAAGCTGACGATCCGCCCGCCCTCGCCCTCGCCACCCTCGGCGGTGAACCACCCGAGCTCCGGCGGAGGCGCGCCCAGCGTCGGCGTGAGCAGCAGGTCGTACTCCGTCCACCAGGTCGCCATCTGCCGTGTCCACGTCCCGAGCCACGCCCGGCTCTCCAGGTAGGCAACCGCGTCCGTGACCGCGCCGATCTTGCGGTAGGCAACGTTGCGCGGCTCGATCTCGTCCTCGTCGATCGGCCGGCCGAGCAGCAGCTCAAAGACGCGGAACGTCGCCTCGGTGTCGGCGGCGATGATCGTCGTGAAGTGCCGGATGAACCCCTCGTCGAACATCACCTCCGGCGCGGACTGCTCCACGTGATGGCCGAGCCCCTCCAGCAGCCGCGCGGCGCCGGCGACGGCCGCGCGGCACTCGGGATCGTCCAGAAAATCGTCGGCTCCGGGCCGGTCGACGAACCCGATCCGCAGCCTGCCCGGGTCGGCGCCAACCTCCTCGCGCAGCGGGCGGGGCAGCGGCGGGGCGTAGTACGGCTCGCCCGCATGCCAGCCGCTGATCACGTCAAGGATGCCGGCCGCGTCGCGCACGGTCCTGGCTACCGCACCGTCGATCGTGCCGCCGGCCCAGCCCTCGCCGACCAGCGGGCCCTGGCTCACCCGCGCGCGGTTCGGCTTGAGCCCGACCAGCCCGCACTCGCTGGCCGGGATCCGGATAGACCCGCCGCCGTCGTTTGCGTGCGCGGCCGGCACCATGCCGCTGGCCACCGCCGCGGCCGAGCCGCCCGACGATCCGCCGGTGGAGTGGCCCGGAGCCCACGGGTTACGGGCCGGAGGGAAGCTCTTCGGCTCGGTCGTCACCGTGGTCCCCATCTCCGGCACGTTCGTGCGGCCGAGCGGGATGAAGCCGGCCGCCAGGAACGCCTCGGCGAGGTAGGACGTGAGCGGAATCACCTGATCGCGCATGGGGCCGACACCGAACGCGGTCACCTCACCCGCCACCGTGCAGCCCAGGTCCTTGAACAGGATCGGCACCCCGCGGAATGGCACGTCCGGGAGATCGCCTTCGGCCTCGGCCCTGGCCTGGTCGAACCGGGTCCTGATCACGGCGTCCAGCCTCGGGTTCACTGCCTCGATCCGGCCGATGGCCGCCTCGACGAGTTCTGCGGGACTGGCCTCGCCGTTGCGGACCAGCTCGGCCTGCGCGGTGGCATCCAGCCACGTCAATTCGGTCATAACCGAACGCTACTCGGTGACGCCCGTATCCCCCTAGTCATCCGCACCTGCGCTTCTGCCCGCGGTCATGCGCCATCATGGCCGTATGGCCGACGGCTACCGCGTGTACACGGATCTTGCCGGGTGGTGGCCGCTGATCTCGCCGCCAGGAGAGTACGCGGACGAGGCCGCGTACCTCGCCGGCGTGTTCGGTGCGGCCGGGATTCCGGTGCGGGACGTGCTCGACCTGGGCAGCGGCGGGGGCGGCGTCGCTGTGCACCTGAAGGACCGCCTGGCCCTGACGCTCGTCGACCTGTCCGACGAGATGCTGGCCGTGTCGCGGCAGCTCAACCCGGAGTGCGAGCACATCCGCGGCGACATGCGGTCGATCCGGCTCGGCCGCACCTTCGACGCGGTCCTGGTGCACGACGCCATTGACTACATGACGACCGAGGACGACCTGCGGCAGGTGATCGAGACCGCGTTTGTGCACTGCCGTCCCGGCGGCCTGGCGGCGTTCGTGCCCGACCACGTCGCCGATGCGTTCCAGCCGGTCAGCGGGGGTGGCGGCGGCGGCAGCGACGCGACCGGGCGGCAGGCGAGCTTCACCGAATGGACCTGGGACCCGGATCCGGGCGACGACTGGATCCAGGCGGAGTACGAATTCGTGCTGCGCGACGCGGACGCCTCGGTCCGGGTCGTCCGGGAGACGCACCGCCTCGGCGCGTTCAGCCGCGCCACCTGGCTCCGCCTGCTCAGCGGCGCAGGCTTCGGCGCCGTTTCCGCGGAAATGGCGCCCCTCGGCATGCGCGGCAGCCTGTTCGTGGCCAGCAGGCCGGCGGCCGACGCTCCCGCTCAGTAGCGGTACCGAGCGGCAAGATCAGCGCGAGCCCTGTGCCCAGGGGCCGACGCCCCCGATGCGCTCGATGGAGTACCGCACGATGTAGCCGGGCCGCTTGGGCCCCGGGAATTCGGCCTCCGGCGACACGTAGACCTTCGCCAGCCGGTTAAGGAGATCCCATGCGCCATCGCTGGGCTCGATGGTGGCGTGCGCCCGCAGCACCGCGTAGGGGTTCAGGAAAACGCCGGGCGCCCGCGGCGCGTCGAAGGACAGCACAACGCGCGGGTCGCGCTCGATGTTGCGCAGCTTGGCGTACCAGTTCAAGTGCCCGCTGACGAGATCGTCGCCGTCGAGCCCGGTCCAGATCACCGTCACCTGCGGGCTGCCGTCGGCGTTGATGGTGCTCAGATGCGTCATCGGGCCAGAGCCGACCAGGTCCCGGAGTTCATGTGGCAGCGCGCTCATGGATCGATTGTCTCCCGTTCGGGCTGTCTGCGCCGCAGCCGGCGGCTGAGGCCTGCCGGTGGCTTACGCGTCGGACGGCGCATCGGTGTCCAGCGAGTGCTGGACGTCACGGTAGACCGGCACGATCTGGTCCAGGCCAATGAGCTGGAGAATGCGGGCGACCGGGGAGTAGCCAAGGGCGATGCGCAGCTCTCCGCCGTTGGCCGTGGCCAGCTGATGAGCGCGGGCCAGCACGCCGACCCCGGCCGAGTCGCAGAACGTGGTAGCGGTCAGGTCCACGGTAATCGTCTCGGGTGACTGGGCGACCACCGCCGCCAGCAGCTCATCAAGGTCGCCGGAATTCGTCAGGTCGATCTCGTCGGGCATGGCGACAATCGCGTGCCGCCCCGACCAGCGAACGTCCTGATCTGGTGCTGTCATAGTGCGCTCCTTCGCAGCGCGATCATGGCCACATCGTCCTCGCGGGCACCGAAGAGCGACATCAGGTGGTTGCCGAACGCCTCGACGTCGGCTCCGGCGATGTCCTGAGCCGCGACCCGCAGTCGCTCCATGTTGTCCTCGAGCGGGACCTGCCGGTCCTCGATCAGGCCATCGGTGATCAGCAGTATCGTCCCGCCCGGCGGCAGGAACGCCTGCTGAACGTGCGGCTTGTGCATCGGCATGCCGAGCAGCAGGCCGCCCTCGCCGTGGTAGGCAGCCGTGACGCCATCGACGATCAGGGGCGGGATGTGCCCGCAGTTCACGATCTCCAGCTGTCCCGACGTGGGATCCAGCAGCGCCAGGCACAGCGTGGCGAGGATGTTTGGGTGATAGTGCCGCAGCACCTGGTTGACCAGGGCGGCGATTTCCAGCGGTGAACGGCCTTCGCTGGCGAACGCCCGCAGTGCGTGCCTCAGCTCGCCCATCACGGTGGCCGCGTGCAGCGAGTGGCCCTGCACATCGCCGATGGCGATCAGCAGCCGGCCCTGCCAGTCCAAGGCCTCGTAGAAGTCGCCGCCAACCTCGGCCTGCTCGCTCGCTGGCGCGTACCGGACGCAGATTGTGATGCCGGGTGCCTCGGGCAGCGCCATCGGCAGGAAACTGCGCTGCAATGTAAGGGCCACCAGGTGCTCTTCGGCGTAGGCGCGCAGCGCCTCGACCGCCAGCGCGGTCGACTGCACCAGCTGGCGCAGGATCTGCATCTCCTCTTCCCCCGGGCTGCGCTCGAACGCGACGGCGATGGCGACCGGCGGGCGCCCCGGCTTGATCCTGGCCACGGCCACGGCAACGTCGGTGCGCAGCGTGCTGTCCGGGACCAGCCGCAGCCATTCGGCTTGAGGGATGATCGTGGCGGCATGGCCTTCGTCCAGACCGAGCACCCGCTCAGCGATGTCGTCCGCTATCTCCAGCCGGCCGCCGCGTGGCACGGGCACCGGGTACCGCGGTGAGGCCGACATCCGGCGCAGCTGGCCATCGGGCAGGACCAGGATCAGCACGGCGGGGACCTCGAAAATCCGCGCGGCCCCGGCCGCGGCGGCGCGGGCGAGGCCATCAAAGGTCTGCGCCTTGTTGATGTTCAGGGTGACGCTGCCCAGTGACGTCAGGCGGGACGCGGTCAGCTCGGCCCGCTGCCGGGCCCGGTAATAGCGCAGCACCGCCGTCACCGTCGGCAGCAGCTCCGCTGGCTCGGTCGGCTCGATCAGGTAGGCGTCGGCCCCCTGGGTCAGGCCGTAGGCCCGGTCGGTCACGGCGACAGCGGTCGCGGATACCTGGATCACCGGGATGGCTGCCGTCCGCGGGTCCGACTTGAGCTGCCGGCAGACATCGAAGCCGCTCATGTCGGGCAGGTTCACGTCCAGCAGGACGACCTCGGCCGTCTCGGCCTGGTCGAGTGCTTCCTGGCCGGTGCCGACCTCGATCACGGTGTGCCCGGCGCGCTTCAGCCAGGTGGACAGGACATACCGCTTCGCCTCGTCGTCATCAACGAGGAGCAGGAGCGCCGGTGGCTCGGTCATGACGTTGCCCGGCAGGCGTTGCGGATCGCGAAAGCCAGCCGCTCCCTGGTGACCTCGTCCTTGTGCAGCAGGGCCGCGGCGCGCGGCGGTGGCTCCACATCGAGGCCCGTGATGACGATGGCGGGTAGCGCGGCAGGCAGCCGGCTGAGCAGCGCGACGCCGTCCATGCCGGGCATCCGCAGGTCGGCCAGCACCAGATCGACGTGATCTTGCTTGGTGATGGCAAGGGCCTCGTCGCCGCCTCCGGTCTCGATCACCCGGTCGGCGATGCCGGCGAGCAGTCCGCGCAGCACCTGCCGGAAGCCCGGGTCGTCGTCGGCGATGAGGACCGTGCCGACCGCCGCTGGCCCGTGCGGCAGCGACAGGACGACCGTGGTGCCCGCGCCGGGCTTACTGGCCAGGGCCAGGTCGCCGCCGAGCAGCCCGGCAAGCCGCCGCGCGTAGGGCAGCCCGAGCCCGGTGCCGCCCCGGCGGACGCCCGGCACCTGGTAGAACTCTTCGAACACGCGCTCATGCTGGCCGGCCGGAATGCCGATTCCGGTGTCGGCGACCACTATCTCCAGACGCGGCCCCGCCGTACGCACGCTCAGCCGGACCTCCCCGCTGTTGGTGTACTTGATGCCGTTGGACAGCAGATTCCGCAGGATAGCCGTCAGGGCCAGCTCATCGGTCAAAATCGCATCCGGCGCCCCTTCGTCGCTGACGATAACCTCGACGGGCCGCCCCTCCGCCATCGGCCGGACCAGCCCGCGGAGCCGGCTGAGCAGCGCGGGCAGCGCCACCGTCGCGGGGTCGATGCGGAGCCGGCCCGACTCGGCCTTCGCCACGTCGAGCAGGTCACTGACCAGAGTGAGCAGCGTGCGGCTGGAATTCTGGATCAGGTCCACCTGGTGCCGCTGCTCCGGGTCCAGGCCGCCGCCGTCCGGCTCGGCCAGCAGCCGGGTCAGCCCGATGATCGAGTTCAGTGGCGAACGCAGCTCGTGGCTGATGTTCGCCCAGAACCTGTTCTTGGCCTCCGACGCCTCCCTGAGCCGCTCGGACTTCTCATCGAGCTCCGCGTAAAGGGCCACCACCCCGCGGTTCGTCTGCTCCAGTTCCTCCGACAGCTGGCTGTACATCGCCATCACGCCCTGGTTCGTCTCCTCGAGCTCGGCGTTGACCAGGATGAGCTGCTCCTTCTGCTGCCGCAGGTCATCGAGGGCCCGGATCAGATCCTCGTTGTTCCGCCGCAGCTCACCCAGCTGGTCCAGGGGCGAGGGGGGAAACAGGGCGGCCAGTCGCGCGGTAACCGAAGCCAAGTCGACGCGATTGGCCGGGCGCCGCTTCAGCATCCGCAGCACCGGCCCGGCTGCCGTTGCGTCGTCCATCAGCCGGGCAGCCGCGCGCGTGCCCTCGGCCGGCGCTTCGCCGTCGAACCTGACGGTAATGATCAGATGTGACTCATCGGCGCTGAACACGACCGCCGCGGTCTGCTCGGTGACCACGGCGCTGCGGGCGACCTCGCTCAGGGCGGTGGCCACCCGCACCTGGTCCTGGCGGTCGAGGCGGAGCTCGGCCGCCACCTCGCGGGCAAGCTGGCGCGCGGCGAAGACCCCGCCGACGTCCCGTATCTCGATGCGGGCAAAGTCGCTGGTCATGGCTTGAGCACCAGCACGCCCGCGTCGTCGCGGTGCCGCCCGGCCTCGGCGAGCAGAGCTGCAGCCGAGGTCAGCGGATCCCGCGTGGCAAGGCCGGGCAGCGCGGCGATGTCCCACCGGCTGGTCAGGCCGTCGGAATGCATGATGATGATGCCTTTGGGCGGCAGCCGGTACTCGAACTGGCGGAACCGGCGTGCCTGGTGGCCCGCGATCCCGGGGATGGATGCCATCCCGCTGCGGGAGTCGGGGGAGACAATCCAGGCGGCTACGTTGCCGAGTCCGGCGAAGCGCACCACGGGGCCATCGACCTGGACGATGGCCAGCGCGCCGCCGCGTGTCCTGCCCATCCGCTGGTGTGCCCGCTGGAGCAGCGCGGCGGGCTCGGCGGACGGCCCGTCGAAGATGGCGGCCAGTGCTTCCCTGGCCGCCGTGGCGGCCAGGGGCCCGTGGCCGAGGCCATCACAAAGCGCCCCGGTCAGCACGTGGCCGGAGCTGACCGCCCCGTACGCGTCGCCGCATGCGGTTTCGCCGATGATGGGTCTGGTCAAGCCGGCGCAGCTAATGACCGGCGGGTCGCGGGGCTCGGCCCAGAACCGGGCCACCAGGGCGGTACTGCGGCCGGCCGCCGAGTAGATGTCGCAGAAGTCGGCCTGCCTGCTGATCGAGCCCAGCCCGATGCCCAGCGTGCCGGCGGTGGAATGCCCGTCCCGCAGCGCCGCACCGACATCCGCCATCCCGGGCCCGGTGTCGATGGTGACGAACTCGATGCCCGGCGCGCCGGCGTCATGGCTGACCCGCAGCAGCAGCGCACCATCCTGGGCGTACTTGTGCAGGTTGGACGCGGCCTCGGTCACCGCGAGGGCGAGCCGGTCCGCCCGTTTCGCCGGAAACTCGAGATGTCTTGCCATGGCCATCGCCGCGATGCGGCAGGCGCCGACCGCGCTCGGCTCCTCGACCCGGAGCCACTGCATTTCGTGCTCGGCCGGGCTGCTGATTGGCCCGCTCAGCGCGACCACTTGGCCACCACGACGCTGGTCCCGCCCGGCTTGGACATCAGCTCGAACTCGTCGACCAGCCGCCGGGCCCCGGATAGCCCGAGCCCGAGCCCATCGCCCGTGGTCCAGCCGTCGGTCAGCGCCAGGCCCACGTCCGGGATGCCGGGTCCCTCATCGCTGAAGGTGATCCGGATGCCGGCCCGGCCAGCGGCTGACGTGGCCACCTCAACTCGCGCTGTTCCGCCGCCCGCGTGGACGAGGGCATTGCGGGCGAGCTCGCTCGCCGCCGTCACCAGCTTGGTCTGATCCACCAGCGACAGCCCGGTGTCCGCCGCGGCCGCCCGGACGTGCTGGCGCACCCTGACCACGTCGTCGCCCGATTTAATCGGCAGCTCATCCATGCGGAGCTGCCACTTCAGGAATGCCCGTTGAGCATGCGCAGGCCCTGGTCGGCATCGAGCGCGGTGCGCACCCCGTCCAGGGACAGGCCCAGCTCGACCAGGGTGATGGCGACCGCAGGCCGCATCCCGACCAGCACCGTCTCCGCGTCGAACAGCCGGGAGATCGAGCCGATGGTCGCCAGCATGCGGCCGATGAACGAGTCCACGATCTCCACCGCGGTGATATCGATGATCACGCCGGTCGCCCGGGTGGCCACCAGCTCCTCGGCGAGATCCTCCTGCAGCTGCACAACGCTCTGGTCCTGCAGGTCGATCTGGATGGAGACGAACAGCGTCGGCCCGATCTTCAAGATCGGCACGCGCTCCATCAGGCCGGCCCGACCTTCAGGCCCGAACCGCGGAGCGCGTGCTCCAGCGCGCCGGCGAGTGTCGCCTTTGTAGTGATATCGCCAAATTCAATGCCCAGCGACACGATCGTGTGCGCGATCTGCGGCCGGATCCCGCAGATAATGCACTGCGCGCCGAGCAGGCGCGCGGCCATCACGGTCTTCAGCAGGTGCTGTGCTACTTCGGTGTCCACCGTCGCCACGCCGGTGATATCGATCACCGCGTGCGTGGCCCCGTTGGCGACTAGGGCCTCGAGCATCTTCTCCATCACCAGCTGGGTCCGTGCCGAGTCCAGCGTGCCCACCAGCGGAACCGCGATGATGCGGTCCCACAACTGGACCACCGGAGTGGACAGCTCCAGCATCGCCTCGGCCTGCTGCTTGATGATCTCTTCCCGGGCCGCGGCGTAGGTCTCGAATGTGCTCAGGCCAAGATCATCGACCGTGCGCGCGAACGCAAGATACTCGGGGACCATGGCGGCCGTGTCCGCGACAAACTCGTACACGGTGTCCTTGAGCGAAAATACCGCCAGCGCCGTCTCGCTCGGCGAGAACCCGCTTCGCGCCCGGGACCGGGACAGGGTCGCAAGAGCAGCCCTCAGCTCACCCATGGCCAGCTCGTCGGCACCGGACACCGCGCGGACGACCAACCCGTAGAGGTCGGCAAGCTCGGCGCGCACCTCGTCCGCCGAGGCGCGGCCGCGGGCCGCTGCGAAGACGATCTCGGACCAGCGATCGAGCAGCTTCGCCTCGTTCTCCCGCAAGAAGTCGGCCATGCGGCCCTGGCCACTGTTTATATCCACCAGACTCAATCCAATATGTCTCTTTACCGTCTTCACTGACGCACTGAAGGCTACATCCAGCATCTATCCCAGAGCACCTCCAAGCGGGGCAGAGTTACCAGGGAGTCACCAGAAGGCCGTCACCGGTAGAAATCAGCCGCTGGCGGTGACCGCCATCATCGTGGACTGCATCAGCGCGACCCGCACCAGCGAGGCCTCCGGATTGCCGTCACGGTCGTCGGCCCAGGCGACGACCTCGGCGGAGCAGACCGTGAGCGTGCGGCCCGCGCGGACGACCTCGCCGACGGCGCGGAACCGGTCGCCCCGGGCGGGCGAGAGGAGGTTGACCTTGAACTCCACGGTCAGCACGTCCCGGTCCTCCGGCATCAGGCTTGCCGCCGCGTACCCGCACGCCGAATCCGCGAGCGCGGTGATCGCGCCGGCGTGCACGTAGCCGTTCTGCTGGCACAGGTCGGCCCGGTACGGCAGGTCGAGCACGACCCGCCCGACGGCCAGTTCCGCGATCGAGACGCCGAGCGTGGTGAGCAGCGTCTGGCGGCCGATGCTTTCCCTCATCCGCTGCTCGGTGCCGGGATCAAGGGTGCGTGGGGCTCGGGCCGATGTGCTCACGGCACCATCCTGGTGCACCGCCCGCCCGTCGCGAGTGCCGCCGCCGGCAGCGGGCAGGGAACCTGGTCACCTTGGTCCTGACGATGGGGTCAGAAGGCGCCGCCTGCTACGGGCGCGGTAGCGGCCGGCGGCCGATGCCGGCCAGCAGCGTAGCCGGCCGTAGCCGCGGGGCTGACGACGAGACGACGCCGGCTGAGCATGATCGGAACCATGCCGCAAGCCGAGCCTTCCGCAGCAGCGCCCGCCAGCCCAGTCGGCCACCTGCCGCTGCTGTTTCTCGTCGCCGACACCGGCGGAGGGCACAGGAACGCAGCACGGGCGGTCGGCGAGGCGCTCGACCGGATGTATCCGGACCGGTTCGCCCCGGTGCTGTGCGATCCGCTGGGCGGGCCAGGCTCGGCGCGGCTGCTCCGATTTGTCATCGGCCTGTACGGCCCGGTAACCCGGCTGGCCCCGTGGCTGTGGGGCGCCGCCTACCACGCCTGCGACTCGCGCCCGGCCATGCGCGCGCTGCGACGGACGCTGCTGCGGCTCGCCGACCGGCCCACCTGCGAGGCGGCAGCGGCGCTCCGCCCTGCGGCAATCGTGTCGTTCCACCCGTTCACCGGCTCCGCCGCCGTCGCCGCCAGGGATCTGGGCGCGCCAGGCGCGCCGGTCGTAACCGTCGTCACCGATCTCGCAAGGATGCACGCGGCGTGGCGGCACGCCGACACAGACGTGATCATCGCGCCACAGCACCCTGGCCGGGACGGCTGCGGCGCAGCCGGCCTGCCGGTGACCCGCGAGTTCTGGGGCGGCCCGCTGCGCGGCAGCGAGCGCGCGATCCTGCGGCGCTCGCTCGGCCTGCGCGAGGAGGCGTTCCTGGTCCTGGTGACCGGCGGCGGCGAGGGCAGTGGCGGCATCGCCGCCAGGACCGCCGCGATCCTGCGGCGGTTCGCCGACGTCGATGTCGTCGCGGTCTGCGGGCGCAATCAGCGGCTGCGGCGCAGGCTCGACCGGCTGGCGGCCGATTGCGGCGGCCGGCTGACGGTGACCGGCTTCACCCGCCAGATGGCCGACTGGCTGCGGGCCTGTGACCTGGTGGTCACCAAGGCAGGCCCGGGCACAATCGCCGAGGCCACGTGCTGCGGCGCGCCGCTGCTGCTGACCTCGCACCTGCCCGGCCAGGAAACGGGCAACACCGAGATCGTCACCCGCGCCGGGGCCGGCCACCGGGCTGGGAGCGTGCGGCGGCTGCTCGCCGAGATCGACAGCCTGCGCGGCGACCGGGAGCGTGCGGACGCCATGCGCGCCGCGTCCGTGCGCCTTGGCCAGCCCGGCGCCGCGGCCGGCATCGCCCAGCTGATCGCCGGCCTGGCGCTGGCCGCGCTGCCGCCAGCCGCATCGATGCGGCACGCCAGCGCTCCGGGTTGGGAGCGGGCGGGCGCCGCGGATCGAGCGGGCGCCGCTGGGGTTCGGGAGCCGGGGCGGTGCTGATGCAGCTGCAGCTGCGGCGGGCCGCGCGCCCGCTGACCGACGAATGGCGGCGGGTGCCGGTGCAGCCGCGCGGCAGCACCGAGCTCGGGATCAGCTTCCGGCCGCTGCAGGCCGAGGCCCTGGGCCTGGAGCCGCGGGCCGCGCTCCGGGTGCTGCTGCGCTACCCCTTCGAGATGATCAGGATCGCGGCCTACTGGAACCAGCTGGAACCGGCGCCTGGCCGGCTCGAGACCGGTGAGCTCGACCGGGTGCTTGACGCGGCCGAGCAGGCGGGCAAGCGGGTCATCCTCGGCCTCGGCGCGGTCAAGAACTTCGGCTACCCCGAGTTCTTCGTTCCAGCGCACCACCTGGAGCGGCCCCTGCCCGAAGGCACCCTGATCACCCCGGACGGCCAGCGAGGGCTGCTCCGGGCGGCGACCGAGTTCCTCACCCGCGTCACGGCACGGTACGCCGCCCGCGGCGCGATCATCGCCTGGCAGGTCGAGCACGAGGCCGTCGACCCGCTCGGCATGGAGCATTCCTGGCGCCTGTCCGAGGCGTTCGTGCGCGCCGAGGTCGCGGCGGTGCGGGCCGCCGACCCGGCCGGTCGCCCGGTCATGATGAACGGCTTCCAGCCGATGTCGACGCCGGTGGCGCTGCAGCAGCGCTGGCGCACCCGGGACCAGGGTGACTCGCTGGCGGTCGCGCAGCACCTGGCCGACATTGTCGGCATCGACTGCTACCCGCGGCACGCCCTGGCCAGCGCCGGGCCGGTGTCCCTATACCTGGACGGGAGCGAGAGCCGGAGCCGGCGGCGGCAGCTCCGGCTGCTGCTCGACCGCGCCGCCGCTGCCGGGCGCCGGCTGACGATCGCCGAGGGGCAGGCCGAGCCGTGGGAGGCGGTGACGACACCACCGAGCCCGGCCGGCCTGGTGATGTACAGCTGCCGTCCCGAAGATCTGATCACGACCTACAGCCGGCTGCTGAAGCAGGCCAGCGAGTGGCGGCAGGTTCTCGGGAGTTACCTGTTCTGGGGTGCGGAGTACTGGCTGGCCCGCGACGGCCAGGGGGATCCGAGCTACCTGCGCGCGTTCGCGCGCGTGCTGGACGAGAGCGGCTGAGTCAGCGGGTGCGCTCCCGATAGCCGAACACGGCCGACCCGGCGGCCATGAACACGGCGAACAGCGCCGCGGTCACCGCCGCGTCGGCCAGCGGGCTGCCCGACACCACCTGGCCGTAGCCGGGGGTCCCGGCGTAGAACGCGGCCCGGGTGAGCTCGACCACGTACCGCATCGGCATCAGGTGCGCGACCACGTCCAGGTAGAACGCGGTGCCGCGGAGCGGGACCAGCACGCCGCCGAGCACGTACTGCGGGATGATCAGGAACTGAAAGATTTGCATGGCCGAGCGCTGATTCGGCAGGGTGGCGATGGTCGCCAGCCCGAACGCCGCGCCGAGCAGGCAGCAGGCCAGGCACGGCGGCAGCAGCGCGGCGAGCTGCCCGGCCGACATCCGGACGCCGAACGCCACCGCGAACCCGACAATGCATATCCCCTGGAACGCCGCGACCAGGGTCTCCCCGGCGATCTTCCCGGAGACCAGGGTCAGCCGGGACACCGGGGTGACGAACAGCTCCCGGGAGAAGTCGTTCTCCCGGTCCTCGACGATCGAGATCATGCCGGCCGCCGCCGACTGGAACAGGCTGGCCGCGAGCACGCCGGTGAACGCGAGCGTCACCGCGTTCAGGCCGGTGATCCGGCCGACCGTGGGCTGCAGGACCGCGCCGAGCCCGCCGATCAGCAGCACGGGGAACGCCAGGTTGACCGCGAGCCTTGGCCGGTCGCGCAGCAGCTTGATCACGTCGCGCTGGGCGATGGCCGCCGCTCCGGACAGCTCTCCGGTCAGCACCGCGCTCAGCTCCGCTCGACGAGCTGCAGGTAGGCGTCCTCCAGCGTCGCGCTGAGCTGGCGCGCCTTGACTTCGGCGGGGCTGCCGCGCTCGATGATCCTGCCCTTGACCAGCACGCACACCGCGTCGGCCGTCTCCGCCTCGGCCAGGTAGTGCGTGGTCAGGAACACGGTGGTGCGCAGCGCCGCCCTGGCCCGCGCCAGGTAGGCCCACAGGCTGCGCCGGCTCTCCGGGTCCAGGCCAGCGGTCGGCTCGTCGAGGAACAGCACGGCCGGCCGGTGCATGAGCGCCCGGACAATCTCCAGCCTGCGCCGCTGCCCACCGGACAGGGCCCGGACACGCCGCCCGAGAAGATCGCAGAGATCCAGAACGTTAGCCATGTCCTGGACCTGGCAGCGATAGCCGGCCGGCATCAGCCGGTAAGACGGCCGCCACGGATGGAGCCCGTAGAGCACCGCGTGCAGCCTGATGTTCTCCTCGGCGGTCAGGTTGAGATCGAGCGACGGCTGCTGGAACACCACCCCGAGCTCCCTGCGGACCTTGCCCTGCTCCGTGGCCAGGTCCAGGCCGGCGATCCGGACCCGGCCCGACGTCGGGGCGAGGGTCGTGGTGAGCACCGACACCGTGGTGGTCTTGCCCGCGCCGTTGGGCCCGAGCAAGCAGAACAGCTGGCCTTCGGGCACGCTGAAGCTGATCCCGTCGACAGCGTTGGCCGCGGCGGCCCGGTAGCGCTTGACCAGGTGATCGACCTCGATCGCGGTCATGTGCCGGCGCTGGGTCGCGCGCGGCCGCCGGGCGACGGCTCACCCCGCAGCCGGCGGTACCGGGCATCGAGCCCGCACCGCCGGGCCAGCCAGGCCACCGGCCGGAGCATGGTCCTGACCAGCGCGGCAGGCAGGTACGGCGCGCGCACCTCTCGCTCAAAGTCGCGCATGAACAGCGCCAGGTCGACCGGGTTCGGCAGCCTGCGCGCCGCGGCATGCTGGGCCTGGGCCATGGCCGCCGCGGTCTCCAGCAATTCCACCATGCTCAGCGCCGGCCATGTCTGCACAGCGACCTTGGCGGGCCGCGGGCCGACGTTGGCGAAGAGGTGCACGGTGCCGGGCGGCACCAGCACCGTGTCGCCCGGCCCCGCCATGATCCGCCGGCCGCCGACCCGGAACCGCATCTGGCCGTCGAGCACGGTGAAGCACTCCTCCTGCTCGGGATGGGCGTGACTGCTCGGTACCCGCCCGCCGGGGGCGAGCAGCAGTTCCCACTCCAGGACGCTGCCGCGGGGATCCGCCGCGGTCGCCTTGATCGTGATCTGCTCGCCGCTCAGCGGGTTGACGATGACGGGCGGCCCGGCCGCCTTCTGGTCAGCTGACATCGCGCGGCACCGTGGTCCGGGCGGCGACGAGAGCAAGGACGACAGCGAGGCCGGCCAGCAGCGCTGCGGCCGCGGCGAACGGCAGCGCAGTCGCCGTGCTGGCCGCTCCGTGCGCGGGCCCGAACGCCGCCCCGCCGAGTTGCGACCCGGCCAGCGTCGTGGCCGCCGTGTAGGGCAGGTACGGCTGCACGGAGTTGAACAACGCGCCGAGCAGGGACTCGATCACGATCGTCCACGCGAAGACGCCGATGACCGCGGCGAGCTGAGAGCGGATGAGCGAGCCCAGCGCGGCCCCGATCGCGGCCATGAGCGCGGCCGCGACCAGGTGGCCGAGCCCGTACCGTACCAGCGTGAGGTCACCTACCGGGATGTGGTAGCCGCGCCCAAAGATGAAGCCCAGCCCGGTGCCGAGAGCGATCAGGTAGCCGATCAGCCCGTATCCGGCGCCGAACGCGGCCGCGGCGACCGTCTTGGCGGCCAGGACCCGGCTGCGGCGCGGTGTGGCCAGGTAGGTCAGCGTGGCGGTCGAGTGCCGGAACTCGCCGCTGGAGACCGTCACGCCCATCACCGCGGCGAGCACCAGCGCCCATATCCCGCCGGTGATCACGGAGTTGAGGCCGGCGGCCGTGCCAAGGGACGCGACCTTGCTTCCGCCGCCGGAAAATGTAGCCTCGAGCACCGAGAACACGGCGGTCAGCCCGGCTGCCGTGGCGAGCAGGCCCCAGGTCATCCGGACGGTGCGGATCTTGAGCAGTTCGACGCGGATCAGTCGGATCATCGGGATGCCTCCCCGGCGGGCAGGACGGGCTCGCCGGAAGCGCGCGAGGTGAGCTCGAGGAAGATCTCTTCGAGGTCGCCGCCGCCCGCGGTGAGCTCCCGCAGCGGCGCCTGGACCACGAGCCGGCCGTGGTGGACGATCACCACCGAGTCCACGGTCTGCGCGACCTCGGCCAGGATGTGGCTGGATACCAGGACCGTGTGACCCTCGGCGGCCAGGCCGCGCAGCAGGTCCCGCAGCCAGCGGACTCCCTCCGGGTCCAGGCCATTGGCGGGCTCGTCCAGGATCAGCAGCTCAGGGTCGGTGAGCAGCGCGGTGGCCAGGCCGAGCCGCTGCCGCATCCCGAGCGAGAACCCGCCGACCCTGCGGTCGGCCGCGTCGCTGAGCCCGGTGAGCTCCAGCACGTCGTCGATCCGCGACGGGTCCGCCTGGCCGGCCAGTGCCTGCACCCGGAGGTGGTTCCTCGCGGTCCGGCCCGGGTGGAAGCTAGACGCCTCGAGCACCGCGCCGACCTGGTGCAGCGGCTCGGCCAGGTCCGCATACGAGCTGCCGTTGACGGTGGCCGTGCCAGCGCCGGGCCGCACCAGGCCGAGCAGCATCCGCAACGTCGTGGTCTTCCCGGCGCCGTTCGGCCCGAGGAACCCGACCACCTCGCCGGCCTCGACCGTGAAGCTGAGCCGGTCGACCGCGAGCACCGGGCCGAACCGCTTGGTCAGGCCGCGTACTTCGATCACGGACATGACATCTCCTTTCCTGCCTGCTTCAGCGTGCCTGGCCGCCACCTCTGGCGTCGTCCGTCCCACGGGCCGTCTCAGGTCGTCTGAGGCGGTAGCCAGCGGTGCCTGCGCTGCGCCAGATGCGGTAGCCGGACGGCCCTCGACGTCACCACCCGGCCGATGCCGCTGACCGGCCCGGGCGCGTAGCGTTCAAGGCAGCGATGAGAGAAACAGGCCTGCCAGGACGCGTGCTGCGGGCGGTCCGGCCCCAGGCCGGCCCCGGGGCGGAACCGGCCTGGCCCGGCAGCGCGGGCAGCTGGGCCATCGACGCCGTGATCGCGGCCGCGGTGATCTCCTTTGAGGTGTACGTTTCGCAGGAGGCAGACTCCTGGAGCCCCCACGCGCACCAGGCTCCGCCGGGGGCGGCGGCCCTCGTCCTGCTGAGCCTGGGCGGGGCCGCCCTGGTGGCCCGCCGCCGTTACCCGGTCGGGGTCCTGCTGGTCACCCTCGTGAGCGCGATCTGGGCGATGGAGCTCGGGGCCAAGGTGGTCTGGTTCGCGGTGATCGTGGCGTTCTTCACCGCAGTCCTGGCCAGACAGCGAGCGGCGGCGATCGGGTCACTGATCATTGGCTTCTTCGCGTCGGTGTGGCCGCCGTGGCTGATCGGCCAGCGGAACCACACCTCGGTCGAGTTCGCCCTCTGGCTCGCGGCCGGGCTGATCTTCCTGCTGGTCATCGCCGAGCTGATCCGGATCAGGAGCCAGCGGGCCGCCGCGCTGGAACGAAGCCGCGCCGACGAGCTGCGGCGGCGGGCCAGTGAGGAGCGGATGCGGATGGCCCGGGACCTGCACGACGTGGTCGCGCACAACATCGCGGTGATCAACGTCCAGGCGAACACCGCCCTGCACCTCATGGACCGCCAGCCGGAACGGGCTGCAGCTGCGCTGGCCACGATCAACGACGTGAGCAGGCAGGCGCTCGTCGAGCTGCGCTCAGTGCTCGGGGTGCTGCGCGACGTCGATTCCGGCGGCGTCAACGGCGCGCCGAGGGCTCCGGCGCCGGGCCTGGCCCGCCTCGCCGACCTGGTGGAGAACGCGGCGGCGGCCGGGCTCACGGTGTGCGTCGAGGCGGACGGGCGGACGGCGGCGCTGCCTGCCGACGTCGACCTGACCGCATACCGGATCATCCAGGAGGCGCTCACCAACAGCGCCCGGCACTCCGGCGGCACGGCCGCGACCGTGCGCCTCGACTGCCGCGACGGCGTGCTGCTGGTCGAGGTGGACGACGATGGCCCGCCGGGCCCGCCGGGACCAACGCCGGCGCCGGCCAACGGCTCCGGGCGCGGGATCGCCGGGATGACCGAGCGGGCTGCGGCGCTCGGCGGCACGGTCGAGGCCGGGCCGGGACCGCGGGGCGGTTTCACGGTCAGGGCGTGGCTGCCGGTGCGCGGGAGCGAGGAATGATCCGGGTCGCGCTGGCCGACGACCAGGAGCTGGTCAGGGCCGGGTTCGCCGCGCTGCTCGACGCCGAGGACGACATCGAGGTCGTCGGGGAGGCCGCCGACGGCGAGCAGGCGATGCAGCTCGCCGCCGCCGCGACGCCGGACGTGCTGCTGATGGATATCCGGATGCCGCGGCTTGACGGCATCGAGGCGACCCGGCGGATCGCCGCGAGCCCAGGCCTCGGCGGCGTCCGGGTCGTCATTCTGACCACGTTCGAGCTGGACGAGTACGTCTTCGAGGGGCTGCGGGCCGGCGCCTACGGGTTCCTGGTGAAGGACACCGACGCCGCGGAGCTGATCCGGGCGGTCCGGGTGGTCGCCGCCGGCGAGGCGCTGCTGTCCCCGACCGTCACCAGGCGCCTTATCGCCGAGTTCGCCTCGCGCACCAGGGAGGCGGCCAGCCTGGACGGCATGGACGAGCTGACTCCCCGAGAGCGCGAGGTCGTCGCGCTCATCGCCTCCGGGCTATCCAACGACGAGATCTCCGGCAAGATCTACGTGAGCCCGTCAACCGTGAAGACCCACGCCGCCAGGGCGATGACCAAGCTCCGCGCCAGGGACCGGGCCCAGCTCGTCGTGTTCGCCTACCAGGCCGGCCTGGTCCGGCCGGGCTGGGCGGAATGACCGGGCGGCCCGGCGTCAGTCACCGAGCGAGACCGCCGTCCACTTGATCGTGACGGTCCACGACGTCGAGGTGTCGCTGCTCAGTTCCGGACCGGTGATCTTGATGCCTTCCTGCTGTGCGTCCCCGGTCACCGCCGCGCAGCTGCCGGCGGCGAACTCGGGATCGCACACCGAAGTGCCGGTGAGCCCGGCGGCGTTCACGCTGCCCGCGGCGAAGTTCTGCAGCAGGTACTGGTTGTTCCCCGGCAATTGGCCGCTGGACAGAGCGCAGGCGACGGTGGGACTCCTGCCGAGGTTGCACAGGCCCCATTGCGTGCCACTGTCGGAGGGGACCGCGTTGCCGCTGTTCACGAAGATTCTCGCGGCGACCCCGGTGTTCGTGATCGTGATCGGGTAGCTCCCGCCGGACCCGGCCTTGCCAACCCAGCACTGCCCGTTGGGGAATCCGAGCGCGGCCGACGTGGATGCGGTGTTGACGCTTCCGTTGCCGCCGCTGCAGTTGCCGAAGCTGGCCGAGGACGGCGACACCGACACCGCGACCACGGTCGGAACCGTCTTGAGCGAGATCGAGATGCTCGAACTCCCGCCCGCGGTTCCCGCCATGCTGGAGGTGCCCCCGGTGGCGCACGCGGCGAGCCCGGCCGCGGCGAGGAACGCGACGGCGACCAGGGTTCCGCCCCGCCGGAGCTTCCGGCCGGCCGACGGCGCCACCCCGGGCGGCGTCCGCTCGACCCGGATCCGGATCCCGGACCGGCGCAAGCCGAGCCCGACGGCCAGCAACGCCAGCAGTCCGGCCGCGAACCACCACGTCCAGGGGGGGACCAGGGGCCCGGGGCCGGTCGCCGGCCCGGGCCGCACGCTGAACTCCAGCGGCGTGGCGGCGGCCACGCCGAGATTGACGTGCCCCGCCGATACGCCCGGCGCACCGGTCACGACGACGTCGCTCAGGTACCGGCCCGACCTCGCGCCGGCCGGCACCACCAGCTCCAGCGGAATCTTGGTGCTCTGCTGTGGCGAGAGCCGTACCGCGGGCCCGGTCATTCGGATCCAGGACCGCGGCACGCTGCGGCCACGGCCCGAGGACAGCCGGTCAACTCCTACCGTGACCGACTCGGGCTGGGTGCCGGTGTTGACGACGTACACCGGCGGGAGCGCATAGCTCTGGCCGGTCAGGGCCGCGTTCCCGAGACGTACGGGACCGGCTTGCACGCCGACCCCGATGCTCGCATCCGCCACCGGAACGGAAATCGAGAGCGCCACAAAGGCGACAGGTACTGCGAGCGCGAGCACCAATCCCCGCCGCATACGCACGTCAGCCACCTCCCTATCTGCGTATATGACTCTAATAGCCAGGCATAAAAGAATAAAGGGAAAGGTTACATCGCCCATTAGGCTTCGGATACGGCCTGCGAATGGCAGGCCCGTACCATCAGCCCGATAGGGGCCCGGTTCCTGGCACCGGCCTGCCGTCCTCCAGGTACACGAGCCCGCTGGCACCGGACGCGGCGCTCACCCGGCGCCGGATCGGGCCCCTGAGCAGCTTCAGCGCCTTGGCCAGCGTTACCAGCCGGTACTCGGAGATCTCCTCCGCCTGCAGCACGATGGCGCCGAGGCTCGCGTCCCCGAAGACGCCGCAGTCAAAGAGAAACCGGATGCCGCCCGGCCGGTCCGGGCGGGGCCGGCGGAAGTCAACACACGCCAGCCGGCCGGTGCGAACGTGCAGGCCGCACTCTTCTCGCACCTCCCGCTGGCAGGCCTCCCACGGCGACTCGCCGTCGGCCTCCATGACGCCACCCGGTATCGTCCATCCCGACTTATATGTCGGTTTCATGATCAGCAGGCGGCCCTTGCGGTCGAAGATCAGCGCCCCGGCGGATGCGGGGATGGCCGGCAGGATCTCCGGGCCGGTCGCCACTTCACCGTTGGCCACAAGGCAAGCCTACGGCCGGAAGGCTCGGGCACCGGGCCAAGACGTCCGACTCGTCCCGGCTTGTGCGGCCGGCGGGGGACGTGAATAATGATCGCTGCGGTGCCGAGCGACGGCTCGGCCGCTCCAGTGGGTCCAGAGACGCGGCCCGTACCTCTGCTATTGAGTCGGGGAGACGGCGCGTGCCTCAGGAACACTGTCCCGTGGCGTGGCTGCGCGGCGCAGCCGTGATCACGTTGCCGGTGGAGATCGATATCTCCAACGCCGACCAGGTGCGCGACGAACTGCTTTCGCTGCTCAATCGCGGCCCGGCCGTGCTGCTCGTGGATATGGCCGAGACGACGTTCTGCGATTCCGCCGGCGTCAATGCCCTGGTCCGCGCCCACAAGCGGGCCACGGCCAACGGCGCGGAATTGCGCCTGGTCATCGCCGCGCCAGGGGTGCAGCGGGTACTGGCCATCACCGGGGTCGATCGCCTCATACCTGTCTACCCGAGCGTGGCTGCCTCGCTGGCGGGGGCGGGCACGCCCGGCCGTGACGAGGAGACCCCCGCGCTGCGCGAGCAGTGACGCTGCCGCGGCCACATCATTTAGTACGTTTATCGAAGGCTGCGAGCGGGATCTGACGCTGCCCGCGCCCCTGACTACTCAGCCCAGCCCCGGGTACGCGCATCCAACCGTGCACTCGGTTGTTCGCGCCCCACGGAGGTAGTCATGGCCCAGACGCCGGACCCGGGCGCGGCGCTCGAGTTCGGCGGGAGCGGCTGGCGCAACACCATCCGGCGAAGCCTGCAGGAGTTCGTGCGCGATCGCTGCAGCATGACCGCGGGCAGCCTGGCGTACCACTGGTTCCTGGCCCTGTTCCCCGCTCTCATCGCCTTGCTGGGCCTGGCCAGCCTGGTTCATGTTGGCAGCGGCCTGGTGCAACGGCTGGTCGACGGACTGAACACCGCGCTGCCGGCCGGGGCATCGGGGGTATTCGTCGCCGCCGTCAACTCCGCGACCACCCGGTCCGCGAAGGCCTCGCTCACCGCTTTGATCATCGGCGTGGTCGTCGCGCTGTGGAGCGCATCGAGCGGGATGGCCGCGCTCGAGACCGGGCTCGACATCGCCTATGACGTACCCGTCGACCGCAAGTTCGTCGCCAAGCGGCTCCGGGCCTTCCCGCTGATGCTGGCGACCGCCGTTTGCGGCGGCATTTCCTCCGCGCTCATCGTCTTCGGCGCCTCCATCGGATCGGCCGTCGAAGGCCATGTGGGGGTAACCGGAACGGGTTTCGTCATCGCCTGGACGGCCACGCGCTGGGCGCTCACGGTCATCGCCGTCTCGCTGCTGTTCTCGGTCTATTACTTTTACGCCCCGAACCGGGAATCACCTCGCTGGCAGTGGGTCAGCCCAGGTGGGGTGACCGGCACGGCCATCTTCCTGCTCGCCTCGGTCGGCTTCTCGTTCTACGTGTCCAAGTTCGGCTCCTACGGCAAGACGTACGGCGCCTTCGCCGGCGTGGTCATCTTGATCTTCTGGCTCTACCTCGCCGGGCTGGCGGTTCTCCTTGGCGGCGAGCTCAACGCGGAGGCCGAGCGGGAGGCGGCCGCTAAGGCGGGTCATGCCGACGCACGTTAAGGGCCCGCATGCGTGGGTAGCCGCAACGGGAACGTGACCTGACGAAGACCGGATGGTGAACTGATGAGTGAAGGAACGACAGGCTCGCCAACGGTGGCGGCGGAAGATCGCCCCACCGGCGAGCTCGTGAAAGACCTGTCTGAGCAGATATCCCACCTGGTCAGGGACGAGCTGCAGCTGGCACAACTGGAAATGACCCGAAAGGGCAAGCAGGCCGGCCTCGGCATCGGCATGCTCGCGGGCGGCGGCGGCATCGCCGCCTATGGCGTTGGCTGCCTGATCGCTTGCGCGATCATCGCCATCGCCTCGGTCCTGGCCGCCTGGCTCGCCGCGCTCATCGTCGGGGTTGCGCTGCTGCTGGTGGCGGGGGTGGCTGCGCTGCTCGGCAAGGGGCGGCTGAGCAGGGCCACGCCGCCCGTGCCCGAGCAGGCGATCGGCAACGTCAAGGCCGATGTCGACGAGATCAAGGAAAGGACGCACCGATGACCGCAGGACAGTCCGGGGGCAGCGCCTCCGGCGCACCGACCGAGAGCGAGCTGAGGAAAGACATCGAGCGCACCCGTCAGCAGCTTGGTGAGACGGCCGAGGCGCTCGCCGCCAAGGCGGACGTCAAGGCGCGGGCGCGGCAGAAGGCTGCCCAGGTGAAGCAGCAGGCCACGGCCCGCGCAAACCAGGTCAAGGACCAGGCCGCCAGCGGCTGGGGGAACAACCCGGCCGCGCTCGCCGCGGCCGCGGCAGCGGCGGTTTTCGCCTGCATCGCGATCGCGGCTTGGCGGCGCCGATGACGTTTGAGGCTCGCATGGAGGGCAGAACCTGAGCACGCCCGCCGCGGAGAGGTGCCATCATGACGGCTTCCACCATCCGGCTGCCCGCCCAGGACGCCGAGCAGAGTGATCAGGCGCTGGTGCGCCTGGTCCAGTCACTGCCGCGCGACAGTGCCGAGCGTGACACTGCTTGCGAGGAGCTCATCACCCGGTACCGGCCACTGGTCCGCCACTGTGCCCAGCGGTACCGGCAGAGCCCGGAGTCTCAGGAGGAACTGATGCAGGTCGGATACGTCGGCCTGCTCAAGGCGATCAATAACTTCGACCCCGCGGTCGGCAGGAACCTCGCCGCATACGCCCAGCCGTGCGTCAGCGGCGAGATCAAGCGGCACTTCCGGGACAAGCGCTGGCATGTGCACGTGAAGCGGTCTGTGCAGGAGCTGCGGCAAGAACTGCGGCAGGCCAGGGCCGAGCTGACCCAGCGGCTGGCCCGATCGCCGCGGTCCGACGAGCTGGCCACTCATCTCGGGGTCAGCGACGCCGACCTGCGTGATGCGGAGCGCGCCGACCTCGTCTTCCAGGCCGCGTCGCTGGACGCGCCGCTGCCCGGAGACGAGGATGCGGCCGCTCTTGGCGACCTCATGGGCGAAGAGGATCCGCAGCTGGAGCACGAGCTCGACATGCAGTCCGTCTGGACCCACTGGGACGAACTGCCGGTTCGGCAGCAGAAACTGCTGATGATGCGGTTCTACGGGAACATGAGCCAGGCCGAGATCGGCGAACGGCTCGGCATCTCTCAGATGCACGTGTCCAGGCTGCTCGCCGCGGCCCTCGACTACCTGCGCGGATGCATCATGGGCGAGGACGCGGGCCCGCGGAGCTGACCGGATGCCGCGGCTGGGTGCGGCGGCCAGACCGGGTCAGCCGTCCGGGGGCTGGCCCGCGCGCAGCGCCAGCATGGTGACGTTGTCGCGCAGCTGACCGCCGCAGAACTGCAGCACCACGTCCTGGATCCGGGACACCACCCGGGCCGCAGACTCTCCGGCGAGCGCCGCCAGCTCGTCAGTGATGCGGTCTTCAAAATCGACCATGTGCGGGCCGCACGCGCTGATCAGTCCGTCGGTGAAGAGGAACAGCAGGTCCCCGGCCGCAAGGTCCAGTTCCTGCGTGGCCGGCTCGGCGTCGGGGAAGATCCCGAGCGGGAGCCCGCCGCCCTGCAGGACCTGAGTCCTCCCGTCCGGCCGGACCAGTACCGGCCACGGATGGCCCGCGCTGCCGAGCACCACGTGCAGGCTGCCGTCGCGCCACTGCAGGTGGCCGACGCTCGCCGTGACGAAGCGGCCGCCGAACTCCTCTTCCATCATGATCTCGTTGGCGCCGCGCAGCACCGCGGCCGGCTCGGGGTCCCAGTGCGCGAGCACCCGGATCGCGTGCCTGGCCGCGGCGGTGACGGCGGCCAGGTCCTGGCCCCCGCAGACATCGCCGATAGAAAAGCCCCATCCCTCCCGTGCCGGATAGATGTCGTAGAAATCGCTGCCCTCGTACTGCGCCATCGCCGATGCGTGGCCGGCGGCGACCTCGACGCCCGGGACCTGGCGCGGATGGCGGGGCAGCAAGCTCGCCTGCAGCGCGTCGGCGATCTCGGCCCGGTGCCGCAGCACCCGGTCGGCTCGCATCGCCAGCGCCAGTTGCTCGCCGAGCTCCTCGACCAGCCCGACGTCGGCCAGCCCGAAATGACCGTGCCCGGCGGCCCGGGCCAGGGTCAGCGCCCCGTAGCGGTGCTCGCCGTCCGCGAGCGGCACGCACAGCAGCGACGTGGCACCCAGCTGCATCAGCAGCGGCGCGGCACCGGGCCCGCCGGGGCCGGTTCCGAGAATGCCCGGGTCCTCGGCGTGCGCGACGAGCATCGAGATGCCCGACTGGTGGACCTGGGCGGGAGCCGAGTCTGGCGAGGGGTCGACCCCCGACACCTCGCGGGCCAGCTCATCGGAAGGCTGGTCCTCGGGCCCCACCACGAGCTGCCGCCGCAGCCGCTGGTTCCGCTCCACGTCAAGGATGAGCCACGCGGAGAGCTCTCGCGCGAGCAGCCGCGCGATCCGCTGCATGGTCACCGACTCGGTGTGGTCGACGTTCTCGAGCAGGATCCGGGTGGCCGACGTCACCAGGTCGAGGCGCCGTGTCGCCGAGCGGAGCGCGAGGTCCCCCGGCTGCGGCTCTCCGTTGTGGCTGGCGGCCACCTCGGGCTCGGGGCCGGCCAGGGTGACTCCGGGCGCGGCCACGGCGACGATGAGCTGGCCGGAGTCGCCGCGTGCCAGGACCGGGCACACGGTGACCTCACACTCCGCGACCCCGTCAGCGGTGAGCACGCCACAGCGCAGCGTGCGGGTTTCGCCGGTGCGGACGACGGCCGCGACCTGCGACTGCAGCGCCGCGCGGAACGGCAGGTCGATAAAGGCGGTCAGCAGCTTCCCGGTCGGGTACCCGGAGCGCGAGCCCACGAGCTGGCCGGCCGCCGAGTTGGCGCGCCGCACCGTTCCGTCGAGCCCGAGCAGCAACAGCGGCACGGGGACCTGCTGGAAGACGGCCTGCAGCAGCCGCCGCTCGGCGTGCGGGCCGTCGGCCGGGTCACCGCCCAGGCCGCCTGAAGCGCGGTCCTCCGCGCCCGCCAGCGCTTGCACGGCGCCGTCGAGCTCGGCGAGCGCCGCCTCGAGCAGCGGCCCGAGCCCGGCCCCGGGCAGCCCCGCTGCCTGCCGCAACGCGTCGCTCCTGGCCTTCAGCCGGGCGGCCTCGCCTGCCGTCTCCCGAGGGCCCGCAGACCGTGCCATGCTCAGCGATCTCCGTGTGTCACGGCCCAGCCCAGCCCGTCGCCGCCACGGGAGTCGATGATCCTCGTGGCGACATCGGTCACCTTCATGTTGCGCGCCTGCGAGACCTGCCGCATCCGCTGCAGCGCGTCGGCGGCGCTGCAGCCGAGCGCGTGCATCAGCACACCCTTGGCCTGGTCAACCACGGAACGGGACTCGGCGGCATCGCGAAGCTGCCGAGCGGTGCGCCGCGCCTCGCCGTACTCCGATGCAATGCCCACCACCGTCCCGCCGAAGGCGATCAGGCGCTCGGCCACCGCGATTGAATCCGGCCCCAGCGTCCGCGGCCGCGCGCCGAATACCGACAGGCACACGGCCTCACCGCCGGAGCGGTGCGCCAGGCTGAGCGAGCACCGCACGCCCTGGCGCAGCGCCGCGCTGGCGTACTCCGGCCACCGGCGCTCCTCGAGCGTGTCGGGACAGCCAGCCGGCTCCCCCGCGCTGATTGCCTCGAGCAGCGGCCCGCTCCCGCAGCGCACCTGCACGTCGATCAGCTCGGGCAGGGACGGATGGCTCGCGGCGACCGCTTCGGGCTCCCCGCCGCGCCAGAGCACGGCCGCAGCCCCGGAGCACGCGGGCACCTGCCGCGCGGCCTGGGCCACCAGCTGGTTCAGGGACCTGAGCTCGGACGTCTCGCCGGTACCCAGAAGGCCAGTGCCTTCATCCGCGAGGCCGGCTCCGGACGTAGCGTTCCGCCTCCCATCGAGCATGCGCCGCGTCCGCGGACGCGGCGCAGGTCCCCTTCCGGTCATCTCCCTGGGTATCACGTTTCCCTGGCCCCGGGTACCCTGACCCAGCGCTCCATGCAGCTGAGCAGTTCCTCGGTGTCCACGGGCTTGGTGATGTAGTCGGTCGCCCCGGCGGCGAGGCTCTTATCCCGGTCACCCTGCATGGCACGGGCGGTCACCGCGATCACCGGCAGCCCGCCGAGCTCCGGGATCTTGCGGATCGCGCCGGTGGTGGCGTACCCGTCCTGTTCCGGCATCATCACGTCCATCAAGACGATGTCGATGCCCTGGGTGCTGCGCAGCATCTCGATGCCGGTCCGGCCATCAGGCGCGTGCAGCACCGTCATCCCGTAGAGCTCCAGAATGCTGGTGATCGCGAAGGCGTTGCGCATGTCATCGTCGACGATGAGTACCCGCTTGCCGCGCAGACTGGCATGCGCCCCCTGCGGTGCCTCCGACCGCCTGTTACGCCACGCGGCCGCCGGCCCTGGCACGGAACCGGCGGGCTTGGTGTCCTCGCGGCCGGCCTCGGCGGGGGCCCTGGCCTCCCCGTTCGACGCGATCAGCTGGACGGGCTGGACGCGCTCGTCGGCCGCCGGAGGTCCGGGCGGCAGGAACAGGGTGAAGGTGCTGCCCTCCCCGGGAACGCTCTCGGCCGTGATCCGCCCGCCAAGCTGGGTGGCCAGCTCCCGGCAGATCGCCAGGCCCAGCCCGGTTCCGCCGTAGCGGCGGCTGGTGGTGCCGTCCCCCTGCTGGAAGGCGCCGAAGATGACCTCCAGGTTCTGCTCGGTGATCCCGACGCCGGTGTCGGTCACCGAGAAGGCGATGCCCGGATCGGCGGCAGCGGGCGCGGTGCTCGCGGTGATCCGCAGCTCCACCCGCCCCTGGTCGGTGAACTTGACCGCGTTCGACAGCAGGTTGTGCAGGATCTGCCGGAGCCGCTGCCGGTCGGTGACCAGCTCGGGCGGGAGGCCGGGTGGCACCGGCTCGGCCACGAACTCGAGGCCCTTTTCCGTGGTCAGCGGCCGGAAGATGGCGAGGAGGTCATCGACGAGGGCGCCGAGGGCAAACCGCTCCGGGTGCAGCTCCACCTTGCCGGCCTCCACCCTGGACAGGTCGAGGATGTCGTTGATGAGCTGCAGCAGGTCGGTCCCTGAGGAGTGGATGACGTGTGCGTACTCGACCTGCTTGGGCGTCAGGTTCTGCTCCGCGTTCTGTGCGAGCAGCCGGGCCAGGATGAGCAGGCTGTTCAGCGGGGTGCGGAGCTCGTGTGACATGTTCGCGAGGAACTGCGACTTGTATCGGGACGCCAGGTCGAGCTCGCCGGCCCGGTCCTCGAGTTCCTGCCTGGCCTGCTCGATTTCCACGTTCTTGATCTCGATGTCCCGGTTCTGCCTGGCGAGCTGCGCGGCCTTGTCCTCCAGCTCGGCATTGGAACTCTGCAGCTCGTCCTGGCGGACCTGAAGTTCCCTGGTGCGGGCCTGCAGCTCCCCGGCAAGCCGCTGCGACTCGGCCAGCAGCGCATCGGTCCTCGAGTTGGCGATGATCGTGTTGACGTTGACCCCGATGGTCTCCATCAGCTGCTCCATGAAGTCCTGGTGCAGCTGCGTGAACCGGGAGAACGAGCCCGCCTCGATGACCCCGAGGACCTGGTCCTCGAAGACGATCGGCAGCACGATCAGATTGACCGGAGCCGCCTCGCCGAGCCCCGAGGAGATCTTCACGTAATCGGCGGGCAGGTCGGTGACCACGATCGGCTTTCTGGTCCGCGCGACCTGGCCGATCAGCGACTGGCCCAGGCGGAACTGGCTCGGCGCCTCGATGTCGGCGCGCAGCCCGTAACCGGCGATCAGCCGCAGCCGGGTGTCGCCGCCGTTGCTCTCGGCCAGGAAGAATGTGCCGTGCTGCGCCCCGACCAGCGGGACCAGGTCGTCCATGATCAGCTCTGCGACCACGCTGAGATCACGGTGGCCCTGCAGCTGGCCGGCGATCCGGGCCAGGTTCGACTGCAGCCAGTCCTGGTCCTGGTAGGCCTTGGTTGTCTCACGCAGCGACTGGACCATCGCGTTGATGTTGTCCTTGAGCTCGGCGACCTCGCCCTGGGCGTAGACCGAGATGGACCGGGTCAGGTCGCCGGTGGCGACGGCGCTGGTCACCTCCGCGATCGCCCGGACCTGGCGGGTGAGGTTCCCGGCCAGCTCGTTGACGTTCTCGGTCAGCCGCTTCCAGGTACCGGAGACGCCCTCGACCTCGGCCTGGCCGCCGAGCCTGCCCTCGCTGCCCACCTCGCGGGCGACCCGGGTGACCTCGGCCGCGAACGACGACAGCTGGTCGACCATGGTGTTGATCGTGGTCTTCAGCTCCAGGATCTCGCCGCGCGCGTCAACGTCGATCTTCTTCGACAGGTCGCCGTTGGCCACCGCCGTGGTCACCTGGGCGATGTTGCGGACCTGGCTGGTCAGGTTGTTGGCCATCGAGTTGACGTTGTCGGTCAGGTCCTTCCAGGTCCCGGCGACGTGCGGAACCACGGCCTGGCCGCCCAGCATGCCCTCGGTGCCCACCTCGCGCGCCACCCGGGTCACCTCGCCGGCGAACGCGCCCAGCGTGTCGACCATCCCGTTGATCGCCTGGGCCAGGACGGCGACCTCGCCGCGCGCCTCGACGGTGATCTTCTGGCTCAGGTCGCCGCGGGCCACCGCGGTCGCCACCTGGGCGATCGACCGGACCTGCGCGGTGAGGTTGGACGCCATCACGTTGACGTTGCTGGTCAGGTCCTCCCACGTGCCCGATACCCCGCGTACCGCGGCCTGGCCGCCGAGGTTCCCTTCGGTGCCCACCTCGCGCGCCACCCGGGTCACCTCGTCGGCGAACAGGGACAGCTGGCCCACCATCGTGTTGATGGTCTCCTTCAGCTCGAGGATCTCCCCGCGCGCGTCCACGGTGATCTTCTGGGTCAGGTCACCCTCCGCCACGGCGGTGGCTACCTGGGCGATCGACCGGACCTGGGCGGTCAGGTTGCCCGCCATAAAGTTCACCGAGTCGGTCAGGTCCCGCCACGTCCCGCCGACACCGGGCACCCGCGCCTGGCCGCCCAGCCGGCCCTCGGTGCCCACCTCGCGGGCCACCCGGGTCACCTCGTCGGCGAACGCGGACAGCTCGTCCACCATCGTGTTGATCGTGTTCTTCAGCTCCGCCATCTCGCCCTTGACGTCGACGGTGATCTTCTGGCCGAGGTCGCCCCTGGCCACGGCCGTCGCGACCCGCGCGACATCGCGTACCTGGGCGGTCAGGTTGCCCGCCATCGAGTTCACGGAGTCGGTCAGGTCGTTCCAGCTTCCGGCGAGCCCGGGCACCTCGGCCTGCCCGCCGAGCCTGCCCTCGCTGCCAACCTCCCTGGCCACCCGGGTCACCTCGGAGGTGACGAGCGCAAGCTGCTCGTTCATGCCGTTGAACACGGCGGCGATCTCGTCCATGAGCGGGTCATCCGCCGCGGGCAGACGGGTGCTGAAGTCGCCGCTGCGCACCGCGGTCAGGCCGGTTAGCAGGCGCTGCAGCCGGTCGTCCGCGGGCTGTCTCGCCCGTTGCTGGGTTGCCGTCATCGGGACTCCTTTAATTACGCAGGACGACTTCGTATGGCAGGGGCGAGGGCTGCGCCTGGCCCGCCGCGCCCGCCCCCGGGCCAGCGCATGCGACAGACCGATCCTGTCACTCCCCGTATAGGCGGAGAATAGTCAGCAGATGGCAAACGCGCGGTAGCGTGTGAGCCCGCCCGGCTGGTGGGGTGCTCGCGGGAAGGCGGGGAGGCGTGGCAGAACCGAGCGGTCCCGAGATCGCCCGGCTGAAGGCGTTGATCGCGCGGCAGCGGCGAGAGCTGGACGCGGTTCGCTCGGGGGCCGCGGCCCGATCGGTTACCGACGTGGCCACCGGCATGCTGATGGAACAGCTGCACTGCTCGCCCGCTCAGGCGCGGCGCCAGCTGGACACCCTGGCCGCCGAAGCCGGGGAAACCGTCGCGGACCTGGCGGCGCAGATCGCCGGCCAGCAGCCCCCGGACGGGGCTGCCGAGGCAGCGGACCCCGTTGCGGGCACGCTCAGCGTCGCCTGGGCAGCGGCCGAGGCAGCGCCCGACGGCAGCGCCGTGGCTGCCGCGCTGCTCGATGAGGTGCTTGCCCCGGCCGGGGCGGCCGCGGTCGCGCTCTGGCTCATCGAGCCGGACGGCGGCCTTGAGCTCGCGGGGCAGGCGGGCTTCGGGGAGCGCGAGGCGGGCCGCTGGCGCCGAATACATCCGGACATGCCGTCGCTGCCCAAGGACGTGGCCCGCAGCGGGATCGAGGCCTGGTGGCAGGCGGGCCCGCCGCCCGGCGATGACCGGCCGCTGATGGGCCGCTGGCCCGGCGGGGCCCGGGTCGGGCTGCCGCTGCACGACTCGGGCACGATGATCGGCGCCATCGTGATCTGCTGGCCGGAGCCGCTCGCTGATTTCCCCGATCCGCTGCGCCGCCAGCTCATCGCCCTGGCCGATCTCGCCGCCCACGCGCTCGCCCAGCTTCCCGGCGGGGACCAGGCGGCCAGGCACCGGGCGTCGTGGATCTTCGGCCTGATGGACGGCCTGCTCGAGGGCTTCATGTTCGCGCACGCCGTCCGGGACGACGGTGGCGAGGTGATCGATTTTCGCGTCGATCACGTCAGCGCCAGGTTCCGCGACGCGGCCGGCCGCGGGGCCGCCGAGCTGGCCAGCCGCCAGGTGCTCGAGCTTTACCCGGACGCGGCGCTCGCCGGGGGTCTGTACGACAGCTGCGTGCAGGCGCTGGTGACGGGCGAGCCGCAGTACGTGGCCGGCGAGATCGTGGCCGCCCAGACCGGCAATGCCGCCGCAGTGCCCGCCCCAGCCATCCGGATCGCGCGGCTCTACGACGGCGTGGCGATCGCCTGGCGGGCGGCGGACGACACCGAGCGCCTGGCCACCCTGCTGCAGCATGCCCAGCGGCTGGGCCGGATCGGCAGCTGGGAGGAGAACATGCGGACCGGCGAGGTGCACTGGACCGAGACAACGTTCGCGCTGTTCGGCCAGGCGCCCGGCGCCCCGGTCCCGATCGCCGATCTGGACTCCCGGGTCCCGGCCGAGGATGTCCCCGTGGTGCAGGGCTTCCGTGACACGCTGCTCACCGAGCGCAGGGAAAGCGCCGCCGCGTTCAGGGTCGTCCGCCCCGCCGATGGCAGTGTGCGCCAGATCCGCGCCTATGCCGAGCCCGTTGTCGATCCGGCCGGTGCGGTGGTGGCCGTCAGGGGCGCGTACCAGGATCTCTCGGCCGACTATCACACCCGGGTGGCGTTCGCCGCCGCGCGCGAACAGCTGGCGGATTCCGAGGAGCGGGCGGCCGAGGAGCATCGCCTGGCCCTGCACCTGCAGCAGGCCATCACCCCCCGGGTGGCGGAGCCGGTGGCGGCCGCCGGGCTGGACGTCGCAGCGCGGTACCGGCCGTCCCGGCCAGGAAGCCTGGTCAGCGGGGACTGGTACGACACGGTGCTGATGCCCAGCAAGGAAGTGCTCGTGGTGGTGGGCGACATCGCGGGCCACGGCCTGGACGCGGTGACCGGCATGGTGACCATCCGTAACGGCCTGCGTGGGCTCTCGATCACCGGAGCGGGGCCGGCCACGCTGCTCGGCTGGCTGAACGGCGCTGCGTGCCACTTCACCGACGGCATCATCGGCACGGTCATCTGCGGGCTCTACAACCCGACGGACCATACCTTCCGCTGGGCGCGAGCCGGGCACTTGCCGCCCATCCTGGTTCGCGACGGCCAGGCCCGCACGCTGTCGCCACCGCACGGCCTGCTGCTCGGCGCCGACCCGGATGCCACCTACGCGGAGATAACGACGCCGCTCCAGCTCGGCGACATCCTCCTGCTCTTCACCGACGGCCTCATCGAGCGCCGGGACAAGCCGATCGACGACGCCCTGGACACGCTGCGGGAGATCGCCAGCCGGGCCGGCCCGGGCGATATCGGTTCCTTTGCGGATCGTGTGGTGGCCGAGGCCTCATCCAACACCGACGACGATGCCTGTCTCGTTGCGGTCCGGGTCCGCTGACCCGGGCGCCTGATAGCGGTTGGTTCCGGGGGGTCGTCCCCCCGGAAAAACTCAGCCGGCGGCCGAGAGCCCGGCCGCGATCGCGTCATCCACGGTGTCGTACATCGGGAGGCGCTCGGCCAGACCGGTGATCCATAGCGTCTTGGTGTGCCGGTACCGCGCGCCCGCAAGCGCCAGCACCCCGCCGGCGGCCTGCAGCCGCTTCCAGTGGCCGACGATCACCGCCAGCGAGCTGGTGTCCATGAAGTCCACTGCCGCCAGGTCGAGGATGATGCAGCGCTGCTTGCGCCGGGCGCTGGTCAGGTGCTCGTCGAGCTGACGGCTGGTCACGATGTCAAGCTCGCCGCCGACCGTGACGATCATGCAGTCGCCGCGGCGCTCGGACGAGAGGCGGAGTTCCGTCACGTGCACCTCCGGATCACCAGCCAGTTCCAGGGCCCCCTTCCGGCCTCATCGTATGCTGGGTGGGCCCGCCGAGCCGCACACCCGATGCATACGCAATGCATACGCATAGGTGCGTTACGCGGGGGAAGCTAACGCCCAATGGGCCCGCGTTCGGTATACGCACAGGCGGGAGGGTCGGCATACGCGATGGCTGACGCTCCCGATGGCGGCCTGCGTCATGTCGCGTTTTTCTACCGGGACCGGGCCGACCGCCAGACACAGATCCTGAGCCTGGTGCGGGCCGGCCTGGCGCGAGGCGAGCCGACGTTCGTCGCACTGCCCGGGGATGCGGCCCGGCTGGTCGCCGAGCAGCTGGACGGGGAGCCGGGGGAACTGCTGTGCGCCGACATCGCCGGCCTGGGCAGTAACCCAGCCCGCCTCATCCCGGAGCTGCGGGCCTTTATCGACAAGCACGCTGACCAGCGCGTTCTTGTGCTCGGCGAGGTGCTCTGGCCAGCGCGCTCACCGGCCGAACTGCGCGAGGCCACCCGGCACGACGCGCTCATGAACCTGGCCTTCGCCCGTTCGCCGGTCACGATCCTGTGCGCCTATGACGCCACCGGCCTGCCGGCGTCCGCCATCGCCGACGCCACCTGGACCCATCCGGAGTACCTCACCAGCGGGCAGCCGGTGGCCGCGCCGGGTCACGGGCCGGCCTGGGAAGTCCCGTCAGACTGCGACCGGCCGCTGCCGCCGCCGCCCGCGGGCGCGGAGAGCCTGGCCTACGACACCGACCTGGCGCCGGTGCGGCGGCTGGTGGAGCGCCACGCTCACGGCACCTCGCTCGGCGCGGATCGGGTGGCCGATCTGGTCCTCGCGGCCAGCGAGGTCGCCGCGAACACTCTCGACCACACCAGCTCGGGCGGCACGTTCGGTGTATGGCGCGATGGGGACGAGATCCTCTGCCAGGTGCACGATCAGGGCTGGATCGCCGATCCGCTCGCCGGGCGGGTCAGGCGCGGCCCGGACGGCCGTGGCCACGGCCTTTACCTGGTGAACCAGGTGTGCGACCTGGTCGAGCTCAGGACCGGGCCGACGGGGACCACGATCCGGATGCACATGCGCCTGCCGCGCCTTTCCTAGCCGCGCGGCAGCCTTTTGTTTAAGCCCCGGCATGCGGGCAGTAGAAGGCTCTGCAACGAAAGGAGCCTGCCGTGGCCCTCATTCTTTTGATCCTGCTGCTGGCGATCCTGCTCGGCGTGGGCGGGTTCGCGATCCACCTGCTGTGGATCTTCGCCCTTGTCGTCCTGGTGATCTGGGTGCTTGGATTCCTGTTCCGCGCCGCCGAAGGAGGCGGCCGCAGCCGAGGCCGCTGGTATCGCTGGTAGCTGTGCTGTACACCCGGGCGCGGACCCCCGCCCCGCGCCCGGGCCCTATCCCTGGTTTAAGCGCCCGCAGCTGGGGAAGAGATAAAGCTACGGATAGTGCTTACGACGCAGGCACGCCCGCCACGCCGTCATGGCGTGACTGAGGCGTGCCTTTTGCGTTCGCCGTAGCTCTCCAGTTCCCGGGAGCTCGGCCGGCCCGCCCAGCCGCGCCGTGGCCCCCGGACCTGAACCAGGAGACTCGTGATGAGGATTGCCCTCGTAGCCCCCAGCAGCGACCCGTTCGCCGCGCACCTAGACCCCCGCTCTGCCGCAGAAGCAACCCGGGTGATCTCGCTGGCGCGGGCGCTGGCCGCCGTTGGCCACCGCATCACCATCTACGCCCGCAAGGACTCGCCAGCGCTGCCGGAGAGCGCGATTGTCGCGCCCGGCGTCACCGTCGAGCATGTGCCCGCTGGTCCGCCCGCGCCGATCGAGCCGGACGCGCTCACGGCACATCTGCCGGAGTTCGGCAACTACCTGGCGCAGCGCTGGCGCCGGAACCGTCCCGACGTGGCCCACGCCCACTCCTGGGCGATGGGCCTGGCCGCCCTGGCCGGCGCGCGGGGCCTCGGCATACCCGTGGTGCAGACCTTCGGCTCGCTCGGCGGTGCCGAGCAGCGGCACAGCCTGCAGGAATGCGCCTCGGATGCCCGGATCCGCCTTGAGGCGTGCATCGCCCGCACCGCCGACGCGGTCCTGGCCAGTTCCGCCGAGGAACTCGCGGACCTGGCCAGGCTCGGCGTGCCCAGGGCCAAGATCAGGGTGGTGCCCTGCGGCGTCGACACGGAGCGGTTCTCACCCGACGGTCCGGTGGCGGAGCACGGCAACCGGGTACGGCTGCTGGCCGCTGAGCCGCTGACCGAACCGGACAGCCTGGCCATCGCCGTGCAGGCGCTTGCCGACGTCCCGGACGCCGAACTCGTCATCACGGGCGGGCCGGAAAAGGCAGGTCTCGCCAAGGACAAGGCACGCCAGGACCTGATGCGGATGGCAAAGAGGCTAGGGGTCGGCAACAGGCTCGTGTTCACCGGCAAGATCTCCCCGGCCGACCTGCCCGCGCTGCTGCGCTCCGCCGACGTGCTGGTCGCCACCGCGCCGTACGAGCCGGTCGGCATGACGATGCTCCAGGCAATGGCGTGCGGCACCCCTGTCGTCACCCCGGCGACCGGTGCCGCGCAGGACGCCGTCGTCGACGTGACCACGGGCCTGCTGCTGCCGCCAGGGGTACCCCATCCGGCGCAGCTCGCCGCGCTGCTGCGGCGGCTGCTGGCGAACTCGCTGCGGCTCGAGGCCTACGGGATCGGCGCTGCCGACCGGGCCAAGTCCCGGTACTCGTGGGAGCGCATCGCCCGGGAGACGCTGACGGCCTACGCAGGCTGCGTGCGCCGCACGCCCGCCGCGGTCAAGGCCAGGAGTGCCGAGCCACGGCACGCTCCGGCCAGCCAGGCCACCGAAGCCGGGCGCCTAGCGGGGGCCGGGTACGCGCTTCCGTGACCGGGACCCGGCCATGGACTCCGCGACCACCACGCCGACCGGCAGCAGCACGGCGACGGGCAGCCAGGCATAGGCCGACCTGGCCAGGATGCCGCCGGCCAGCGCGCCCACGACGAGCGCCGCCAGGGCGCCGAGGCTGCGGCCGAGCCCTTCCGGCCTGGAACGGGTGGACAGGCTGGCCAGCACGCTGAGGAGGGTGCTGGTCAGGAACGTGCTCGACATCTGGCCGAGGCGGCGCACGGCGGCGCTCTGCATGCCCATGGCCGCCGCCGCCACGATCAGCAGTGCGAGCTGAGCGCCATCGTGAGGGCTGCCATCCGACAACTCCCAGCCGATACAGAAGCCGGCCAGAACGACTAGCTCCGCCCCCAGTGTGGCCGTCACGCTGACTGGCCATGCGCCGGCCTGACGAGAACGCCGCGCGGCCAGCGGAGCGCCGATCGCAGCTCCGGCGGCGTACCCGGCAATCGCCAGGCCCGCGTGGATCGCCTCGGCGGAGGAATGCGTGGTGGCCGCGACCCCGAGCAGCACCAGGTTGCCGGTGACGACGCTGCTGAAGACCTTCCCGAGGGCGAGAAACGAGACCGCGTTTACCGCCCCGGCCGTTACGGTCAGCAGTACTACCCGGTAGTCGCGGGCGGCCGGCCCGCGGCCGTTTTCGCCGTCATCCGCGGTCATCCCCATGGGCCTCCTGCAGCCGGGCCCGCTGCGGCCCGATCGCGGCAGCGGGATCTTCGGCAGAGGCTACGCCCGCGAAGATCACGGCAGCTGCCAGAAGCCGCCGGCGAGGCCGCATTCCGCGAGCAGTTGCTGCGCCGCGGCGATCGGCCGGGGTGACCAGCCGGGGTCCAGGCGGTTGCCGTACCAGGTCTGCGCCAGCCGCCACATGGTGACCGAGGGGATGACCTGACCGACCGGACGGGGCCCAGACCTGGCCCAGGCGCCGACGTGCGGCGGGCCGCAGAACAGTCTTATGTTGCTGCACGTGGCGACCACGTCCTCCCACCAGCGGCTGGCCTGCCACGGGATGTGCACCACCAAGTCCTCGCCGGGCGGCCGGTCCGGGCCGGCCCGCAGCACCAGGTCGCGACCGCAGCCGGGGCAGCGGGTCCGGATCACGACCGGCTCGCCGAGCGCGGCACCGATGCCGAACGAGTCCCAGGCGCACCCGCCCCACCACATGCGGTCCCCGGCGTAGCCGGCCGGGCCGGTGCCCTCGGCGCCGACCGCGAAGCCCATCGGGGCTGCCGAGAACGGGTGGGCCATCCGCACCGCGTCGCCGGCCGGCGTGAGCACGATCGCGTGGGCGTCGTGCAGGTTCCGCATCGCGTCCCTGACGCCGGGCTCGGGCAGCCCGGTCTCCGCCGCGAGCTCGCCGGCCGACGGCGGCCGGCCCTGGCCGGCGAACGAGCGGTAGATGGCCAGCCGTACCGCCCGGTCGGCCGGGTTAAGGCCGGTACCGGTCAAGGCCGGCGCCCCGAGGCGAGCAGCACCTCCGCGGCGCGCCGGCCGCGGCGCACGATCCGCCGGCGGCTGGCAGCGTCGGGGGCCAGCGCGGCCTGGGCTGCGGCGCCGTCGATGACCATTGCCATGGTCGCGGCGAGTTCCTCGGGCTCGGGCAGCCCAGCCTGCGTGGCGAGCCCGGCCAGCGCCCCGATCACGTGCTCCTTGTGCCGCCAGGCGATCCGTCCGGCCCGGCCGTCGGTGGCCGGCGCGCCGAGGGCGGCATCAACAAACGGGCAGCCGCGGAATGGCTCGCTTGCCGCGGCCGCCTCGAGCCTGTCGAACGCCGACAGAAGGTCCGGCCCGACCAGCCACCGGACGTGCCGCGGGTCGTGGTGCTCGAGGGCCGCGGCGATCAGTTCTTCCTTGGTCGCGAAGTGCCGGTACGCCGACATCTTTCCGGCACCCGCGGCCTCGGCCACGGCGTCCATCGATACCGACCGCGGGCCGGACCGCCTCAGCAGCCGCTCGGCCGCCGCTATCAGCCGCTCTCTCGCATCATGCGTACCGGTCACAGATCTAAACGATACATATATGTATCGTTTAGCCGCAAGGCAGCGCGGTGCCAGGAAACTTCGCGGGATCCTGGCGAAAAGTTGTTGGCGCGGCTATCCCGCGCGACTCCTATCCGTGTCATAGCAGTGTCCGGAAGGAGCAGGAAATGAACACCGCCGCCACGCCACCCACCACCCGACGCGCCCGGCGCCTCCCGGGTATCCCTGTCATGCTCCGCCGCGTGGCGGTTCCCGCCGCCTTCGCCGCCGCCGCGCTCGCCGCGGTCAGCGGCTGCTCGTCGGCCAGCACGCCGAGCGCCAGCTCCACCCCGGCGACCGCCGCCGCAACGCCGGCCAGCACCCAGTCGCCGGCCACACCCTCGTCGCCCGGGGCGACCCCGACCCCCGCCGCGACCCCGGCCACCCCGGCCACCCCGTCGGCTCCGGCACATGGCGCGCTGACCGCGAAGGTCACGATCCTCAGCACCTCTACCGGGCTCGTGCCAGGAGGCTCGCGAGTGCGGTTCCTGGTCACGGTGACCAACGGGAGCTCGCAGACCTACTCGAACATCCTGCCGCTGGTGTCGCTCGGCCACTGCTCCTGCACGGCGAACTCGCTGTTCCCGGCCGGCCAGCTGCAGGAGCGCGAGAGCACGTCGAACGTGTGGCAGACCATTGCCTACGACGTGGAAGGGTTCGGCACCGACTACCTCAACGTCATGCAGCCAGGTGGCATTCAGATGATCTCCCCTGGGGGCATAGCGACCTTCGAGTACCGGGTCTCCCTGAGCCCAGCCAGCAGCGCCCAGGTCACCCGCGGAATGGGCTCGTTCGACGTCACGCTGATCCAGCTCCCCGGGCACGCCCAGATCGGCGTGTCGCCCGCTGGCAGCGCGCCGATCGACGTCCAGTCCGGCCAGCCGCCCGCGTGAACCCGCGGGGCCGCGTGCCGCGTGGCGCAGAGCGCCGGCGGCCTCGGCTCGTTACGGTGCTTTGCGGGGAATTGGCGGCGCGGTAACCGCGCAAACGGGCGAGGAGGAACGTCGTGCGGAGCAGACGGTACGGCCAGGACGTGCTCGCCGAGCAGCGTCCGCGCCCCGGGCCGCGTCAGCTTCCGCAAGTGCCAGCCGAGCGCGGCCTGGTCGTCGAGGATGCGGCCGCCGAATTCTGCGGCGCCGTGGTGTTCTGCGAGAAGGACGCGGTGACGCTGGAGGATGGCCACGGCAGGCGCCGGGTGTTCCCGCTCAGCCCGGCCCCTTTTCTGCTGGAAGGCAAGCCGGTGCGGCTGGTGCGGCCGGTCCCGAAGGCCCGTCCCGATGGTCATGGCGTGACCGCCCGCGCACCTGCGCGAACCGCGTCGGGTTCGATCCCGGCGCCGCCGAGCCGGGCCAAGGTCGCCAAGGCGAGCCGCATCTACGTCGAAGGCCGCCACGATGCCGAGCTCGTCGAGAAGATCTGGGGCGACGACCTGCGCGACGTCGGGGTCGTCGTGGAGTACCTCGAGGGCATCGACGACCTTCCGGCGATCGTCGCCAGCTTCTCCCCCGAGCCTGCCCGCAGGCTCGGCGTGCTGGTCGATCACCTGGTGGACGGGTCGAAGGAGACCAGGATCGCGGCGCAGGTGCGATCGCCGCACGTGCTGATCGTCGGGCACCCGTTCATCGACGTCTGGGCGGCCGTCAAGCCGTCCGTGCTCGGCATCTCCGGCTGGCCGCGGGTGCCTCACGGCCGGCCGTGGAAGGACGGCGTGCTTGCCGCGATTGGCTGGCCGCCGAACACCGCCGCCGCCTGGCAGCGCATCCTGCGCTCGGTAACCAGCTTCGCCGACCTGGAGCCGGAATTTCTCGGCCGGGTGGAGGAGCTGATCGACTTCGTCACGGCTCCCGGCAGCGCCTGAGACCTCAGGACCGGGCCTAGCCGGCCGCCAGCGCCAGCGCCAGACGCCGGACCCCCTCGTGCAGGTCCTCGGGGCGAGCGGCGGCCGCGAAGCTGAGCCGGATGAACGACCCGGGTGGCTCGGCCGGGTGGAAGCTGCGGCCGGGGCTGATCACGACGCCGTGCCGCGCGGCCCGGACGGCGAGCTGGTCCTCGGCCACCTGGCCGGGCATGCGTACCCACAGGCACACGCCTCCCCTGGGCAGCACCGGGATCGTGAACTGCGGTATGCGCTGCTGCAGCGCCAGCGCGAGCGTCGACCGCCGGGCAGCCAGCGCCCGGGCGAGATTTGCCAGGTGCCGGGGCCACGCGGGCGAGCTGACGAGCTCCAGGGCGGTCTCCTGAAGCGGCCTGCTGACGAAGAAGTCGTCGACGACCCGGACGGCCCGCAACCGCTCGGCGACCGGGCCGCGGGCAATGAGTGCGCCGATGCGCAGGGACGGCGACGCCGGCTTGGTCAGCGACGTCAGGTGAACGACCCGGCCGTCGGTGGCCTCGGTGATGAGCGGCGGCGGAGCCGGCCGCTCGTGGGCGAGATAACGGCCGTAGTCGTCCTCGAGGACGAACGCCCCGGCCGCGGCGGCCGCGGCGAGGACCTGAGGGCGCCGCTGGGCCGACAGCACCACGCCGGTCGGGTTCTGGAAGGTCGGCTGGCAGTAAACCGCGCGGGCGCCGGTGGCCGCGAACGCCCTGGCAAGGGCATCCGGCCGTATCCCGTCGTGGTCCACGGGCACCGGCGCGACGCGGATCCCCGCCGAAGCGGCCGCCGCCAGCGCGCCCGGATAGGTCGGCGACTCGACGAGCAGCACCTCACCCGCTGGCACCAGCGCCCGGAACGCGGCGGTCAGGGCGCCCTGCGCCCCTGCGGTGACGATCACGTCGGCCGCGTCGACCTGGCCTCCGATGCCGCGGGCGAACCAGGCCCGCAGCCCGTCGATGCCGGTCACCGGCGGCCGCTGCCATGCATCTGGCCGCCGCCCGGCCCTGGCCATGGCCGCAGCCAGCGCCCTGACCGGCAGCAGCGACGGATGCAGGTACCCGCTGGCCAGCGGGATCTCGTCGGCAGCCGGCTCTTCCAGCGATACCAGCAGGCCACTGGCGCTGGTGCGGCGTTCCCCTAGCGCGAGAGTCTGCCAGGAGAAATCGGCCACCTGCCCGCTGCCGGCCGCCGGCCGCGCGGCCACGAAGCTGCCCTCACCCGGCCGGGTGATCACCACCCCCTCCGAGACCAGGGCGGCCAGCGCCCTGGACACGGTCACCGGGCTGACGCCGAGTCGGCGGGTGAACTCCCGGGTCGACGGCAGCCGTTCCCCGGCCCGGCGGCGCCCGGCCTCGGTCCTGATCGCGGCGGCCACCGTCGCGACGCTGCCTTCGGCCGGCACGTTCGCCTCCCTTGACCATGCATTGCTCCAGGTCCACAGCCCCGGCTAACGATACTGCTATCCTCATATGTGAAGGAACAGAGTAGCGGTATCGCCAGTTTCGGAGTACCACCGGCGGCCCCGGTTCACCGGGCGCCGCCTGCCGCCTCCGCAGGGACCCGGTGATGCCGGCCGCAGCGCTGGTACTGGCCCTGCTGTCCGCGGTGTCGAGCGCGGTGTGGAACCTGCTGGTCAAGCAGTCGGGCGATACCGCAGCGGTGACCGCAGTCGCCCTCGCGATCGGCGTCATCCTGTTCTCCCCGTCGCTGGTGCTCGGCCGTATCCCGCTCGCGGCGTGGCCGTACATCGGCGCGTCGGCGGCCCTGGAACTCACCTACTTCGCGCTCCTCGCCACGGCCTACCGCCGGGCCGAGATGAGCCTCACGTTCCCGCTCGCACGCGGCCTCGCGCCGGTGCTCGTGCTGCTGATCGGCCTGGTCGCGCTGCACGACCGGGCCAGCACTGGCGAACTTGCCGGGGTCCTGCTCGTGGCGGTCGGGGCAACGGCCGTGCGCGGCATCAAAATGGCGGGCGGGTTCGCCGACACCGGCATTGCCCTGCTGATCGCGGTCTGCATCGCCGGCTACACCCTGGTCGACTCCCGCGGGGTGCGCCTGGCCAGCCCGGCCGCCTATCTCGAGGTCGTCATGGGGCTGCTGGTGCTGCCCTACCTCGCGTTCGTGGCCAGCACCAGGGGCCTGCAGCCGCTGCGCCGCGAACTGCGCCCGCGGACCGCGGTCATCGGCATCGCCATCATCGGCGGCTATGAGCTGGTGCTCTACGGCCTGCGGCTCGCGGCCGCCGCGCCCGTGGCGGCCGTGCGGGAGTCCAGCGTGGTGATCGGCACCGCCCTGGCCGCGATCGTGCTGCGCGAGCGCGTCGGCCCGGCCCGGTTCTGCGGCGCTTGCCTGGTCGCGGCCGGCGTCACCGTTCTGGCCTTCGCCGCCGGTTCCTGATCGCGCCGGACCCGGACGGCAGCCCGGGCCGTCAGCAGCCGGAGGGAACGCTGCTGGCCTCCTGCGACCAGTAGCTCGGCAGCGCGCCGTACGGGTTGCCCGATGCGGACAGGTCGGTCACGAACAGGTGCCCGGCCCTGCGCTGCCTGGACAGGTTGATCGCGCTGGCCAGGTCGGACTGCGGGGTGTCGTGAACGACGTTCGCGAACTGGCCCGGCGAGTACTGGCTGATCCAGCTCGGCACCTGGTCCGAAAGGTACGAGGAGTAAGAGCCCTCAAAGACCATCACGACGTTTGCGATCGACATGAAACTTGGCTCCGGGTAGGAACCTGGATTCAGCCACACAATGCCGCCGGAGATCTTCGAGCGGACGTAGTTCGCCAGCGTCTGGTAATAGGAGAACTCGCCCGACGTTCCCTGGGTGAGGTCGAGGAAGATGCCATTCACCCC
>Ga0208725_1000005_pt1 | contig 46026 bp, 42 predicted proteins | sample MicForSoSWNH13_O_FD_188004 | JGI IMG/M metagenome (GOLD analysis project Ga0208725, IMG submission 188004) | Forest soil microbial communities from Harvard Forest Long Term Ecological Research site in Petersham, Massachusetts, USA - MetaG HF011... | ecosystem: Environmental > Terrestrial > Soil... | reverse complement strand
GCCGGGCGGCCAGATGATGGCCAACACCTGGCAGGGTGCGTTCCCCTGGCAGAACCTGCTCACCGACGGCTACGAGGGCACCTCCCCGGTGGGAGCGTTCCCTGCGAATGCCTACGGCCTCTATGACATGACCGGCAACGTCTGGGAATGGACCTGCGACTACTTCACCCCGCGCCATCCGGCTGAGGCCGCCCACGCGTGCTGCGCGCCGCGCAACCCGAGGGTCACCGAGCCGGAGCCCAGCAAGATCGGCGGCGAGCCGGGCGCCCACCTGCCCCGCAAGATCATCAAGGGCGGCTCGCACCTGTGCGCGCCCAGCTACTGCCTGCGTTACCGGCCTGCCGCGCGCCAGGGCGAGACCGTCGACAGCGCCACCTGCCATCTCGGCTTCCGGTGCGTTAGCCGCGACGGCCCGCCACCCACCGGGTAAGGCCCGCGCCGGCCGCGGGTGCCATTAGCCGCGGGCCGCCCTTGCGCCCGGGCCGGGCGAGGATTCGGCGAGGAGGTCCCGGTGGTCACACCAGCCAGGCAGGGTACGGCCAGCGCCGGCCCGCCGGCGAGCTCGGCCAGTGCCGATCTGCGGACGGCGGAGTGGCTGCGTGCCATGCTCCTCGGGCCGCGCGGCGGCGGCACCACTCGCCGGCGCGCTTCCGATGCCTTCCGGTTCGGGCTCGCCGTGGTGGCGGTGGCCGTGTCCATCCCGGTCATGCGCGCCAACTCGGCCGTGGAACTCAGCATCGTCCATTTCCTGAATCCACCGCCGGCGGGGATCCGGTGGCTGGTCACGGCCGCGTTCTGGCTGGGCTCCGCCGGCGTCATCGTCTGCCTGGCGGCCCTCGGGATGCTGGTGCCGCGGCTTGCCGCGGTCCGGCGGATCGCCGGGGCAGCCGCCCTGACCTGGGCCGTGTGCGCCCTGCTCGGCGCGGCCCTCGGGCCCGGAGCCGGCCGGCCGGCTACTGGGGCATTAACTGGCGTTGACACCAGCTATCCGGTGACGCAGCTGGCCGTCACCATCGCCGTGGCGGCCACCGCGCTGCCCTACCTGAGCCGGACCTTTAACCGCACCGTGTCGTTTCTCGTGGCCGTGGCCGTGATTGCCGCCGTCGCCGACGGCTTGGCCCTTCCGGTCAACGCGGTCTCGAGCCTGCTGATCGGATGGGGGGTCGCCGCCGCGGTCCACCTGGCCCTCGGGTCGCCGCTCGGGCTGCCGTCGGCGGAGGAGGTGTCAGCCGGGATTGCCGACCGCAACGTCCCGGTCGACGCCATCGTCCGGGCCTCGCATCAGATCTGGGGAGTGGAAAGGTTCGTCGGGCGCGATCCAGATGGCCACGGCGTCGAGCTGTCCGTGTATGGTCGCGACGCCGCGGATGCCCGCGTGCTGGCTAAGCTGTGGCGCTTCTGCTTCTACCGGGATTCCGGGCCCACGCTCATCCTCGACCGCATTCATCAGGTCGAGCACGAGGCGTATGTGACCTTCATGGCGGCCCGGGCGGGGGCGCTGGTGCCAGAGGTGCTCGCCGTGGGCCGGTACGGACCAAGCCGCGACGCCGTGATCATCACCAGGCTGCCGGACGGCCCTGCCCTCGGTCAAGCCGACCCGGCGGCCGTCTCCGACCAGACTCTCGACGAGATCCTGCAGACCGTGCTGCGCCTGCGCCGGGCGGGCATCGCCCACGGCGCACTCGGGTCCGAGACGATCCTGCTGGGTGCCGATGGCGTCTACGTCAGAGACTTCCGCAGCGCCTCCTCATCGCCGCCCGACGGCCGCCTTGACGATGACCTCGCGGCCGCCCTGGCAGCCATGGGTGTGCGGTTCGGTGCCGAGCGCACGGCCGCGGCGGCCGCCCGGGTAATGGACGCCGCCGAGGCCCGCGCCGCCCTGGTCCATCTGCAACGCTCGGCGCTCGACCCGGTCACGGTCAGCTCCCTGCGGCAGCACAAGGGTCTGCTTACGGAACTGCGGGCCGCGGTGGCAGACGCGACTGGAATGGAGGTGCCCAAGCTCGCCGAGGCCAAGCGGATCAGCTGGACCAACCTCCTGTTCGGCATCGGGAGCCTGATCGGCATCTGGGCGATCATCGGAGTGCTCGCCGACGTTGCCGGATCCCTCGACGTCATCAAAGGCGCGCTCTGGGGCTGGGTAGCGCTGGCGTTCGTGCTCGCCCAGCTGCCGGTAGCGGCCAGCGCGTGGGCAACGATCGGCGCTGTCACCGGCCAGCTCCCGTATGGACGGTGCCTGGCCCTGGAGACCTCGAACATGTTCACGTCGCTGGTGGGCGGCGACGTGGCGGTGTTCGCGGTCCGGGTCCGGTTCTTCCAGCGCCAGGGGTATGACTCCGCGACCGCGCTCAGCTCGGGTGCCATCGCATCGGCCGCCAGCTGGATCGCGAAGGGCCTGCTCTTCCTTGCCGCCATTGGCTTCGCCGCGGGCGACTTCGACGCGCCGACCAGCTCGGGCGGTCACCAGACAACGATCTGGATTGTCGTGGGAGTGGTCCTCGCTGCCGGGATCGCCGCCGCGCTGATCACCTTGATTCCGCGGCTCAGAAGACTGGCCAGCGCGCGGGTCCGGCCGCACCTGGTGCACATCTGGGCCGACATCAAGGCCATCGCAACCGAACCGCGCAAGATCTTTTACGTCCTGGCAGGCTCGGTGCTGAGCCAGATCTTCGTGGCCCTGGCTCTCGGCGCGGCACTGCACGCGGTGGGGGAGAGGGCGAGCATCGCCACGCTGCTGGTCGTCATCACGCTGGCCTCGATGATCGGTGGCGCTGTCCCGATCCCCGGCGGCGCTGGGGTCGTGGAGGCAGGTCTGATCGCCGGGCTCACCAGCGCGGGCGTGCCCCAGGAGCAGGCCGTCGCCGCCGTCTTCATCCAGCGGCTGTTCACCGCCTACCTGCCGCCGATCTGGGGCTGGGTGACGCTGGCCTGGATGCGGCGCCGCGAGTATGTATGACCTCCGGGCCATAGCGTCCAGGTCGCGGGTCAAACTCCCCCATAGCGGGTGAGGCCCGATGGTCCTGGCAGCCGGATCATTGGTGCAATGTGGTGGCCAAGCAGCGTGCGGGAAACGTACGCGCGGAAGGACGAGGCATGCGCCTAACTCGGGGCCTCGCCCTCTCGGCAGCGATCCTGGCTGCCGGATGCATGGCGGCCGGATGCGGAAGCAGCGTCAAGAGCGCGATTGGCAACTTGCCCAAACCGAGCATCAGCTTCTCACCTCCGCCGAGCGAAGGCCCGTCACCTAGTCTGTCGCCCAGCCCGAGCGCTAGTCCCGAGCCCAGCCCGACCGTCGCAACACCCTCTGCCACTCAGCCAGCCCCGGCTCAGACGACAACTGCGCCGGCCGCACAGCCGAGCAGTTCCCCGGCGCCAGTTGCCACCTCCGGCAGCTCCCTCCTCTGGCTGTGGGTTCTGCTCGGTGCCGTGATCGTGATCGGCGCGATTGTGTTGGTCGCCCGCTCGCGCGGCCGCCGCTCCGCTGCCGCGGCCGGATGGCAGTCCAGAGTCATCGACGCTTATGCGAAGGGCTCAGCTTTGCACGATGCGATGAGCGCTGCCGAAACGCCCGGGGCGCTGGCCGCTGCGGACGCCGGCGCTCGATGGTCCGACATTCAGCGCCGCGGGGACGACCTCGGGCAGGCGCTGTACGCGTTGCGTGAGGCGGCCCCGGACGAGGAAAGCAGAGCCAGGGTCGCTAATGCGCTCGCGTCGCTGCAGGCGGTTCGTTCCGCCATGGACGCTGAGCGTGCTCCAACGGGCGCCGACCCACAGCTGGCCGGTGTGGTCCGCGGCCGACTGGCCTCCTTCGAGGCGTCTCTCCGCGCCCTTCGAGCGCCGGACCAGCGGGCACCGTAACGGCGCGCCTGCTGCGCGCCATCGATGCACGAGCGAACCAACCCGCCCGGTTCCGTGACCAGTTGATGATGAGCCGGGCCCCGCTTTCGCGGGACCCGGGCACCAGGACGGAAGCGGCTCGGTGACCGCGCTGCCTACTCCCGGGCCAGCATGGCCTGGGCCTCGCGCTCCATGTCCACGTAGGGATCGCCGCTGACGTCGACGGCCACCCGGTTGATCGTGCCGCCGGTGAACGTGTGCGGGGATTCGCCCGGGTAGTCGGGTGTCACCGCCTCGCCGCTGTCGCGGCCGACGCACAGGCCCTCGCCGGCGAGCGAGAACATCCCGGGCTGAGTCCTGATCCGGCCCTCGCCGACCTTCTTGTCACCGTGGTACAGGGACAAGATCCCGGTGGACACGTGCGGCGGGTCCTCCCCGTCCTTGTCGAACGAGGCGGAAAGGATCAGGTTCTCCCCGGTTGGGATGTCCTCCGAGCCGTCAATCTTCTGCTCGAACATGCCGACGAAGTTATTGACGTAGTGCAGCCGGTTGTCCTTCACGTACAGGGCGTGCCCGCCGAACCGCGATCCGTGCGCAAACAGTACGCCCTGCGCGCCGGGAGCAGGGATGTCCACCAGCGCCCCGATCGTGAACGAGCGGTTGCGGACGTTCACCGCCTGAGCCTCCGGCACCTCCGCGGCATCCGGGAAGTAGGCGTACCGGTCGCGAGGCGACGCCAGCTGCGGCCTCGCCGTCGTGACGATCTCCAGCGCGGACCGGTCATCCAGCGGGAACGCGTCGTTCTGGCCTGCCTCGGCGAACCACAGGTTGACCAGCTCGCGCACCTTCTCGGGCTGCTCGGCGGCCAGGTCGTGCAGCTCGGCGCGGTCGGTGTCGGTGTGGTACAGCTCCCAGGTGTCGTCGTTGAAGTGGCTCCAGCCGCTGAGCGTGGGATGGGTGGTTACGGCCTTCCAGCCCTGGTGCCAGATCCCCCGGGAGCCGAGCATGGAGTAGAACTGTGTCTTGCGGGCCGACGGCGCGGACGGGTCAGCCACGCTGTAGCGCATGCTGACACCGTCGAATGGGTTCTGCACGTGGCCCTTGATGGCGGCCGGGGGCGTCACGCCCAGCACGTCCAGGATGGTGGGCACAATGTCGATGGCGTGGTGGTACTGGTGGCGTATCTCGCCTTTGCCCGACGTAGCCGATGGCCAGGAGATGATGCACGGATCGGCGGTGCCGCCGTTGAACTCATACCGCTTCCACATCTTGAATGGCGTGTTGAAGGCCATCGCCCAGCCGTTGGGGTAATGGTTGTAGGTCTTTGTTCCGCCGAGCTCGTCGATCATCGCCAGGTTTGACTGGATGTTGTCCGGGATGCCGTTCGCGAACAGCATCTCGTTGACCGAGCCATCGGGGCCGCCTTCGCCGCTGGCCCCGTTGTCGGACACCAGGACCACCAGCGTGTTCTCCCGCTGCCCAGACTCCTCCAGGAAGTCGAGGAGCCGGCCGATGTGATGGTCGGTGTGGGCCAGGAACCCCGCATAGACCTCGGCCATCCGGGCGAAGAGCCGCTTCTCGTCGGCGTTCAGTGAGTCCCAGGGCCTGGTGACGTCCAGGGGCGGGAACGGCTGGCCCTCGGGCCCCGTGCGGGTCTCGGTGCCGAGCGGGTTGACCGGAGGCAGCTCGGTATCGGCCGGGACGATGCCCATCTGCTTTTGCCGGGCAAGCGTCTGCTCGCGCATCGCCTCGTACCCCATGTCGAAGTGGCCCTTGAACCTGTCGGCCCATTCCTTGGCCACATGGTGCGGCGCGTGGCAGGCCCCGGGCGCGTAGTACAGGAAGAACGGCTTGTCCGGCGCGACCGTCTTGGCGTCCCGGACGAACTCGATCGCCTTGTCGGTGAGATCGTCGGTGAGGTGGTAGCCATCCTTCGGCAGCTTGGGCTGGTCTACCGGGTGGTTGTCGTAGATCAGGTCTGGGTACCACTGGTTGGTCTCGGCCCCCAGGAACCCGTAGAAACGCTCGAATCCCCGCCCGGATGGCCAGTTCCGCCGCGTCGAGGCCACGTTCATCTCGACCGTCGGGCACAGGTGCCACTTGCCCACTATGTAGGTATTCCAGCCCAGTTCGCCGAGGATCTCGGAGACCATGCCGTTCTCCGGCGGAATGGTCCCGCTCGCGTTGGGGAAGCCGATCGCGGCCTCGGTGATGCAGGCCATCGAGTTGCGGGTGTGGTTACGCCCGGTCAGCAGGCAGGAGCGGGTCGGCGAGCAGAGCGCCGTGGTGTGCCACTGGGTATAACGGACACCGTCCGCCGCGATCCGCTCGATGTTCGGGGTCTCGATCGGGCCGCCGTAGCAGCTCATGGCCGAGAAGCCCACGTCGTCGAGCACGACGTAGAGGACATTAGGGGCGCCGTCGGGCGCCTTGGGCGGCTCGAACGGTGCCCAGTCCGGCTCCGAATCCCGGATGTCGACGTTGATCGTGCCCTTGAACGGCTCGCTCATTTTTCCTTGCTCCTCTGGCGCCCGATGGGCATGTCGGAGTCCCGTTCAGCGAGCCTTGCAGCCCGGATGCCTCCGGAGATCACCCGTCATGGATGAACCGGTCAGGTCAGCGACGCCACGGCGGCCCGAAGCTCGCGGCGGAGCATGAGCCCGCCGATGATCTCAAAGATGCCCATGATGACGAACCAGATGCCGAGCAAGACGGCGAGGACGTTCAGCGAAGAGGCGGGGGTCGCTGCGACCACGATCCCGGCGATGAGGCTTATCACGCCGAAGGTGATCCACCAGGCCCGTCCTTCACGAGCGTCGCTGGCGATTCCGCCGATGAGCGCGGCCAGCCCCTGAACGATCCAGGTGATGCCGATGACCAGGCCGATGATCGCCCTGGTGAGGTGCAGATGACGGATCAGGACGACGCCGACGACGATGAACATCAGGCCCGCGATGCCGAGCCAGACCCGGTGCATTTCCTCCCGGTCAAATACCCGGATCAGGTGAAAGAGCCCGGAGAGGATCATGAGAATGCCGAGCAGGACCGCGAGCACGTTGAGCGAGCCGGTCGGGTGGAAGCTCACGACGAGCCCGAGGATCAATGTCAGTGCGCCGAGAATCACCGTCGCCTGCCACGTTTGCGCGAGCAGCGCAGGGGGTGATGGCTCCGCGCCAGAATCGCCCGACACCATCGGCGTTCCTCCTTCGTTCTTGAAGGGTTCCTCCCTCAGGAAGCCATGCGGACCCCGCCAATGTCCTCATCCGCCCTGGATGATTCCATCGGCGGCGGTCAAACCGCACAGTGGAGCGAAAAGAAGCCGCAGCCGGGCACCGCGTAAGGGGAGGCCGATGAGCGAGGCGCCAATTGTTGAGGGCCCGCTGCAGGCGGGCAGCCCGCTGCGGACGCCGCGCGCCGCTGCCGTGGCGGGGATCGTCTTTTCTGTGCTCCTGATCTCCGCGCTGGTGCTGCTGAGGATCTCTGTACCCGTCCATCCCGATGTGCCGGGAGTATGGCTGACCGATTCGGGAAACAGAACTGAGGTCGCGATAGCCCTGAATCTCGTCCCGTTCGCCGGAATCGCGTTCCTGTGGTTCGTCGGGGTGATCAGGGACCGGATCGGCGCGCGGGAGGACCGTTTCTTCGCGACCGTGTTCCTGGGCAGCGGCCTGTTGTTCGTCGCCATGCTCTTCGCGGCCGCAGCGATCGCCGGCGGTCTCATCGCGGACGTGACCTCCGGCCCGCCGAGCGCGGGCACGCTCGCTCTGGGCCGCAACGTCACCGCGATCCTGCTGAACGTCTATGCGATGCGGATGGCAGCGGTGTTCACGCTGACCACCGTGACCATCGCCCGCCGCACCGAGATCGTCTCCCGATGGCTCACCATCGCCGGGCTGGTGAGCGCGCTGGTGCTGCTGGTCGGCGTCGGAATCTCACCCTGGGTGGAGCTGCTCTTCCCGGCGTGGATCCTGGCCCTGAGCATCGATATCCTCACCGCCGGCCTGAAGCCCCCCGCGCGGGCCGCAGGACCGGCGCGCCAAGGCTGATCGCCCGGCACGCCGGTTTCTGCCGGAGCACTAACGGCTGCTGGATGTCAGTCGCCGAGCAGCTTGGCCTTGGCGGCCGTGAACTCGTCGTCGCTCAGCACGCCTTGCTGATGCAAGGCGGCGAGCTGGTTCAGCTGATCGACCATTGGCGACGGCGCTGCAGGCGCCGCCTGGCTGGCCGGGGGCGGCGCCTGCTGCTGCTGCTCGAGGTCGCTGATGCGCTCGTTCTGCTCGTCTTCCGCCTGACCCTGCTGCTCCGCTTGCCGGCCCATGTGCCTGCCCGCGGCGTACGCGCCGCCGCCTACCACTGCCGCGCGCAACAAGGGTCGCCTGCGCCTGAACATCACTGCCTCCTAATAACCTGGCTGAGCCGCCACGTCGGGTTCTATACGCCATCCGGCAGGGCCAGGCCGAGGGCCACCATGAGCTCTGGCGCGGCCGCGACCGTCCTGGGCCCGCCGACCTGCGGCGCGATGGCACGCAGGACGCCGATGAGGTCTTCCGGCGTCGCGCCGTCGTCGAGCGCGTTGCCGACCTGCCAGAGGTACGAGGCCGGCGGGGCGTCGAGCGCGATGAGCGCCGCGATTTTGACCAGAGCGAAGGTGCGCGGGTCCAGGCCGCTCTGGCGCTGCATCTGAGCCCGCATCTCCAGGCCCTCGCCCAGAAGCTCCGGGTCACCGAGCGAGAGCTCGGCCAGCGCGGTCCGCGCGGCCTCGTCGATATCGGCTCTGGCTGACATGTTCATGAGCAGGATCCCTTCGGTCGCTCTGGCCATACGGATGCTGTCGGCAACTGCGCCACGTTCAACGATCGCGGCTGCGGGAGCGCGCTGCTTCATCCGCCACGGATGGTGTGAGGACGCGAACACGTCGCCATTCGCGCTGCAGCCTCGGAATTGTCCGAGTGTGCCTAAGCTCCGGTCCCGTCATCGGGGTGGCCTTCATGACCGGCCTCGCGCTGCGAGCTGCCCGATGCTCCGACCTCGGCTTCGCGGGCGAGGAACCGGAGCCGGGCCGCTCGCGCATCCCAGGCATAGATCACCGCGGTGCCGGCGATGAGATCGTGCAGGGCACGATGCTCGCGCTGCACGATGATGCCGAGGAACCCGAGGCCGCAGAGGAGGAAGCTGAGCGGGAACACCAGGGCACGCACGACACCTTGCCGTGGCTCGATCGCCCTGCCATCTGCCCGCACAACGCGGATGCCGAGCACCGCCATGCCGAAGCTCCTGCCACTCGCCGCCCACGAGTAACCGAAGTAGAAGAACTCCCACGCGACGAAGATGATGGCGACGACGATGTTCGTCCGGCTCCAGCTGACCGAATGGCCGGTCACGACCTGTACCACCAGGGATGTGGCCGCCAGGCCGAGGGCAAACAGGCCCGCGCTGACCGCGGCGTCAACGACGAACGCCAGGAATCGCGACACCGAGCCTGCGTAGTGGCCTTGCGAACTCACCCAGCCAGCGGCGTTCGTTCCAGCGCTCATGAGTCTGCCTGGGCATCCAGCAGCGCGATTGGCGCCGACGGTCCTGGATTCTTGCGCCGGAGCACGCGTCCGGCCCAGCGGTCGATGAACTGATCAAGCCCGACGGCCTGGCTGCGCGCCGCGTCAAGCGCTTCGCTCGCTGCCCCTCCAGAGGACCTGGCGATGACGGCGCCGAGATCCGTCTGCTCGACCAGCGCGTCCATGTCGATGCGTCGCATCAGCTCGTTTACATCGACACGATCGAGCAGAGCGCCGATGTCGACGCGTTGCATCAGCTCGTCGATGTCTGCGCGGCTCAGCAGCGCGTTGATGTCTGCGCGGCTCAGCAGCGCGTTGATGTCGACCCGGTCGAGGAGCGGGTTTACGTCGACCCGGTCAAGGAGCGGGTTTACGTCGACCCGGTCAAGGAGCGGGTTCACGTCGACCCGGTTGAGCAGCGCATCCAGGTCCACCCGCTGCAGGACCTTGTTGATGTCGACCTGATCTAGCAGGGCGTTCAGATCCACCAGCCGCACAAGAGCATTCACATCCAGTGCGTTGATGACGATGTCGACCACGCGCTCCGCCACGCGCTGGGCGAGCGAATCCGCCGGGTCGGTCATGCGTTTGCCTGCCGCGCGCAGCCGGTCGAGCGGGTCCACGGGACTCAGTATCGTCGCGCAGCGACTGCGGGAATCATCCGTCACGGGTGAGGCCAGACCCCTAGGCGAGCCCGTAGATCCCGTCAAAGACCATGATCCCGCCGGCCACGGTCAGGACCCACATGAGCACAGAGGTCCCGTGCGCCCGAATCCAGTAGTTGAAGGCCTTGAGGCGGCGTTCGGTCGCCTTAGGCGCTACCAGGTGGAGCATGATCGGCAGCCATACAAGCAGTACGTTGATCACCACGACGAGGATCACGGCCAGGACCGTGAGGTCGGGTCCGGACTGGGCGGTCGCGATCACCTGCAGCGCCGCGATGAACGTGACGCCAGGGGCGAACACGAGCAGGCCGACGAGGAACGCGCTGAGCGGAGCCGGCTCGGCGACCATCCGGGACACCAGTCCGTGCTGCGCCTTCGCCGGATCGGGCTGCCTGGGCTTGCGCACCGCGACGAAGACGGCCGCCGCGAGCAGCAGGACGCCCAGGCCGAGCCGCAGACCGTACCGGGGCGTGTGCTCGTCCGGGTGGTTCAGGCCGATGCTGCGAAGCACCAGCAGGACGACGACTCCCATCACAAGGCTCATCGCCGTGGCGCCGATGAGGTAGAACATGCTGGTCAGCCCCGGTCTTGCGGAGCCGAGATAGATGGCAGCTATCAGCAGCGCAGTCGGGGACAGCGCAGAAAGCAACGCCAAGCCGGCCGCCTGCGCGAGCACTGGACCCGGCCTACCGGCGGGCGGGACGCGCCGGCGACCTCACCCAGTCCGGCTGGGCCGCTGTCAAGGCTGGCCTGCAGCCTGCAGCGGTGCAGGCGGCCTGCCGATCAGCTCGATCAGCCCCAGAACAACCAGCAGCAGCACAGCGATCAGGATGACGACGAGAGCGGTGGGCCGCCCCCAGAAGACGAACACCAGGGCGGCGAGCGCCACCGCGCCGACCCGGAGGGCCTTCCGGTGTGCGTAGGTCCACCGGCCGACCGGCCCGGTGCTCACGCCAAAATGCTCACCGCTGCCCCGGATCCAGCCGAATCCCGAACTGAATGCCTTACGGGTCTGCACCGCGGTGACGGACGGCCCGGTGAGGAACGCGCCGATGGCCACGACGAGCCCGACCACCAGCAGGGTACGCAGCGCTTCCTTGATGAACCGGACGAACGTGTCGAATATGACGGCGGCGGCGTCACTGGGCAGTACTGCGGGAGGCACGCTGTTCAGGTAGACAGTGCGGAAGAAGGCCAGGCCAAGGCCCAGGACCGCCATGGACGCGGCGAAGCCCAGCCCGGCTCCGACCAGGGCGCGCCGGTGCCCCCGGGCGAGGTACACCCCCAGGGCGATCAGGAGCAGCGTCAGTATCGGCAGCACGATCTTGAGATCGTTGATCAGCCGGTAGCCGCTCTGCGCCTTGACCAGGTCCCGGGACGAGAACAGGGCCAGCGTCGGGTGGATCGGGGGAAGGCTGTTCACCAGCGTGAACCCGCGAGAACTCAGGTCCTGCTTGACGATGTTGATGAACGGGGCGAGGTCGATCACGACCTGGCCGTTGCTGACGCTGATCGCGCCGGGCTTCCCGGAGAGCGCGTTCACGAGTTCCTGGTGGCCAACGGTGTTGACCTGGATCCAGGTGTTGGCAAACCGCTGGCTCGTAATGATCTTGTGCACCTGGCCGTGGATGAACCCGGCAACCGCGCTGGCGATCGACGGGCCAAATGACTTGAGCAGCACGCCGACGCGAGACAGGCCCTTGCTGGTGAGCAGGTTCGCGGCTTGATTGGTGTACCCAACCACATTGAGGTGGCTGGTGATCTGGAATGTGATCTTGTCGGTCAGGGTGTTCTGAATGGTCGGATTGTGGATCAGCGGCTCAATGTTGGCGATGTAGCGGCTGGTGTCGGAGACCTGATTGGCACTCCACACGCCCAGCACTGACAGCGGAGCGAGGACGCAGCCGACCACGATGAGCACGATGGCGACCGGAGTCCGCCAGCTCATCCGGTGCCGGTGAACGGCGCCCTTTTGCTGGCTGCGGAGCTGGGCGGTCTCGGCTTTGAGGCGTTCGATCTCCAGCGCCTCGGCGGCCGAGGCGGCCTCCGCCTCGGCGCGTAGGCGTTCCAGCTCGGCCGTCTGGGCCCGCAGCCGTTCCAGCTCGGCGCGCTCGTCCGCGCTGACCGCGGAATCCTCGGCCGCCGGCCCAAGGCTACCGTCGGTATCAGACAAGGTCACCTCCGCCGGGTATGCAGCGCAGTGCCGGTTTCAACGGTCATTGGTCACGTCGCTGGGCGTGATTGCATTGCCTATCCACGCTGTCCGGCCTGACCCGGATCCGCCTCACCCCGCAAGGGTGAGTCCGGGTAGTTCAAGCGAAGAACCGCCGCCCGGCAGATACCGGGACGTCCCGGAGCGGAAGATCATTCAGCTGCCTCGTCTCCCTGCTCGCTTGTCTCTTCAGCGGCCGTAGACGCGGCCCGGAACGAGCTCATCAGCCGCGGCGCAGAGGTGAGCGAGGTCTTTCATGACGTGGGCGCGGTGTTTCACCGCGCCGCTGCGTGATGTCATCCAGCCCTTCCCCACCTTCTCGGAGATCTACGTCGAGGCGCTGCACGCACTCCATGGCCAGATCACCGCCAGCCGCCAGCCGGTCGGGAGCACCCCGGCATGAGGCGGCATCCGCGCGCGGACGGAAGATGAGCCTGTGAGTGACATGCCAAGTCAGCCAATGCAGGACGTGATCGACGCCTTGAGGGACCGGCGGAAGGCCGGTGCCAGCCAGGCCCCGCAGACGCTGGAAGAGCGCCGCACCGCCTTCGTCCCCGGGGACCACCTTCATCCGGTGCCTGACGACGTGCTGGTGAGCGATGTGGACGCTGGCGGGGTGCCAGCCCACTGGCTTGCCGCCCCGGGAGCCGACGCCGGCCGGGTGCTTCTCTTTCTGCATGGCGGAGGTTACGAGCTCGGGTCGGTTCGCAGCGACGGCGAGCTGGCCGCCCGGCTGGGACGGGCCGGCCGGATGCGGGTGCTGTTCCCCGAATATCGCCTGGCCCCCGAGCATCCCTTCCCCGCCGCCGTCGACGACGTCCTGGCCGCATGGCGATGGCTCCGTACCGGCCAGGACCTGGGCGCACGTTCGATAGCGGTGGCCGGCGACTCGGCCGGCGGAGGGCTCGCCGTCGCCCTGCTCGTGGCCACGCGTGACGCCGGGGAGGCGTTGCCTGCGGCCGCCGTGCTGATGTCCCCGACGGTGGATCTGACGAGTTCGGGGGCCTCGATGACCGAGCGCGCCGACCAGGATCCGGTCTCCACGCCCGCCATGCTCCGTCAGTTCGCCTCGGACTACCTGGCCGGGGCTGACCCCAAGACGCCCCTGGCGTCGCCGCTGTTCGCCTCGCTGTCCGCGCTCCCGCCGCTGCTTGTGCAGGTAGGAACGGCCGATCTGCTGCTCAGCGATTCCGAGCGGCTGGCCGCATCAGCTGCCGAAGCCGGGGTCGACGTCACCCTGGAGATCGGCGAGGGCCTGCCCCATGTCTATCAGCTCTTGCTCGGCACCCCCGAGGCAGCCGAGGCCACCGAGCGGATCGGGAAGTTCCTGCGGGCACGGGTTCGCTGACCGGACGGTCGACAGACAGCAGGCTTCCCGGTCCGTGAGCAATACGCGGGCCCTGACCGTGGTCTGGTCCGCCAAGGCGGGGTACTTTTCTGGCGGCCCCGAAAGTGACCCGAGCGCATACGGAGGACTCATGCTGGACGGTGTCCTGTTCTTCCCGGTCACGCCCTTCGGGCCGGACGGCACAGTCGACTACGAGGCCCTCGCGGAGCATGTCCGCCGCGGCATGTCAGCCGGCCCGGGCGGCGTGTTCGTGGCCTGCGGAACGGGGGAGTTCCATGCCCTGGAGGCGGGGGAGTACGGGTCCATCGTGTCCACGGCGGTGCAGGTCGTCGGCGGCGCGGTGCCGGTGTTCGCCGGGGCGGGCGGCTCGGTCATGCATGCTCGCGGATTTGCGCGCGAGGCCGAGCGGGCCGGCGCCGACGGGCTGCTGGTCCTGCCGCCGTACCTGGTGCAGATGCCGCAGCGCGGGCTGCTGGATTACGTGACCGCGGTGACCGGCGAGACCGGGCTGGATGCCATCGTCTACCACCGGGGCAACGCGCAGTTCACCGAGGAGAGCGCCACGGCCGTGGCTCAGCTCCCGGCCGTCACCGGGATCAAGGACGGCGTGGGTGACCTGGCCCTGATGTCGCGGATCGTACTGTCGGTGCGCGCCGCCCTGGCGGACTCCGGCAAGCCGTTTCAGTTCTTCAACGGGCTGCCGACCGCCGAGGCCTCGCAGCGTGCCTACCGGGCGATTGGCGTCCCGCTCTACTCGTCGGCGGCGTTCGCCTTCGTGCCGGACCTGGCCCTTGCCTTCCACGCGGCGCTGGAACGCGGCGATGACAAAACAGCGGACACGCTACTGCACGAGTTCTTCAACCCGCTGGTGCGGCTGCGCGACGCCGTACCGGGCTACGCGGTCTCGCTGGTGAAGGCCGGGGTGACGCTGGAGGGCCTGCCCGCGGGCTCGGTACGGCCGCCGCTGGTCGACCCGGCTCCTGAGCACGTCGAGCAGCTAGCCGCCATCATCGCCGCCGGCCGGGCGGCCACCGCCGGCCTGGCCGGCGAGGTCAGCCGTCCGCGGATGGCCGGCTGATGACCGGGCCGGTCCGGATCACCGGAGCGCGGATCACCCCGGTCGCGTTCGCCGACCCGCCGCTGCTCAACTCGGTCGGCGTGCACGAGCCCTATGCGCTGCGCGCCATCGTCCAGGTTGACACCGATGCGGGCCTGACCGGCCTCGGTGAGACCTACGCCGACGAGGGGCACCTGCGACGGCTGCACGCGACCGCGGGCGTGCTGGCCGGCCACGACGTCTTCGCGCTCGGCGAGATGTACCGCGCGGTGGCCGGCCTGGTCGGGAGGGAAGCGGGCACTGACCGGCACGGCCTGACCGGGGCCATAACGACGGCCGGCACCACGGACCGTTTGTTCTCTCCGTTCGAGGTAGCCTGCCTGGACCTGCAAGGTAAGATCCTCGGCCGGCCCGTGTGCGACCTGCTCGGCGGCGCCGTGCGTGACCGCGTGCCGTTCAGCGCCTACCTGTTCTACAAGTGGGCCGCCCATCCTGGCCAGGCCCCGGACTCCTGGGGCCCGGCGCTCGACCCGGCCGGGATCGTGGCCCAGGCCCGGCGGATGGTCGCGGAGTACGGCTTCACCGCGATCAAGCTCAAGGGCGGCGTGTTCGCTCCCGAGCTGGAGGCCGAGGCGATCCGGGCGCTGCGAGCCGAGTTTCCCGCCCACCCCCTCCGCATCGACCCCAACGCGGTCTGGACGGTGCCGACCTCGCTGCGGGTGGCCGCCGAGCTGGATGGCGTTCTGGAGTACCTCGAGGATCCGACCCGCGGGCTGGACGGTATGGCCGAGGTGGCCCGGCAGGTGCCGATGCCCCTGGCCACCAATATGTGCGTGGTCTCATTCGCGGACATCCCGCCCGCCATCCAGCGCGGCTCAGTCGGCGTGGTGCTCTCCGACCACCACTACTGGGGCGGCCTGACCCGGTCCCGGCTGCTGGCCGGGATCTGCCAGACCTTCGGGCTTGGCTTGTCGATGCACTCCAACTCGCATCTCGGGGTGAGCCTGGCGGCGATGATCCACCTCGCGGCCGCGACACCAAACCTGACCTACGCCTGCGACACCCACTGGCCGTGGAAGACCCAGGATGTAGTGCCCGCAGGCACGTTCCGGTTCAGCGACGGGTCAGTGCCGGTGCCAGACGGGCCGGGCCTGGGGGTGGCGCTGGACACAGATGCGCTTGGGCAACTGCACGAGCTGTACCTGTCCTGCGGCCTGCGTGAGCGCGACGACACGGGCTACCGCCAGTCGGTCGAGCCCGGATACCGCCCGCGCACCTGGTGACCACGCCGGTCGACGTCGGCAGCGAAGGTCCCGCCGAACCGGATGCTCGTTACCGTGCGATTGCTGGCGGGTCATCCCGTGATCATGGTATTACGGGGCTGGATCGGACGTGGCGATCCAGCTGCGCGACCTGTCGCGCTGTGACCTGGCCGGATCACACGGTCAGGCGCGAGTAAGCGATCGGAGGGGGATTGCGATGCCGCCCACTGGCGTTCACTTCAACGGGTCGGTCAATTTGCCAGACGCCGAGACCGTGATGGGGGAGATCAGCTCCCGCATCCCGATCGGGGTCCGCCGGATGACCGATGGGGAGACCGGCGAACGCGGCTACTGGATCGTGTTCCAGATCCAGAAGTTCCTGGAGATGCCGGAGTTCGAATCGGTGGCCGTCGGCCAGGCTTACGATACGTCGCCGGATGCGCCGCAGATGCCCCAGCTCCGTCTGGCCGAGGGCGCCTCCGCGGACACGATCGAGTGGCCCAATCTCGGCTATGCCGACGCATACACCGAATCGTTCGAGATCTTCGACCGGCTGCAGAAAGACGGGACGATCCCGGCCGATGTGCGCTTCCAGGTGCAGTACCCCACACCGCTGGCCTCCACGGCGGGCACGTTCGTGCCCGATGACCTGCCGGCCGTCGCCGCCTCCTACGAGAGGGCGCTGTTCGCCGACCTTGACACGCTCCTGGGCAGGCTGCCCCACGACCGGTGCGCGGTGCAGTGGGACGTCGCGGTCGAGTTCGGGCTGCTGGAGGGCGCGATGGGACCCGGCTCGGCGATGCCGCTCGATCAGATCACCCCTGCGCTGGTCCGCTGCGTGGAACGGGTGCCCACCGATGTCCCGGCCGGAATGCATCTCTGCTACGGCGACTACGGCCACCAGCACTTCAAGCAGCCCGACTCGATCAAGCTGCAGGTCGACCTCGTCAACGCGGTCGTCGCCGCCGCGCAGCGACCGGTCAACTGGGCGTCGTTCACCGTCCCGCAGAGCCGCAACGATGACGACTACTTCGCCCCGCTGCACGACTTGGCCACTGGACCGGAAACCGAGCTGTACTTCGCGCTCGTGCCCTACCACCCCGATGACCAGCCCGACGGCACCACCACCGATCAGGCTCGGCACATCGACGCTGCGCTGGGGCTGTCTGCAGCCGGGCAACGCGAATGGGGCATCTGCACCGAGTGCGGGATGGGACGTGTGGAATCCAGGGACGTGCCGAGGCTGCTCGATCTGCACCGCGAGATCCTCGCGGTCTGAGCCGCGAACGCGTCAAGGGTAGAAACCCTGCAGCCACAGGAGGGCTGCGGTGGTGCTCGCGTCCTTGACCTGGCCGCCGGCAATGAGTGCCGGCGCGTCGGCGAGCGGAATCCAGTCAATCCGCTCGGCCTCGAAATCGGCCTCCGGGGGCCCGCGGTGTATCGCCTGGCGGGTGACGAAGATGTGCACGGCGGCGTCGGTCAGGCCGCTGTTTTGCTGCAGTGTCAGCAGCGGCCGTGGCGCGAGCGCCTCCCAGCCGGACTCAGCCAGCGCCTGCCGTGACGCGGTGGCGGCCAGGTCAGAGCCCGCAGCGGCGATCCCGGACGGCAACTCCCAGCCCCGGTTGTCGGGGATGAACCGGTGCCGCCACAGCAGCAGTACCCGGCTCTCGGCATCGAGCATGGCGGTCATGGTGAGCGGCGGGAGCCGGAGCAGGTAGTGATCCAGCTGCCGGCCGCCGGGCAGCTCGACCCTGGCCTGGCGAAGCCGGAACCAGGGCGTCTCGATGACGGGCTGCTCACCCAGATTGCGCCAGCCACGCGGCCCTGCCGGGGGATTGGTCATACGGCAGTATGAGCCTGCCGCGGAGGCCGGCGGGCCGGCCGTTACGCTTCCAAGATCAAGGACACCACGGCACTCACGGCAGGAAACTGATCATGCAACTGTACATACTGTCTCTTGGCGGCTGCTGCTGTAACTACGAGGTCATCGCGCCCGGCGTGGCTGACGGTAAGCGGATCCACATTCCGGTGCCCGCCTTCTTGATACGCCTTGATGACGAATCCCTGGTGCTGGTGGACACCGGGATGAACCGTGTCCACATCAAAGATCCTGATCTCACCTGGCGGGGGCAGCCCACCGCCGACGTGCTTACACCGGACATGCGCCGCGAGGACAGCCTCCTGTGGCGCCTGGCTGAACTGGATATCGCGCCGGCCGAGATCAAGTACGTGATCAACACGCACCTGCATTTCGACCATGCGGGCAACAACGATCTGCTCAAGGACGCGACCTTCTTCGTCCAGCGCGAGCACTACGAGTTCGCCAAGGGCAATCCCGCTTTCCCCAACCAGTACTGGAACCTGCCGGGGCTGAGCTACGAGCTTGTGGACGGAGAAACCAAGCTGTTTCCTGGTGTCGAGGTGATACCTACCCCCGGCCACGCTCCGGCGCACCAGTCGGTGCTGCTGCGGCTGCCGGAGGCCGGCAACATGATCATCTGCGGCGATGCGGTCTACTGCCAGGAAAACTACGACCACGATGCCTGGGGTGGCCAGGCCGACCCCGACACAGCCAGGATCAGCGCCCTGGCTCTTCGAGAGCGCGCGCAGCGCGAGAGCGCTTCGATGATCTACGGTCACGACCGTAACCAGGTCCCGAGCCTGCGGTTCTCGACTGACTCGTACCGGTAGTTTGGCGTCTCCGGAGAGCGTGCGGCGGACGCCTCGTCAGCGGCGCGGACACCGGCCTGATATACCAGGATCTGATGTCTGATCAGATCAAGCACGCAGGGTTCATCGCGGCCGGTGCAACGGCGGCCGGTGCCGATTCGGTCACGCTGGCGTCCGACACCGCCCGGATGCCGCCCTACGACGGCGTCCCGGCGCTGGTGCAGGCCCGCGCCGGTCAGCTGCTCACCCAGTACCCGGCCGTTTCACTGCATGACCATCCGGTCCGGCTGCCGGACCCGCTCACACCGCAGACCTGGGAGGCCTGGCGCGCCGACGGCCGGGAGCGCCTCGGGTACGCGGGCCTGGCCGGCTCGGGCTGGGCCGCAGTCGTGGCCAGTGCCCTGTCCACCGACGACCTCGGGCTGCTGCTGCGCTGGGCCCGGTTCCTGCGCGAGGACATGCAAGACCATCCCAGGGAGACCGTCTTCGCCACCGGTCCTGACGACGTCCCCGCGGCCGGCGGCGGGCCAGTCGGGATTCTGCTCGGGCTGGAGGACCTCGACGCGATCGGCGCCGATCTCGGCGTCCTGCCGCAACTGTTCGACGCCGGCATTCGGTGCGCCGGCCTTACCTACAACGGCGGGAACGCCCTCGGCGGCGGCCTGGCCAGCAGCCCGGACGAAGGCCTGACCCGGCTGGGAAAGCAGGCGGTCGAGCTCATGAATGACCTGGGAATCACCGTCGACGTCGCCCACGTCGGGGACCGGACGGCCCTGGATGCCTGCCGGGTCAGCCGGGCGCCCGTCGTGGTCAGCCACGCCGGGGCGCGGGCCGTCTGGCCCACGCCGCGGATGAAGCCCGACGCGGTGCTGGACGCGGTCGCCGGCACCGGCGGGGTTGTCGCCGTGTCCGCCGCGCCCAACTCCACCCTGTCCGCCGCGCATCCCCGCCACGACCTGGACGCGGCGATGGATCACCTGACCTACCTTGCGGACCGGCTCGGCATCGACCACGTGGCTCTCGGCCCCGACGCGTTCTTCGGCGATCATGTCGGCCTCTACGACGCGGTCGGTCACCGGACCGCGTGGCCTACGCCGCCGCATGAGGAGGTCCGTTACGTCGCCGGGCTGGAAAACCCGGGCGAGGCGGCCCGGAACGTCACGGCCTGGCTGCTGAACCGGGGCTGGGCCGAGCCCGATATCGCCCGTGTCATCGGCGGGAACGTACTGCGGGTCCTGCGCTCGACCGCGGCCGCGGCCTAGCCCGACATCACGACAGAGAGGACAAAGCCCGGTGCCCGACGCAGTACCGGAGTCCCTGACCGGGGACCTGAGCGCAATTCATGACGCCATCGACGCGGCGGTAGCCGAGCTTGACGAGCCGCTCCGCGCGCTCAGCCTCGATCTGCACGGCCATCCCGAGCTGGCCCTCGCCGAGCACCGCTCGGCCAGGCTGCTGTGCGAGTGGCTGGTGGACCGGGGCTTCCGCGTTCAGGCCCCCGTGGCCGGCCTGGACACGGCGTTTGTCGGGGAGTACGGCCAAGGCTCGCCGGTCATCGCGTACCTCGTGGAGTACGACGCGCTGCCCGGGGTTGGCCACGGCTGCGGGCACAACTTGATCGCCGCCGGCGGGATCGGCGCGGCGACCGCCCTGCTGCAGGCGCTGCCCGAGCCGCCCGGCACGCTGCGCGTCATCGGGACTCCCGGTGAGGAGGGAGCGGGCGGCAAGATCATCGAGCTGGAGGCCGGCGTTTTCGACGACGTCGACGCGGCGCTCATGTTCCATCCCGGCGACCGCACCGTGCCGATCAGGCACGCCCTGGCGTCGGTGCCGCTGACCTTCGAGTTCCACGGCGTGGCGGCGCACGCGGCCGGCAGTCCCGCCGACGGCCGCAGCGCGCTGGCCGCGGTGATCCAGCTGTTCGTGTCCGTCGACGCCCTGCGCCAGTTCCTCCCGGAGATCTCCCGGGTGCACGGAGTCATCCTGGACGGCGGCCAGGTGCCCAACGTCATCCCCGAATACACCCGCTGCGTGATGCAAGTCCGCGCGGCGACCGGCGACCTGCTGGCCGATCATGTCGAGCGCGTCATTGCCTGCGCGGAGGCGGCAGCCCTGGCCACTGGCACAACGGTGGACGTCGCCCGCGGCCTCGTCTACGCCGAGCGCAAGAACAACCACGTCATCGCCGAGCGCGTCGCCCGGTACCTCGCCGAACTCGGCGAGGAGGTCGAGGTGCCGGTGCTGCGCGGTGGCACTGGATCGTCCGACATCGGGAACGTGAGCCTGCGCCTGCCGGCGATCCACCACTACCTGAAGATCATGCCGCGCGGCACGCCGGGGCATTCCCACGCCATGACCGAGGCGGCCAGCAGCATTGAGGCGCACCAGGCCATGCTCCGGATGGCCGCCGCACTGGCCAAGGCAGGCGCTGACCTGTTCTGCGACGGTGCCCTGCTGGATGCCGCCCGGCAGGAGTTCGCCGTGTCCGGCCCAGACCTGCCGGGCTAGCCCGTTCAAGCTCTTACCGGTTGAGCGAGCTTGTGATCATGTGATCGCCCGGAGATTGAGCCGCATTCGAAGCCAGGTATGCGATAGCAGCCGTCGATATTTCATCAAGGCCTGACGGGGCACCCTGAAGTGCTAACGCGAGACGATCACTGCCACGCGGTGCCCCTCGGCGTTCTTCAGCTTGACGTCGCCGGTCAGCAGCTCACAGCCGAGTGCCTCGGCTAGCGCGATGTAGGCGGCGTCGCACGCTCCCAGGTTGTGCCGCAGTTCCCACATCCGGGGGTGGTATGGCCAGACTGGATGGCGAGCGATCCGCAGGCGAGCGTAATCAGCGAGCATCTGTTCCCCGCGGTAATCGGTGATCCTCTTTCCGGCCGCGAGCCCCCGGACAGCGGACGCGATCTCCACGTCGAGATGGTGCGGGGCATGCAGCGTGCGCGGCGCGGACAGTCGCTGCCGCAGTACGTCGTCCCCCTCCCGCGCGGACAGCGCGTCAACCACAAGGGAGCAGTCGACCACGTAGGTGAGGCTCAACGCCGCCCCTCGTCGCGCGCCGCGAGGATGTCGTCCATGGTCAGGTCCACTGGTTCCCGGTCACGAGCGATCCGGGCGATTACCTCGGCGTTGGTCTCCGCGGCGGCATCGGCGTCCATCAGATCGCGCAGATATCCCGACAGCGACTGACCGAGTGACCTGGCCCGTTCCCGCAGGACTACGAGTGTCGCCGGATCGACGTCGCGGACTTGGACAATACCCGCATCCGTAGGCTCGCTCATACCTGCAGTCTAGCGTCAATCATGCACCACGCATGAACCGAGAGCGCGTAGGCTGCTGCCGTGCGTGACAGCCATGTCGGCCCGGCCGGTGCGGTCGCGGCGCAGTGCCGGGACCTCCTGCACGAGCAGGCGGCCGCCTATGCCGAGGTGGCGATCGCCAACATCGGCAGGGAGTTCCCGTCGCTCCTTGTCCACCTGATGTCGGAGCCTGGCGACTTCCCGGCCCGGCCCGCCGATCGGACGCCGGTGTTCTACGGCAGCCTGGACTGGCACTCCTGCGTCGAGATGCACTGGCTGCTCGTGCGGCTGCTGCGGCTGGCTGGCGACTCGGTGCCGGCCGGCGAGATCAGGGAACTGCTGGACGCCCAGTTCACCGTGGACAAGCTGGCGGCGGAGGCCAGCTTCGTAGCCAGCGCCGACGGATGGCACGAGCGGCCGTACGGCTGGGCCTGGGCGTTCGCGCTGGTGCACGAGATCGCCAGCCTCGATGATGCCCAGGCGCGCCGCTGGCTGACCGCGATCGCGCCGCTCGCCGACGCTGTGACCAATGGCTTCCTGGACTGGCTGCCCAAGGGCACTTATCCGGTCCGGTACGGCGTGCACGCTAATAGCGCGTTCAGCCTGTCCATCGCTCTGCCGTTCGCTGCGAGGCAGGCACAGGCCGGCCGGCCGGACCTCGCCACGGCGATCGAGGCCAAGGCACTCGGCTGGTTCGAGGACGACGCCGACTATCCGGGCAGCTACGAGCCGTCGGGCCACGACTTCCTGTCTCCCGCGCTGACCGAGGCAGAGCTGATGAGCAGGCTGCTCGCGCGGCCGGAGTTCGCGGACTGGCTGTCAGCATTCCTGCCGGGGATCGTAGACGGCGAGCCAGTCACGCTGTTCACGCCCGCCGTCGTGTCCGACGCCAGCGACGGGCAGATCGCCCACCTGCATGGCCTCAACGCGAGCCGGGCCTACTGCTGGCGACGGATCGCGGAGAACCTGCCAGACGGCGACGCGAGGATCGGGCCCGCGCTGGCTGCGGCACGCATACACCTGGACGCAGCGCTGCCCCACGTCATCGGGGACGACTACATGGTGGAACACTGGCTGGCCGTCTACGCGGTACTGGCACTCAGCTGAACCCCGGCCAGCCGGACGCCGTCACATCAGGCTCTGCCCGCCCCGTGCTGGCTGGCCGGCGCAACCGCATAGCGGCCGAACCCGCGCTGACCTGGCCGACGGCCGCAGATGACCGGGGCATGGTTCCTGTCTGCGTCGAACAGCATCCGCTATCCGCTACGGCTGGCCTGGTGTGGAGCGGCGATCTGCCCCGCAAGCTGCAGCAGGTGCTATTCGAGACCGCCGACGGCATCCGCCCGCGATAGCAGCCGTCGATGGCCCAATAGGCAATGTCTCCTGGCGCGTAACGGGGTCAGCGCTGTACCCCGGATGGAAACGCCGTCAACGGCATCGCTCCTGTCCGCGGAAAGGGGGAACATCGATGGGGCTCATTAATAACCTTGACCGGCCCGCGGCCGAAGTGGCGCCAGGCGTGGTGCGCCGGCCGATCGTAGGCCGGGATACCGGATCGGACTCGCTGACTACGAGTTATGTCACCATCGCCCCCGGTGCAACGACACTTGTGCACCGGCACCAGGTGGAAGAGGCGATGTTCCTGTGCAAAGGCGAGGGACTGGCCGTGCTGGGCGACGAAACGTTCCCCGTGAAAGCCCCGGCGACCCTGCTGGCTCCGCCGGGCGTGCCGCACGGCTTCATAAACAACAGCTCCGCCCCCATGGTCGTGAGCGGCAACTTTCCCGCTCTCGATGTGGAAACGGTGACCGTTGGGTAGCCGGCGGCTATGTCTCTATAGGCGGCAGATGTTGGCCGAACCGGCGGCCGTCGGGTCTGCTGAGCATGACACGCGCCGCACAGTTATCCGATGAGGAGTGCGGCTGAGGCAAGCGGAAGGAATTCCGGTCATGTTCAAGTCGTCATCTACCTCGTTGATCCTGCTTGGCATTTTGGCCGTCGTCGCCGGGATCCTGGCCATCGCCTGGCCGGGCGTCACGATTCTGGCGCTGGTCATCCTGTTCGCGGTCTACGCGTTCCTGGACGCGGGACTGCAAGCCGCGAGGGCCTTCGGCAGCAGGTCCGCCGGCCCGGTCTTCGGTCATCTGCTGCTCGGGCTTATCGACCTGGCGGCCGGGGTGTTCGCCCTGGCCTGGCCCGCGCCTACCGCGTTCGTCCTGGTTATCGTCGTGGCTGCATGGGCGCTGGTCAGCGGCTTCGCCGAGGTCTTTGCCGGTTTCCAGATCGGGGAGACCGCGGGCACGCGCACGATGTTCATCCTGTCCGGGCTGGTGTCCGTCGCGTTCGGGGTGCTGCTGTTCGCCCGTCCCGGCGTAGGCGCGGTTACTCTGGCGCTGCTGTTCGGCCTGTTCGCCCTGATCTACGGGGTCTCGCAGATCACCGCGGGCATCCAGGTCCGCCACCTGGGCGGCGACATGAAGTCGCTGTCGCAGCTGCGCGACGCAGCCTGAGCACCCGGTGAGCGCTGTCACGCCAGACGGGCCCGCCCCGGCCGGCGCGGCAAACACCACCCGGGTCCAGCACAGACTCCTGCGGGACGCCGCGGCCCGGCGCGGCGTCCCGCTGGCCACGATCCTGGTGAGCGTCGCGGTAGTGGCCCTGACTTATCTCGCGGGCAAGCTCGCCTACCGGATCCGCGACGTGCTGTTGATGATCTTCGTCGCTGGTTTCGTCTGCCTGATCCTGAATCCCCTGGTGGTGGCCCTGCAGCGGTGGGGGATCCGGCGGCGGGGCGGGGCAGTGGCCATTGTGGCTACCTGGACGGTGGCTGTCTTCATCGGCCTGCTGACGGCGTTCGGCTATCCGCTGGCGCATGGCGTGACCCACTTCTCGCACGGGCTGCCGTCCTACGTGCAGGCCGCCGAGCACGGCCGCGGCTGGGTCGGTCACCTGGTCACCCGGTTTCACCTGCAGGCCTGGGTCAACCGCAACGCCCCCAAGCTGCAGAGCCTCGGGACGACCCTGGCCAAGCCGGCCCTGAGCGTCGGCAAGGGCGCGGCGTCCTTGCTGGCCACGCTCGCGACCATCTTCGCCCTGATCGTGCTCTTCCTGCTTGAGGGACCCAAGATACGCCAGGGACTCGTGGGGCTGATGGCACCAGAGCGGGCAGCGTACTACACGCGGGTGGCGCGCGAGATCTGCCAGTCGGCGACCGGCTACGCGCTGGGCAACCTGCTGACGTCGCTGATCGCCGGCATCGTCATGTTCGTCACGCTCAGCCTGCTCGGGGTCCCGTTCCCGCTGCTGTGGGCGCTGTGGGTCACCCTTGTCGACTTCCTGCCCATGATCGGCGGCGCGCTGGCCGGCATCCCCACCGTCCTGTTTGCCCTTGGCCATTCGCTCACCGCGGGCATCGTCACCGCGGCGGCGTTCATCATCTACCAGGAGATCGAGAACCACGTGCTGAACCCGGTGGTCATGAGCCGGACAGCCAACGTCAACCCGCTCCTCGTCCTGCTCTCAGTCCTGGTCGGGACGTCGATCGGCGACTGGGTAGGCGGCTTCTTCGGCAGTTTCGTGGGGGCCCTGCTGGCCATCCCGGCTGCTGGCGCCCTCCAGGTCATCACCCGGGAACTGTGGCACGCCTCCGCGCGGCCGCAAGAGGACACGCCAACATCATGAGAGGGAATGCTCAAATGGGGACCACCCACGACATCCATGACGCGGTTCAGGCGGAGCTCATCTTCGATCCGCTCGTGGACGCCGCGGACGTCACCATCAGAAACCTGAACGGGGAGGTGGGGCTGAACGGCACCGTACCGAGCTATCCGCAGTACCTGGAGGCCGCCGCCGCCGCGCAGCGCGTCTCCGGCGTGAAGAACGTGCACAACCACCTGGCCGTCGTGCTGCCGGACGGCGACTACCGCGACGATGCGTGGCTGACGACGGCGGCGAACAACGCGCTGGCGCTGAACGTCACCGTCCCGGATGGCGTGGAAGCCACCGCCCGTAATGGCAACCTGACGCTGACCGGCATCGTCGAGTTCGGCAGGCAGCGTGAGGCGGCCGAATTGGCGGTCGCCGGGATCACCGGTGTCCGCAACGTCAAAGACGAGATCGAGATCACCTACGACGCTGATCCCGCCGACGTGACGTGGCTCGTGCAGGACGCGCTGGACCGCAATGCGCTGGTCGAGGAGGACAGCGATGTCCGGGTGGACGGCAGCGGCAACACGGTGACGCTGGGCGGGCACGTCCGCACCTGGGCCGAGCACGATGCGGTGGTCGGCGCCACCTGGATGGCCCCAGGCGTGATGGAGGTCCGTGATCACCTCGACGTCACCGGCTGACCCGGCGGCCGCAGGCACCGGCGGTTCGGCATGACGGCTGGCCCGAGCGCAGGCAACCCACCGGACGTGGGCGCGGGACGGGCGCCGCCGCATCATGGGGGCCGGCGACGCCAGGTGGTGCGCTGGATCGTGCACGGAGCGCTGCTGGTGGCGCTGGCCGCGGGCATCTTCGGCGTGCTGCCGCGGCTGGGCGGGCTGACCCGTGACGCGGCGGGCCTGCGGCACGCGCGCCCGGCCTTCCTGGCCGCGGCGATCGTGGCCCAGGCGATCTCGCTCGGCAGCTACGCGCAGCTCTACCGGCGGGTGCTGGCCGCGCTCGGGGCACGGATCCGGTTCCGGCTGGCGGCGGACGTCATTCTGGGCACCTTCTTCGTCAGTCACCTCACCCCGTTCGGGTCGGCCACCGGCACCCTGGTGAACGCCAGCGCGCTGGAGTCCGAGGGCATCGCCGCCGCCACGACCGGCGAAGCCATCGCCCTGACCAGCCTGACCTCCACGGTCGCCCTGATCGTCCTGTTCGGGACCGGGTTCGCCGCCACCGCCGGGCGGCACGTCTCCCATCAGTACCTCATCATCGCAGGCGTCGCGATCTTCCTGGTCGTCGCGGCGCTGGCCGCAGTGCTCGCCGTGGGCGCCCACCCCGCTGTTGCCGGCCGGGCCGGGCGCTGGGCCGCGAGCGTAGCGAAGCACGTCCGGCCGCGCATCGACCCGGCGAAGGTCGGCCAGACCAGCGCCCGGCTCGCCTCCCTCGCCCGGACCGCGCTGACCGGACGCGCGTTCGTGGTCAGCTTCGGGTTCGCCTCCGGCGACCTGCTCTTCGACCTGCTCTCGCTCGACCTGGTCTTCCTCGCGCTGCGGTACCAGCCGGGCTTCGGCCCGCTGGCCGTGGCCTACGCGGCGGCGAACATCGCCAGCGCCATCCCGCTGACTCCCGGCGGCCTGGGCGTCATCGAGGTCACGCTGGTGGCCATCACCGTCGGCTTCGGTGCGCCGCGGGCCACGGCGGTGCTGGCCGTACTCGGCTACCGGATCGTGAACTACTGGCTGCCGCTGATCCCCGGCTCTGTCGCCTACATCCGGCTCCGGCTGCGCCGGCCCGCCAACGGCGAGACAAGGCCCGCGACCGCGCAGCCCGGCGCGCCGGCCGAATAACGTGCCGGACCCTTGCCACAGCCCTCGGCAATGCCACGACGGGCGCCATCACCTTTGCACTGACCGCGGTCTGGGATGGACTGGAGAAAAAACCGAGGAAGGCGCATTTCGTGAGAGGACGCAGATACGCCTGCTGATAGAGCGCGCCTATGGCACCACAGGCAGTATCGCTTTTCCAATCTTTTCCGGGCCGGCTGGACTGGCGGATAAGAAACGTGCACCTGGCTACCGGAAGGACGAAAGCAAATGAGCCAGACCAAGGACATCCGCGACGCACTGGAAACCGAGCTCAACTACGACCCGCTCGTCGACGACTCGGCTATCTCGGTGAAGAACGTTAACGGGGACGTAGCGCTAAACGGCACGGTGCCCAGCTATCCCCAGTATCAGGAAGCAGCGGCCGCGGCGCGTCGCGTCGCGGGCGTGAAGAAGCTGCAGAACCACCTCGAGGTTGTGCTGCCGACCGAAAATTACCGTGACGACGTGACGCTGACCACGACGGCGAACAACGCGCTCACGCTCAACGTTGCCGTTCCGGACGGCGTCGAGGCGAACGCCAAGAACGGCAACATCATCCTCACCGGCACCGTGAGCTACGGCGCCGAGCGGACCTCCGCCGAGCAGGCCGTGACGTATCTGACCGGCGTCCGCAACGTCAGGGACGACATCGAGATCAGCATCGACGCCGACCCGGTCGATGTCACCCTCAGCGTCCAGGACGCCCTGGACCGCTACGCTCTCATTCTCGACGACAGCGACGTGGCCGTCGGCACCAGCGGGAACACGGTCACCTTGACCGGCAACGTCCGGACCTGGGCCGAGCACGACGCGGTGGTCGACGCGGCGTGGATGGCGAGTGGCGTCTACGACGTCATCGACGACCTGTACGTAACCGGCTGACGGGCCGGTTCAGCGCGAAATCGGTCCCCGGCGCACCAGCTTGTGCCGGGGCCGCGCGGACCGGACGCGGGTTGTGCGCGCGGTACAACGGCTATCCGCAACGTCGTCTCGCTCGCCCGATGCCCATCACCCGCCGCGGCTTATAGCGTCAGATGCCTGATCAAGGAGAGAGGTTGAAGGCAGCCCACGTGGACCGCCAGACGGAGCCGGCGAAACCGCCCGAGCCAGGCGGGGCGCCGCTGGCCGTCGAGCTCCGGCATCTGCGTTACTTCGTGGCGCTCTCCGACGCGGGGAGCTTCACCCGGGCCGCAGAGCGGATGTTCATCGCCCAGCCGACCCTGAGCCAGCAGATCCGGCGGCTGGAAGAGATCGTCGGCGCGCCGCTGCTACACCGGCGCCGTGACGGCCTGCGGCTGACCGAGGCTGGCGCGGTACTACTGGAAGTATCCCGTGCCGTCCTGTCGCTCGTAGACCGGGAGATGAACCGGACGCGGCAGGCGGCAGGCCTGGGGCGGCAGCGTCTGCGCGTGGTCGTGCCGCCTGAACTGCCGGATGCCCTCGCGGTAGGGGCTGTCTCGGCGTTGAATTCGGGGACGGCTGCGGACGTCGAGATCACCTGGATCGAATCCCCGCTGGACGCCGAGTTCTCACTGATCCGGGAGCACCGCGCCGACGTCGGCCTCGGCTGGCTAACGGCCGGCCCCGAGGCATTGCCCTCGCCGCTTGAAATCATGGGCCTCGGAGAGTTCGAGCCCGACGTGTGGCTCCCTTCGGGGCACGCCGCTGCGCGCCGCGACACAATCAGCCTGGCCGAACTGGCCCGCATGGACGTCATCCACGGGCCGCGCCGCGCGGAGCCGGGGACGTACGACGCCTGGACGCAGGTTCTGCGGACTGTGGATCCGCGTTTCGAATTCAGCGATCCGCCGCTGCGCCACTCGCTGCAGATGGACCTGGCCTTCGCCGCGACCGCGGACCGGCCCACTGCCGTGCTGACCGGTCCCTGCGTCATCGCCGGAAGCCGACGCGGGCTGATCGGGCTACCCCGGTCGCCGGTCATCCACGAGATGGTTCGCGTCGGCATCGAGCAGCATCCGCTGACGGCGACGGCGGCCCTGGTGTGGAACGAGGAACTGCCCCGGCCTCTCCAGCAGATCCTGTTCGATGCGGCGGAGAGCATCCCCGCGCCTGGCCCGGCCCAGCGGGCCGAGCCGCGCTGAGGGCGATGCACTTATCGGTCACGCAAACTGGCCAAGCGCCGATTGACCGCAGAGAGTTGAGTACATGAGCGCCATACGTAGTACACCGCCGCGGGAGTCCAGCCGGCGGTTCGCCCTGGACTCGGCGGCGGGAGGGCTGACTCCGGCCGAACGGGCTGAGCGGGGCAAGGCGGCCCGGTCTGCGGCACCCAGGGACAGCCACGCCTTCTTCGATCCGCCGGCGGACCGCCCGGATCCAGTCGGCCTGCTGGAACGCCAGGCTGCCACGCGGCTACCCGACCTGGTGCCGGTCCGCTACGGCCGGATGCTGGCCTCGCCCTTCAGCTACTTCCGCGGCGCGGCCCTTCCGATGGCCGCCGACCTCGCCACCACGCCGGTATCGGGACTGGCCGTGCAGGCCTGCGGCGACGCGCACCTGTCCAACTTCGGCGTCTACGCCTCGCCCGAGCGTGCGCTGGTGTTCGACCTCAACGATTTCGACGAGACGCTGCCTGGCCCCTGGGAGTGGGACGTCAAGCGACTGGCGGCCAGCCTGGAGGTGGCCGGGCGTGACAACGGCTACCGGCCCGGGCTGCGGCGCAAGGTGGTGACCGCGGCGGTCGGCCGTTACCGCGAGGCGATGCGCGTTTTCGCCGGTCAGGACAACATGACCGTTTGGTACGCGCGAGCGGAAACCGGGGCGCTGCGCGAGCAGTTCGGGTCCCAGCTCACCGCGGGGGATCAGAAACAGGCGGACCGGGCTGTCGCCAAAGCGCGGACCCGGGACAGCCTGCAGGCGTTCGCCAAGCTGACAAAGGAAGTGAACGGCAGGCCGCGGATCGTCGCCGATCCGCCCCTGGTCGTGCCGCTGTCCGACCTGGTCCCGGGCTCTGCCGATCAGGCCAAACTGGAAACCGAGCTGAGGAAGCTGATCGGCGACTACCGGCGCACCCTGGAAACCGACCGCCGCTACCTGCTGGAGCAGTTCAGGTACGCCGACATGGCCCGCAAGGTCGTCGGCGTCGGCAGCGTCGGGACCCGCTGCTGGATTGTCCTGATGCTCGGGCGCGACACCTCGGACCCGCTGTTCTTGCAGGTAAAGGAGGCCGAACGGTCCGTGTTCGAGGACTTCGCCGGGGGCAGCAAATACGCCAACCACGGGCAGCGGGTGGTGGCCGGGCAGCGGCTCATGCAGGCCGCCAGCGACATCTTCCTCGGCTGGCAGCGCAGTGAGGTCGATCCCGACGGCAGACCGCATGATTTCTACGTCCGCCAGCTACGGGACGGCAAATTCTCGGCCGACATCGAAACAATGACCGCGGCGGGGATGCGCGCTTACGGCGAGCTATGCGGCTGGACACTGGCCAGGGCGCATGCCCGGTCCGGAGACCGTATCGCCATCGCCGCCTACCTCGGCCAGTCCGCGGTCTTCGACCAGGCCGTCGCCGAGTTCGCCGCTGCCTACGCCGACCAGAACGAGCGTGACCACCAGGCCCTCAGCGCCGCCGTCGCTGCCGGCCGCGTGACCGCGTCGACCGGAGGCTCGGCGTGAGCTCCCCGGTGTCTGGGGCTGATCCGGACGGCACGCGGCGCAGGGAGGGGCCGGCGGTGACCGCACTGAGCGAGCCGCAGCTTGTCACGCTCCGCTCCGGTGACGTGGTGCGGATCCGGCAGGTACGGCCGGATGACCTGCAGGCCCTGGCCAGGGCCTACGCGAACCTGGGCGAGGAATCCCGCTACCGGCGGTTCTTCACAGTCATGCCCGAGCTTCCCGAAGCCACCCTCAAGGCGGCGGTCGAGGTCGATCACACTGACCACGAGGCGCTGGTCGCCGTGCCGCTGCTCTCGACGGAGATCATCGGGGAGTGCCGTTTCATCCGGGCGCGGGACCAGCCCAACACCGCGGAGGTCGGAGTGACCGTGGTGGATGCCTGGCAGGGCCGCGGGCTCGGCCCCGTGCTTCTCGCACGGCTGAGCGAGCGCGCCATGGAGGCCGGGATCGAATACTTCACAACCGAAGTCCTGGCCGAGAACCGCACCATGCTCGCGCTGCTGCGCGGCCTGGGCCAGGTGGAGACCGAATCGCACGGCCCGGTGGTCACCGCCAGCGTGGAACTCGCCGAACCGCCCCGGCAATCCGGCCCGGACTTGCTTGACCTGCTGACCGCGGCGAAGCGGGGCGGCATCGTCGGTCTTCCCGTCCTCGTTCGCGGGCTGATCAGGGTGCCGGAGGGGCTGACCCATATCGTGCGGCTGCCGGTCAGCACCGTGCTCAAGACCTTGCGGTCCCGTCCGCCTACTCCTGACGACCCAGAGACCGGATAACCGCGGACGAGCGCGCTGCCGCGCGGCGCGCCTGTCTCGGCAAGTGACAAGGTCGGTCACACCGGCAGGTCTCTGGGCCGCCGGTGGCTAGGCCTGTGGGTCTGCCTGCCCAAGGCTGGCCAGGGCCCGCCGCAGCTCTCGGCGTGACCCGACCCCCAGCTTGGAGTACACCTTGCCGAGATGCCATTCGACGGTCCGGGTGCTGAGGAACAGCTGGGCGCCGATCTCCGCGTTCGTGCGGCCTTCGACGGCGAGCCGGCCGATGTACGCCTCCTGGGCGGTGAGCTCGCTGACTGTCTCGGCCGCCCGCTTGCGTACCGTGTCGCCGGTGGCCAGCAGCTCCCGCCGGGCCCGCTCGGCGAACGCCTCGATGCCCATCGTGGTGAACAGGCCATGGGCGGTCCGCAGCTCGGCGCGGGCGTCGCCGCGCCGGTTCTCGCCGCGCAGCCATTCGCCGTACAGAAGGTGCGCGCGGGCCAGGGCCGGGCGCATGCGGGTCCGGCCGAGCCGCTCGATCGCTTCGCGATAGCAGTTCTCGGCGATCTCACCCTCACTCAGCAGGGCACGCGAGCGCGCCTCGGTGCCAATCGCCCAGTCGGTGCCGCTGGCGCGGGTCGTCTCGGAAAGCCGCTGCAGAGCGTCGGATGCGCGCGCGGGCTGGCCGCTGCGGACGGCCGCCTCGACAAGCTCGGCGAGCGACCAGCCGAGGACGCCCAGGTCGTCGTACTCGCACACCAGCTCGGCGGCGGCGAGGGCCTTGTCGTAGCGGCCGAGGCCGTTGTACAGCAAGGCGGCGGCGTACTGGCTGGTCACCCCTCTCCCCTCGCCACGGCTCGTCACCCCGTCCATGGTGGCCTTGATGAGCTCAGTGGCTTCGGCCTCATGGCCGCGCCACGCGGCGACGCCCAGGGCACCGTAGGGCCCGAGCTGGCTCCCGGTCGCATCGGCGACCGCCTGCGCCTCAGCGATGAGCGCCGCGCCTTCCGCCAGCTCGCCCGCGTGTGCGTGCAGGAGGATGCGGGACCGGACCGCGAGGGGGAGCTCACCGAGTGCCCCCGCGTCACGCGCGAGCTTGACGTGACGGCTGGCCAGGACGTGCCATGTCTCGTCGTCCCACACGGCCATGGCAGCCCGGCCGGCGAGCCACAGCCAGCTCAGCCCCTCCTCCGCCGAGATGTCCTGACCGCGGAAGGCGAGCAGGGCCCGTCTCAGGGCCGGCGTCCCGGCCGCATAACCCTCCGTGACCAGCAGCGCCAGGCCGTCCAGGAGCAGATCGGGGGCGCGCGCCGGGCCTAGCGGCGCGGGCGCCATGCGTGCGGCTCTGGCCACGTCCCCGACCGCCGGAGACAGGCGGCCGACGAACAGCGCGGCGGTGAACGCCTCCAGGTAGGTCTCCCGGGCCAGCCCAACGTCCAGCGTCTCGAGCTGCCTGGCCGCGCTGAGCATGAGCGGGGGCGCGTCACGGCCATGATTCGAGGCAAACGCGATCTGAGCGCGCAACAGGTCGCCGCGGGCCCGCTGCAGTTCATCCAGCGGCCCGGCCTGAGCCACGGCCAGCAGGCCGAGCGCGGCGTCGAGGTCACCAGCCTGGAGCCTGGCTTGCGCTGCCGCCAGCGCCCGCTGTGCGCGGCGCGCCGGGTCGAGAGTCAGCCCGGCGGACCGCTCCAGGAACGCGGCCGCCGCCGCGAGGCCACCGCGGCGCCGCGCCCGGCCTGCGGACTGCTCGAGTTCGGCAGCAACTTCCTCATCTGGGCCCGGCGCGGCCTGAGCCCGGTGCCAGGCCCGCCGGTCAGGATCGGCAGCCGGGTCGGTGACCTCGGCCAGCGCGCCGTGCAGCTCCTGCCTGGTTTGGGCCGATGCCGACCGGTAGGCCGCCGAGCGCACCAGCGGATGCCGGAACCGCACCCGGGCGCCGAACTCTGCCAGCCCCGCCTGCACCGCCGGCTCGGCCGCCCCGGGGCCGATCGCGAGCCGCCCGGCTGCCCGCCACACCAGCACCGGATCGCCGGACGGATCGGCCGCCGCCAGCTGCACCAGCCGCCTGGTCTGCGCTGGCAACGTCGCCAGCTGCCGGCCGAAGCTCTCCTCGATCCGCCCGTCCAGCGGCACCGCGCCGGGCAGCCCGAACCCGCCCGCCAGCTGCGCCGACGTCAGCCCTCGCGGCAGTTCCAGCAACGCCAGCGGGTTCCCGTTCGTGTCGGCGATGATCTGGTCCCGGACCCGAGCGTCCAGCGGCCCGGTCAGCACCGACTCCAGCAGCTCCCGCGCATCGCGCTCGGCTAGGCCCTGCACCACGAGTTCCGGCAGCCCGGCCACGTCCTTGCCCGGAACCCGCGCCGCGAACACCAGGCCCACCGGGTCGGCCGCCAGCCGCCGCGCCGCGAACCCCAGCGCCTGCGCTGAGGCGTGGTCGAGCCACTGCTGGTCGTCCACAATGCAGATCAGCGGACGTTCCCCCGCCGTCTCGGACAGCAAGCCCACCACGGCCAGGCCAACCAGGAACCGGTCCGGCACCGGGCCGGCGCTGAGGCCAAACGCAGTGCGCAGCGCCTCACGCTGGGGAACCGGAAGAGACTCAGCATGATCCAGCATCGGAGCGCACAGTTGGTGCAGCCCGGCGAAGGCCAGCTCCATTTCCGACTGCACCCCTACTGCCCGCGCTACCAGGCACGCCGAGGCCCGCTCGGCCAGGTAGTCAAGCAGCACGGTCTTGCCCGCGCCGGGCTCACCGCGCACCACCAGTGCCTGGCCCTCACCGGCCCGCACGCCAGCAACGAGCCGGTCAAGTACGCCACGTTCGCTGTGCCGGTCCGTTAGCCCTGTTGCGGGCCTCCCGGTGCCAGGATGTGCGGTCATCGGCCCGACGCTACACAGCGTCCGCTGACGGCGCGAATACTGGCTTGCCCCGGCCGGTTTCGCCCGGTGCCTTTCAGGTGGCGCTTTCCGGGCAGTTGCAGAAGGCCTCGATGCGCCACACTCCCTCTCTGCCTCGGGCGGCTCCTGCCGCCTGCATGCCCGGGCTCGCGATTCCTCTGCGGCCGTCGCCGGGTCTTCATTGCCGGAACAGGCCATGACACTCGACCGGAACTGAGGCAGACATGAACGAGCTGGCCGGCAAGGTGGCCCTGGTGACCGGCGGCAGCCGCGGTATCGGCGCGGCGACCGCCCGGCGGCTGGCCCTCGACGGGGCCGCCGTCGCGCTCACCTATGCCACCAACGCCGACAAGGCACAAGGCGTGGCCAAGCAGATCGACGCCGACGGTGGGCAGGCTTTGGTCATCCACGCCGACAACGCCGACCCCGGTGCCGTCACCGCCGCCGTCGAGCAGACCGTCCGGGAGTTCGGCAGGATCGACATCCTGGTCAACAACGCCGGGATCGTGGCCGGCGGCCCGCTGGAAGACATGACCATCGAGCACGCCGACCGGCTGTGGGCAGTCGACGTACGGGCCGTGTTCGCCCCCTCCCAGGCCGCCGCCGCGCACATGAGCGGCGCCCGGCCGGGTAGTGCAGCATGCTGAGCATGCCCACACCGCTGCCGGCTCTTGGAATTTGCCTCGAGGAGTACGAGTACCCCTACCCGGTTCAGTTCCTTCCCATCAGTACTGACCTGCAGCCAGTCACGATGGCGTATATGGATATTCCGCCGAGCGCGGAGCCCAATGGGAAGACGGTCGTCCTGATACATGGCAAGGCATTCGGCTGTTATTACTTCCGCAACGTCATCGAGGCGCTGACCGGGGCCGGGTACCGGGTGGTCGCGCCCGACCAGATCGGCTGGGGCAAGTCGCCCAAGCCCGACATTCATTACAGCTTCCAGCTGCTCGCCGCCAACACCGCAGCCTTGCTGGACCACCTTGGCGTCGGCAGGGTCGCCGTGCTGGGCCACTCGACCGGCGGCATGACCGCGGCGCGCTTCACGCTGATGAACCCCGACCGGGTCACGACCTGGTCCTGGAGGATCCGCTCGGCCTGGTCGACTACCGGACCGGCATCCCGCCGCAGTCCGAGGAAACGCTGTATGACCACGAACTGCACTGGACCGACCCGGCCACGATCCGGGGCTACGTCAAGGCGTATTTCGTGCATCCCGACCCGAAGGTCTGGGAGCCGCTGGCCGACGTCCTGGTCCGGGTGACCCTGAGCCCGGACTACCCGCGGTGGGCCCGTGCCGCGGCACTGACCTTCCAGATGATCTACCAGCAGCCGGTCCGCTATGAATATCACCAGATCGCGCCGCCAGTGCTGCTGGTCGTGGGAGCCGAGGATCACGTCGTCCCGCTCGGCCAGTACGCCACCCCGGCCGAAGCCGCCCGGCTCGGTGATTTCGTCGCGCTTTCCGCGGCGGCCGCGCACGATATTCCCCGCGCCACGCGGGTGGTCATCCCCGAATGCGGGCATATCCCGCACCTCGAGCACCCGGCCCAGTTCCTGACCGAGCTGCTGCCGTTCCTCGCAACCTGACCAACGAAGGAACGCAATGCCTGACGCGGGAGCTACCGGGCTGGATGCCTGCAAGGTGCGCTCGCGGCGGCTGTATGAGGAGGTCTTCGGCAGGGGAATCTACGCCAGCTCGGCCTGCTGCCCTTGCGCGGGTCGGCGGCGCAAGCGGAACAGTGACGGTTCCTGAGCTGATCTCACTCACCGCAGCTCACCAGGGGACCGGGCCGTGGGCGGACACGAACGTGCCGGTCGGGCCGTCGGGCCCGATCTGCGCCATCCGCACGATGATCGCGGCGCCCTCCTCGACGGTCTGGATGCCGGCGCCGCCGTTGAGGTCGGTGTTGGTGTAGCCCGGATCGACGGCGTTGATCCGGATGCCGGGGAACGCCTTGGCGTACTGGATCGTGATCGCGTTGACCGTCGTCTTCGACGCCGGGTAGCTGAGGCCGCCATAGAAGTGCGTGTAGCTCTCGGGGTTACTCAGGTCCGTCAGCGACGCGAGCCCGCTGGAGAGGTTGACGATGACCGGCGCGGCCGCCTTCTGCAGCAGGGGCACGAAGGCGTGGGTCACGCGGACTAGGCCGAAGACGTTGGTCTCGAAGGTCGCCCGCATCGAGTCGGCCGTCTCGCCCGCGGCCGTCGGGATCGCGTTGCCCGCCAGGCGCGGCTCGATGCCGGCGTTGTTGATGAGCACGTCGAGCCCGCCGCCGTCCTCGACTTGCGTGTACGCGGCCGCGACGGAGGCGTCGTCGGTCACGTCCAGGTGCACGAAGCGGGCACCGAGCTCCTCGGCTGCCGCACGGCCGCGGGCTTCGTCGCGCGCCCCGACGTACACGGTGTGCCCGGCGGCCACGAGCTGGCGAGCCGTTTCCTTGCCGAGGCCCTTGTTCGCCCCGGTGATCAATGTCGTTGCCATGCTCCGAGACTGCACCGTACGCCCGCCCACAGGAAGTGGTCCCGTACTCATAGGACTGCCAGGGCCACCGCTTACGGCGCGCTGGCGATCAGGCTTGCTGCGGGCGCCACGACCGTGTGCAGCTGATGCCGGCCGGAGACGCCCAGCTTGGGGTAGGAGCGGTACAGGTGAGAGCTGACCGTCCGCGGGGACAGGAACAGCCGGTCGGCGATTTCGCGGTTGGTGAGGCCAGAGCCAGCCAGCCGGACAATTTCCTGCTGCTGGGGCGTGAGACCGGCCAGGGCTTCGGGCGCGCTGGGCATATCCGGGATGCCGATGCCGCATGCCCTCAGCTCAGCCTCGGCCCGCCGCGCCCAGGACCGGGCCCCGAGCACCTGGAATGTCTCGACTGCGGCCGCGAGGAAGGGCCTGGCGTCGCTGATGCGGCGCTGGCGCCGCAGCAGCTCGCCATGGTCGAGCTGAAGCTGGGCGCGCTCGAATGGCCAGCGGTTCCCGCCTGGATCCGACAGCGCCTTCTGGAAATGCGCGGCAGCTTCAGCCGGCTCGGCGAGCAACCCCCGCGCCCGGGCGGTCAGCTGCTCCAGCCGGGGCGACATCGCGTCTTCCAGTCGGTCCAGGGCGCGATGGACGATGCGGCGGCCTTCTAGCCGACGGTCAGCGCGAACTGCCGCTGCGGCGAGATCGGCGATGCCGAGGTATGAGACGTGGTAGTGGAGCGGGCTGCCGTCTTCGCGGAACAGCTGGCGGAGCGCGGCGAACGCCACCAGGTGACTGCCGTCGGCGAAAGCGGCAACGCCTGCGGTGTGCCGCGCCCGCGCGATGATGGACCCGCTGTCGGCCTGGCCAGCGCGTGCTAGCGCACTGGTCACCTGGCTGCGCGCATCACCTGCCTCGGCGCGCATTGCGAGGACAGCCGCCGCCGTGAGGTCGGCGGAAGCCGCCACGATGTCCAGCTGGTAGGCCTCGGCGAGTTCGCCGGCCCTGGTGGCGGCGGCGAGCGCCTCATCCCACCGCCCCGCGTCAGCGTACGCCCGGCTTAGCGTCGCGAGGGTGACACCGCTGGCGCCCCGGACGTGCACTGCGCTAAGCCCGTGCACGGCTTCCCTGAGGAACCGGATAGCAAGCTCTGGCTCGTCGAGGAGCCATGCGACAGCGCCGGGTACTGCAGGTTCTGTGATCGCGGCCGGGTCGAGGCTCTGCAGTCGCGCCGCGAGGTCAGCCCGCCCGGCGAATGGATCGGTACATGCGCGTATGCAGGCCCCCAGCGCATCGAAGCTGCTCGCGGTCGCGCCACCGGACCCTGGTGCCTGACCCTGGCGCTCGAGCCGGTCCAGGGCCTGGCTGACGAGCTGATGGTCCTGGGCTGCGCCCGACAGGTAGGCCACGATCGCTGCTGTCGCGAGAGCATCCCAGGCCACAGCCGGCTGCTCGGCCGCCGCGTCGTCGGCGACGGTGAGGAGCACCGATAGAGCCGCTGCGTGCTGGCTCGTCCAGGCAAGCGCCCAGCCCGCTGCGCGGCTGGCAGAAAACCGGAGCTTCGGGTCCACGGCGATGGCCAGCGCGCGGCTCGCGAGGTCGTGGACCCAGCTCGCGTGCCCGGTGAGAACAGCGACCGACGCGGCAGATGTCAGGCGTCTCGCCCCGGCTTCGGGGCCGGGGCTGAGTTCGGCCGCACGCTCGAGCGCGAGCGCAGCGCCGGCCGCGCCCCCACGCTGCTGCGCGAGAGCAGCCGTCGATTCGAGCCGGGAGGCGATCGCCTCGTCGGGCAGCAGTGTTGCGGCCGCCAGATGCCACGCCTGCTGGTCCGGCTGATGCTCAAGTCTCGCGGCCAGCTGACGGTGTGCCGTCGCCCGGTCTGCGAAGGGCGCCCCGTGATAGATCGCTGATCGCAGCAGCGGGTGCGAAAACCGCATCCCTGACCTGTCTACCTTGACGAGCCCCAGCCGTTCGGCCGGGGCAAGCGCCTCGGCGTCTACGCCCGGTATCCCGATGGTGAGGGAGCTGCTGCCCAGGATGTCGGCGGTCGCGACGAGGATCAGGGCTGCCCGGGTTGGCCCGGGCAACCTGGCCAGATCGGCGGTGAGCTCAGCTGAGAGGGCATCGCTCAGCGGCAGCGGCAGCTGCGCCGAGCGCTGCGGGGCTGATGGATCGGTATCTATTGCGCGGGCCAGCTCGACCAGCGCCAGCGGGTTACCGGCCGCCTGCCTGATTACCTGGCTGCGAGCGCGACCGCGTGGCGGATCTGGCAGGGCATCGAGCAGCCGGTTCGCTGCGGACGCGGGCAGCGGGCCGAGATGCAGCTCCGGGAAGCCTGAACCCAGAGCTGGCGGGGGCGCGAGCCCCCGGCCGCTCAGGACCAGGACCACCCGCTCGCCCTCCAGGCGGCGGCCCATGAACGCGAGTACGTCAAGGGAACTGTGATCGAGCCAGTGGGCGTCATCGGCGATCACCAGAACAGGGTCATCCCGGGACGCCCGTGACGTCAGGCTCAGGGCCGCTGCCGAGGTGAGGAGCCGGTCCGGGCTGACTGGCTCCTTGGCGCGGCCAAGAGCCTTCTCGAGTGCATCTCGCTGCCCGGCGGACAGGTCAGGCACGTAGCGGGCGAGCGGCCATATCAGCTGATGCAGTCCGGCGAACTCGAGGTTCGCTTCCGGTTCGCGACCGCTGATCGCCAGAACCCTGAAGCCCTGCTGGCGCGCGTGCTGCGCAAGGTCCGCGAGGAGCGCGCTTTTGCCCGCGCCCGCGTCACCGAGTACGACCAGTACCGGTCCTGCGTCCGATCCCGGCTCCGTCAAGGTCCTGAGCCGCGTTATTTCCTGGTCCCTGCCGACCAGCGCAGCGCCGTCAGCGCGAGCCCGCGGCGATGGCGCGCCGCATCGCGACTGTGCTCCGACGCTCATCTGGCTTCCCTCCTGGCAGCTATGCGGACGGCGGCTCGCGGGAGACGTAACCCAATGTCCCCGGCGGGTGGCGCCGCTCGCATCGCATGGTCGTGCCATATCTATTGCGCTGAGGAGGGCACGACGGGTTAGTTGAGGCCGTAGCGGGCCGGCTTGACCGCAGTGGCAGTGTTAAGCCGTGTTAGACCTCGCTCGTGCGTTGCCGCCGGCCCGTCACCCGGTGCTGCCGCCGTCTACCGGGACGAGAGCGCCGGTGATGTAGCCGGATCTCGGCGATGCGAGGAACGCGACCAGCGGAGCGATCTCGCCGGGCTGGGCTGCCCGGCCCAGCACAGTGGTGGCCGCGAGGGCGGCAATGCGGTCAGGCGGTACGCCGTCAGTGCGGACGGGGCCAGGGGCCACGGTGTTGACCCGGACGCCGGCCGGACTGAACTCTGCCGCCCAGGTGCGGGTCAGTGAGGCGAGGGCAGCCTTGGTTGCACTGTAGGCGGCGCCGCCTGCGCGTCCGATCTGCCCGGCCCGGCTCCCGATGTTGATGATGCTGCCGGATCCCCGTGACGCCATCATCGGGCCCAGGGCAGCTACGAGAAAATACGGGGCGCGGACGTTCGCGGCGAACAGCCGGTCGAAGGTTGCGGCGTCGAGCTGCCCGGTCGGTCCATACCAGGCGAAGCCTGCGTTGTTGACCAGCACATCGACGGTACCCACTTGCCGGGCCAGCCGGTCGAGCTCGGCCATCTCGGTCAGGTCAGCAGCGACAAAGCGCGCTGTTCCGCCCGCCGCAGCGATCGCGTCGACGACGGCTCTGCCGCGCCGTGCGTCCCGACCGTGGACGAACACCTCGGCGCCCGCCGCAGCGAGCTCCGTTGCGACGGCCCGGCCGATTCCTGAGGTCGCCCCGGTTACGAGCGCCGACATCCCTTGAAGATCCCGCTCGCTGCTCACCGTTGCGCCTCCTCCACGATTAAGCCACCGCCAGGGCCGATGCTGCTCTCCTGCCGTGCGCCGGGGTATCCGCAAACTGACTGCACCAGCGTCCTGGCCGGACCAAGTCCGCGTCTTGTGCCTGGTGAGCGCCGGGAAAGGCCTGAAGCAGTCAGATTACGGATACCCGGTGCTGGGCCGGCCGGCCCAAGATGGGGCCATGGCGACCCCATACTCAGAACTCCCGAACAGGCTGGTCAGCGCCGCGAACGGCGTCGACTATGCGTACCGCGAGACCGGGAAAGGGGCCGTGCCGCTGGTCCTGCTCCAGCATTTCCGCGGGAACCTCGACAATTGGGATCCCGCGCTGGTTGACGCGCTGGCGACGACGCGCCGGGTCATAACCTTCGATAACACAGGCGTAGGCGGTTCGACCGGGATAACACCCAACACCGTGAAGCAGATGGCGGATGATGCCGTCGCTTTCCTTGCCGCGATAGATGTCGATCACGCAGACATCCTTGGATTCTCCATCGGCAGCTTCGTGGGGCAGGAAATCTCCCTCACCCGGCCGGCCTTGGTCCGCCGGCTGGTACTCGCGTCGGCGGCACCGCAGGGCGCGGCGGGCATGCACGGCTGGGCTCCAGACGTCATCGGAGCCGTCGGGATGCCAGAGCCCAGCCCCGAGGGTTACCTGGGCGTTTTCTTCGCGAACTCCCCATCAAGCAGGGCAGCGGGAAAACAAGCCGTACAGCGTATGTACGCCAGGACACAGGACCGGGACAAGGCGACAACCTGGGAAACACGCCAGGCGCAGTACGACGCCGTGTGCACCTGGGGGATCCCCGAGCACGAACTGCTGCAAAGAGTGAGCGCAATCAGCACGCCGGTATTCGTGGCCAACGGGGACAGCGATCCGATGATCCTTCCGCGCTACAGCTACCTGCTGGCGGGCCTGATCCCGCAGGCCCGGGTGAAGATCTACCCGGACTCGGCACACGGGTTCCTGTTCCAGCATCACGCGGAGTTCGCCGCCGACGTTGAGGCATTCCTGAGCGACCCCGATTAGGCAACCGCCGGGGGAGGGCAGTCAGGTGCTCAGACGCGTGTCGTGCAGGCTTGCGATCCGGGTGACCTCTACTCGCGAGTTGACATTGAGCTTGGCAAAGACATGACGGAGGTGAGCGCTGACGGTGTGGTGCGAGACGAACAGGCGCTCCGCGACTTCCCGGTTCGTCAGGCCTTCGGCGACCATGCGCGCCACGGCGAGTTCTGAGTCGGTCATCGCGGCCCAGCCTTTGCCCGAGTGCCGTTCCGCCACGAGCCGGCGGCGCACTCCCAGCGCACGCAGCCGACCCCGCACCCGGCCTGCGTCCCAGGCGGCGCCCGTTTGCGCGTAGATTTCCAGCGCCCGGCCGAGTGAGCCTACGGCCAGCGGCAGGGCACCGTCGTCGACGGCGGTAACGCCGAGGTCCTCCAGCGCGGTGGCCAGCGCGAGCGGGCGGGAACTGCCCTCGAACAGCGCTACCGCGTCAGCAAGGATCTGGCCGTTGTGCGTCAGCAGGCCGTCTGCGTGCGCGGCGGCCGCGGCCAGCGAGCGGACGCCGGGATTGAGCGCTGCGTGCTGCTGCGCAGTGGCGGCGGCGCTGACCGCGAGCGCGTGATCATTCACGGCGAGCGCCATGTGAACGAGGCGTGGCTGATCGGTGATGTCCATCGGGAAGAGCGGCAAGATGGCCGTGCGCTCCTCCTCGCCCAGGCAGCAGAGCCACCGGTGTGCTTCCTGCGGGCTGCCCTCTGCCGTGGCCTGCAGCGCGAGCAGCCAGACGGCGTGGCGCCGCACGCTGGGCGCACTCTGGCCGAGCATGACCTGGCCGATGTCGCTGGCCTGGCGTGCCAGTGCCCGCTCGCCGGTGTGCAGCGCCACGCGGCCGAGAGCTGCAGCCCCGGCCGCATCCAGCACACTGACGACCTGATGAGCGCCATCCAGGGTGAAATGCTCCTCGAGGTTGGCCGCAGCATCCGAAAGACGGCCCTGGTGCAGCAGCTGCCTGCCGCGTCCGGTCTCGTAAACGGCGAGGGCCCAGCCCTGCCGGTCGCGCTGAGCCGCGGCGACGTTCTCAGTCGACAGCTGGAGGGATTCGCCGAGCCGGTCTAGAACGGTGAGGATCTCGCAGTGCCACTGGCGGGTGAGGTGCAGGCGCGTGTCATCGCTGGTGCCGATGCCGGTTCGCAGGGCAGCTTCGGCCAGCCGCAGAGCCGGCCCGAAGCGCCCGTCGGCGTACTCGACACCAGACTCGGCAAGTTGCAGGGCGAACTGCCCGGCTGCGTCCTGGCACTGCCGCACGGCGCTTGCGGCATCGCCGAGTTCGGCGCGCGCTTCATCGAGCCGCCCCGCAGTCACCAGATTGTGAAAGAGCAGGGCCAAGTGCTGGGCGCGGATATCCGGCGGGAGCCCGGGCAGCGCCAGAGCTGTGCGGCAGGACTCCGCGCGCACGTCGGGAGATATCGCGAACATGCCGGCGATGCTGAGGCGGACCTCCGCCTCCTGCCGCGGCGGAAGCACCTCGCGCAGCGCGGTGTCCGCGAATGATTTTGCCTCCTCGCTGCGGGCCGCGGCGGACAGCCAAATCGCGGTCTGCGCCACCAGCGGGCCCCGCAGTGCATGCTTGCGGGGCGCGAGCTCAAGCGCGCGCTGGCTCAGGTCCGCCGCGGCCCCTGGATCGGTTGTGCCGAGTGCTTCCGCAGCCGTAAAGAGGGTCCTGATCGCAACCTCATCACCAGGCTCCGCGCTGGCAGATAGCTGTGTCGCTACCTCGACGGGCAGCGCTCCCTCGGCGAGCAGGAACGCGGCCGCCTGCCGGTCGAGCGCCCGGCGAGCCGGCAGTGGCACGCTTGCGCGTACCGCGTCGCGGATCAGGTCGTGGCCGAACTCAAGCTTGTCGTCGCGTTCCGCCAGAAGATCAGCGTGAATCAGCTCCTCGACCGGCGCCAGCAGCGCCGACGGGGAGAGACCGAGCATCGCCGCGAGGTCGTCCAGAGAGAACCGCCGCCCGAGCGCAGACGCCACTGTCGCCGACTGGCGCGCCTCGTCCGACATGCGCGCCAGCCGGCGGCGCATGCTTTCGCTCACTCTGTGCGGCAGCCGCTCCTCCGCCAGTTCGGCCCGTCCCGATGTGAAATGCACGAGTTTCTCCTCGCGCAGACCCGACAGGATCTCGACGAGCAGGAACGGGCTGCCGCCCGCGCGCTCCGCCATTTTCAGCACTGCCGCGCCGGGTTCCGCCAGCAGCACATCGGCCGCAATCTGCCTTACGCCGTCCTGGTCGAGCGGGCCGAGAACCAGCTGGTCGGCTCCGCTGCGCTCAAGCCAGTCGATCGCGCCGCGAAGGTGCCGGGAGCCCTGACCGGGGCGTGACGCGATGATCCAGGCCACCGGCACGCTCGCCAGCCGGGCCGGTAGCGTTCGCAGGGCGGCCGCGGTACCGCTGTCGGCCCACTGCACGTCGTCGAGGCACACCAGCAGCGGAGCTTCGAGCGCCGCACGCTCAAGCAGCGCTTCGAGGTCCTGGAGCAGCCAGTATCTCTGCTCAGGCGAGGTGTGGTCGTCACGCAGATCGCCGCGATCGAGCAGCGGCGACGGCCCGCCGAACAATGTCTCCATCAGCGCGGACAGCTGGACCACGCTGTCGTCGGGATCCGCAACCCCGCTGCCGACCCTGATCTCCATGCGGCGGGCGATCGTCGCTGCTTCCTTCAGCAGGCGGCTCTTGCCCATGCCGGCACCGCCCTCGATCAGGGCTACCGTGCCCACGCCTGCGCGAAGCTGGTCGAGGTGCGCTGCCAGGACCGCGAGTTCGCTGTCCCTGCCGCGCAGGGGCTGGATGGCATCCCTCGCGGCTGGCCGGGGCGCCGGTGGCCGTGCCTGGGCGTGCCCGCGCCGTCTGACACCGTCGGTTCGCGTCAGGAGCTCGTCACCCACGCACTCTTCACTCCTCCGAAGTGAGGCGTTGCATCTCAGCCCAGCAGGAAACCAAAAACCGTCACGAAGAAGTCGTCAATGGGCCGGTCGTCCTTGACGACCCTGCACCTGGTCACCGCGCCCTCCCAGGAATTCACGATGAAGCGGCCAAGCACCTGCGGGTCACCCGCCGCCGCCGTCTCCCCATTGCGCTGCGCCTCAGCAACCAGCGCAGCCACCATGTCCGACCACGTGGCCAGGCCATCGGCCAGCTCCCCGCGTACTGCCTGGCTGTGGTCGGCGAGCTCATTAGCCAGGTTGCCCCACATGCATCCGCGGCTGAACCAGTGACTTCGCAGCACCTCGTGCAGCGCCTCGAAGCTCTTGCGCAGGCGCGCGACGGCGGACTCGTCATCCAGACCTTCGGGCCAGCCGCAGACCTCGAAGTAGCGATGCGTCACCTCGACCGCGAGCTCTTCCTTGCTCGAGAAATGGTTGTAAAACGAGCCCTTAGGAACGCCCGCGACCCTGGTGATGTGGTCCACCGAGCACGCCGCATAGCCCCGGGCATGCATCTCAGCCAGCCCGGCCTCGATGATCTGCGACTTCATGCTAGGTCGCGGCATGGATTCCAATATGACTGGTCGTCTTAACCATGTCAACGGCAACCTGGCTGCGCAAGCGCGGAGACCCACGCGAGTGCAGTCAAATTGCGGATACCCCGAACCAAGCCGCGGCAGCAGCATCGGTACTGGCCAAGCGGAGGCAACCAAGGGAGGGCGCGATGCAGCCGAGCGGGATCTTGCCGTCGCCCCAGTTCATCACCTACGAAGAACTGAGGATTCGTTATGCCGCGAGCCCGAAGCACGGGGCGGAGTCGGTCATACTGTTCAGTCCCTGGCCGGAGAGCATCTACGCGTTCGCTGCGATATGGCCGGGCATGGCCAGGGAATTCTCGCTCGTAGCCGTGGATCTGCCTGGCTTCGGCCAGTCGGAGGGCCGGCCGGAACTGATGGCACCACATGCGATGGGGGAGTTCGCCGTTGGCATTG
>Ga0208725_1000004_pt1 | contig 46185 bp, 46 predicted proteins | sample MicForSoSWNH13_O_FD_188004 | JGI IMG/M metagenome (GOLD analysis project Ga0208725, IMG submission 188004) | Forest soil microbial communities from Harvard Forest Long Term Ecological Research site in Petersham, Massachusetts, USA - MetaG HF011... | ecosystem: Environmental > Terrestrial > Soil... | reverse complement strand
CGGGGCGCTCACCGGCGTCCAGCCTACGGCCATCGGAATACCTCATGCCTCTGAGATACCGTAGCCCGCAGCAGTCGTCAGCCGAACTCATAACCTCGCTGTTAAAGATCGTTATCGGAAGGATGGCAACATCCGAGGACCCATCACGGCTGCATGACGGTCTCATCCTGATACTCGGCGTCTCCCCAAAACTCCATCCATACCGAGGGGCGTTGCAGCAACTTCGGTCGTTCACTCCCGTCGCGATGTCACGCAGGAATATTACCGGAGAATTACTGTCTCTGCCATCAAGCACGCCAGGATGAATAGATAGAGGCTAAATGTGTTCGGCAGTAATCCTTCAAACAACACTGCGGTGAACTCATAACGCAACCGCGCCCACCAGGAGTCTGCTGGGCGAGTGCGCCACTGAGGCGCGGCCGTGCCTACGATATCTAGGCTGCCAGCGCCTCGCAGTACCTCCATGATTCCAGTCTTCTTCAGCTCGGCGTCGATTGCGTAATTACGTCTTATGAAGACACGCTGAGTCCTCTTAAATTGGCAATTAACTAGATAGAATCCGATCGCTGCTCCTATGCCTACCACCAAAAGGGCTGGCTTATGGTATACCACCGCAAAGCCGCCGATGGCGAGTGAGGTTGTAACACACCATCCTTTGATCTGAAAATCAGCAGTATCTAGTCCTCTTATGGCGCTCTGAATCGCTGTTAATTCGGTTTGCAGAAGGGCCAGCCTTACGTCTTCCTCTGTCATCCCTGGCGCTCCGCCAGCCAGAGCGCTCCCGTTTACCTCTTGGTGTTCCGTTGCCAGATCACGTCCGGCGCCTTCCGGCCGCTGGATAGCCATCAGGAGGCCTCCCCTTCCTGCGCGCCTGCTCACCCCTAGTTGTACCCTTCCGGCGTGGCGAGACGAAGGCCCTGCACGGTGTCGAGCATCGCGGCAGCGTGCTCAAGCAGCCTGCGGCCAGATCGGCAAGTGCCGCTGAGCATCGCCAGCAGGAATCTGCGCGCGGACACCCTCCGCGCAGTTCGGTCAGCGGCAAAGCGTTGCGGCCAGCGACTCCGCCAGGTCGGCCGGCTCGGACAGCTTGGCTAGGAGCCGGTGAACTCCACGGACGCGTGGATGGCACTGGCATTGAGGCACACCTTCACGTGGCTCACCTCTGCGGGGCCCATAGCGTGCTACCGCACGTACAGGCACTCCGTTAGGTCCGGCTGGGAGTGGGACGGCGAAGACGCTGGCGAACTTGCCGATTTCTCGCATGTCCAGCGCCGCCACCGCCCCGGCCTCGCCTGGGTCGGCTGTGACCGACTATCGCCGGAAGCCCTGGAGAAGTCGATGGGCTGCTCCTGCCCGATCCCGGCCAGCGCCTTGCAGCTGGGGCTGGCGGGACCAGTGGTACAGCTTTACACCTTGCTGGCCAGGGCGACCTGGCAAAGCTCCGGCATCTTGCCCTCGCCGGCGGCGGCCGCGATCCGCACTCCGGCCCAGGCCAGTGCGAGGCCGTAGGCGGCGGCGCAGACCGTGAGCACCGGGGCCCGGATGGCCAGCGGGGCGCCTGCGGTAAGCACCGCGGCCACGATCACCGGGGCGACCAGTATCGGGACCCCGAACAGGGTGGCGAGGCTGGCCGCCAGCCGGCTGGACCCGTAGCCCGGGGCGGAGACGTAGATGGGGGTGCCAACCCGCTTGGCCATCGGGTAGGCGCCGGTGACCGTGATGACGTTGCTCAGGGCCAGCGCGGCGCCAATGGCCGCCAGGCCGACCGGCATGGTTTCGAACCCGAAGGTTGGCAACCCGGCCGCAGCCCCCAGGCCGAAGGTCAGCACGATGAGCAGCGGCACCCCGATCACGGCGAGCACGATGTTCTGGCCGGAAAGATAGGCGCGCAGCGCCTTGCGGTCGGTCAGCGCCGTGGCCTCGATGACGAATGACGGCCCGGTTGACCCGACCGCATTCGCGTGGAAGTACCCGATGAACGCCGCGCCGAGGACCGCGCTCAGGAACGTAACGGCGGGATGGTGCTTCGGGCCAATGATGGAGCTGATGGAGGCCGCGACCGTGATGACCGCGATCATGCCCCAGTAGACGAGCGACAGGGGCTCACGGCGCTGGTAGATCCAGAACCGGGCGGCCACCGCGCCGCGCAGGCCGTACCGGCCCAGCGGCAGAGCCGCGGCCCGCACCCGCGATGACTGGGTGGAGGAGTCGGGGGAGACCAGGGCGCGGCTCAGCGACCGGATCCACAGCCAGCCGAGCACGACGATGACAGCCGCAAGCAGCGTGAGGCGCAGCAGGGCCGGGCCAGGGTGCCCGTCCGAGGCGTCCTGGATCGCGTGCGCGGCCAGGCCCGGCGGCAGCCAGCGCATCCAGGCGTCGAAGCCGGTGAAGCTCGCGGTGGTCAGCTTCCCGGTCGCGGCCAGCTTCGGCACTACCTGAGTGAAGAACTCATAACCGGCGACGATCGGGATGAACAGGAAGGCCGCCAGGTCCTTGCCGCGGCGGGAGCGCAGCAGCCCGGCCATGCTGGTGGTCACGAAGCGGGCCAGGGTGATGCAGAACAGCACCTCCAGCAGCACCGCGACCAGGGCGACGAGCACGCCGAGCACGCCGCGGGCCAGGCCGATCATCACCCCGAGCAGGCCGATCACGTTGGCGGCCGGCCAGGCGCCGGTGGCCGAGGCGGCCAGCAGGCCGACGGCGAGCGGGCGGGTCCGCAGCGGATAAAGGGCCATCGTGGCCGGATCCAGGGTGCTGTCCAGGCCGAAGGCCAGCAGCGGCAGGATCAGCCAGCCGAAGGCGAACACGGTGAATATCACCGAGGTCAGATCCACCGCAGTGCTCTGGCCGCGCAGCGAGGCCAGCAACGCGAACGTGCCGAGCGCGGTAAGCACGGCGAAGGCAGTGCTGATCATGAACGAGGCTTTGGCTCGGCTGGACGACCGCAGCGCGTTTGTCAGCAGGCGCAGCTTCAGCTGGACGAGGAGCCGAGCCATGACAATCCCTCCTCGCTGGCCTTCGAACCGACCAGGTCGATGAACGCCTGTTGCAGGCTCTTACCGCCCCGCACCTGGTCTATGGTGCCGGTCGCCACGATCCGGCCCTGGCTTATGATCGAGACGTGGTCGCAGACCTGCTCGACCAGTTCCATGACGTGGCTGGAGAACAGCACGGTCGAGCCCGAGCTCACGTAGTTGGTCAGCATCCGGCGGATCGCATCGGCTGATACCGGATCCACGCCCTCCAGCGGCTCGTCGAGGAACAGCACCGACGGGTTGTGGATCAGCGCGCAGCCGAGGGCGGCCTTTTTGCGCATGCCGGTGGAGTAGTCCGCGACCAGCCGTTTCGCGTCGCCGGTGAGGTCCAGCACGTCGAGGAGCTGCGCGGCCCGGGACCGCGCCTCACCGACCGGCAGGCCCCGCAGCCGCCCGGCGTATTCCAGCAGTTCCTCGCCGCTGAGCCGGTCGAACAGCCGGGCTTCGGCCGGCACGACGCCGATGATCGCCTTAGCGGCTGGCGGGTCGGCCCACAGGTCCAATCCGTTGATAAGGATCCGCCCGGCGTCGGGCCGCAGCAGGCCGGTCATCATCGACAGCGAGGTGGTCTTCCCGGCCCCGTTCGGTCCGACCAGCCCGGCGAAGGAGCCGGCCGCGATCTCCAGGTCGATCCCGGCGACCGCCACCTTCTCGCCGAAGTTCTTGCGCAGTCCGAGGACCTTGATCGCTGGTCCGCCCATGATCACCCCTCTGGCCGGGTCCGGGCCTCCGGTGAGTGTGCTGCTGTCGTTGAGCTTCCCATGGCGCACGGTCGCCTCCCGGACGGTCGGGACCGGGGCCGCCATGGCTGGTTGCGGGGTCTGCTCGGGGCCGGGAGCCGAGGCTGGCCCATCGGTCCGCCAGTTCCGCAGCCGGTCGGGCAGGAACAGGGTCAGGGCGGTGATGAAGGCCAGGATCTTCGATACCACGTTCAATGTGATCGGCAGCGCGGACTGCGGGTAGCCAAAGCCGGACAGTGCCCAGATCCCGAACACGCCGATCATCAGCGCGAAGCAGAAGAACGTGGACTTGCGCACTCGTACCATCGGCGACAGCGTGAGCAGCGACAGTGTGGTGAGCTCGATCAGGAACAGGGGGGTGAAGAACACCGCCCGGTAGAGAGCCGGGTCCGGGGACAGCGCAGGGTAGGTCCTGGCCAGCACAATGACGTCGAAGGGCAACTCGAAGATCATCGGTGCGGCCATCGCGCCGACAACCGCGCTGCCCAGCCTGGTCTTATAGCGCCAACCGGTGCGCGTCATGATGATGCCGAAGATGGTCACTGCGGCCAGCAACGTCACCGGGGCGATCGGGTCAGAGACCATCGACTTGATGTGCGGATAGTCGTGCACGAATTGGCGGACGTAGACCGACAACCCGATCAGGAACGCAATGAGCGCCAGGCCCCAGAACCAGAACATGAGGACCGCGACCGAGTTAGGTGGCCGGACGGCCCGGACGGGACGCCGCAGCCGGATTCCCGCGCAGGCCGCGCAGCCAGCCACGGCGAACAGGCCGACCGCGAGTTCGATCTTGGCGTCTCCGCTGTAGCTGACCCACCCGCCGTTGACACTCATGGTGCCACCTGCTCTCTACTGCACGAGCAATAAAGTGATATCACTATGATATCACGGCGAGCGCAAGGACGGGGCCGGCTAACACCGCCGTATCTCGGTACGCGATCAGCGGGCCGGCGGTCAGGCCGGCAGCCGCTCGATGCCGGCGCACCACACCTGCTCGATCTGGCGGGTCGCGCGGATATCGGCGACCGGATCGCCGGCGACCAGAACGAGATCGGCTCGCTTTCCCGGCTCGACAACGCCGCGGTCGGCGAGCCCGAAGTACCGGGCCGGCAGTGCCGTCGCGGCCCGGAGCGCATCGACGGCCGATAGTCCGGCGTCCGTCAGAAGCTCCAGTTCGCGGTGCAGGCTGTCACCGAACGGGGGCGAGGCGGGGACACCCGGCGTGGTATTCGCGTCCGTCCCGGCCAGGACGGGCACGCCCGCCCGGTGGAGCACGGAGACGCTCTCGTGCGCGGCCGCGTACGACCGGCCCTGGCCGCTGCCGGCCTGCTGGACCCCGCCGAGCTTCGCGCAGATGGCCTCCATCATCGTGAGCGTTGGCACGAGGATCCGCCGCCCGGCGAGCATCAGGGCGGCGGCGTCCTCGTCGAGCGGCCGGTCGAGCGGGACGTGGGTGATGACGTCCGCCCCTGCCTGCTGCGCCATGGCCACGGCGGCCCGGGCCGACGCGTGCGCGATCGCCAGCTTCCCGTGGTCGTGCGCGGCTGACACCAGCGCGCTGACGGTGGCCAGGTCAAAGCCGGGAAGGTCAATGATGATCTTGATGTAGTCCGCGCCCTCGCGGACCCGGCCGGCGACGTAACCGGGCGCCTCGCCCGGGCCGGACACGAACCCCTCGGCTGGGCGGCCCGGCAGCTGGCCGTGGCGGCTCGCAGGTGACGTCGCGCCCACCCCGGCACTGCGGATGTCGGTCAGGCCGCCGCGTCCGCGCAGAGAGTCCACCAGTTCGGCAGGCCACGTGCCCATATCGAGCGCCGTCGTGATGCCGAAGGCGGACAGCCGCTCGAGTGTCTCGGTGCCGCTCAGGTGGATGTGGGCGTCGATCAGCCCCGGCAGCAGCACGCCGCCGTGGCCGTCGATTATCCGGGCGCCACCGGCGTCCGCGCCGATCAGGCCGCAGTCGATGACGACAGTTCCCGGCGGCTGGAGTCCAGTGCCGTCGAAGACCCTGACGTTCGTCAGGGCAGTCTTGCCGTCGGCCGGGATCCCGGACGCAGCCGGCTGTGTGCCAGGCATGTCATTCCTCTTCTTAGCTGAATCGCGACGCGCAGTTACGCGCCGCTCATCATGTTGTTGAACTTCCTGGTCGCTTCCACCTCGTCCGGCCGCAGTGCATCACGGCGCACGCGGGCGCGCTCCACGTAGACCTCCGGTTCGTCGGTTGCCAGGACCTCTATCGTCTCGGCCAGGTAGTCCGCCAAGGGCATCGCACGGGGATCGGTCAGGTTGACGTCCATCAGCGCGGTCTGCGTATACGGTGGCGCGATCTCCAGCACGGTCACCGCCGATCCCTCCAGGCGATGACGCAAGGACAGGGTGTATGAGTGCAGCGCCGCCTTAGTCGCTGAGTAGAGCGAAGAGGAGGCCAGCGGCGCGTAGCCGAGCATCGACGAGACGTTGATGATGGTCGCCGAAGGCTGCCGGCGCAGGTGAGTGATGAGCGCGGAGTTCAGCCGCACGGGCCCGAGGAAGTTGACGGCGACAATGGACGTCAGCATCTGGTCATCGAGCGGCTCGCCGAGGTCATCACCGAACATGATCCCGGCGTTGTTGACAACGACGTTCAGGTCAGGATGCTCCGCGATCAGCTTGGGTACGACGCTCGCGATGCTCGCCGCATCGGCAACATCCAGTTCCACGGCGCGCATGCCGGGGTTAGCGGCCGCGACCGCGCTCAGCGTGGCGGGCCGGCGTCCGGCGATGATGACCCGGTTGCCTCGCTGGTGCAGTTCCTCGGCTAGGCCGCGCCCGATACCGGAGCCCCCGCCGGTGATCAGGATCGTGTTGCCGGTGAGCTTCACAGGCGTCCGTCCCGCTGGAAGGAGTCGTGCTGGTTGCGCACGTAGGCCTCGAAGGTGGTCGGCGGGCGTCCGAGCAGCCAGGTGAGCACGTTGGGATTGCCGACGAAGTCGTGGCTGCTGTAGCGCGCGGTGATCGCGCGCAGCACCCTGACCTGGTGCGTGACCTGCTGCGGATCTGCGTCACCGACCCATGCCTTGAGGTAGGTGTCGGCATCGATCTCCCGCACGGCGATCGGTCTGCCCAGTACCCGCGAGATGATGTCGCCCAGTTCGTGCGCCGTGTAGCGGCCCGGTGCCGCGAGCTCGTAGGTGGCCCCGGCGTGGTGCTCGCTGTCGATCAACGCCATGCAGGCAACATCGGTAAGGTCACCCAGGTCCACCAGGGACTGGCGGCGATCGAGCGACCAGGACAGCTCAAACACGCCCTGCTCGAAGACGGGCCGGAGCTTCAGCGGCAGCATGTAGTTCGCCGGCTGAAGGATGGTGAACTCCAGGCCCGAGGAGAGCAAGTGCTCCTCGATATCCCGCTTGATCTCGTGCTGCACCAGATCGGTCGTGATGGCGTGGAGCACGGAGCTGAACACCAAGTGCGTCACGCCCTCGGCCCGGGCCGCATCGACAACGGCAAGACCCATGTCGCGTTCGCGTGGATGCACTGTCGGGCCCACGTGGTAGACCTTCCGCACGCCGCGGATAGCCCTGGCCAGCACCGCCGGGTCGCTGATGTCACCGGCCACGATCTCGTGCACGCCCAGGCCGCGCAGGTGTTCTGCTGAGGTCTGCGACCGGACGCAGGCTCGAACCCGCTGGCCAGCCGCGAGCAGTTTCGGGATCAGGAGCTTGCCCTGATTGCCGTTGGCGGCCGTGACCAGAATCATGCCGTTCCGTTCGCTTCACTCCTCGCGGGCGCGGCGCTGTGAGACGGGTCCGGCCTCCCGGTGTGCCGGGCATATGCCGAGCGCATGGCGGGAACGAGCTTTCCGGCCGCCGCCAGGTCCGCGCGATCGGACCGGAGCTTGAGGATGTTGCCGGCTCGCAGGTCTGGCGGGACCTCGTCCCCGCGGGCAGCGATGAGCGCATGGAAATGCGGGTAGTTCTCGCCGAACACCAGCTGATAGATCGCCGACGCCCCGGTGACATCAGCGACCGCGGCGACCAGGTCTCGCGCGCGGCGTCCGTAAGAGGCCAGCTCATCGTCGTCGAGCCCGGTGATCCGCTCGGCGTGCCGGCGGGCCCGCAGGATGAACCAGCCGGGTACCTCGTAGCCGGGAACGACCTCGGCAGCCCAGAGCGGGTCCCGGAACACGACGCAGGTCTCGTCTGCGCTCTCCATGGTGCACAGCAGGCAGTCGCCCATGGTCAGTCGAAGACCTGAACCGTGGCGGTCGCGGGGATGTCGTCGCGTACCCGGGCGGTGTCGTTTATATCGCGCCAGATCTCGTAGCCGTTCTCGCGGCAGATCTTGCCGTCTCGGCACTGGAACGCGTGCAGCAGCCGGATGCTGACGGTCGTGCCCGGCGGGAACGGGCAGTTGGCGAAGCCGTCGCCGGTGATCGTCCACTCGAAGATGCTGTCGTCGAAGACCCATTCCTCGTTCGCGAACCGGTACAGGTTGGTGATCTTGTGAATGTTCATCGAGCCGAAGATCTTCAGGTACTCGGCCTTGACGTCCTCGACGTTCCGGTGGACCAGGCCGCGGGCCGGCACCTCCCAGACGATGTCGTCGGTGTAGACCGCGATCGCCTTGTCGATGGTCTCGGGGGTCTCGTTGTGGAAATGGACCTCGACGGCAGCGAGGTTGCTAGCGATGATCTCCTCGCGCGTCCGCTCCGCTTGCGATGCCAACGGTTTCCTCCTGTCATGGCCTGCACTGAGGCCAATCGCGGACTGTTATCATATATCATGTCGCAGGAGAGAACGGCGCTTGCGTCTGCTCACGCGGGCGAAACGCACGCGCCGGTATAATTGATCTCGGTCCAGGCGAATGGAAAGCGAGGTGCTGGGTGGGCTCAGCTGGGCTTGACTCGACTGTGGCTGTCCGCCCCATCGAATCGCGGTCCGTGGCCGACCAGGTCATGACCGAGCTCCGTCGGTCGATCCTGTCCGGCGCGCTGGCGCCCGGCCGCGAGTTCTCGCTCCGCGAGCTCGCGGAGATGCTGCAGGTCAGCATCATTCCCGTGCGGGAGGCGCTGCGCAGCCTGGAGAACCAGGGCCTGGTGCAGATGCGCCCCGGCCGCAGCGCTGTGGTGGCGCCGCTGGACCTGGACGAGCTGCAGAGCATCTACCGGCTGCGGCGCCGCCTGGAGCCGGAGATCGCGCAGCGGTCGTGCCGGCTGCTGTCCGACGCCGAGCTGGACCGTCTGGAGCTGGAAGCGGCAGAGTTCGGTGACCCGCATCGGACGATGAACGAGATCTACGACTCTCACCACACCTTCCACCTGGCGCTGCTGGCGCCGGCCGCCACCAGCTGGGACCTGCGGATCCTGAGCACGCTGTGGCGGGCGTCCGAGCGCTACATCCGCATCGGCTGGGGCATGCTCGACCCGGACCCGCACGAGCACGACCGGCGCAAGCAGCACCACCAGGAACTGGTCGAGGCGTTCCGGCAGCGGGATCCGGAGATCGCGTCGGCCGCGGTGCTGCAGCACCTGACCCGCAACGAGCAGACGGCGCTGCTCGCGCTCGGCCCTGATGGTGATCTGGCCACCTAGCCGCAGTTCACTGATTCCGGCCTGCTGACGTCACTCCCCGGACGCGGTCGACGAGGCCGTCGGCGTCGTCGGGCTCGCGGTCACCGGCCCACGCGACGTACTGATCCGGGCGGACGAGCATGAGCGCCCGGCCCCGGATCGCGGGCTGGTCCAGGTCAAGGACTTTCAGCGGCACACCGCGGCCGCGCGCCGCCCGCTCGATGGCGCTGTCCGCGCCGCCGCGGCGTACCCGCAGGAGGGTGAAGCCCTCGCCTAGCTCGTCATACAGCGACCGGCCGCCATCGAGCCACACGTGCGGGAGGAGGGCGCCGGGCACGGGCCCATCCCGTTCGGCTCTCAAGCGGTGATCCTGGTCGCGGTCAGTGCCGTCGATAACCGGCGACGGGCTGACCCGGACATCCAGCACCAGGTCGAGCGCATGGAACTCCGCTCGCTTGGTCGCCTGGATCCGGGTGCCCGCGGCGCGCCGGGCCGCTTCGCCGGCCGGGTCGTCGTCGTCGAGGTTGTCGGCGACCAGCTCGGGCGATGTCACGCTCATGTTCGCGGTCGCCTCCTCGATCACGCGTTCCTGGATGGGGCGGCGCTCGATCTCGTAGCTGTCAAGCAGGCCGGGGCCGCCCCAGCCGTCCAGCGTTGCCGCGATCTTCCAGCCTAGGTCGACCGCGTCGCCGACGCCGGTGTTGAGGCCGTGGCCACCGAACGGGGGATTGAGGTGAGCGGCGTCGCCGGCCAGGAAGACCCGGCCACGGCGCATGTGGTCGGCAATCTGCATCCGCGCAGTCCACGGATCAGTCGACAGCACAGTCGCGTCCGCCGGCACCCCGGCCGCAGCGTCGATGATCCGGCCGGCCTCGCGCTCGCCGGTCTCGCGGTCGACACCGAACGCGATGATCCACCACGTGCCGTCCGGATCGAGCGGGCCCGCGAGCGCGGGAGCGTCGCGATTGATGATCCAATAATGGACGGCCGGGCCGTGCCGCACGTGCGGCCACAAACCCGGCGCCCGGAACACCATGCCGAAGTTCGGGCGCAGCGCGTGATCACCGGTGTAGGCCGCGCCGATGCGCGCACGGACCGTGCTCCGCGGGCCGTCGCAGCCGAGCAGGTAGGAGCATTCGACGTTGCGCTGACCGGCCCCGTCGGCCACCGTGACCCGGACGTCGTGGGCGCCCTGCTCGACGTCAGTGACCGCGACTCCGGTCGCGAGCGTGCACGCGGGCAGTTCGCTCACGGCCTCGCGCAGCAGTTCCTCCAGCACGTACTGCGGCGCCTGCTGGCCGAGCTCAGGGAACCGGTCGCCGTCGGGTACCAGTCCCAGCACCCCGGTGAACCGCGACAGCTCCCGGCCGGCCAGCGAGGTGCAGAACACGACGTCCTGCGACCACTCAGGGGTCAGCGGCGCCCGCTCGCGCAGTCGGCCGGCGATACCCCACCGGCGCAGGTGCTGCATCGACCGCACATTGATCGTCTTGCAGCGCGGCCGCGCCCGGGACACGCTGGTGCGGGGCTCGATGACCAGGGTCCGGATGCCCCGCCGCCCCAGCTCGACGGCGGCTGCCAGGCCAACCGGGCCGCCGCCGGCCACGATCACCTGAGCCGACGCGGGCAGCCCGGCCGCTGCGGCCGGCTGGTCCGGCGGCATCAGGCTGCCGCGTTCTGCCGTCCCCACAGCGCGCACTCGCCAGCGAACGCGAGCTGGCGCAGGTGCAGAGCGTGCCCGAGGATGTGATGGTCGATGCTGTGGCCGGTGGAGCGGGCGATGCTCGCGTCAACGAACGGCGCGGCCGTCAGCAGCTTGGCGAACTGCTCGACGTTCGCCGCAGCGCTGTCCCACAGCGCATCGAACTCGGCGAGCTCGTTGTGGACCGGGACGCGGATACGCGGCGCCACATCCGGCAGATGCTCGTCGGGCCACCTCGGCGCCTGGATCAGCTCGCGGACCGGAACGGGCGCGTACGAGGCGTGCGCCCGATCTATCCCCTCCGCGGTGCGGGTGAACTCGGGTCCGAACATCACCTGATCGCGCTGGTCATACGGCAGGTCGACGGTCGCATCGGGGGGAAGTGAGGCCAGGGCCTGGGCCGCGCCGCCGCCCCGGATGACCGCGCCCATTCCGGTGACGGACAGCCCGAGCAGGCGGAAGTCGGTGTCGGCTGCCGCGATCATCGCGGCGATCATGCCCCCGATGGAGTGGCCGACGAGAACGACCCCGTCGGCGCCGCTGCCCGCCGCCGCCTGCGCGATCGCTCCGGCCAGCAGCTGTGTATGCCGCGCGAAGGTGTTGTCGTCCGGCTCGAGGACAGAGCTGGCGCCGTAGCCGGGCCGGTCGAAACTCATGACCGAGTACCCCAGGCCCGAGGCCAGGTCCAGGAACGATCCGTGGTCTGAGCCGGCGACGTCGAAATACTGAGCCTTGTATGTGCCGCCGTGCAGGGCGGCGATCAGCGGGCGGCCTGCGGACGACTGCGGGCCAGCTGTCAGCGCCGAGATCGTCAGCCCGTCGACCCCGAACTCGAGAGTGCTACGTTGCCCAGCCATCGATTTCTCCTCGCCACGGAATGCTGGAACGCGGTCAGACCCGCATGGCCGCTGCCCCTTCCTGCGGGCTTAGCTCTGGGCCGCAGGACGTCACTGGCAGTCTGCGAACACCCTAGCTGATATATGTGATAACACGCAATCGTCCCACCTGACTCTCGCTGTCAGCCGTCTGGGCCACACGCGACGAGCTCCCGCCGCCAGCGGTCTAAGGCCCTCCTAAGCACAGAGATAAGGCGTCTGCCCGATGTGGCGGATGGGGCCTTACGACGAGTCTCGAAGATGCGAGGACCGAGGAGGACGAAATGTATCCCTACCTACTGCAGAGCATGGCCGTCGAGCGGGCCAAGGATCTGCGCAAGGAAGCAGCCGCGGGGGCCCGGGTCAGGCAGGCCCGTGGCACGCGGGCAGGCACCCGATCCGGCAACGCGGCATCCCGCGCCGGTGTCCGGCTCGTTCGGCGGGCAGCGCATCCGTGATCGGGGACCGATCGGCGTCTGCGCCCGGCCAGTTGATCCAGCCGGGTTCAGGCTGCCGGTCCAGGCAGGGAGGAACCGATGTACGCCGCGACTTACGTGCCGGGAACGGGCCGCCGCCAGCCGCTGCAGCCGGCCGCAGCCCCGCTGCTGCCCTGCAGCAGCGATCCCGAGCTCTTTTTCGCCGATTCACCGGATGACGTGCTGCGCGCGAAGGCGCTGTGCCACATCTGCCCGATGCAGTCTGCTTGCTTGGCTGCCGCGCTGGAGCGTGGCGAGCCGTACGGCGTCTGGGGCGGCGCGCTGTTCCTGCACGGTGCGATCACCGCGAGCAAGAAGCCGCGCGGGCGCCCGCGAAAGTCAGCGCCCGTGGCGCGGGGCGAGGTCATGGCGGGCAGTCAGTGCTAGTCAGGTTGCCACGCGGGTGAACGCGACGGGAGCCGCCAGCTGCGGGCCCGCGGCGGCGCGCCCTTCCTATTTGGGCGGCCGGCCGGGTTCGGGGCGGAAGCGCGGGATGGTGGGCGGGCGGCCGGGTTTGGGGCGGATGGGCGGGATTGATGCCATCTTGTGCCGGCGAGGGCCTGACCACAGGGCCGGCACGGCGAAGACGGCGGCGGCCACCGCATAAGCTGCTGGCTCGTAGTTGACCCGCCATCCGACGAAATCCGGCCAGGCTTCGGCGGGGTCGCGCTCGATCGGGAAGCCGACTTCCCGCATCCGGGCCACCGCCTCGAGGAACTCGGCGTAGGTCACGCTGGTCGTGGCGTCCGGGCCGGGCTCGTCCGGGATGTCGAAGCCCATTTGCCGGGCGATCCGGCCGAAGCACCGGAACCCGCCGCGCAGGCACAGCCGGGCCGGAACCACCGGCGCGGCGCTGGGGGACAGGGCCAGGAACAGCGCAGCGGAGTCCAGCACGGCCAGCAGCGCGGTCACCCAGGACGACAGCGGTCCCGGCGAGCGGAACCGGATCAGCACCGGGTAGGTGGTGTGGCTTTCAGCGACGTCGGCGGCCCAGGTTTCCCACGTGGCGTACAGATCCGGCAGCGTATCCAGGGTCGATACCCCGGATCCCAGCGCGTAGTAGGTGCGCGCCAGCAGTTCCGGGCCCCACGACGGCATCCCGGCCCGCTCGTTGAGCAGAGCCACCTGAGTCTCCCGGCGGTTGAACGCCGAGTACAAGGTCGGCAGGTAGGCGATCTGCAGCGTGAGGATTACCAGGCCGGTCGCCGCGGCCAGGAACACGATCACCGCGGGCGCCGTCCCGGCTGGCACGGCGAAGCCGAGGGTGAACAGCGAGGACCCGGCGTCGATGAAGGCGGACACCACGCCGCGGGAGGCGAACGGCCACAACAGCAGGGCGAACCCGACGTACGCCACGATGAGCCACGCCGCCAGCTGGCCCAGCAATATTGCCGCCGCCTGTGTAGCGCGCATCCGATCCCACTGCCGGTAATCGTCGAAACGCCCCGACACCTGGTGATAAGCCCAGTCGACCGCCCGGTCCACCCACCGCGTCAGCCGGCTGTTCACCTGGCGGGACACGATCAGCGTGACCGTGACGCTGGACACCGCCGAGAGCACCAGCAAGCCGCCGAGCACCGCTGCCACCGCGCGAGCGGCCAACGGCATCACCATCGCATTTTCCTCCGCGTCACCAGGCTGCCCCGAACCTACCGGGAGCCGCCGAACCTAGGTGCCGGAAGTGGATCAGAGGGATGCTCCGGTGCGAGCAGGGCGGTCGCGTTCTGGTCGAGGATGGCGCGGGCGGCGCCCGGGTCGATCTGGGGGTCGTTGATGTAATCGACCGCGCGGACGAAGGTGTCCCCGTTTTCGTAGGGGAAGTCGGTTCCGAGCAGGAGCCGGTCCGCGCCGAATGAGTCGATCGCGCACCGCAGGGCGGGGACGTGCCCGTGGCCGACGGTGTCGTACCACATCCGGCGTGCGGCCGCGCTGGGCAGCTCCGGAGTGTCCGGTGCCTCCCAGCGGTACTGGTCGTCGGCTCGCTGCAGCAGCATCGGCAGCGCTCCGCCGAGGTGCGAATTGATGATCTTGATGTTCGGGTAGCGGGTCGGGATGCCGTGCGTGATCAGCTGCATGATCGAGATCGTGTCCTCGACCGGCGCGCCGACCATCCAGGTCAGGTGGTAGTTGGCGATCAGCGGTGAGCAGGCGCTGTTGCCGGCTGGGTGCAGGTACAGCACCGCGTTCCTGCGGTTGAGCTCGGCGAAGATCGGCTCGTAATCGGCGTCGACCAGCGCGTGCCCGAGGACGCTGGTGTCCAGTGCTATCCCGGCCATGCCCAGCTCGTCCAGGGCCCGGCGCATCTCGCCCGCGGACTCGTCGAGGTGGGGCATCGGCAGCGCGGCGAAGGCGCGGAAGCGGTCCGGGTACTGCTCGACCAGCTGGGTGTACTGGTCGTTCACGAACCTGGCCGCCCGGGCCGCCTTGTCTGCGTCTTCGCCGTATAGCACCTGCGGACAGGCGGATAGCACCTGCATCTCGACCCCCGCCCGGTCCATCAGCCGCAGCCGGGCCTCCAGGTCGGCGCCGGCGCCGGCTCCGAGGCCGCGCGCCGCGCCGGCGTCTGCCTTGCCCAGGTTCGTCAGCAGGTCGAGATAGTCCTCGGTCCAGTAGTGCGCGTGTACATCGATCCTCATGACGTCAGCTTTCCTCAATCGTCTGGGCGACGCGCTCACGGGTAAGCGGCAGGTCGCGCACGCGCACGCCGACCGCGTTGCCGATGGCGCCGGCGACGGGTCCCCCGGGTCTAGCCTGAACTCGCCCGCACGAGGCCCTGGCACGCGAGGCTGGCAGACTGCCGTAACGCGCAGCAACCTCGACACCCTGCGCCGAGATCGGAGCGAATGTTGAAGGCAGCCCGTTTCAGCCAGTTTGGCGGCCCGGGGGTCCTCGAGATCGTGGATCTCCCCGATCCGCATCCGGGTCCCGGCCAGGTCCGGATTGCGGTGCGCGCGGCCGGCGTCAACCCGAGCGACTGGAAGAAGCGCAAGGGCCTGATGGATAGGGAGCTCCCGCAGACCATCGGCTATGAGGCGGCGGGCGTCGTCGATGAGCTCGGCGACGGCGTTGCGGACGTGGCCGTCGGCGATCGCGTGTTCGGCTTGTCCGCCGACGGAGCGGCCCAGGCCGAGCTGGCGGTGCTGTCCTACTATGCCCCGATCCCGCCGTCGCTTGACTTCCCCGGCGCCGCCGCGCTGCCGTCCGCCATCGAGACGGCCACGCGCGCGCTCGACCAGCTCGGCGTCGGGAGCGGCAGCACGCTGCTCATCAACGGCGCCTCCGGAAGCGTCGGCAGCGCCGCGGTTCAGCTCGCCGTGGTCCGCGGTGCGCGCGTGATCGGCACCGCCAGTCCGGCAAACCACGAGTACCTTCGCTCGCTGGGGGCCGAGCCCGTCGCCTACGGCGAGGGCCTCGCCGGGCGGGTCCGCGCGCTCGCGCCTGACGGCGTCGACGCAGCGCTCGACGTCGCCGGGAGCGGCGTCCTGCCCGAGCTCATCGAGCTCGCGGGCGGCCCGGAGCATGTCGTGACGATCGCCGATTTCGGTGGCGCGCGGGAGCACGGGGTGAGGTTCAGCAGCGGGGATGCAGGCCGCGCGGTCTACGTGCTCGCGGAGATCGGTGAGTTGATCGAGTCCGGGCGTTTCTCGCTCCCGGTCGCGCAGACCTTCCCGCTCGCCGAGATCGCGGAGGCGCACCGCGTCAGCGAGGACGGTCACCTGCGCGGGAAGCTCGTGCTGGTGGTCGGCCCTGCTATATCAGCGGGTCGCCGGGCCTAGGTCGGCATGCATCTCCCAGATCAGGACCTCGCTGGGCTCGGCAGCGGTGAGGCGGCGCTGTCCGGCCGCGGTAAGGCGGGCAGCGTCCCCGGCATCCAGCGTGCCGTCTGATTCAAGGCCCATCCGGCCCCGGGCGAGGTAGACGTGAGCGAACGGCGCATCCGGGATCGTGACGCTTTCGCCGGGGTCGAGACGCGCGACGTGCAGGGCGGCGTAACGGTTGCGGATGCGGATCGCCGCCAGGTCGCGGTGCCGTGTCATCCCTGATGCCACCACCGCCAGCCGGCCCTGGAGATCGGATGGATCGAGCTCGAGCTGCTCGTATCCGGGTGCCGCCTCGAGCTCGTCCGGGACGACCCACATCTGGATCAGGTCCAGCGGCCGGTCGGCGTGGGGATTGACGGCCGAATGGTCGTTCTTCTCTGAGTGCCGGATGCCGGCGCCAGCGGTCATGCGCTGCGCCAGATTGGGATAGATGACACCGGCGTGACCTTCTGAGTCCTGATGAACCAGTGAGCCGTTCAGCACCCAGGTCACGATCTCCATGTTGCGGTGCGGATGGGTGTCGAACCCGGACCGGGGAGCGATGGTGTCGTGGTTGCTGACGACGAGCACGCCATGGTGGGTATCGGCCCCCAGCGGGTCGATTCCCGTGTCGAACGAGTGGCGTCCGTGCAGCCACCCGATCCGGGTCTGATGGCGTTCCGCGCCGCGGCGAATGCTCACGCCCGGGTGAGCGATCAGGGATGCACTCATGCTGTCCTCCGACTCACTTTATGTGTCAAGTCAAATCATGTGATCACGATGGGCTGGCTGTCAAGGCCGAGACAGCGAACGAGGCAAGTTGTGCCCTGACTGCGCTGCTAGATCACCGGTGCCGCGTCGACAAGGCTTGACATTTCAAGTCCCTGCGTTCTAGCATCGACTTGAATCGTCAAGTCAAGCTCTAATCAGCAGAGGAGGACCGGGCATGTCCCTCTATCGGCTCGATGCCAGCATCCGTGTCGAGGGTTCCCATAGCCGCGCCATCGCCGACATCGTCGAGCAGGAGTGGCGGAACGCCCACCCAGGCGAGCCCATCATCCGCCGTCACATCGGGGTTGATCCGATCCCGGCCACGGCGTGGGGAACCGCCGTTTTCGCCGGCCGCACACCCGAGGATTCACGCACCGATGAGCAGCGGGCCGCGCTCACGCTCGCAGCGACCCTGACCGACGAGCTCACCGCGGCGGATGCGCTCCTGTTTGCCGTGCCGCTCTACAACTTCGGTGTCTCGCAGCACTTCAAGACGTGGGTCGACATGGTGATCACTGACCCGCGCATGGCCGCCGGCACCCAGCCCATCCTGGCCGGCAAGCCTGCCGTGCTGGTGACGGTGCGCGGCGGCAACTACCGGCCCGGAACTCCCCGCGAGGGCTGGGACCACGCGACCGGATGGATGCGCCGCATCCTGGCTGACGTATGGCACCTGGACCTGCAGGTCGTTCAGGCCGAGTTCACGCTGGTTGGCGTTAACCCTGCGCTGGACCAGTTCACCGACCTCGCCCGCCAGCTGCGCGAGGAGGCCGAAGATCAGGCACGCCGACACGGCCGTGAGCTCGGTGCCGCGATCACCCCTGCCGCGCTGAAGGCGGCGTGAACCACTCCCGGGGGAATCAGCTCCACCAGGCCGGCGCGCAGGCGACAGCGGCCTCGACGAGGTCCGCCTTTGTCAGTGAGTCGTCGCCGAGCCAGGCCCTGATGGCTCCGGCGAATCCGTGGGCCACGAACTGCGCCATGACCTGATGGTTGGCGTCCGGGAGGCCGGGGTGGGTGGACCGGGCGATGAACGCCACACCGTAGTCGGCGAAGTGGCGCACCAGCGCCTCGTACACTCCGCCGTCGGCCGGGTCGTGCAGGGCGTGGCGGTATACGGCCCGGAATCGCTCGACGTGGTCGGCGACATCGGCGGTGGCCAGGCGCAGCATCTCCGCGGCCGGGTACCGGCCCTCAGCCCGGCGCGCGTCCTCCGCGCGGTGGCCGTGCTCCAGGTCGGCGTAGAGCACATGAATGAGCAGCTCAAGGGGACTGCTGTAGCGGTTGTAGAACGTCGCGCGGGTCATCCCGGCGCGGTCGGCCAGCTCGGCGACGGTGATCTGGGAGACGGGCCGCTGCGCGGCGAGTTCAACGACAGCCTGCTCAAATGCGTAGGCCGTCCGGGTGATGCGCGGGTCGGTCCGGTCAGCCATCGCCGTGCGCTCCCAAAATCGGGCCAGAACCGGCGGATGGCCGACCGCGGTTCAAAGCCGAACGCCGCTTTCCCGCAGCTTGCATGACGCTACGCCAGCATGTTTTTATACATGTGTCAAATAGTTCGACGAAGGAGCCTCGCCGTGACATCCCATCTGACGGTCTCACCGCTGGAAGCCGCGGACCGGCTGGCGGTCCGCGAGCTGATCGACGCCTACGCGCACTGTGCGGACCGGCGCGACGCCAAGGGCCAGATGGCCCTGTTCACCGACGACACCCATTTCCTGGTGTTCATGGACGCGGCCGCCGCTGAACCGACTCAGGAGCTGCACGGGCGCGAGTCCCTGGCCCCGGTGTTCGACGACCTCAACCAGTACGTCGCCACGATGCATTTCAACGGGCAGAGCACCATCGCGCTAGACGGGGACCGGGCGACCGGCGAGAGCTACTGCCTGGCCCATCACCTCAAGGTGGGCCAGGACGGGCAGCGCACCATGATGATCGCGTCCATCCGGTATCTCGACGAACTAGTCAAGCAGGACGGTCAGTGGCTGTTCGCCGAACGCCGGCTGATGGTCAACTGGATTGAAACCCGGCCGTTCGCGACCTGACGACCGAGCCAGTGCCCGGACCCGGCGTGGGCGCAACCACTCGCAGAGATCGCTGGGCCCGGCTGCGCCGCTCGCTGTGGCAGCCGCCCCGCCCACACGGCGAGCAGCCGCACGAGCGCGTGGTAGGGCCGCTCGAGCTGTTCTACGACCTGGCCGTGGTGGTACTGGTGGCCCAGGCCGCCCACCATCTTGCCGGGCACCTGAGCTGGCGCGGGCTCGGTGAGTTCGCCGCGGTGTTCACACTGGTGTGGATCGCCTGGGTCAACGGCAGTCTCCACCATGAGCTGCACGGACACGAGGACGCCCGCAGCCGCAGCACGTTCCTGCTCCAGATCCTGGTGCTCGCCGCGATGGGCGCCTGCATCCCCGAGGCCGGGGGTGCGCGGGGAGCGGCGTTCGCCGTCGCCGCAGCGGTGCTGTTCGCGGTACTGGCCGTACTCTGGCTGCTGGCCGCGCGCGGCGACCGCCCTGAATACCGCCGGTCAAGCCGGCTGTATGTTGCCGGGACCGCTACCTGCGCCGTCCTGCTGGCAGGCACCGCCCTGCTGCCTGCCAGTGCCCGCGTGCCGGCCTGGGGCCTGCTCGACGTCGCCTACCTAGCCGTATTCGCGGCCGTGATCCTGACGGCCAGCGAGGCGGCCTCGCTGACCGTCACCGACGCGCTCATCGAACGGTTCGGGACGCTCATCATCATCGTGCTCGGCGAAACCCTCACCGGTGTCGTCGCCGGACTGGCGAGCCAGCCGATCAGCGCGATCACCCTCAGCGTCGGGCTGGTCGCCGTCGTGGTCGGCTTCGGCGCCTGGTGGACATACTTCGACTTCGCCGGGCAGCGCAACCCCAGGCCCACCCGTCCGGCCACAGCCCAGTGGATGCTCAGCCACCTGCCCCTCACCGCCGCCGTCGCCGCGATGGGCGCCGCGATGGTCAGTCTCGTTGACCACGCCCACGACGGCCGCACCCCCGTCGCCACGGCGTGGGTACTGTGCGCGGGCGCCGCCGTCGTGCTGTGCGCGACGATGCTGGTATCCGGAAGCCTGCGAGCCCGGCAGCGCGACCCAGCCTTGTACCAGCCGCTCACCCGCACGTGCGCTGCCATGGCCGTGGCGTGTCTCGGCCTCGCCGCCGCACGCCCAGCGCCGCTGCTCCTCGGCCTGGCGCTCGTTCTCCTGCTTGGCATCCCCTGGGGACTCGCCGTCGCGCACCATCTGGCCAACGCAGGCAAGTCAGAGCCGACGTAGCGCATCCCACCGGTCAGGCCGTGGCAAAGACGACACGGCCCCAGCCCGAACGCGACGCAGGCTGACGGCTACTTGCCTGGTAACAACCACTGACCGCAAACTGGAACCTCCACCTGTACGCCGGTTCGTCCTGCCTAAGCGGGGCCCGGCACGCCGTCCGGGCACGCCGCGCCGGCCGTGCCGGTCCCGCTGACATGCGCCCTGCCGGCCGGGTGGGCCGACAGCAGCGAAGCGGAAGACCTGGCGACGGGGGGAGCGCAATGACGAGGCCGAGCACAGACTCTCCCGCGTGGGAGCTGGTAGACGAGGGCTGGGGCCGCAAGGTGCTGGATTTCGCGACCCTCAGCGAGCCGGGCAACTGCCGGGAGTACGTCGCTATGCACCACCGGCTCGGCGTCGATGCCGGGGACCGGCTGCTCGACGTGGCCTGCGGGTCCGGGCTCGCCGTCGAGCTGGCTCGCCTCCGCGGCGCTTCCTGCTCCGGTATCGACGCCTCGGCCCGGCTGGTGGCGGTGGCCCGGGACCGGAACCCGGACTCCGACATCAGGGTCGGCGATATGCACGCCCTGCCGTGGAACCCGGCGTCGTTCGACGTTGTCACGAGCTTCCGTGGGATCTGGGGCACCACGCCCGGCGCGGTGGCCGAGATACACCGGGTCCTCCGCCCCGGCGGACGCGCCGGGATAACGGTGTGGGGTCACCTGAAGGTGTCCCCTGGAGCCTGGGCGCTGGCGCCGTTCCGCCTTGCCGCGGCGGAGAAGGTCGGCAACCAGGCTGTGATGGTGTCGCTCGGCCGGCCTGGTGCCGGCGAGCAACTCCTCGCGTCGCACGGCTTCCTCGATGTCGAGCGCATAGAAGTCCCGTTCGCCTGGGAGTTCGCGGACCCAGAACTGTACGCGCGTGCGCTGGCCGCTAGTGGACCAGCTTATGAAGCCATCCAGAACGTCGGCGAGGCCGAGTTCCATCGCGCGGCCGTCGAGCAGGCTCAGCGGCAGCTACGGGACGGCCTGCCGCTGCGGGCCGACCTGAAAGTCGTGGGCTACCTGGCCCGCAAACCCGAAGGAGAGCAGCGCGCATGACCGGAAGCTTTCTCGAAGAACCCCCGGTGTCCGCCCAAGTGCAGGCGCTCTACGACGAAGACCTCGCCGACGGCGGCTACGTGTGGAACGTGTCCCGGCTGTGGGCGCACCAGCCGGATACCGTGAAGCAGCTGTTCGGGTTGATGTCTGAGGCATTCAAGCCGAGCGGTTTGACCTTCCGCCAGCGCGGGATCCTGGTGACCGCGACCGCCTCGGCCCTCGGTGACTCTTACTGCTCGCTAGCGTGGGGCGGGAAGCTAGGCCAAGCGTCGGACGCCGCAGTCGCGGCCGGAGTTCTCAATGGCAGCGACGCCGGGCTGACAGACCAGGAGAAGGCCATGGCCGCGTGGGCCCGGAAGGTCGCCAGGGACCCGAACGCGACGACGCCCGCCGACATCCAGGCGCTCCGCGATTCCGGGCTCGATGACGGGCAGATCTTCGCCATCACCGCCTTCGTGGCCCTTCGCCTGGCCTTCTCCACGATCAACGACTCCCTCGGCGCTCAGCCCGACGCGCAACTTGCCCTGTCTCTGCCCCAGGAGGTACGCGAGGCCGTGAGCTACGGCCGACCTGTGGCTACCTGAGCACGAGTGCGGTGCCCTGGCACCTCAGTGGGCACATCTGCCGTTTTCCCATCCCTTCAGGCACAGCCGCGATCTTCAGCCCGGCCTTCCCGCCCAACCTGCTGGCCCGATAGTGAAGGGAGCGTCCGGTATGCGCCGCTCGCGCTCGGGCGATCAGGTCCCGGCCGCGCCGCCAGCCGGTCCCGGGGAGGCCGAAACGGTCGGCCGCGGCGGAGGCCGGTTGGGTGACCGGCTGGGCAAAGCCGCGGCTGGCGCACCCCGTGCTGGGTTCGCATTGCTGCTCACTTTGTCGATGGCGCAGTTCATGGTCGTGCTGGACTTCACGATCGTCAACGTCGCTCTGCCCTCGATCCAGCACGGCTTGCACGTCGCCACGACGACCCTGCAGTGGCTGATCAGCGGATATGCGGTTGCCTTTGGGGGGTTCTTGCTGCTGGGCGGCCGGCTGGCGGACGCGTACGGGCGGGCCAGGCTGTTCCGGATCGGCTTGGTCGTGTTCGTCGTGGCGAGCATCGCCGGGGGACTGGCTGTCGAGCCTGGCCTGCTGATCGCCTCCCGGGTGGTCCAGGGCATCGGGGCGGCCATGCTGGCTCCCGCGGGCCTGTCCCTGCTGGTCACCAGCTATCCCGGTCAGCAGGAGCGCAGCCACGCGCTGGGCATCTACGGCGCGATTACCTCGGCGGGATTCGCTGCGGGCGCCGTGCTCGGCGGCCTGCTGGCCGAAGTCACATGGCGTCTGGTCTTCTTTGTGAACGCTCCGGTCGGCCTGGCGCTGCTGATCGCCTCGTTCCGGCTGCTGGCACCGGATCCGCCCAGCAGCAAGGGGAGGCTGGACATTCCCGGCGCCATCACCGTGACGGCGGGGGTCGCCCTGCTCGTGTACGCGGTCGCCCGGGCGGGCGACACGCTGAAGGTGACGCAGCCGGCCCTGCTCTTCGGCGCCGCGGTCGTGCTGCTGGGAGCGTTCGTCGCCCGGGAGAGGAGGGCGCGGGCCCCGATTCTCAACCTGGCCCTGCTCAAGGACCGCGGCATTCTGGGCGCCAACCTGGCCCTGATCGCGGTCGGCGCCTTCAGCGCCGGGCAGGTGCTGCTGATGACTCTCTACCTGCAGGAGGCGCGGGGGCTCAGCCCGCTGCTGACCGGCCTGTGCTTCGTCCCGCAGGCGGCGGGAGCATTCGCGCTGGCCGGCCCGGCCGGCCGGCTCGTCCCGGCGCTCGGGCCGCGGCGGGCGCTGGCAGCCGGGCTGTCCCTGGCGCTGCTGGCCCTGGCCGGAAACGCCGTCGCGGTCCTGGCCGGGTCGCTGCCCGCTCTGCTGGCGGGCTCGTTCGTGCTCGGGATCGCCAATCGCCTCAGCCAGGTCTCGTCCACCCTGGCCGGAACCCAGGGGCCGGTAGCCGCCCGGTCCGAGGGCACCGCCAGCGCCCTGCTGACCGCCACCAGGCAGTGCGGTTCGGCACTTGGCGTCGCGATCTTGTCCGCGACGCTGGTCGCCGTCCACGGCGGGACCACTCACCGAACCGGGGTAGCGATGTTCGTCGCCGCTGGCTTCGCGCTGGCCGGTCTGCTCGCAACGCGCGTCGTGCCGCCCGGCCCGCCGCACCCCCGGGCGCCGCTACCGCAGCACCTGTTCCGCCATCAGGCCGGCGGGATCCCGTGATGACCGCTGAAGCAGCGTCGTGAGGCGGCCTGGCACTACTATCGGCGCTGCCGCGGGTTCATGGCTGGCGCCTCCGGTGTTGCCGGGTCGAAGGCCGTTTCGAGCAGAGGAGCGAGTTTCGGGTGAAGTCGGTATTGCAGGGCACCGTCGCGCTGGTGACTGGAGCCTCGAGCGGAATCGGCGCGGCCACGGCATCTGCCTTGGCTGCCCAGGGCGCGAGCGTGGCGGTGGCGGCCCGGCGCCGGGACAGGCTGGAGGCGGTCGCCGGCGCCATCAGGGACCAGGGCGGCACAGCGCTGGTGCTGGAGTGCGATGTCACGGACGAGCAGGAGGCGACCGGGGCTGTAGACCGGACGGTCAGCGAGCTGGGCCGGTTGGACACGCTGATCAACAACGCCGGGGTCATGCTGCTGGGCCCGGTAGTCGGGGCTCCGGTGCGCGAGTGGCAGCGGATGGTGGATCTCAACGTGCTGGGGCTGCTCTACTGCGCGCACGCGGCGCTGCCCCATCTGCTTCGCGCTGCCGAAGGCGGGCCTCGCCAGGTCGCCGACATGGTGAACATCAGCTCGGTGGCGGGCCGGGCGGCCCGTAACGGCAACGGCGTTTACTCGCTGACCAAGCACGGAGTTGGCGCGTTCAGCGAGTCCTTGCGCCAGGAAGTGACCAAGCGGTACGTACGCGTCTCGCTGGTAGAGCCGGGCGCGACGGCGACGGAGCTCGCCAGCCACAACCGGCCTGAGGTGCTCGAGGCCATACGAAACCAGATCGGCCAGACGATCGAGGCCGAGGAGATCGCCGACGCGATCACCTACATCGTTACCCGGCCGCGGCATGTCGCGGTCAACGAGATGCTGATCCGCCCGACCGAGCAAGAGCGGTAAGCGGGCGCTGGCGGCCCGTGGGTATCCGTGGGCCGCGCTGCGGCCGATGCGCGATGATGGCCGGGTGCGTGTGCTGATGCCGCTGCCCGACCGGGATTTCGACGTGACCGAGGTCGCGGTGCCCTGGCGCATGCTGCGTGATGCGGGACATGAGGTGGTCTTCGCCACCGAGCACGCCGGCACGGCCCCGGCCGCCGATCCCCGGCTGCTGACCGGGGTGATCTTCGGGCAACTCGGGGCCGCGCCCGAGGCCAAGCGCTTTTACGCCGAGCTGACGAAGAGCCCGGAGTTCACCAGCACCCAGGCGTGGGAAGCGCTGGACCCAGCCGCCTTCGACGGCTTGCTGCTGCCTGGCGGGCACGCGCCGGGGATGCGCCAGTACCTGGGCTCGGCCGTGCTGCGTGACCAGGTGGCCCGGTTCTGGGCGCTGGGCAGGCCCGTCGGCGCGATCTGCCACGGCGTCCTGGTGCTGGCGCGAACCTGCGATCCCGCCACCGGCCGCAGCGTGCTGGCTGACCGCCAGACGACCTGCATGCCCGAGTACATGGAACGCATGGCCTACCTGACCACCGCCTGGCGGCTCGGCCGCTACTACCGGACCTATCCCGCCTACGTCGAGGACGAGGTCAAAGCGGCTCTGGACCACCCAGCCAGCCAATTCCACCGAGGGCCCATAACGCTCGCCACGCGCGGCACCGCCACCGACGACAAACCAGCCTTCACCGTGACCGACCGCAACTACCTGTCCGCGCGCTGGCCCGGTGACGCCTACCTGTTCGCGCGCCGTTTCGCCGCACTCCTGCAGTCCGCCGCTCAGCCTGGTCGTTAGCCAGCGTTGACCGACGCAGCGCAACGCGGCTACAGCGGAGCGCCCCGAACCTCGGTGAGTTGTTTTGCGAAGCACCGTCACCGGCGATCCTGGACGGGCTTAGTGAAGCGGATATCCTCCGCCTGAAAGCCGGCACGTTCGTAGAAGTGCCGGGGCGCGATGGTTGTCTGCTCCGGTCTCCACCGTGATGTGAGGAAGCCCTCGGCCCGCCGCCCACTCTTCCGCCGCGGCCAGAAGCGCCCGGCCGCACCCGCGTCCTTCCAAGGTGGCGGCGATGGTGAGCTCGCCGATGCAGGCGTCCATTTCCCGGGTGACCCATCCGCGCACAGCGGCGGCGACCTTCCTGGGGTGTCATGACAGCCCCCGGTCGCAGGCGCTTTGCCCTGAATACGCCTACCGTGAAGTGTGTGGCTGAGGACAGTGAGCCAGGACGCCCGCCCGCTAGGCCACCCGCCGGGGCCACTGGAGCCGTTGCCGGTACGGACATCGGGCCATGCAGGTCGTTCGCGGTCGAAGCATTCGCGGGCAGAAGGGCGGCAGGCTGGCCCTTCGCCCGCATCGGCATCGGACCCTGCGGCTTGCGGGTGCGCCTGGGGTTTCCGTGGTTCATCACCCGGTCCGCTGCAAAGCAGACCATCACCGCGGTCTCGGTGAGCAGGAGAAGGATGGGCGCCGGTTACTGTCTGAGATTTGAGGACTCTTCCGGGCGCCTGCGGGATGTTCATGTGCATCCGCCGTCGTTCCGGTCGGCCCGGGTGGTCGATGAGCTGCGCCGCTGCGGCTTTGCTGTCGTCGATGGCAAGTCGGGTGCCGAGCTGGAGCACCTGCCGAAGCGCCGGCGATGGCGGTAGAAAATCGCGTATCCGCTACCTTTGCGCCCCGGCGCCCCGGCGCGGCGATGGTGTGCCGGGATGGGCCGAGGGTCTGTCGGTTGCGCGGCCGCGGCGTGGCTAGACGGTCGGTGTGCTGCCAGAGGTGTGTACCGACTGGCGACGTGGCAGCATGATCTAATGCGGTACCTGCGTACTCCGGAGGATCGTTTCGCTGACTTGCCCGGCTTTGCCTATCCGCCGAGGTATGCCGATGCGGGTGGGGTACGGCTCGCCTGGGTAGAGGCCGGGCCGCCCGACGGCGAGCCGGTGCTGCTGCTGCACGGCGAGCCGAGCTGGTCGTTCTTGTACCGCACGGTGATGGCGGTGCTGGCCGAGGCGGGGCTGCGTGCGATAGCGGTGGACCTGGCCGGGTTCGGCCGCTCCGACAAGCCGGCCGACATCGGCGATCACAGCTACGCCCGGCATGTGGAGTGGATCCGGGCACTGGCTTTCGACCGGCTGGACCTGCGCGGAGTCACCCTGGTCGGACAGGACTGGGGCGGGCTGATCGGGCTGCGACTGGCCGCCGAGCACCCGGAGCGGGTCGCCCGGATCGTGGCAGCGAACACCGGGCTGCCCACTGGCGACCAGCCGATGCCCGAGGTCTGGCTGCGGTTCCGTGAGGTGGTGCGCACTGCCCCGGAGCTCAGCGTGTCCCGGCTGGTGCAATCAGGCTGCCAGACCAGGCTGAGCGGCCAAGTGCTGGCCGCCTACGACGCGCCGTTCCCCGACGAGTCCTACCTGGCCGGTCCGCGCGCAATGCCGGGCCTGGTGCCAACGACCCCCGATGACCCCGCCAGCGCCGCCAACCGGACAGCCTGGGGGCGGCTGTCGGTATGGGACAAACCGTTCCTGGTGGCCTTCAGCGACCGCGACCCGATCACCGGGGCCATGGCCCCGGTGCTCAAGGGCGCCGTGCCCGGCGCGGCGGGCATCGACCACCCGGTGATCACCGGTGCCGGCCACTTCCTGCAAGAAGACGCCGGCGAACAACTCGGCACCATCATCGCCTATTTCATCCACTCCTACCCTGCACGACCCTGACCGGATGCTGAACGGAAGATGCTGGCGCGCCGGTCCGCGGTGCCGGTGCAGCGATGCGGCTGGCGGCCCGGGACCTGCGTTCAGGGATGGCCGGCGTGCGGTGCGGGCTGGTTGGGTGCCGCGAGCAGTTGGCCGGTCCAATCCGGCCCGTCGCTCATCGCCGCCTGCATCCCGTGCCATTTCGCGGCCGCGATGAACAGCGTCCTGCCGTCCTCGCCGCCGAGCATGCAGGCAAAGCACCCTCGATCGACGGCGACCGTGTTGAGCACCTCGCCGCCTTCCCGCACGCGCGAGCAGCGCTGGCCGGGAACGCTCGCGACCCACACGGCACCGTCCGCGTCCGCGCAGATGCCGTCGGGCGCGTGCTCAAGGTCAGCCCAGACGTGACGGCTGGCGAGAGTTCCGTCGCCGGCCACCTCGAATGCGACGAGTTGCTCGGCGTGCGAATCAGCAACGACGAGGGTGCGGTCATCGTCGACCAGTGCCATGCCGTTGGGCCACCGCAGGCCGTCCGCGACCTCGCGCATGCTGCCGTCGGGCTGGACACACACGATTCCCGGTCCTCCGTTGACGTAGGCGTTACCGGCTGCGCCAACCACGAGCTCATTGAACGGCGGGCGGCCAAGAGGGGTCAGGTCCGCCACCGTGTCCAGCGTTCCGCCCGGCTCCTGGCGCAGCAGCCTGCCCTGTGGCCGTCGATGACGAGCATCCGCCCGTCGGGAAGCCAGTCAATGCTGAACGGGATGGTCTGCGGCGCCAGGCGAGCCATCACCTCGCGCCCGCCGTCACTGCTCACGGCCAGTACCTCGCCCGCACCCCAGTTGCAGATCCAGGCGCGCCCGTCGCGCCATCGCGTCGACTCCGGAAAGCCCAGGCCGTCAGCCACGACGCGGATCTCACTCATCTCATCATTTTCCTCTGCCTCGTCCCGCTCCTGCTACCCGGTAACCGCGCGGCGCCGCCGGACAGGACCGGCGTACCGGACCTCAACGCGGTCACACCGACCAGGAAGATCTCAAGGACGCCGAACCGGACACACCGCGCTACCGGCTCTTGAGCCTGCCCGCCCGGCTGGTCCGCCATCCGCGCCCCGGTGCTGAAGATCAGCCGGACCTGGCCGCGGAAGGAGGCGTTCACTACCTGCTGGCAGCGGCTGTGCGCCCTGGCCGCACCCGCCTGACCAGCCACCACGTCCCTGCGATCAGGAAAGGAAAGGAGCCCGCCCCGGCGCAGTCGGAGCCGGTGCCGCCCCGGGCACATCGGGCCGCACCGCTACCAGCCGGGATCATGCGAACCAGATACCATTGCCGAAAACCGGCATAACACCATCGGTAACTGACCTCGCCCTGCCCCTGAATCGTTGCGGCTAATCGCATGCATAAGCGTGCGTATGACCGGCCAGTTTCGGGATCTCGAAGTTCTGCCGGCATCCCGGTGACCGGCCATACCTAACTAAATGCTGATCGCCGGCAACCCGGCTATGTGCGATTGAATAGGCCGGCGCCGACGAGTCAGCATTGAGTGGGGCCGACATGACGAACCCGGGGAAGGCGCCCGTCTTGGATTGGTCACCAGGATGCCTGCCCAACGGCGGCGCAAATGCCAAGCACCGGATTGCGTTATCGCCGAGGTCCTGGCGCCTGCCGCGAAGGCTACTGCGCGGACTCGTACTTGGCCAGCACGTCAGCCGGGATGCGACCCCGGTCAGAGACCTTGAGGCCCTGGGCGCGAGCCCACGCCCGGACGTCGGACTGGTTGTGACGAGCCGAGCGAGAACCTCTTGCCGCCCGCCGCGCGGATGACACCTTGCGAGCCGCTTCAACATAGGGGCCAATCGCCTTGGCGAGCTGCTCTGCATGCTTCTTGTTGAGGTCGATCTCGTAATCGGTGCCGTCGAATCCGAACCTGACGGTGCCCTCGGCCTCACTGCCGTCAATGTCGTCTACGTACAGGATCTGCATCCGCTGAGCCACTGTTTTTCACTCCGCCTCGGGATTAGATGTAGCGCATATGTAAACAGCATAGGGATGACGAAGACGACCGCGCTGGCTCATCGCCTATTAAGACGGTACCGGTCGAAGAGCTATAGTTTTTCTGCATCGTGATTACAGCTGATCGCCTTGATCGGGGGGTGTGAGCCTGTACGCTTCTGCAGGCCGTACTAGCGGTGGGTTCGCGGCTGGAGTCGCTGTACTGGGAACTGCTGCCGTCGAGGAGACGGAACACCGAGGCGGCCGTTAAGCAGATCAATCCCTACCGACGGGCAGCCTAGCCTGCAGATCAGCTTGGAGATGAACCGCGCCTTCGGCGTCGCCCATCCCGGTTCCGGTAATCGCGCAGCGGACGGGCGCAGGCGGACCGGACCGGGCACTCAGATGATGCCCGGCCGGTCCGCTGGCGGTCAGAGTGGGCGGACTTCCTCTGCCTGGGGACCCTTTGGCCCCCGTCCGGCGGTGTAGGCGACCCGCTGGTTGTCCTGCAGGCTGCGGAAGCCGTCAGCCTGGATGGCAGAGTGATGGACGAACACGTCGGCGGTTCCGTCGTCGGGGGCGATAAAGCCGTAGCCCTTGTCGGCGTTGAACCACTTGACGGTGCCTTCAGCCATGTACTTCTCCTGCACAGACGATCCTTCAGGAGGCACGTGCGTGCACTCCGGGTTATCGCGACCGCCAGCCTGCCGGGAAGACCTGGCCGTGTACTCACGGCGTCCGCTGTCAGAAGTTCGCAGGCGCAAGTACACGTAACGAATTTCGACTACAACCACTATCTATTAAACACGATGCCTGGCACCCAGCCGACCAGATCGACTCGGAGCGCTGAACCAGCGTGTCAATCATTTGCCGTGAGCGTGCGCAGATTATCCGGTTATGGGTGCGCGGCGCTGAGTGGCTCATGACGTTCACCGTGGCGGGCAGCGCGGGAGGCTAAGGTGTCCGGCAGCGGCGAAGGTGTCGAAGGTGCCAGGAGCGTGGCTGTCACTTGCACGCCGAGCGCTCCACGTCGTCGCGCATCAGGAATTCCTCCTGCTCATCTCACTGGCGCAGCGAAGCTGGCTGTTCAGTAGCGTGTCGTTCTTCTTGGCCAGCGATCGACGACCCAGGATTGCCACGAGCCAGCTAAAAGGCCGTCACCGGGTCCAGCTGCTCGCCGGACCGGGACAACGCCAGACGGGATGGGATCGCGGGGGCGCGTGGATGAGGGTGCGACAGAACCGAGGTTCGGGCACCGTTGACAGTATGTGCGCTGGCCTGGTAGCGAGAGAAGGTGCCAGGACCGCGTGACCGACTGGGGTGTCAGGCGTAGATATCAAGGCAGGCCATTGACGGTGGCTCCAGCAGCTCCCCGGCTGATCGACCGGGGTGATCTTGTAGCTGCCCTGGATCGCGCGGCGGCGCGGACGGTGACGATCATCTCTGCTCCGGCCGGCAGCGGGAAGACTTGCCTGCTGCGCGCGTGGGCCGACCGTCCGGGGCAGCGGCACCGGCTCGCCGTGCTCCAGGTGCAACGCGGTCAGCACGACGCCCAGCAGTTCTGGCTTGCCCTGCTCGACGTGGTCCGTCACGCTTCGGCCACTGCCAGCCGTGCGGAATCGCCCGCAGCGACGCCTGACTTCAATGCGTCCGCGATGGTCGACCGGGTGCTGGCGGAGCTCGCCGGTGCTCGTGGCGGCATCACGCTGGTTATTGATGATCTGCATGAGCTGAATTCACCAGAGGCATTCTCTCAGCTCACCCGGCTGCTGATGAACCTCCCGGCGCAGGTGCATGCGATACTGACCACCCGTCACGATCTGCCGCTTCGGCTGCATAAGCTGCGCCTGGCAGGCGAGCTAGCCGAAATCCGGGCGGCCGACCTGCGCTTTTCCGAGCGCGAAACCCGTGAGCTTCTCGACGCCTCAGGTATCGCGCTGTCGGACGCCGGAGCGGCGCTGCTGCACCAGCGGACGGAAGGATGGGCGGCGGGCCTGCGGCTCGCCGCGCTCTCCCTGGCTGATCACCCCCACCCGGAACGGTTCGTCGCGGAGTTCTCCGGCAGCGACCGCGCGGTCGCGGAGTACCTGATCGCCGAGATGCTGGAACGCCAGCCAGCCGACGTCCAGGATCTGCTCCTGCGTACCTCCCTGCTCGACCGGGTCGACGGCAAGCTGGCCGATCTGCTGACCGGCCGCTCTGGCTCGGAACGGATCCTGCTGGAACTCGAGGACGCCAACGCGTTTGTCGTGTCGCTCGATCCCGAGCGCACGTGGTTTCGCTACCACCACCTGTTCGGGGATCTGCTCCGGCTGGAGGTGCGCCGGCGGCTGCCTGCCGAAGTGCCGGCGCTGCACCGGCGCGCCGCCGGATGGTTCACCTTGGAAGGCCAGGTGATCGAGGCCATCCGGCACACGCAGGCGGCGGGCGACTGGCCTGATGCGGCCCGGCTGCTGGCCGACCACTCGTTCAGCCTGACGCTCGACGGGCAGGCGCAGACCATGCAGGCGCTGGTGCGGGCTTTCCCGCCGGGCGCGGAGCACCCCGAGCTGGCCCTGGTACGCGCGATGGATGACCTGGTCCAGGGACGCCTAGACGAGGCGGCCGCCCACCTGGCGGTCGCTGAGGTGCATGCCGAGACGGCGCCAGCGGATCGCCAGCGGCGCCCGCAGGTGGCGATCGCGTCGCTGAAGCTGTCGCTGGCCAGGCGGCGCGATCATCTGGCCGGCGTCATCGAACAGGTCAGATTCCTTGCCTCCCCGGTGACCGGGCAGTCCGCTGAGGACATCGCGTTGGGCAGCGACCTGCGGGCGGTAGCGCTGATGAACCTGGGAATCGTCGAGGCGTGGTCGGGGCTTCCCGATGCTGAACGCCACCTCCGCGAGGGCGCCGTCCTGGCCCGGCAGATCGGCCGGCCCTATCTCGAGGTCGGCTGCCTGGCGCAGCTCGGGTTCGCGTCGAAGATCCTCCCCTTCGCCGCGATTGAGCGCCGCTGCCGCGAGGCGATAGCGCTCGCCGAGCGGTACGGCTGGGGCACGGAGCCGATCGTCGCGCCCGCGCTGATAGCGCTGGCCGGCGCGATGCTGTGGACGGGCGGGTTCGGCGAGGCCGAGCGGTGGCTGCAGCGCACCGCACGGGCCCTGCAAACAGACACCGGGCCCGATATCAGGCTCCTTGTGCACATCGCGCACGGCATGCTGCAGGCCGGCCGCAGCCGCCACCATGAGGCGTTGCAGGAGTTCAGGGCGGCCGAATTTCTGGGATCGCAGCTAGCGGGCTCGCACGCGCTGGCGAGCCGGGTCACCGGCTGGATGGTGGCAGCCGAGGCCCGTCTCGGGATGCCGGCCGAGGCCCGCGCCTTCCTCGCGGCGCTCGATGACGAGCGGGCCGGCTCCGGTGAGATACGTAACGCCCGCGCGGTGATCTGCCTGGCGGAAGGCGATCCTGCTGGGGCCCTCGGCGCGGTGCGGGATGTGCTGGACGGCACGGTGCCCGTCATCGGTGACATCACGGTCATTGAGGCCCACCTGCTGGCTGGGCTCGCCCACCGTGAGCTCGGTGACCAGCGCGCGGCGAACCAGGCCGCCGAACGCGCCCTCACCCTGGCCGAGCCCGACCGGCTGATCCTGCCGTTCGCGATGACCGGCTCAGGAGAGCTGCTCGAGGCGCTGCCGCGGCACGAGACAGCGCACGCCTCGCTGCTCACCGGCATCCTCGACGTCCTGCACGGCTCACTCCCGGCGGCCACAGAGCAGTCCTCATCGCCGCCAACGGACGAACTCAGTCCGGGCGAGCTCAGGGTGCTGCAATACCTCCCGACGAACCTGTCCCGGCCCGAGATCGCAGGCGAACTATCCGTCTCGGTAAACACCATCAGCACGCACTTGCGCAGGATCTACACCAAGCTCCAGGTTGGTGACCGGTCCTCGGCCGTGCAGCGTGCGAGGGAGCTGCGGCTGCTGGCCGCTGGCCGCGCGCGCTAACGGCCAGGATCACGGCGGGCAGGATGACGGCGTAGCAGCTGATGTCAGGGTGAGCTGCCACGACGTCGGCAGCGAGATCAGCGGCCACTAGGCCGCCGGACTCGATACCTACCGCGTGCATCCGTCAGTCCGGCGAGCCGCTGAGCTCCCGGGTCGTCGAAGCCGACCACACGGCTGGATTGTTCGAAGATCATCCTGAGCGTTCGGCGTTTCGCTACGCGGTGACGCGTTCTGCACCGGCTAGCTGCGCCGACAGGAACTGTCCGGCTCTGTCCAGCGCAGCGGTCGCTTCGTCGAGGATCGGGTAATAGGCCTGGAAAACGTGGGGCACCTGGGCGGTGATGTCGAGGGTGACCTCGACGTCGGCGGTCGCGGCTTGCCGGGCGAGGCGGACGGCGTCGTCGAGGAGAACCTCGTGGGTTCCGGCCTGGATGATCAGGGGCGGCAGGCCGGACAGGTCAGCGAAAATTGGGCTAATGAGGCCGAGAGCGGGGTCTTGTCCCGACGTGTAGTCGGTGACCCGGGCCTGGAGGGCTTCCCGGCTGAGCAGCGGGTCGGCCTCGCGCTTGCTTTCCAGGGTCGTCCCGGCCAGGGTGAGATCGGCATACGGCGACATGACGAGGGCCGCGGCTGGCAGGGGCAGCCCGTGATCGCGGGCGTTGATCAGGGTGGCGATGGCAAGGCCGCCACCGGCGGACTCTCCGGCGAGGGTGATGTCCGAAGGGGCTGTGCCGTTGTGTAGGAGGGCTTGGTAGGCGGCAAGAGCGTCATCGACCGCTGCCGGATAGGGATGCTCGGGGCCGAGCCGGTAGTCGACGGAGATGACCTTGGCGCGGGTCCGGCGGCCGATTTGCGACGCCAGGTCGGCGGCGAGGGCGGCGTCTCCCATGACGTACACGCCGCCGTGGAAGTACAGGACAACGTGGCGGGGTTCGATTCCGTCGACGGTGATCTCGGCGGTTGGGACGTCGCCCAGTGCGGCTGCGGTCACGGTGACCTCGGCCGGCAGCGGCTGCGCTGACAGCAGCTCCCGGAGCAGTCGCCGTTGCTCGCTGACGTCGCTGTCAGCGGGGAAGGCTGACTGTCGCAGGATTGCGTCGAGGGTCTCTCGCTGCTCGGTGCTCACGGGGGATCTCCCTTGGTTGGGGCTGGCCCGGCAGCGCGCCCGGGCGAACTCGCCCATGTCAGTCCGCTGCTGAACTTCCTGCCGGAAGGCGGGTCACCACCAGGCTCGCCGCCAGGAAGGTGACGAGGCGTCACCGGATCACGGTGATTCGCGCGACCGGAGCACCGCAGAACCGATCAACACAAACAGCCCCAGCGAGGAAGACGAATCACATACCGCTCAATCAGGGCACTTGGGTACCTGTGATGACAGCGGGCTGGTACGTCGCCTCACCTGTAGCTGTTAACCGTGGGGTGCCGGGATGGTCGTTAGGTCGTATCACGGTGACTATGTCCGCCCACCCTGCCTGACGGTCCCGGCCGCTCGTTCGCACAATCACCAGAATCGGATGACAGCCGATCACCTTGACGGCCAGTAACTTCGGGGCGATCGATCAGCCGGCCAGCTACATGCAGGAGGCCCCGGGTTTCTGGGGCGCGACCTTGCATCAAGGAGGACGAGCAGTGAGCACAACTGCCACGCCTGACCGCTTCACCACGCTTCCGGATGAGCACGCGCTGCAGGCCACTGTCGTGGCGCTGGAGGAGCACGGGTTCAGTGTCGAGGTCGTCGATGATCTCGATGCCGCGCGCCAGGCGGTGCTGGCCCGTATCCCGGAGGGCTCATCGGTGATGACCAACACTTCGGTGACGCTGGCCGAGACCGGGATCGCGGATGCGGTCAACGATGGCGGGGACCGGTGGGATTCGGCGCGGAACAAGATGTTCGCGCTCGACTTCGCCACCCAGGGGCAGCAGATGAAGGCGATCGGCGGCCAGCCCGACTACGCGCTGGGCAGCGTGCACGCGGTCACCCGGGACGGCACCTTGGTGATCGCCTCGGCGTCGGGCAGCCAGCTGGCCTCCTACGCCTGGGGCGCGGCCAATGTGATCTTCGTGATCGGTGCGCAGAAGCTCGTGTCCACGCTGGCAGCGGCTCATGAGCGGATCTATCAGCACAGCCTGCCGTTGGAGGACGTCCGGGCGCAGGCCGCTTACGGGCAGCACAGCCAGGTGGGAAAAGTCCTGGAGATCCACCAGGAGCTGCCGGGCCGCATCCACGTTGTCCTCATCCGCCAGCAGGTCGGTTTCTGAACCGCGGAGCCAGCGAGATCTGCCCTCCAGGCAATTAAAGCGAAAGAAGGGTGTGGTGGATCTCATGCCTGATGCCACTTCCACCGACAGCACCTGGGACCGGCGGGGGTGGCTCGTCCTCGGCGTGATCGGCCTGGCGCAGCTGATGGTGGTCCTCGATTTGACGGTGATGAACATCGCGCTGCCGTCCGCACAACGGGCGCTGCATTTCACCACCGTAGACCGGCAGTGGGTGGTCACCGCCTACACGCTGGCGTTCGGCAGCCTGCTGCTGCCCGCTGGCAAGCTCGCAGACCTCCTGGGCCGGAAGGTCACGCTCCTGACCGGCCTGGCCGGTTTCGCCGGAGTGTCGGCCATCGGCGGCGCCTCGGTCAACTTCGCCATGCTCGTGACCGCACGGGCCTGCCAGGGCGCGTTCGCGGCGCTGCTGGTGCCGTCAGCACTGTCGCTGCTGAGCATCACATTCACCGAGCCTGAGGATCGTGGCAAGGCATTCGGCATTTACGGGGCGATCGCCGGCGCCGGCGGCGCGGTGGGGCTGTTGCTCGGCGGCGCGCTGACGGAGTACCTGTCCTGGCGGTGGACGCTATACGTGAACCTGCTCTTCGCCGGGGTGGCGTTCCTCGGCGGGGCACTGCTGCTGAAGGGCCAGCCGTCCGGGGTGAAGCCCAGGCTCGATGTCCCGGGAACCGTGCTGGTGTCCAGCGCCATATTCTGCCTGGTGTACGGCTTCTCCAACGCAGCTACGCACAGCTGGCACGCGCCCCCCACCTACGGATTCCTCGCGGCCGGCGTGGCGCTTGGCGTGGCGTTCGCAGCCTGGCAGGGTCTGGCTGCTCACCCGCTGCTGCCGCCCCGCGTGGTGCTGGACCGCAACCGGGGCGGCGCCTACGCCTCGATGCTCTTCGGCACGGCCGGGTTGTTCGGGATCTTCTTGTTCCTGACCTACTACCTGCAGCAGACACTCGGGTACTCGCCGCTCGTCACCGGCTTCGCGTTCCTGCCGATGAGCGGCGGCCTCATCGTCATGGCCAATCTGTCAACGATCGTGCTGATGCCCAGATTCGGCCCCAAGCCGCTAGTTGCATTCGGGATGCTGGTCGCATCGGGCGGGACGGCCTGGCTGGCCCAGCTGGGCCCGCACACTGGGTACACCGCTGGCGTGCTCGGACCCCTCATCCTGGCCGGAATCGGCCTGGGCATGGTGATCGCGTCGGCGATCAACACCGGCACCTTTGGTGTGGCGCCGCAGGACGCGGGAGTCGCATCGGCGACCGTCAACGTCGGCCAGATGCTCGGCGCCTCGGTCGGAGCCTCGCTGCTGAACACTATCTTCGCCGCCGCCGTCGCCTCCTACCTCGCGGCGCATCTCGCCGCGGTCCGGGCCATCGGCCGTCAGGCCCTGACCGGGCTGGCGCTCGCGCACGGCTACGACACTGCGTTCTGGTGGACCGCCGGCATCTTCGCCGCCGGCGCGGTCATCGGCGGCGTCCTGCTCCGCGGCGGACCGCTGGACTACAAGCGGACGCAGTCCCAGGCAGAAGACGGTGTAGCAACGGCACAAGCCGAGGTGAGCTGGGAACCGGCCTAGCCAGCCGGGCGGCGTGGCTGTAACAGGCGCGGGGAAGCAGATGTGTGCGCACAGCATCGGGTGGAATGGCTGGAGCCATGACGGTGGCCGGTGCTGGCAGCTGACCCATACGCTTAGGTGATGCGTGGTTCGGTCACGGTTTATATGGCGGCATCCGCTGACCGTGTCTGGGATTTGGTGAGTGACATCACCCGGGTCGGGGAGTTCAGTCCCGAGACGTTTGAGGCTGAGTGGCTCGGCGGCGCTAGCGGGCCCGAGGTGGGGGCGCGTTTCCGCGGTCATGTCCGGCGCAACGGCCGGGGGCCGGTCTACTGGACTGTCTGCACGGTGGTGGCGTGCGACCCGGGCCGCGAGTTCGCCTTCGCGGTGGCCGGGCCCGGCGGCATGACCGTGAACACGTGGCGCTACCAGCTGGAACCCAGCGCGGCGGGCACCGATGTCACCGAGTCGTTTGAGCTGGCCAGCACGCCAGTCATACGCCTGTACTGGATGATCGCCGGGTCTGCGCGCGGCCGCACCAACCTGGACGGCATGCGCATCACCCTGGAACGGATCAAGGCAGTCACCGAATCCGCCGGTCCTTCCGGCAGGCCCGACGCCGAAGCTCATGAGTAGGCCGATGTCCGTCGCGGGAAGGCCGATCCTCGGCGTCAGCAGCGACAGGCCACACTGCCAGCACGCGTCACGTTGATGAACACGCGTTCGGCGGCGCCTTCGCTGGACTAGTCACGCGGCAGGGACCACGATGTACAGGTGGCGGCTTCGTTTCACCGGCACACATACGGGGCCGCTGCTGGGGCTGCCCGCAACGCAGCGGCGGTTCGAATACGCGGGGGCAGCCTTTTTCACCGCAGACGAGCGGTGGCTGACTAGCGCCTGGGTTCTTGGCGATCTTGACGCGCTCCGTCGCCAGCTCAGCTGACAGCGGGCTCTGGTGCTCGGATCCGCAGATTGCTTGGCAGGATAGGTCAATGGCGGATTCCGATGATGTGGCCGAGCGGGCACGGCAGCGTGACCTTGTCCGGCGCGGCTACGACACCATCTCGCTGGCATACCGCAGCGACGACGGCGCCGCGGCCGCTTCCTCTGCCGTGGACGTCAGCCGTTATGCGGGCTGGACGGCGGAACTGGCTGGCCTGCTGCCACCCGGTGCCCGGGTCGTGGATCTGGGCTGCGGAGCGGGGATACCGGCCACCCGTGAGCTGGCCGGCCACGGGCTGCAGGTGCTCGGCGTGGATTTCTCGGCCGTCCAGCTCCGCCGCGCTCACCAGCTCGTTCCCGCTGCCCGGTTCGTACAGGCTGACATGACAGCGTTCAGTCTGCGGCCCGCCAGCGTCGACGCCGTGGTGTCCTTCTACGCCCTGATCCACGTACCGCTCGCCGACCAGCTGGCCCTATTCCCCCGCGTGCGCGAGTGGATCCGCCCGGGCGGCTACTTCCTGGCTATAGTCGGGGCCGGCAGATGGATCGGAACCGGGCAGTATCTCGGTGCCGACATGTTCTGGGATCACGCGGACACCGGTACCTACCTGCGGTGGCTGTCGGCAGCTCAGCTCACACCCATCTGGGACCGCTACGTCCCCGAAGGCAACAACGGGCACAGCCTCATCCTGGCCCAGGCAAGCTAGAAACCCGACTCAGGATTCGCTGCTTGGGAGGGCAGGATGGGCCAGCAGTCCGGTCCGCTCGGCGCCGACGTCGCGGTCACGCACATTCTCGTCGTCGCAGACCCTGCCGCCTCTCGTGATTTCTGGGTTGATGTCCTGGGCGCGGAACTGTACCGCGAGTACGGCGGCACGAGCGTCGTGCTCAAGTTCGCGGGGACCTGGCTTTTGCTGGTGAGCGGAGGAGGCCCCACCGCCGACAAGCCACAGATCACCTTCGCACCGCCGGCTGACCCGGATCAGGTCAGTCACGCCATGACGCTGCGGGTCGCTGACTGCCGCGCAGCCTATGCAGCATTGACGGCCCGGGGCGCGACCTTCCTCACCCCGCCGCATGATTGGGGCGGGGAAATCCGCTGCTTCCTCCGGGATCCCGACGGCCACCTCGTGGAGATCAGCGAGTCGGTTGCTGTTGCCTAGCGGGATCTAGCTCCGCACCTGCCCTCCCCGGAGACCGCGGCCTGACCGTCATCACCTACACTGTCGAAGCCCACAGCGCCTCCGAACAGGCCCTGAACTTCCTCGCGAGCTGGAGCGCGCGGGCATCCCCTGCGAAGCCGCGCGAGTCCGAGACCATCGAGGAGAAGAAGTAACGATGGAGCAGCGACGCCTCGGCACCACTGGGGTCTGGGTCAGCGAGCTGTGCCTGGGCGCCATGATGTTCGGCGAGTGGGGCACGAAGGACCACGACGAGAGCATCCGGATCATCCACCGCGCGCTCGATGCCGGCATCACGTTCGTCGACACCGCAGACGTCTACTCAGCCGGCGAGTCCGAGGTCATCGTCGGCAAGGCCCTCGCGGGGCGACGTGACGACATCGTGCTCGCGACCAAGGCGTTCATGCCAATGAGCGACGACCTCAACCACCGTGGCAGCTCCCGCCGCTGGATCATCCGCGAGGTCGAGGACTCACTGGGCCGGCTCGGCACCGACTGGATCGACCTCTACCAGATCCACCGCTGGGACCCCGGGACCGACCTCGACGAGACCCTTGGCGCACTCTCGGACCTGGTTCACCAGGGCAAGATCCGCTACTTCGGCCATTCGACCTTTCCCGCCTCGGCCATCGTCGAGGCCCAATGGACCGCCCGGCGCCGCAACCGCGAGCGCTTCGTCACCGAGCAGCCGACCTACTCGATCCTCATCCGCGGTATCGAGAACGATGTCCTCCCCACCTGCCAGCGCTACGGCATGGGCGTGCTGTCCTACAGCCCCCTTGCTGGTGGGTGGCTTTCTGGCCGCTACCGCCAGGATGCCACCGCAGGACCCACATCGGTCGCCCGTCAGCGCCTGGCCGACCGGTTCGATCTCGACCTGCGCGACAACCAGCGCAAGCTCGAAGCAGCCAGCCAGCTAGCCCAGCTCGCCGACGACGCCGGCATCAGCCTCATCGAGCTGGCGATCGCCTTCGTCCTGCGCCACCCCGCAGTCACCTCGGCCATCATCGGCCCCCGGACCATGGAACACCTCGAATCACAGCTCACCGCTGCGGACGTGCACCTCACCCACGACGTCCTCGACCGCATCGACCAGATCGTCGCCCCCGGAGTCACCCTCAACCCCGCCGACAACGGCTGGGTCAGCCCCGGTCTCGACCCGACTGCCCGCCGCCGTTGACGGCCAGGGCTTTTCCATGCCGGACGTATGGCTGGCGGTCAGCCGCCGACCAGCTCGATGATGCTGCGGGCCAGGCGGCGGCTGATCTCCTCGCGCAGATCCTGCTCTGATCGCCCGCTCACCCGGGTCGAGCTTGACCCGGTGACGCCGTTGTCGCCGACTGTCTGGACTAGCAGCATGCCGGTCGTGAGACCGCCGGGCGGTTCGAGCGATGCCCGAAGCGTGCCGCGGGAGGTGGTGATGGTCGCCTCGCCGCCGGACAGGAGCTGGCCGGCCGTTTGCTCTGCCCGAGAGGTCACCCAGTCCTCGATCCCGCCCAGCTCGCCATCCGGCGCGGCGGGCAGTGCCTCGATCCGCGTCTCGGCGAGCAGCTGGCCGATCAGCCCGGCCGGGCCGCCGACGTAGGTCCAGGCCAGGTCGATCTCGGTGGCCACGAACCAGGCCCGGTCCTGCGGCCACCACAGGTTTGCGACCTGGTACCCGCCGCTGATCCCCACGGTGGCCAGCGCTGCCTCGACCGGCCCGCTGTATAGCAGGTAATCCCGGTTCGGCAGCTCGACCCGGCTTCCGCCGCGGACGGCGGCGGGAACCGGATCAGGCCGGCGCCCGGCGCTCGGTTCCGCCTCGGTCGCGCCGTCAGATGCGGTCAGGTACACAGTGTGATCCCAGCCGTAGCCGTCCCACACGCAGAACCAGCACTGCTGCGGCGTCGTCGTCCAGTCCCGCAGGATCTCGGCGAGGATCATCGCGTCGGGCGGGTAGAGGCTGCCCCGGCCTGGTCCCTGACCGGTCCAGGGTGCCTCACCCCCCGGCCGCACCCGGGGCAGTGCGATCGAGTGGAACTGCGAGCCGGGTCGCAGGGGCAGGCCGCTCCAGGCGGCGACCTCGGCCCAGCGCACTACCCGGTCGCCGCCGTGCAGCGGCTCGTCGGAAGGGTGCAGCACCCGGGCGTACGCCTCGAAACCGCCGGGTACCACCGAGGCCACCACGTACGCGTCGAATGGCGCCAGCCGCTCACCGATCCAGCTGGCCTGCATGGTCTCACCACTCCAGGCCGGCTCCGCATCGCTCACCACAGCATCATCGTCGTTCCGCGGGCGGCCGGGCGAGCCGTTATCGAGGCCAGCCCGCCAGGCACCAATACCCGGCAGTCCGCGCCTGGCCGCAACCCGCCGACCGGGCGGATGCCGCCCGTGCAGGCGCTACCCCAGCTGGTTGCGGCGGCGAGTCAGGTAGGCGGTCTCGGCCGTGTTGCCGGCCAGCTCGATGGCTTTGTCGTACGCCGCGCGCGACTTCTGGCTGCGGCCCAGCCGGCGCAGCAGGTCGGCGCGGGTCGCATGGTAGGCGTGATAACCGGCCAGCTTGTCCTCCAGGCGGTCGACGGCCGCCAGTGCCGCCTCCGGGCCGTCAATCTCGGCGACCGCGATGGCCCTGTTGAGTGCGACGATCGGCGAGGGGTCGAGGCGGACGAGCTGGTCGTAGAGGGCGACGACCTGCGACCAGTCGGTGTCAGCCGCGTCGCGGGCGAAGGTGTGCACGGCGCTGATCGCCGCGAGGATCTGGTAGCGGCCGGGAGCGACCCCGGCGGCCAGGCGCTCGCGGACCAGCCGGTGACCTTCGGCGATCAAGGCCGCGTCCCAGGTCCCGCGGTCCTGCTCGCCGAGGGTGACCAGTTCGCCGGCCGCCGAGACCCGGGCGGTCCGGCGGGCCTCGGTGAGGAGCATCAGCGCCAGCAGCCCGGCCACCTCACCGTCCTGCGGCATGAGGGCACGGATCAGGCGGGTGAGCCGGATCGCCTCGGCGGTCAGGTCGTGACGCACGGGATCGGTGCCGGGTCCGGTCGCCAGGTAGCCCTCGTTGAAGACGAGGAACAAGACGGCGAGAACGCCGGAGACGCGTGCCGGGAGATCTTCCGCGGACGGCACCCGGTAAGGGATGCGAGCCTCCTTGATTTTGGCTTTGGCGCGGGTGATCCGCCGCCCCACGGCGCTCTCCTGCGCCAGGAAGGCACGGGCGATCTCGGGCATGGTCAAACCGGCGACCATGCGCAGCGTCAGCGCCACGCGGGTCTCCATCGCGAGCGCCGGGTGACAGCAGGTGAAGATCAGCCGGAGCCGCTCGTCGTCGATGGCACCGAGAGGCCCGGGCGGGTCGCCGTCGTACAGCATCTGAGCCTCCTTCTGCTTGTCGTCGCGCTTGTTCTCGCGCCGGATCCGGTCGATGGCCTTGCGGTGGGCGGTGGTGGTCAGCCAGGCACCCGGGTTCGGGGGTACGCCGTCGGCTGGCCACCGGCCGACAGCTGTCGCGAACGCCTCGGCGGCCGCCTCCTCGGCGATGTCGAGGTCACCGAAACGCCTCGTCAGGGCAGCGACGACCCGGGCCCACTCCTCGTGGTGGGCCTGAGTGACCGCCTCCTGGACGTCGATCTGGCTCACTCGTCCAGAAACGGCCGCACCTCGACCTTCCGGTTGCAGTGCTTCGACCCCTCGGCGGCGAGCTTGAGCGCCACGTCGAGGTCGGCGGCCTCGATGACCCAGAAGCCAGCCAGATACTCCTTCGACTCCACGAACGGCCCGTCGGTGAATATCGCCTCCCCACCCCGGCTGTCGATGACCGTGGCCGAACTGGGCGACCCGAGGCCGCCGGCGAAGACCCAGTGACCCTCCGCCTGGAGCCGGTCATTGAACGCGTCGATCGCCGCCATCTCCTCCGGCGTGGCCAAGCCGGCCGTGTCGTCGATCACAGAAACCAGGTACTGCATCACAGATCATCTCCTGTGGTTCGGGGCGCCCCCCGCGGGCGGCCGCTCACCCCTGCTACGAACACCTCTGCCCCGATCCGACACCGCCTCCGGGATTTCTTTCAAGGACTTTCTGGTACGCCGGTTGTAAGCGATCCGACACTGCGACGGTTCCGGGGCGACTGCGCTTCCCGATGCGGGCCCAGTGCGGGACTCTGGGATCAGATCGATCGCGAAGCCCCTGACTAGTCGTCCGCACACCGGAGCCATCTGCACCAGTCTGCCGGTTCTCGGCGACGACTCTGACCGCCGTGTTCGCCGTCTACGCCCTTTCCACGTGGCTGGATTAGCAGCCCCGCCTCAGCCCGCGTTCACCGGTGAACCGAACCGGATCACGTTGCCGTCAGGATCGGCGAGCACGCCCTCATGCTGGCCCCATTCGGTGTCCTGCGGGAGGCGCACATCGCCACCGGCTGCAAGCCAGGTCCGGGCCAGCGCGTCGGCGTCCTCGACAAACAGGTAGGCCGTCGACCGGCGGTCCGCTCGCGTATCGAGATCAGGCTCCACGCCGAGATGAATCTCCGCGCCATCAAAGGTGACGAAGCCGTATCCGCCGCCGTGCCACTGGCGGGCAGCGAACCCAAGCCCGCGGTAGTAGGCAAGGGCAGCGGCCAGGTCGCTAACCGGGAAGATCGGCGCTACTCGGGTACTCGCAGCTGGAACTTATCTCGCCCGAGCCCGCCGCGCGCGGGCCAGCGCTCGCCGTGGACCGGACGCGGGTCGTGGCGGCCGACAGGATGACGTGGTGGCGCGACCTTGGTGGAGGATGGACGTGTGATCGGTGACCGGTGGGGGGTGAGCGAGAGCGAGACCTCGCGTTCCTATCCGTGCGACGATTTCGTCGCCTCACCCACGATGCAGGCGTGGCGGGGCGTGCGCGTCGAGGCGCCTGCCGAAGCGGTGTGGCCGTGGGTCGCGCAAGTGAGGCTTGCGCCCTACTCCTACGACTGGATCGACAACCTAGGCCGCCGCTCGCCGCGGGACCTCGTAGGCCTTCCGGAGCCTGAGGCGGGGGATAGGTTCACAACCGCTGGCGGCCGTGGGGTGGGCCGGATCGTCTCGGTCGATCCCGGGAAGCAACTGACGGGCACCATCATGGGCGCCTTCATGTCCTACGTCTTGATCCCCCAGGAGCATGACGTGACGCGTCTGCTGCTCAAGGTTGTCACGCGCACCCGCCGCTGGGCTGCCCCCGGGCTGTCCGTTGGCGACCTGGTCATGGCCCGGCGGCAGTTGCTCAACTTGAAGCAACTTGCTGAGAGCCACCAGCACCAGGTCACGGCCTGGGGTTAGTGCCGCTGGTGGGGCTGCGAACTGCTGGCCGGACCAGGTGATTGTGTCTCAGGTGGACCAGATTGTCAGACGCGTTGGCGATAGTGGCGGGTGTGAAGGTGCCGGAGTGGGCCGGGATCAGCGGGGTGAGCCGCCAGGGCGCAACCGGGTGGTTGCATGCCGGGGTGCTGGCGGTGCCTGCGCGGCAGCCGGCGGCCGGCGCGTTCCTGGTCGGTGCGCCAGAGCGGGCAGTTGCTGGTGTCGTGATCTGTGCCGGGGTGTTGTCCTGCGGCCTGCGCGGCGATCTGGGCCGGCGGGTTGCCTGGCTCGCCGGGTACCTGACGGCGGAGGGCGTCGCGGCGTCGATGGTCGTCTGCGAGGTCGGCTTGGGCCGGAACGGGCACCGTAGGCGCCTGCTCAGCCTGGTCCGGGACGCCTCGGCCGGCACGGTGGTGGCCGGGTATCGGGAGTGTCTGGCCCGGTTCGGAGCCGGGTATCGGGAAGCCGCGCTCGCTGCGCCGGGCCGGGAGCTGATCGTGGTCGGGCAGGCCGGGGTCGGCGACGACGTGGTGCGGGACATGGCTGGGGTATGCACTAGTCTGTGTGCCCGGTTGTATGGTCGCCGGCCGGCGGGGCACCGGGCAGGGCGTGCCGTCGCCGCGGCGGGCGGGGATCAGGCCGCGTAGTGGATGTTTACCAGGCGTTCCGTTTCGAGCTGGATCCGGGCAACGTGACCCGTGGTGCGCTGGCCAGTCATGCCGGCGGTGCCCGGTTCGCGTACGGGTGGGGTCTGCGGCTGGTGACGTCCCGGCTGGATCAGGTCGCGCGGATCAGGGAGGGCGCGCTGATCGAGGGAGCGTCGGATCGTGAGGCCGAAGCGCTGGCCCGCACGGTCTGTGTGCCGTGGTCGCTGCCGGCGTTGCGCCGGGAGTGGAACCGGGCTAAGGGCGCGGTGGCGCCCTGGTGGGCGGAGAACTCCAAGGAGTGTTACAGCTCCGGTCTGGATGGGCCCGCCCGTGGGCTGGACGCCTGGCTGAAGTCCCGCCGCGGTGAGCGTAACGGGCCGCTCGTGGGGTTTCCCCGGCCGAAGGGGAAACGGTCGCGGCGCAGTTTCCGGGTGACGACGGGGGCGTTCGGGGTTACCGATGAGCGTCACATCCGGCTGCCGCGGATCGGGGTTATCCGGACCAAGGAGCCGACGGGCAAGCTGCTCGGCCGCGTGCAGGCCGGGACCGCCCGGATCGTGTCGGCCACGGTGTCACAGGCGGCGGGGCGCTGGTATGTGAGCTTTACCTGCCAAGCTGAGCGCGACCCGCCGCCACGCACCGTGAGCGCTGGCCCGGCGGCCGGCGTCGATATCGGGGTGTCCGCCCTGGCGGTGCTGTCCACGGGCGAGAAAGTGCCCAACCCGAAGCACCTGTCCCGTTACCAGCGCCGGATCACCCGCCGCCAGCGGGAGCTGTCCCGCCGATGCGGCCCGGCGAAAGGACGCCAGCCGTCGAAACGCTGGACCGATTCACGCGCCCGGCTGGCCAGGGTGCACGCCAGCGTGACGAGGGCCCGGGCTGATGGGTTGCATAAGCTCACCACCCGGCTGGCGAAAAGCTACCCGGTCGTGGTGGTGGAGGACCTGAACGTGGCCGGGATGACGGCCTCGGCGAAAGGCTCGGGTCACTGGCGCGGTAAGGCCGGGCTTAACCGGGCGATCCTTGATGTCGCGCCGGGTGAGCTGCGCCGTCAGCTCGGCTACAAATGTGGCTGGTACGGATCGGCTCTGGTGGTGGCCGACCGCTGGTACCCGAGCAGTAAGACGTGCTCGGGGTGCGGCTGGCGAAAGCCAAGC
>Ga0208725_1000003_pt1 | contig 52776 bp, 48 predicted proteins | sample MicForSoSWNH13_O_FD_188004 | JGI IMG/M metagenome (GOLD analysis project Ga0208725, IMG submission 188004) | Forest soil microbial communities from Harvard Forest Long Term Ecological Research site in Petersham, Massachusetts, USA - MetaG HF011... | ecosystem: Environmental > Terrestrial > Soil... | reverse complement strand
GGGCGCCGAGGCCGACATCTACTGCCTGTGGGGCGAGCCTCTCGCCAGCACCGCGGAGCAGATCGAGTCGGTAAAGGCCGCGGCCAGGGCGGCCGGGCGGGCCGACGTCCCCAAGATCCAGGTCGCGTTCCGGCCAATCATCGCGCCGACCGAGGATCAGGCCTGGGAAAAGGCGCACGGCATCGTCGGCCGGATCGAGGCGCGGGTCGCGGCAAACGGCGGCCAGCTCTCCCGGCGCCGGCCGATCACGAACCCGGAGAACACTGGCTCGCAGCGGCTCATTGCGATCGCCGCCGAGGGCGAGAAGTTCGACCGCGCGCTCTGGACTCGCACCGCAGCGGTCACCGGTGGCTCGGGCAACTCCAACGCGCTGGTCGGCACCCCGGAGACAGTGGCCCGGGCGATCCTGGACTACATCGACCTCGGCGTGGACATCATCTCCATGCGCGGCTATGACCTGCTCCCCGACGCGGTCGATATCGGCCAGCAGGTCATCCCGATCGTCCGCGAGGAAGTGGCCAAGCGCGACGCGGCGGCCGCCTGACGCGGCGGCGCCGCGTTGCCGTGCCGCCGCGTCAGGCCGTCTTCACCAGGCCGGTCAGCTGAGCGGGGTGACCCGGTACAGGGCCACACCTTCGGCCGGGACTGTCACGTGGATCCCTCCGGCGGACGATATGCGGAAGGTCCCGCAGCCGCCGACCACCACCGATTGGCCTCCCCACAGGTCCTGTACCAGGTAGCCATGCGGGTCGGGCGGCAGCCCGATCGCGGCGGCTGTTGTCGAGATCGTGACCGGCGCCGAGCTCAGCGCGGTAGTGGTGTTGAACAGCCCCACGATCGCGTCTCCGCGCCGCTCCACCTTGGCGAACACCTGATCGCCCGCTGTCTTCCGGCCCGGCTTGCCGGCAACCGCGATCCGCGACGCGTCGATCGCGTCCCGGTCGACGCGGATGACCTGCCGGTTCGTCAGCAGCTTGAAGTCCCGCGGGGTGATACCGGTGCTAGTGCCGTAGGCGTTGGTCACGGCCGTGGTCAGGTCACTGCCCAGGATGAGCGGGGCCGAGCCGAGCGCCCACAGGCTGAGCTGGGACTCCGAGGCGGCGAGCGACATCCCGGAGTCCGCGCTGCCGTCACCGACCTCGATCGAGTCGTAGTCGTTGAAGCCGCCGGGGCCGCCGTACGGCTGCCATTGTGCGACATCGCCGAACCTGTCGCTCCAGTGGGCGTAGCTGGTCAGCGGGAAGACGCTCAGGCAGCCGGTGAAGGGCGGGCCGTTGCAGGCGTTCGCCGAGCCCTCGTCGGGCCCGTTGATCTCGATGTCGGGCGCGAACTCCCACTGGTTGGCGTACTTCTTCAGCACGGGGGCGAGCTTGACGGTGTAGCTGCCCTGGGTGATGTTCAGCACGATCGGGCGGCCGGACTGGTGGATCGCGGCCTGCCAGGCCTTCACGTCAGCGCCGTTGCTGTTGGTGATGCCGTCGAGCTTGATGTAGTCCACGCCCCAGGACGCCAGCTCGTCGACGACCGAGTCCACGTAGGCCTGCGCGCCCGGCTTGCTGTAGTCGATCTTCAGCATGCCGCCGCAGTTGTAGTTGTTCTGCGGCTTCGTGGTGGCGATGTCGTCGGCGGTGTAGGAGGTCCCGAGGATGGGGGTGTTCTTCGCCACCGCCTGGCCCGAGATCCCTGCCGTTTCGTAGATGCCGAACTTCAGCCCCAGGCGGTGCACGTACGCGGCCAGGGCCTGGATGCCGTTCTGCGATCCGGCGTTGGGGTAACTGGCGGTGTTCACGACCCACCGGCCGTTACCGTCGACGTTCGGGCCCTGCGGTCCCGGGCACTGGTACCACCCGTCGTCGATGTTGACGTAGCGGTAACCGGCCCTGGCAAGGCCCGTGCTCACCAGCGCCTTGGCCTCTCCCTCGACCTGAGATGCGTCCGCGCCGAGCCGCAGGAAGCTCCAGCCGCTCCAGCCCATCACGGGCGTCTGGTCCGGGCCGCCGGGTGGGTAGGCGGTCGCCGCCCCGGCGCCCGGGCCGGTGGCTACGACGCCGGCCAGCAGCAGCGGGGTTGCCGCCACGGTGGCGATTAAAACGCGGGTCAGCCTGTTCATGAGCCCTCCAGCCGCGGACGCAGGTTGCACGGGTCACGGAAGTCCGCACAAATGCCATCATGCTGGGCGGGCCGGTTCGCGCCAAGTGTGCGCATGAAGTACGCAAGAATTGGCCTGAATTTTGCTCGTTATGAGCACAATGTGCGCGCTGGCTTGCGCACCCGCCGTCCGGCCGGTCACGCGCAGGCGACCACGGCGCCCTGGCGGCGGAGGGGCTCGAGCTCAGCTTCAGTCGCCCGGCTGTCGGTGATCAGCACATCCACGTCGGCCATGCGGCAAACCTGCGCCAGTGCGACCCGGCCGATCTTGGTAGCGTCGGCCAGCACGATCCGCTTCCGTGCGCGCCGGGCGAGCACCGCGTTGACCCGCGCTCCCGCCGGGTCGTAATTCGTGCAGCCTGCGACCGCGTCCAGCCCGTCGACGCCGAGGAACGCGACGTCGATGTTGTACTCAGCCAGAAACGCTTCGGCGCTGTGCCCCACGGATTCCTGGCTGCTCACACGCACCTCGCCACCGGCGACGAACACCCGAGGACCGGGCCTGCCTACCAGGTCGGTGGCGACATTGAGCGCGTTGGTGACCACGGTGAGGTCATCCCGGTCCCGCAGCAGCTGGATGAACTGGAACACGGTGGTGCCCCCGGTGGTCCCTATCACCCGTGCACCCTCGAGGAACGCCGTCGCATGCCGCGCGATGCGCTGCTTTTCCGCCAGGTCCCTGGTCCTCTTATAGCTCAGCGGGAGGTCGTTGAAGGCCGCATGGATCGTCGCGCCGCCATGCGTGCGGCAGACCAGCCGCTGTTGCTGAAGCGCCTCCAGGTCACGCCGTATCGTCGCCGATGACACGGCGAATTCCGTAGCCAGGGACGGCACGTCGACCTGTCCGCGCTCCACGACCGCGGACACGATCTGGTTGAGCCGGTGACGACGTTGCACGGGCCGTCACCGGCAGCCGGGGCCCGGCTGGCCGGCCCAGCCCCGGGCACCGCGGGAGGAGTTGCCCATGCAGGGATCATAGGCATCCGGCCGCGCGGGACAGCAGTGTTGCCGGGTGGGTTCTCAGACGGAGCAGCACCTTGTGGTGTGATCACACATGTCGTAGAGTCGAGCCAAATAGGCCAGACTGTGCAGAATTTAAGGGCAAGATGTGCGCGTTTTTGACGGGACCCGCCGGTGCATCGACCTGAAGCGCACGTGCAGAGGGAGATCGCAAGTCAGCCGGACTGCTGGGAGCGAGCGCTCCAGTCTGTCGACGAGGCCGCGCAGATACTCCCTGCCCCTGGCGAACGGGTCGCGATCATCGGCTGCGGCACCTCCTGGCACGTAGCGAGCGCGATCGCCGCGGCGCGCGAAGCCGCCGGCCACGGGGAGACCGATGCCTTCCCAGCGTCGGAGCTGCCGCTTCGCGACTATGACACGCTGCTCGCGGTGACCCGCTCGGGGACAACCATCGAGGTCCTGGACGCGCTGCGGGATGCGTCCCCGTCAGCCCGCAAGGTCGGGATCACCGCCGACGCCTCGGCACCGATCAGCGACGCGACGGACCAGCTGCTCGTGCTCGACTACGCCGACGAGCAGTCCGTGGTGCAGACCAGATTCGCCACGACCGTTCTCACCGTGGCGCGGGCGCACATCGGGCAGGATCTCGGCCCCGTCGTGGCGCAGGCCAGGGCCGCCGTGGCCGCCGACCTGGATGACCGGCTGATAGACCGGCCGCAGTACGTCTTCCTCGGCCGCGGCTGGTCCATCGGGCTGGCGCGTGAGGCGGCTCTGAAGGTCCAGGAAGCCGCGCTGGCGCACAGCGAGTCGTACCCGGCGCTGGAGTACCGGCACGGGCCGATCGCGACGGCCACCGAGGATTCGGTGGTCTGGCTGCTCGGGGTCGATGACAGCGTGCTGGTGAGCGACATCACGCGTACCCAGGCGACGGTCGTGGTCTCCGGCATCGACCCGCAGGCCGAGCTTGTGCTGGCGCAGCGCGTCGCGATCGCCACCGCCCTGGCGCGCGGCATTGACCCGGACCGGCCGAGGCACCTCGCCCGCTCCGTCATGTACACCGGCCAGTGACCAAGCCGCGCGGGCGCGTCGTGTGCGCCGTGCTGAATGCCGCCCTGGACATCACCTACGTCGGCGAGCACTTTGCCGCCGGGCAGTCGAACCGGGTCGGCGAGGTCCACGCCCAGGCCGGAGGCAAGGGCATCAACGTCGCCCGGCTGCTCCACCGGGCCGGTCACGACGTGACCGTCACGGGGTTCGCCGGCGGCCTTGTCGGTGACGAGATCGCGGCCCACCTTGATGCGTGGGCGCTCCCGCACCAGTTCGTCCGGTGCGCGAGCGGCAGCCGCAGGACCGTCAGCGCGTTCAGCACGGCGGACGCGGCTGTCACCGCGTACAACGAGGACGGACCGCAGATCTCCGGCCCGGAGTGGGCGCTGTTTACCGACCGCTTCGCCGGCCTGATCCGCGGGGCCAGCCTTGTGATCCTCTCCGGCAGCCTCCCCGGCGGACTTCCGGCCGGCGCCTACCGCACCCTTGCCCGCATGGCGGCGGACTCGGGCGCCGCGGCGTTCGTCGACGCGCACGCCGCTCCGCTGCTGGCCGCCGTGGCGGCAAGGCCCGCCCTGGTGAAGCCGAATGAACACGAGCTGGCCGAGGCGGCCGGGCTGACGGTGCCGGTTCCGCTGCCCGCCGCGGTTCAGGCGTCGCGCAGGCTGCTCGCCGACGGCGCCCAGGGCGTGGTTGTCTCGCTCGGCCCCCGCGGGCTGGTGGGCGTGCTGCCGGCGATGGCGCTGCTGGCGGTGCCGCCCACGCAGTACGGCAACCCGGTGGGGGCCGGTGACGCCGCGCTCGCCGCGCTGGCCGAAGGGCATCTGGCCGGACAGCCGTGGCCCGACCGGCTGCGCCGGGCGGCAGCGATGTCCGCCGCGGCGGCGCGGCAGCCGATCGCCGGGGTAGTCCGCGCCGAGGATGTCGCGGAGCTGGAAGCGCTCACGGCGGTGAGCGAGATATGACGCAGATCTTCGCCCTGGCGTTCGACCACCGCAACTCGCTGCGGCGCGACTTCATGCGCCTGGCCGGGCAGCCGGCGCCCGAGCAGCACGCGACCATGGTCGCGGCCAAGGGAATCGTCACCGATGCGCTCATCGCCGCGGCGCCGCAGGTCAGCCCCGACAGCCCCGTTCTGCTCATCGATCACGAATACGGCGGCCAGTTCGTGCCCGAGGCGCAAGCCCGCGGCATCAGGGTGGCCATGCCCGTCGAGGAGAGCGGCCAGGCCGAACTGCATTACCTGTGCGGCGGCCATCCCGACCGCATCATCACCGCCTACCGTCCGGACTACGCGAAGGTCCTGATCCGCTACAACCCCGCCGGGGACGCGGCGATGAACGCCAGGCAGCGGGGCCGGCTGCGTGAGTTCTCGGGCTGGCTGGCGGGCCGGCCCCAGCAGCTCATGCTCGAGCTCCTGGTGCCGCCGGAAGACGCCCAGCTCGCGGCCGTCGGACTCGACCGCGGCCGGTTCGATCGCGAGACCCGGGCGGCGCTCACCGTTACGGCCATCGGCCAGATCGCCGGCGACGGAATCCGGCCCCCGCTGTGGAAGATCGAAGGGCCGGAGTCCCGGGACGACGCGGCGCGGATCGCCGAGGCGGTGCGCTCTGCCGACCCGGACGCCGGGTGCCTCGTCCTCGGCCGCGGAGCCGACGGCGCCGCGGTGCGGCGCTGGCTGGCCATTGCCACGGCGACCCCCGGCTTCACCGGGTTCGCCGTCGGCCGGACCATCTGGTGGGACGCGCTGCGCGATTTTGTGGATGGCGGCGACCGGGACGCCGCGGTCCAGGCCGTGGCCGCGCGCTACCTGGACCTGGTCCGCGACTACCGGGCGTTGACCGCGGCTACTTGACCGACCCGGCCGTGATGCCCTGGATGAGGTAGCGGTTCAGCGCCAGGGCGAGCAGGCCAGGGATTGCCGCGGCTATCACGCCGCACCCCATCAGCAGCGTGAACGGAACGATGCGCTGCTGGTTCAGCGCCGCGACGATGACCGTGACCGGCTGGGTCGACAGGTTCGTCGTAAGGATTAGCGGGAACAGGAACTGGGCCCAGCCCAGCAGGAACGAGATGATCGCCGCGGCGGCGATGCCGGGCCTGGCTACCGGGATCACCACCCGCAGCAGCGTCTTCATGGGCGAGGCACCGTCGACGAAGGCGGCCTCCTCCAGCTCACGCGGGATGGTGTTGAAGTAGTTGTAGAGGATCCAGATCGCGAGCGGCAGGAAGCCCGAGACGTAGACGAGGATCACGGCGAGATAGGTGTTCACCAGGCCGAGGCTGGCCATGATGCGGTACAGCGGGATCAGCGTGGCGTAGGCGGGCAGCAGCAGCGTGGCCAGCACGCTCACGAAGATCGTCCGCTTGAACCGGAACTGCATGCGGGCGAACGCGTACGCCGCGAGGATCGCGATGACCACGGTGACGATCATCGCCACGCCGGACTCGATCGCCGAGTTAAGCAGCGACCTGCCGAGCTCTGCCGAGATGCCGAAGGCCGAGCTGCCGATCCCGAACACCGCCCGGTAGCTGGCGCCGGTCAGTGGCGAGGGGAAGTAGTGCGCGGGTGTGCTGTCCGCCCCCGACAACGTGCTCAGGCTGGTGTTGAGCGCCCAGTAGAGGGGGAACAGCGACCACAGCAGGATGACGACGATCGCGGCGGTGCGCCCGAGCAGGCGGGCGGGCTTGCGCGACAGTGCCCGGCCGGCCGGCCCGGCCGCCACCCGGGTCACCGCCAGCGCGGTCCGCTCGCCAGGCTCGGCCGCCGCCATCACGCAGCCTCCGTTCTGCGGTAGAGCAGCGCCAGCATGCCCATCGAGAGCACCGCCGTGGCGAGCGTCACCAGCAGCGACAGCGCGTAGCCACCGCCGAAGTTAAGGTTCTCGAAGGTGGTGACGTAGGTCTGCAGCATCACCGAGGAGCCGAGCGGCGCGATCCCGTTCAGGATGTAGACCTGGTCGAAGATGTTCAGCGACAGCACCAGCGCCTCGACCGCGCACACGGCCAGGGCGGGCCGGATCAGCGGCAGCGAGATGCGCCGGAACGCCTGTATAGGGCCGGCGCCGTCAACCCGCGCCGCCTCGTACAGGTCGGTCGGGATCGACTGCAGCGCGGCCAGGATGATGAGCGCGGACAGCGGCGTTATCTGCCAGACCTGCACGATCTCGATCAGCAGGATCGTCAGCCACCGGCTGAGGCCGAGCCACACGTGGTAGCCGCCGATCAGGTGCACGGAATGCAGCGCGCTGTTCATCACGCCGAAGGTCGGGTTGTAGATCCAGCTCCAGATGACGGCCTCGACCACCGCAGGCAGCGCCCACGGCAGGATCACGAGGGCGAGGACGACCCCGCGCAGCCGGAAGCGCTGCTTCAGCGCGACAGCGATCGCGGTGCCGAGCACGACCGAAGCCGTCACGCCGATGACCACGTAGGCCGCAGTGTTGACCCACGACGTGGTGATGGCCGGGTCCGCGAACAGCGCGCGGAAGTTGCCGAGGCCGATGAACCGGTTCGGCGGGTCAAGCGGCATCACCCGGAAGAACGCCTCAACCGTGGTGTCGGCGGTCGGGACGAACGACAGCGCCCCGATGAACACGATCAGCGGCGAGAGCAGAAGGTAGGGCAGCATCCTGCCACGGCGCGCCGCGCTCAATGTCACGCCTCCCTACTGCGTCGTGCTCGCCGGGTGATGCGATGGCGGTGTGCCCGGGGCGTCAACCTCAGCCCGAGGACTTGAGCTGGTTGACCTGCGAGGCTATCGCGCTGACGGCCTGCTGGATGGTCTCCTGCCCGGCGGCCGCCTCGTGAATGTTGGTCTGCACGGCCGCGCTGAACTGCACGTACCACGGGGGCGCCCCGTTCGGGAACGGCGCCTTGGCGTGCGCATTGAGAATGTTAGCGAGCTGGGACGCCTGGGCGATGTTGCCCGCCTTGATCATCAGGTTGAAGCTGGACAGCCTGGCCGGCAACGGGAACGTGCTCACCACATTGTTCGACCCTTGCAGCCCGGCCCAGGTCGCCTGGTTCTCGGTGTTGGTGAACCACTTGATGAACTTCACCGCGCCAGCCACGTTCTTGGCCGTCTTCGGGATGCCGATGCCATCGGGGTTGGCGACGTTCCCGCCGAGGCCGGTAGCTCCAGGCGTCGGGATGTACTCGGTGTCGTTCACCACGCTGGACGTTGACGGCACGTTGTAGATGGAGGCGACGCTGCCGGAGTAGTCGCACATCTCCGCGGCAACCCGGTTCCGCGCCATCTCGGTGGTGAATCCCTGGTAGTCGCTCTCGTTGATGTTGGCCTTGGGCACCAGGCCGCTCTTGTAGGCGTTGACCATCCAGGCCATCGCCTGGTAGCCGGGCGAGCTCGGCGACGTGAACGCCGGGGCGTCCTGGGCGGTCAGGACCTGGCCGCCGAACGCCGCGGTCATCTGGTACCAGCAGGTCGACAGGCCCTCTGCGGTGGCGAAATGGATGTCGAGCGGGCTGGCCATGCCGTTCGCCGTGCCGACCTTCTTCAGCGCCGCGGTGAACCCGGCGAGCGTCGTCGGCATCGTGGTGATGCCTGCCTTGGCGAAGTCCTTGGTGTTAACGGTGGTGACCAGGAACGACGAGTCGAACGGCATCCCCATCAGATCGTTGTTCGAGATGAACGTCTGGAGCTGCGGCATGTCTGACTTGAGACTGGCCACGTCGAAGTACTTGTTGAGCGGGTAGAACCAGCCGGTCCGCTGGTACTCCCCGACCTTGGACCAGTCAACGTCGGCGGCGTCGGCGAAGTAGGTATTGGCGGACGCGGCGGCGGCAATCTTGGTCTGCAGGTCATCCCAGCCGATGTTGACCCAGGTGACCTTGATGCCGGTCTCCTTGGTGAACTGCGCAAGCAACGCCTTCGGCGGGGCCGGGTAGGCCACGGCGACGGTGATCGAGTTCGATGAGCTGGAACTGGTGCTGCTGCTGCTGCCGCTGCCGCTGCCGGTCGAACCGCAGGCGGCGGCGAGCGCGGCCAGGCTGACGCTGAGGACGAGCGCTCCCGCCCGTCTGCTGACGGTGCCAAGACTCTTCATCGGTTTCCTCTTTCGGGCAGGCGCGCTGGCACGCAGGACCCGAGCGCGGAGACGGCCGCCCGGAAGCGATCGATTACGCTCATATTCCGTCAATCTAGAGTGGATTCAGTCACAGTGGCAAGCCTGCATTTGCACTATTAAGCATCAATCGTGCATCGGCGACCACGTGGCTGGGCCTGAGCGGCGCAGGGCCGATCGTAGGCAAGCAACCAACCTGCACCGATATGCTCTTTTGCTATGCACAGAGCTGCGCGGCTGAGCGCGATCCTGGACCGGCTCGCCGACGGCGGATCGGTCGCAGTCGCCGACCTGGCCGACGACCTGGACGCATCGCCCGCGACCATCCGCAGGGACCTGGTGATCCTGGAACAGCAGCGCCTGCTGGCACGCACGCATGGCGGGGCAACCGCCCATGCTGTCTCCTACGAGCTGCCGCTGCGGTACAAGGGCGTCCGCTTCGCCGAGGAGAAGCGACGCATCGCCCACGAGGCAGCCGCGCAGGTCACCGAGGGTATGGCGGTCGGCCTGACCGGGGGGACGACCGCCACCGAGGTCGCGAGGGCGCTCGCCGATCGGCAGAAGCTCACGATCGTGACCAATGCGCTGAACATCGCCTCGGAACTGGCGGTCCGGCCCGGCATCAAGCTGATCACCACCGGCGGCGTGGCCCGCAGCCAGTCCTACGAGCTGTCGGGGCCGATCGCGGAGGCAAGCCTGACCGGCCTCAACCTCAACGTGGCCTTCATCGGCGTGGATGGCATCGATGCCCGGGCTGGCTGCACGACACACCACGAGGTGGAGGCGCACACGAACGGCGTCATGATCGGGTGCGCCAGGCGCGTGGTGGTGGTGGCGGACAGTTCCAAGATCGGCAAGGTCGCGTTCGCCCGGATCTGTGAGGTCGGCGCCGTCAGCGAGCTCATCACCGACGCCTCCGCGGACCCCGACGCGGTCACCGCGCTGACCGATTCCGGGGTGAAGGTCACCTTGGTGGGGGAAGGCCTCCCGGGAGCGCAGGCCAGTGCGGAGTGAGCCGCACCCCACGGCCGTCCGCCCCGCCCCGGCGGGCCAGCACGCCTTCGACCTCCTCCTGATCGGCGACTGCAACCCAGATGTCCTCGTGCTGGGCGACGACGTGACACCCGCCTTCGGCCAGCAGGAGAAACTGGTCGACAGCATGGCCCTGGTCGTGGGCGGGTCGGCCTCGATCACCGCGATCGCCGCCGCGAGGCTTGGCCTGCGGGTCGCGCTGGCCGCCGCGATCGGGGACGACGCCGCCGGGAACTTCATGCTTGCCGAGCTTGCCAGGGCGGGTGTCGACACCGGCGGCGTCACCGTCCGCGCGCAGCTGCCGACCGGCATGACGGTCGCGCTGTCGCGGGGCGAGGACCGGGCCATCCTCACCGCGGAAGGTGCCATTCCCACGCTGACCGCGGCGGATGTGCCCGCCGACCTGCTCTCGCGGGCACGGCACGTCCACGTCAGCAGCTACTTCCTGCTGGAGCAGACCCTCGGGCCGGGCCTGCCCGGGCTGCTGGCGGCGGCTCGCGCGGCCGGCGCGTCCACGTCGCTGGACACCAACTGGGATCCGGCCGGGACCTGGGGTGGCGAGTTCTTCCCCGATGTGCTCGCCCAGACCGACCTGCTGCTGCCCAACGAGGCCGAAGCGCTGCGGATAGCCGCCGCCGCGACGCTTCCTGACGCGGTGGCGTCTCTCACCAGGGCCGGGGGTGCCGTAGCGGTCAAGCTCGGCGCGCGCGGAGCCCTCTACGCTGACGCCTCGGGGCGGTATCTGGCCACCCCTCCACCCGTGTCGCCGGTGGACGCGACCGGTGCCGGTGACTGCTTTAACGCCGGCCTGCTGGCAGGCCTGCTCCGTGGCAGCAAGCCACCGGATGCGCTGGCACTCGGCTGCGCGGCGGGCGCCGCGTCGACGCAGGGCATCGGGGGAACGGGCAGCTCCCCCGGGCTCGGCGAAGCGCTGGCGCTGGCCCGCGATGTGACGGTCCGGCCCTGGCCGTGACCCGGGTAACCGTCATCGATCCAGTCGGCTTGTAGTGTCGGCCCGTGCCTGCCTCACCCGATACCGCTTCCCGGCCGCCCGGTCTGCGTCGAGCGACCGCCGCGGACCTGCCGGCGATCAAGGCGATCATCGACGCCGCCTACGCCAAGTACCTGACCCGGATGGACAAGCCACCCGCCCCCGTGTTCCGCGACTACGGGCCGTCCGTCGAGGACGGCACGACCTGGGTTGCCGGCTCCCCCGTCATGGCTGTGCTCACCCTGTACCCGGGCGGCGATCACTTGCTCGTCGAGAACATCGCCATACATCCCGGCGTCCAGGGCCGCGGGTTCGGCCGGGCTCTGATGGAGTTCGCTGAGCAGGAGGCCACCCGCCGTGGGTTCACCCGGATGGCCCTGGTCACCCACGAGGCAATGACCGAGAACCAGGCCATCTATGCCCGGCTTGGCTATACCGAGGTCGAGCGCCGGGCCGAGGACGGCTACCGGCGCATCTACATGGAGAAACCTCTGTCTGCTTGACCCGGGCCGCACGCCCGCAAATCGGTCAGGAGCCGACCGGCCATGACGCTACCGCCGGCGGCGATCGTCGGGGCCACCACCGGCCAGCCCCGCCCGGCGCAGCGCCTCGGCCATGGCGCCGTCGCCGCCCTGGGCAGCCCGGTCGCGGCCACGGCCTGCCGAAGGCTTGTCGCGGCCTGAGCCCGCCGGCTGCCCGGACCCCGGCCGCGGCGCTGCCTTCGGCGGCCGGGCGCCCCGGCCACCGTCGGCAGGCTCGTCATCCAGGCGCAGCGTGAGTGAGATCCGCTTGCGAGCCGGGTCGACGCTGAGCACTTTGACCCGCACGACATCGCCGGACCTGGTCACCTCGCGCGGATCAGAGACGAAGTTCCGGGACATCGCAGAGACGTGCACGAGGCCGTCCTGATGCACGCCGATGTCGACGAACGCACCGAACGCCGCGACGTTCGTGACGACGCCTTCCAGAACCATGCCGGGTGCCAGGTCCTCAAGCGTCTGCACGTCCTCGGCGAAGGCTGCGGTCGTGAACGCTGGGCGCGGGTCGCGGCCGGGTTTCTCCAGCTCCGCGAGGATGTCGCTGACGGTCGGCAGGCCGAAGCGCTCATCGGTGAACTCCTCCGGCCGCAGCGAACGCAGGACGGCGGTGTTCCCGATCAGCTTTGGCATCGTGGTCCCGGCCGCCGTCAGGATGCGGCGGACCACCGGGTACGCCTCCGGGTGCACGCTCGAGGCGTCCAGCGGGTCGTCGCCGCCGGCGATGCGGAGGAACCCGGCGCACTGCTCGAACGCCTTGGGGCCGAGCCTGGGGACCTTGGTGAGCGCCTTGCGGGTGCGGAACGGCCCGGCGGAATCCCGGTGCGCCACGATGGCTCCTGCCAGCCCCTCCCCGATGCCGGACACGCGCGCCAGCAGCGGCACGGACGCGGTGTTCACGTCCACGCCGACCGCGTTCACGCAGTCCTCGACGACGGCGTCCAGCGAGCGCGACAGCTTCGCCTCGGACACGTCGTGCTGGTACTGGCCGACCCCGATGGACTTCGGGTCGATCTTCACCAGCTCGGCCAGCGGATCCTGCAGGCGGCGGGCGATGGAGACCGCGCCGCGCAGCGAGACATCCATGCCGGGCAGTTCCCGTGAGGCGTACTCGGACGCCGAGTACACCGAGGCCCCGGCCTCGGAGACCACGATCTTGGTGAGCTTCAGCTCGGGGTGCGCCCGCAGCAGCTCGGCGGCGAGCCGGTCGGTCTCCCGCGACGCAGTGCCGTTGCCAATGGCGACCAGCTCGACCTGGTGAGCCGCTGCCAGCCGGCCCAGCACGGCGAGCGACGCCGTCCAGCCCGCGCCTGGCTTCGACGGCCGCGAGCCAGCTTCGGCCGACCGCTTCAGCTCGTGCGGGTAAATCGTCTCTGTGGCGACCGACTTGCCGGTCGCGTCGACCACCGCGACCTTCACGCCGGTCCGGAACCCTGGATCGAGGCCCATCGTGGCTCGGGCCCCAGCAGGGGCGGCCAGCAGCAGGTCCCGCAGGTTGGCGGCGAACACGCCGACGGCGTCCTCTTCTGCGCTCTGCCACATCCGCATCCGCAGATCCACGCCGAGCCGGACCTGGATACGGGTCCGCCACGCCCAGCGGACCGTGTCCGCGAGCCAGCGGGCGGCGTGCGCGTTCTGGCCGTCGCCGGAGATGCCGAAGTGCTCTGCGATCAGCGCCTCGTAATCACTGAAGGCGCTGCCCGTCGCGGTGGCTGCCGGGCCGTCCGGGACCACCTCCACCGGATCCAGATCAAGGTCGAGGACCTCCTCGTTCTCGCCACGGAACATCGCCAGGATCCGGTGCGAGGGGAGCCGGGTGAACGGCTCGGCGAACTCGAAGTAGTCAGCGAACTTGGCGCCGGCCTCCTGTTTGCCGTCCCGCACCCGTGACACAAGCCGGCCGCGCGACCACATCCGCTCCCGGAGCACTCCGATCAGGTCGGCATCCTCGCCGAACCGCTCGGAGAGGATCGAGCGCGCCCCGTCCAGCGCGGCCGCCGCGTCGGGCACGCCCTTCGCCGCGTCCACATACGGCGCAGCCGCCTGCTGCGGATCGAGTCTGGGGTCGGCGAGCAGGCCATCGGCCAGCGGCCCGAGCCCAGCCTCGCGCGCGATCTGGGCCTTGGTCCGGCGCTTGGGCTTGTAGGGGAGGTAGATGTCCTCGAGCCGCGCCTTGGAATCGGCCGCCATGATCTGCGCCTCGAGCGCCTCGTCCAGCTTGCCCTGGGAGCGCACCGATTCCAGGATGACGGTGCGCCGCTCCTCAAGCTCCCGCAGGTACCGCAGCCGCTCCTCAAGCGTGCGCAGCTGTGCGTCGTCGAGCGCGCCGGTTGCCTCCTTGCGGTAGCGGGCGATGAACGGCACGGTGGCACCGCCGTCCAGCAACTCGACAGCCGCGTTCACCTGCCGCTCGCGCACGCCGAGCTCATCGGCGATCTTCTCGTTGACCTGCTGGCCGGGTACCGGGACGGGTGCTGTCACCACTTCATCCGCCTTCTCGGGGAGTGAGTTCTCAACCTAACGCGGACTCGCCGGTCGCGGACGCTACGTGGGTTGCTCGCGTGCCCCGGGCTGCTCGCCGTCGGCCAGCAGTGCCTCGTCATAGTGGATCCGCTCAAGCCGGAGGCCGGCTTTCGCGAGCACCCGGACGGTCTCGCGGATCATCGCGGGCGGGCCGGCGACGTAGGCCTCGCACTCCCGGTGCGGCATGTAGCGGGCGGCCACCCGGCCAACGTTGCCTTGCATGCCGTCAAAGGCCGGGTCGTCTGAGGTCACCGGGGTGAGCTGGAGACCTGGGTAGGCGTCGGCCAGGCGCCACAGTTCCGGCAGGTCGTACAGGTCCTCCCTGGTGCGCGCGCCGTAGAACAGGTGGATCTGCCGTGGGCAGTCGGCCGACTCCCTGATCGCCTGCTCGACGATGGCTTTGATCGGCGACAGGCCGGTGCCGCCTGCGACGCAGAGCAGGTCCCTGCCCCCAGCCCGGCGCAGCGTCATCGTGCCCAGTGCGGGGCCGAGGAGGAGTTCGGTGCCCGGTTCGGCGTGGCAGACCAGCGCGTTGCTGACCCAGCCGCCCGGGACGGCCTTGACGTGGAAGGTCATCAGGCCGTCCTCGCGCGGCCGGCACGCGACCGAGTAGGGCCGCCAGACTTTCGGCCAGTGTGGCGTCTGCACGGTGATGTGCTGGCCGGGCTCATAGGGCAGCGGCAGATACGAAGCGACGGTCAGGACGGAGATCCCTGGCCCGCGCCGCTCGTTGCTGACGACCTCGGCGGTCCAGAACGGGGGCGCCGTCAGGCTGTCCTTGTTGGCCGCGTCGATCATCAGTGACGACGCCGCCTTGTAGGCCTGCGCCCACGACTCCTCGGCCGCCGGGGTGAACGCCGGCCCGGCGTAGCTGCGCAGCGCGGCCATGAGTGCCTCCCCGACCGCGTCGTACATCTCGGGCTGCACCGAGTACTTACGGTGATCCTTGCCGAGCTGTGTCAGGTACGCGGCCAGTTCCTCCGGGGTGCTCAGGCTCCCGACGATTCTGCCGAGCGCCCGGAACAGGCGGTCCCGCTGCTCGTTCATCGCGGTCGGGAACAGCGCGCGAAGCTCGGGATGACCGGCGAACAGCCACCCGTAAAAGTAGGCGGCCGCTTCGTCCCCTGCGGCCCCCACGATGGCGAACGTATCCTGCACGGACGCGATCTCGGGTTCGGGAGACATGGCAGGCGGATCGACGGTCTCGCCGGCCGGCGCGGCGCCGGCCGGCGCCACGGACGTCAGGCTGAGGGCACCCTCGTCGGGCCGCGGGCCGACCATGGTGCCGAGGACATGCCATGACGACTCAGCCGCCCGGCGCTCCCGGAGTGGCGCCGCCGGGAGGCGTCGGGCTCCCGAGGCAGCCTGCCGCTGCGCCGGGAGGAAGGCGTTTGGCACCGGCGGAGGTTCCTGGCTGGCCCGGGACGGTGCACCGGGAGCGTTATCGGCCGACTGCTCTTCCAGCTTGGCCCGCTCGTCGGCGAGCTTGCGCGCCATCTTTTCCGCATCCTGCCCGGAAGGCTCCGGCAGCGGATGATGTATGCGCCCCGCGCTTAGGCCCGGCCGACGTTTGGGAATCCTGGTGCCGGGCGGCGTGGGTTCCTCCGGAGTCGCGTCGCCTTCGGCGTCCGGGCGCAGGTTCGGCTCCGTCTCCTCGTCCACAGCCAACACCCCTTGCGCGCGCAGGTATTGCCAGCCCGTCCTCACGCAAGCCGACCACATCGCGCGCACTGAACCCAGCGAAATAGATGATTTGTGGTCAGGGAACTACTTTCCGTCCTCAGTCTTGCCGTGACCCGGTTGCCGCCCCGGTCAGGTTGAACAGCTCCTGGAGCACGTCCGATGCGATGTCGGGAAGGGAGCGCATCTCGCCTTCGCGAATCCACTGCGCGAACGCGATTCCGAACACGGTCGAGCCGGACTCCGCCGCAAGAGTTGCGGCCGGCTCCCCGATGCCTCTCGCGCGCAGGGCCTCGGCGACCGTTGTGGCAAGACCCGCGAGTTTGTGCAGTTCACGCTCCCGGAGCGCGGGATTCTGGTCGATCACGGACTGCCGCGTACGAGCGTATGAGCGGCGCTCGTCGGGGAAAAACGATCCCGCCGTGTGCAGCGCGGACGCGATGACCTCTAGCGGGGAAGCGCCGGGGGGCGCGGCGTCCACCCCGTCGATGAACGCCTGGAGGAACTGCTGCTGCCCGTAAAACAGCACCTCGCGCTTGTCGCTGAAGTGCCGGAAGAAGGTCCGCTCGGTCAGCCCGACGGATTGCGCGATCTCCGCAGCAGTCACCTGCTCGAACCCGCGAGTGGCGAACAGCTCGAGCGCCGCGGCCTGCAGCCGCTCTTTCGCACCCGGTTCCCAGCGCACCATATTTCTCAGTCTAGTGATGACAGTGACTGCCGTACAGGTGTATGGTGATGTCTGTGGCTGACGTCAGTCACAGACATCACTGCAGGAACCGCTCCGTCCATGACGGAGCCGAAGGGAGACATTGCCATGCGTGTTTTCGTCACCGGAGCCTCGGGATGGATCGGTTCTGCCACCGTCGATGAACTTCTCGCCGAGGGGCATGAGGTCACCGGGCTTGCCCGGTCGGACGCTTCCGCCGCCGCCCTCGAGGCAAAAGGAGTTCGCGTCCGCCGCGGTGACCTCGACGATCTCGCGAGCATCCGTGCTGGCGCGCAGGCCGCCGAAGCCGTCATCCACCTCGCGAACAAGCACGACTTCACCAACATGGCCGCCTCGAGCGCAGCCGAGCGAGCCGCGGTCCAGACCATCGGCGATGCGCTCGTCGGAACCAACCGGCCCTTCCTGCTCGCCTCTGGCGTCGCCGGCCTCACCCCGGGCAGGCCTGCCACGGAGGACGATGCGTCCCCGTTCCAGGGCCCCGATTCACCGCGCGGGGGCAGCGAGAATCTCGCGCTCGACTTCGTCGGCCGTGGTGTGCACACGGTGAGCCTGCGCTTTGCGCCCACCGTGCACGGAGCTGGCGACCACGGGTTCATCGCGGTGATCGCCGCGGTGGCTCGTGAAAAGGGCGTCTCCGGTTACCCAGGAGACGGGACCAACCGGTGGGCGGCCGTGCACCGGTCCGATGCGGCGCGCCTCGTCGCTCTCGGACTTGCGAAGGCTCCGGCCGGCGCGCGCCTGCACGCCGTCGCGGAAGAAGGCGTACCCACCCGTGACATCGCGGAGGCCATCGGCCGCGCCTTCAGCCTGCCCGTCACATCGGTCGCCCCTGAAGATGTCCAAGATCACTTCGGGTGGATCGCGACCTTCTTCAGCATGGATCTCGCGGCGACGAGCGCAGCGACCCGGGAGCTCCTCGGCTGGCAACCGGCAGGCCCGGCTCTCATCGAAGACATCGACGCAGGTGCGTACTCGGCGCACACGCCGGTGACCGGGTAGGAGCGAGGTCAACGTGTCACCGCCTAGCCGCCCGCGGTGCTCATCGCCTTCATCGAGCGCCCTCATCCGGCATGCCCGCTGGTCATATCTGGCCAAGGATGGCGGTGATGAGCGAGCGGGCGGTAGGAGTCACCTCGCGGTGCCGCGCGTAGCACAAAGCCATCATCCGCGGAGCCGGAGGCTCGTGCGGCTCGAGCCAGGTGAGCACCGGGTCGACGGCTCGGCTGGCGGCCACGCGCCCGATGCAGGCATGTCCGAGCCCGGCCGCGACCAGCCGCTGCAGGGCCAGGGTGTCATCGGTGCGGTAGACAATCCTCGGCGCGATGCCCCGCCGCGCCAAGGCGTCCTCAAGCTCGGCCTGGCCGCGCCACCGGCGGGTCCAGGCGACTAGGTCCAGCTGGTCGAGCACGCCGAACCCAGGGCGGTCGAAGCTGGCGATCGCGCTGTCCCGGCGGGTGAGGACCACCCAGGGGTCGTCCAGCACCGCGACGACCTCCACGTACTCGTCGGACTCGGCGTTGTAGGAGAAGGCCAGGTCCAGGTCACCGCAGCGCAGGGCAGCCCGGGCGCTATCCGGGTCGTCGGCCGCGATGAGCACGACCTCGACCCCGGGGTGGTCGTTGCGGAAGGTACGCAGGGCCGCGGGCATGATCTCGGCCGCCGCCGTCTGAGTGACGCCCACCTGGACCCGGACGTTCTCGCCGTGGGCGGCCTGCTCGGCGTCCGCGGCCACGGCCTCGACCTCGCTGAGCGCCCGCCGGGCCCGGCGGCAGACCGCTTCGCCCACAGGCGTCAGGCGCACCGGCGCGCGGCCGCCCGGCCGGTGGAACAGCAGCTGGCCAAGGGCCGCCTCCAGCGCCGACACCTGGTGCGACAGCGCGGACTGGGTATAGCCGAGCGCGGCCGCCGCCCGGCGAAACGATCCGAGTTCGGCCACCGCGAGGACGGCTTGCAGCTCGCGTAGCCCGAGCCCATTTTTGATCGGCTGGATCGATCGTAGCTGCGACATTTTTTCACTTTAACCGCAGTTTCTCTCGGATTAAGCTGGCCAATGCCAGCTAACCCGCTGACCGGGGGAGGAAGGCATCATGCCGCAGGCGATCCGAGCCGACGCTGGGGCACGGACATCCCGCCTGGCCGCTGGCCTGCTGATGGCCGCCGCGACCCTAGTGCAGGTCGTCGCCGCCGGACCCGGCACATCCAGCGTGCTCACCGAGCATCTCGGGCTGGCTGTTCCCTGCTGGCCGGCCCGGCGCGTTTCGCCGTGATCTCCGCCGAAGCGAAATCACCATTCGCTGCATAGGTAGACCGACATGAAGCAAGGACAGGCGGAGCCGGTGACGCCGCCCAAGGCGGTAGCGGGCGCCCAGCTGGCAATTGAGCTGCGGCATCTGCGTTATTTTGTAGCGCTCGCTGACGCGGGCAGTTTCACCCGCGCCGCAGAGCGGATGTTCGTCGCCCAGCCAACCCTGAGCCAGCAAATCCGGCGGCTCGAGGAGATCGTCGGCACGCGTTTGCTGCAGCGCCGCCGTGAAGGCCTGCAACTGACCATGGCCGGCGCGGTGCTGCTGGAGGCATCCCGCACCGTGCTGTCGCTCGTCGATCACGAGGTAAACCGGACCCGCCAGGTGGCGGGCCTGGGACGGCCGCGCCTGCGGGTGGTCGTGCCGCCGCGGCTGCCGGATGCCTTCGCGGTCGAGGCCGCTTCTGCGCTGCGGTCGGCGGCGGTCGTCGCGGATGTGGATCTCGTCTGGATGGATGCCCCCCTTGACGCCGGGTTCTCGCTGATCCGCCAGCGCCGGGCCGACGCCGGGCTGGGCTGGCTCGCAGCCAGTTCAGAGGCACTGCCCGCCCCGCTCGATGCCATGAGCCTGGGCGAGTTCGAACCCGATGCGTGGATCCCTCTGCCGCACGCTGCGGCGCGCCGTGGCGCGATCAGCCTCGGCGAACTGACCCGGATGGACGTCATCCACGGGCCACGCCGCGCGGAGCCCGGGACCTACGACGCCTGGACGCGTGTTCTGCGGACCGTCGATCCGCGCTTCGAGTTCACCGACCCGCCGCTCCGGCACTCGCTGCCGATGGACCTCGCCTTCGCCGCGACCGCGGATCGGCCCACCGCGGTGCTGACCGGCCCCAGCGTCATCACCGGAAGCCGACCGAGGCTGATCCGGCTGCCCCGGCCGATAGTCACCCATAACATGGTCCGGGTCGAGCTCGAGGACCATCCGCTAACTGCGACGGCGGCCCTGGTGTGGAACGGTGACCTGCCCCGTCCGTTCCAGCAGATCCTCTTCGACGCCGCGGCGGGAATCGCCCAGCCGGATTCGGCCTGTGAGTCAAATACCAACGCGAACTTCAGGTAACTGGATTCCACCGGGAGATCTCTACGGCGCCGCGGGTCAGGCCCGGGCCGACCCTCATCGAGGACATCGATGCGGGCCGGTACCCGGGCCCGTCGGCATGCAGCTAGTGTCGGCTTCGCCCCGGGCTCTCGTGCCTCGCGACCAGATGCTGCAGCGGCCATGCGCCCCCGGCGCCGGTATATCCAGATTGGAGTTATCGAAGGGTGATCATGGACGACCTACCGGAAGAGGAAGCTCTCGATCTTTTCCGCACCTGCTCCAACGCCGGCCGCTGGGGTGCGGCCGACCAGCAAGGCACGCTGAACTTCATCTCTGCCGAATCGCGGCGTGCGGCGCTGCAAACGGTGCGCACCGGCGAATGCGTCTCCCTCGGTGCGGAGGTGCGGACGGCCGCCATCGCCGACCCCGGCACCCCCGGGTTCGAGCACGACATGCTGTATTCGTGGAGCCCGATAACGGTCGGAGACCGGATAGCTTTCAAGGTTCACGGCGGCGCGGTCACCCACATCGACGCTCTCGGGCACGAATTCTTCGACGGAAGGGCGTACAACGGACGGGCGTCCGCTGACATCGTGAGCAGAGCCGGGCTCGAGTTCGCAGACGTCCATGCCCTCGGCGGCGGGATCGTCACCAGAGGGATCCTCCTCGACCTTGAAGAACAGGTGCCACAGGTCTGGCCGCAGGGACGGGCCCTTGCCAGCCACCTCGACGAGTGCGCCGAGCGAGAAGGAATCGACATCCGGAGCGGCGACGCGCTGATCGTTCATCTCGGCACGAAGTCCCATGCCCCGGCCGGCGGGTCCGGCCTGCACCCCGGTCTCGGCGCGTCCTGTCTTCCCTGGCTGCACGCGAAGCAGATCTCCGTCTACTTGGGAGACTGCATCGAGTTCCTGCCATCAGGCTACGACCGGCTGCCGTTTCCGCTGCATCAGATCGGCATTGCGGCGATGGGGCTCGTGCTGGTGGACAACTGCCGGCTGGACGAACTGGTTGCGCACAGCCGGGCAAGCGGGCAGTACGACTTCCTGCTCGCCATCAGCCCGCTGCGGCTGAAGGGCGCCACAGGCTCGCCGGTGAATCCGCTGTGCATACTGTGATCAGCACAGGCGGATGCTCAACGGCCACGCCGGAGTCCACGTAAGCGTCAGTCAGGTTCTGCGCCGTTTGGCCAGATCACACGTACCGGCGTGCCGTGCTCACGGGCGTAGGTCACCACGTCGGCGGTTCCGCCGTACGCCCGGGCTGGCCGGCCGTCCCACACGGCGCACAGCTCAGCGGCCTGGCCGATCATGGCCTTGCTGGCTTCCACGTGGGCCTCGAGACGTTGGCTCGGCGGCTACCCCTTCAGGATCTGCCTGGCCATGACCACCCGCTGGATCTGGTTGGTGCCTTCGTAGATCTGGGTGATCGTGGACCAGCGGGCAGTTTGCGCTGGTAGGTGGGCTATGTGATGGCGTGGGGTCAGCACGGATTCAGCACCGTTTTCGGGATGGCTGCTGATTTTGGCTTTTCTGGTAGGCGGCGTCGAGGGCGGTGCGGGCGCGGTCGAAGGAGCTGGGTACGAGGTGGCCGTAGATCTGGTGGGTGACCTCGATGCTTTTGTGGCCGAGCCAGCGGGACACCTCGGTGATCGGGATGCCTTCGGCCAAACTGGTAGAGAGCAGTGTTCCGACCTTGCGAATGGGTCGGGGTTTCGGTGGTCGCCGGGTGGTATTGGTCAGGGTTGGTGATTGCGGGATCGGGCGATGTCGGCGGCGTAGCGGTTCCAGTCGGCTCCTGCCTGGTGCATCCAGCGGACGGCGGTGCCGGGGCTGAGGTTCAGGCATTCGGCGACGACGGCAGCGGGCAGCTGGGCGGCGAGGTCGATGAGGGCGGCCCGGCGTCCGGGCATGGCCCGGATCCCGAGGGCGCGCAGGCGCTCGCCGAGCCGGGACGGGGTGATGGGCTGTCCGGGCATGCCGCCGGGGAACAGCCAGGGGCTGGTGATCGGTGAGCCGGTGCCGGTGTGGGAGCGGCCGGCCCTGATCAGGTCGGTGAGGATCTGGGCGAGGCTGTCCGGGACGAGGACTTCGTGCTGGCCGAACCGGACGAGTACCTGGCTGTCCCGGGTGGTGATCTGGTCGGTGGTCATGACGGCGGTCCGTGAGAGGTGCTGGCCGAACAGGAGCAGCAGGCTTCCGGCGGCCCGGTCGGTGAGGTCGAGGGTCGTGTCGCGGAGCAGGCGGTGGATGAGTTCCCATCGCTGGCCGGGGTCGGTCGCGGTGCCGGTCCTGCGCTGCGGGCCGGGGATTTGCAGGACCGGGCAGTGCTTGCGGGCGGCGGCCCAGGCCAGGAAGTCCTTGATGTCGTAGGCGGCCGGGCCGGTGGCGAGCCAGGTCTCCACGTCGCCTTGACCGCAGGAAGCCAGGGTGAGGTTATGGTGTCGCAGCCAGGCCAGGAAGGCGACTACGGCGAGGACGCGGTGCCGGGCGCCGCCGGTGATGGTGCGGGGGCCGGGGCTGGTCTGGGACCTGCGGCGCAGGCGCTGCAGGACCTGCCAGGTCAGGTAGGCCTGGACGAGCCGCCGGTCGGCGGTTTCGCTGATGGCGTCGAGCACCTCACGGCTCCATAGTTCGACGCGTGCCAGGGCCTCGTCCCGGGCGGGGAGCGCTGCGCCGGCGGTCAGCATGTGCCGCAGGTAGTCCGCGGCCCGCCGGTCCGGGTGGACGTCCAGTGCCTGGTGAGTCAGTGCCGTGCGGCCGGCTGCGATCTCGGCGAGGATCCCCGCGGATCCGCTGGTCCGCAGCCAGTTCAGGGCCGAGTAGGGGTTCCGGGCCGCCGCGATGGCCCCGGCGACCGCGGTGAGTCCGGAGATCTCTTCGGCCCCGGCGCCGGCGAGCAGGTCCGAGGACCGGTCACGCAGGCTGCAGCGTGCGCAGCGGCCTTTCTCGAACAGTTTGTCCTCCACGCCGCATAGCGCGCATACGTGGGTGAGCGGCAGGCCGCCGCAGTCCGCGCACATGATCGCGCCGGGGCCGGGCGGCGCGACCAGCCGCCGTTGCTGACCGCAGGCCGTGCAGGCGCCGCGGCGACGCAGCGCGCCGGTATAGCAGGTGTCGCAGACCGGGCCCTCGGGCCACCGCGCGGCCGCCGGCCGGTCCAGGCCGCAGCGGGCGCAGACGCTCGCGGCCCGCGGGGTGCACGTCTTGCAGACCGGGTTACCGCCTTCGGCGAAGTTGCATGGACGCCAGCGGCCGCAGGCGGTGCACAGAGCCTGTGGCATCCGGTAGCAGTTCACGCAGACATCTGCGCGCCCGCCGCGGCCCCGGACCGCGATCGCAGCGGTCTTGCCGCACGTCCCGCAAGGCCGGTGCCCGCGCTCGTGACGGCGGCACCGCTCGCAGACCGGCTCGCCAGCATCGGTGCGGCCGGCGACCGGCTTGACCCCGCCGCAGCGGCCGCAGGCGACCGCGAGCAGCCGGTTCCGGCAGCGGGGACATACCCCGCCGCGGCTTGAGCGGGTCAGCGGCCGCCCGGTCGTTCCGCAGGACTTGCATGCCGGCGCTGCGAACTCGGCAGACCCGCGGGCGATCAGCTCGATGACCAGTCTGCCGACCCCAGGGGGCGCCCCGTCCGCGAGCACGTCCCGGGCCGTCCGCCCGGCCAGCGCCGCCGCCAGGCTCCGCAACGCCTGCCCCGTCCCGGCCGCCGCGTCGACGGCCGCGGCGGCCTGGTCAGGGGCCAGCGACCGGTCAGCCGCGGCGACCTGGGCCACCAGGGCGTCCCGGCGGCAGCGCGAACAGCCGCCGCAGGACCGGCGCCCACCGGCCTGCCCGGCCGGGCAGGACCCTGGTGCGCTCACCGTCACGCGTCCTTGCCAGGACTGGGCAGGATACGGGCACGCCGTGGCCGGACCGGGCCCGCAGGCAGCGCACCCAGGTCACGACCTGGCAGCCGCCCCCGGCCGCCGGATGCCACGGGCTCGACCAGATCGCCCGGCTCGCAGCCCAGGATGTCGCACAACGCGGCCAGGGTGGTCAGGCTGAGCCGTTCAGGAGTCCTGGTGACGAGCCGGTAGACCTGCTCGCGCGACAAGCAGACCCCGCGCATCGCGAGCAGCGGGCCCAGGTCCGTGGTGGCGAACATGCCGTGCTCGGCCATGAGCCTGCGCAGATGCCATACGTATCCGGTCTTGCCTGTCATCGCCCGCCGTCCCCTCCGCCGTCCGCCTCGTAGGCTCGTGACAGCGCCGAGCGCAGCATCCGGTTACGGGCGTCAGCGCCTACCGTCGTATAGACCGCGGTGGTCGATGCCCACGAATGCCCGACCTGCTGCTGCACGAACAGCGGATCGACCCCGTCTTCGATCAGGTGCGACACATACGAATGCCGCAAGCAATGCACCGACAGCTCAGGCGGCAAGCCCGCCAGCGCCCTGAACTGCGCGAACCGGTCATCGACCTGCCGGGCCGAGATCCGTGCGGCCCGCTCGGTCAGCCACACCGCCGGATGGGCATCACAGCCATACCGCGGCCGAACCTCGGCCAGGTACTCCTCCAGCGCCTGCGCCGCCCACGGCATCACCGTCGCCACCACCCGCCGCCTGGGCGGGCTGCCCCGCATCGCCTTGCCGAACCGCACCTGGCAGGCCCCGAACCCGCCCAGCTCCGGAGCGGCCGGATTCACCGTGAAATCACAGACATCCAGCATGACCGCCTCCCGCCGCCGCAGCCCCCACCCGTAGACCGCCTTGAACAAGGTCGCGTCCCGGAACGCTGCCAGCCAGCCCTTCCGTCCCGACAGCGCAGCGCTCTCCACCCGGTCATCCGCTGCGTCCAGGAACGCCTGCAACTCCACCCGGGTCAGCGGCCGCCGCTCCGGCCGGCCCTCATAATCAGCGACATGCGCCGCGGTGTTCCACTCATGGCAGACCTGCACCGGCCGGGCACCCACCCGCTGCTCGCACTCCGCCAGCCAGCCATACCGGGCGTCACACACGTAATCCAGGAACACCGCCAGCGCACCCTGATACGACCGGATCGTCGAATGCGCCCAGCCGCCCGAGCCGCTCCACCTCTCCACCTGCTCCGGCGTCCACGCCCACGGCCACGCCATCGTGAACGCCTGGAACCGGCGGACCAGCCGCTCCCTGCTCTCAACCAGCGGCCCGCTCAGCCTGCGGCTCCGCTGCTGCCGCCCCCAGCCCTCCAGCATCGACTCGAACAACGCCGGCTCCGGCCGCAGCGGCGTCACGCCATCCACCAGCACCAGCGCGGCCGATCCCGCAACCCTGCGCACCTGCGACAACGGGCACCCCCACGGCACCCACATCAGATGCAACGAAACCGGCATTCAGTGCAACCGGATCAGATGCCTCATCATGACACCAGCGCAACAGCAGGCACTCAACGCCAGCTCAGGCCGCGTGGCGTCCAGCCCTTGCAGCCTTTCCGCCCCCACCCCGCTGACCTCGAAGGCCAGCTCCGCGACGTTCACGCCAACCGCCGAATGATGCAGCTGATGCAACTCCGCTCACTTGGGCGGTGGAGGCGTAGAGGTGGCGTAGTGAGTGGGGGATGAACTCCGGCGGCAAGCCGGCTCTGTCGGCAGCTCGCCGGAAGTCTTCCTGGTAGCTGCGGCGGATGACCAGCTCGTACTTGCGGCCGGGGAACAGGTATCCGTCGGGGGTGGTGCCGTGCTCGGCGACGTGCTTGTCGATGGCCTCGTTGACGTATTCGGGCAGCGGGATGTCGCGGAATTCCCCGGCGTTGCGGAACTTCAGTGGCCGTAGCTGTGCAAACGGGTTGACTTGCTCCTTCACCCGCAGGGTCTTGGCGTGGTTGATCCGGCAGCGCAGGTTGACGGCGAGGGCTTCGCCGATCCGCAGCCCGCAGCCGTGCATGAGCCAGATGGTGGCGGCCCAGTCCGGCGGCAGCCCAGCGGCCGTCGCTTCGACATGCGCGTGGGCGGGGATGATGAAGTCGGCGCAGACGACGACGCTGGGCAACTCGATGCCGGTGCATGGTGATTCGGCGAGCCTCTTGTCCCGGACGGCTTCGGCGAGCACGGCGCTAATGACCAGGTGGGCGCAGCCGATCCGGCTGGCGGACAGCCCCTCGCGGTGCATGCCGGCGATGAGGGCCTTGATGTCCTCGCGTCGGATGACGCCGATCGCCTTGCCGCCGATCGCGGGATCGATGTGCGCGCGCAGCACCGACCGGTAGGTCAAGATGCTGCTGTCGGCACCGAGGTGCTGGTCGAGCCAGGTTCCGGCCGCGGCGCGGAATAGAGTACGGATTAGCTGGCAGAGTGGAATGGCGGCAGGTTCAGACAGGAGCACGTACCTGGCCGTCGGCAGCCTGCCCACCCGCTGGCAAGCCCGGCAGCATCCGCGGGAACCCCCCCTTCAGCCGACAGCAGCAGGGCGAGGGCCAGCGGCAGGCATGACGGCGCCGGACGAGCACCCGCGTCCGGGGCAGCATGCCCAGCGAGCCCTCCAGGCACGTTGCCACGCCTTCCCAGTGCCTGTCGAGCCGCGGTCGCCGACCTCGCGGACACACGACGGACCGGTTCGGCGGCTCAGCGGACATCCCCATACTCGGAAGCAACATATGTCCCTGTCCGGCGCCTAATTCCGGCAGCGCGAGTGAAAACAGGCCTCGGAAACCGGATTTTCTTAGGGCGGGAGTTACGCGGCCGACAGTGACACTGCGCGCGGCTCCCGCCCGCTGACGGCGCACGAGCCGTCAGCCGGGTCACGACCAGCGCTGCGGGCAGGAGGCAGATCAGGCGTGCAGCACGCGGCATTCACCGGGGCGCCCCCGCCCCGGCACGGCAGGAACAGCGCCGGGCGGCACCTGGCCGGGGACGAGCCGTCTGGCCCGTCCCAGCGGTCCCGGACGGCCGGACGGCCCGTGAGATCCGGACGCCGCCTGCTCGCCGTCGCTGACGCGCTGCCGGTCATCCTGCTGGCGGTGATCGCGGGCGCGGGGTCGTTCACCCACATCCGCGACACCGCCGCCCAGCACGGCCAGACCGGCCCCATGTCCTGGGCCGTAGCAGTCTGCATCGACCTGACCTGCGTCATGGCCGCCCGCGAACGACAACGCGACAAACAGCTCGCCATCACCACCCGGCGGCTGTCCTGGCCCACCATCGTGCTCGCAGGCGGCGTCGGCCTCAGCCTGGCCGCCAACCTCGCCCAGGCCCAGCCGACCGCATGGGGCCAAATCGTGGCCGCCGTCCCCTCCGCCGCGTTCCTGGTCGCGATCTCCATGATCGAGCGCCGCGCCGCCCGCCGCCCCCGGCCCGCCACCGACGTCCCCGGCCAGGACGGCGGCGCCAATGACCTGCCCGCACCGGGACGGCCGTCCCCGGCCCAGGACGAGCAGGACCGAACCCTGCTCACGCTCGCGCGCCAGGCCGCCGCCGAGCACCACGACCAGCACGGGCAGGCCATCACCCGCGACGCGCTGCGCGCACGCCTCGGCGTCTCCAACCAGGCCGCCTCCGAACTCCTGCGCCAGCTCCGGTCCGGCCAGGGACGCCCGCCAGGGGCCTCACACGTCGCCTGACCTCTGCCGTCTCCGCCGGCAGCGAGCTGGCGACTGGCTCCGCGGCTGATCAGTTGCTGGCGGTAAAGCTGGCGCGCAGATCGGGAAGGGTGAACAGGTCCGTGCCCGCGCGCAAGTGGCCGAGGAGGCGCTGGGCGAGGGTGTCTGGTTTGAGGCTGATTCCTGCCAGTGCCCGGGCGGTCAGCGGGATGGCCTGGAGGTGGTACTCGCCGCGGGCAGGGTCGGTGAACTCCGGGCCGGTGCGGTCGCGGGGCTCGGCGGACCAGGTGCGTACGCGGGCCAGGTAGAAGTACTGGCGGTCGCCGTCGTGTTCGAGGATGTGCAGGAGACTGTGCACGTCGGCGGTCGCGGCGATCTCCTCGTGCAGTTCCCGGGCCAGCGCGGCTTCCAGGTCTTCGCCGGGCTCGACGCCGCCGCCGGGCAGCACCCAGTACGGGTCCTGCCCGGGGCGAATGCGCTGGATGGTCAGCAGGTCACCGTCTGGGGTGATCAGCAGAGCGCGGACTCGGTCGGTCATGGTGCTCCTCGGGCAGGTTTTCCGCCACCGTGGCAGACGGGACGGCCGGGCCGCAACACCCCGCCCCGGCCGCTGAAGGTGGCGCGGCCGGGACGGCGACGCACCAGCCGGGCAATGTCAGGGCGGGACAGGACAATTCAGTGATCTTGGCCAGGCACGCCATGGCGTGGGGGCCGCTCAGCTGCCGCAGGGGGATGACACCGAGCACCCGCACGACCAGGAACGGCCGCAGCGCGGCAGCCACGTCACCGGCCGGGGACAGGACAGTCCCGAGATCTCCGGCGAGGCGGCGCAGCAGCGCTGCGAGGGCGGCGTGCCGGCCGACGCCCACCCGCCAGGTGCAGTCGATCTCGACGTACCTGGCTGTGACGCGCAGCCGGTCGATGAGGGGCACGGCTGCAGGGGGAAGGGGGATGCGCAGGGTACGTGCATACACCTCGGGCTGGTAGGCAGGCACGAGCCATCCGCCCATACCGAGCAGGTACCACAGGAAGTTGGCGACATCCCCGGCGAGAGCGTTCCGCCCGGCGTACTCGAAGTCCAGCCAGCACAGCGGATCGGTGATGTTCGGCTCGGTGACGTCGCCTTGAGTGATGGCGGTAGCCCAGCGCGTGTGCCCGGCTAACACCGAGCGCAGCCCGGTGAGAGCCGCGGGCCACCCGCAGCCCAGCGCGCGGCCATTCACCACCCAGGTTCGGCTAGCAAGATCGCAGAGGTCGAGCCGCTGGCCGTCGATCACCCACGCCGGGCGCGGTGGGCAGGTGTACCAGCGGTCCAGGCGGCCACCGGGATCCAAGCGCTCCGCATACAAGTCAGGCACGCATTCCTCCAGCCTGCCGCTCACGCCAGTAGCCTCAGCCGCGGTGAGAAGGTCGTCGCACACCCGGTCGACCAGCGCCCGCACCGCGCCAGCGTCGCCGGGGTGACGGTCGGCGGAGTTGATGCTGTCAGCCAGCAGCCAGCGGCAGCGCCCGGAAGCGAAGACGTCCTCGTAGACCACCTCGCAGCCGTCCGCGACGTCCCGGACATCCCGCAGGAGCGGCACGGGGAACATGGTGGCGACAGCCCGCCAGCCGGCTACCTCACGGCGAGCCCGGTCAGGTGGTAGGACCTTGCGGAAGGTCCCGTCTGGCGCGTGGTAATTCCGGGTCGCGGTCACTGCGGCGCCCCGGCATCCGGCAGCGTGGCCAGCCACCACGCAAGGACGGCATGAGCCAGCCGGGCGGCGGCGTGCTCATCGTGACGGGCCGCCTCGACCACGCCCGCGTCCAGGCCCGGGAAGGCGGCGGGGAACCGGCGCAGGAGAGCATGTAATGCCTCGGCGTCGCCGGGATGCTCGTCGCCTTCGGCGCCGAGCGCGACCTTGGCCACCAAGGCCGTCACCTTGTACAGCGACCGCAGATCCAGCGCAGGCTTGAGTAGCTGGCGGCGGATCTCGACCGCGGCAGCGACGCCATCACGCCAGGCGGCGAGCGCGTCGGTTTCCTGATCCGGGCACGGCAAGGTCAGGCCGTCAGCGCACCACAGCACGGGCAGGCGGCCCGTTCCGATCAGTGCGAGGGTATGCAGCAGGCGCCCGGTCACCGCCCCTGCCGCGCATTCAGCCGCCGACAAGACGGTGAAGCCGAGCTTGACGCCGCCGAGATGGGCGGCAAGCTCTCCCAGCGCCGCCCGCAGCTGAGCGAGCCTGTCCTGCTCGGCCACCACCAGCACGTCCAGGTCTGACCACCCCTGCCGGTACTTGCCCCGGGAACCGCTGCCGGTCACGGCCAGCAAGGACACCGCTGGCGCGGCCGGGTCGGCGACCCGCGCCAGCAAGGCATCCAGGTATGCGGTCAGGTGGACGGGCAGCCCGAGATCGGGCACGGCAACCCGCTGCGGCGCGACGGCTGGCCAGCGCTCGTGGGCCGCGATGCGGTCCAGAGCGTGGTAGAGGGCCAGGCGAGGGCCGTTGTTGTCGACCACGATGTCCGCCAACTCGCAGATTCGCGCAGCGCCACGGGAGCGTTTCACCGCGTCCCGCTCGCGGACATCTGCCGCCCCGCCGAGGCCCCTGGCCTCACGCAGTTCCCGACTGACCTCCAGGTACACCACTGTCAGGTGATCACCAAGCAGCTTCGCCAGCTCCGTGGCCAGCCCAGCCCCATGCAGGCTCTCGATCGAGACGCGGCGCTGGAAGTGGTGCGCGGCGCAGTACATCTCCAGGCCGAGGGCAAGCATCTCGGCCATCCCGGCATCGTCCAGAGCGTACACATCCGCGATGCCGAACCGGTCAGCGGCCACCTGAAGCAGATAGCCGATCTTCAGGCGGGCATACCCGTGCCGGGTAGCCAGGCAGGCCCCGGCGGTGCTCTTGCCAGACTCCGACAACCCACCCAGCGCCACCACCCGCACCCCGCGCACGGCCACATCGGGCGCGGGCACGCCGAGCCGGTCACCCAGCAACACGCAAAGCTCGTGCTGCACGTCCAGGATCGGCCGGTCGGCCACCACGATCGTCTCAGCGAACCGGCCCTGGCCAGCCTGGCCATGCAGATGAGCGTTCAGAACCTGCTGGAACACGGCGTAGGCGGGGGTGAACTCTCGTTCGCGAGCCAGCGCCCGCGCCGCCCCGGCCGAAGGCTCGGTCGCGTGTAACAGCAGCACGCCCCATTCCGCGGCCTCGGCCTGCTCCAGTTCACGCCGGTAGTCGGCCAGCAGGTCAGCGCCGCGCTGAGCGGCGGCCTCATAGCCGAGATGTTCCCGCACCGCGGCGGTGGCCACCACACTCGCCTCCAGCATCGGCATGCCCCGGTCAACCAGCCGCACGCTGCCCGCATCAGCTGCCGCGGCGGCCCGTGCGAGATACGAGCAGGCCAGGACATCCACGACCTCTTCCAGCGGCGCGCGGTGAAACCACCAGTCCGCCAGCCCGAGCGCATGTGCATCCGCCCAGCGGGGATCATGCGCATCCAGCGGCCCGGCGCTACTCACGCCCACCCGGCGGGCCAGCAGCCGGATCTGGGTGCTCTTGCCGACGTTGTCCGGGCCGCTCACGGCGACAGCTACCACGCTCTGGCCCTCCTCGGGCAGGCGGCTCGGATTGGGCCAGCGCGGCAGGTGCTGGTGTGATCGTCACCGGGCATGTCTGTCCTCCGGGTGCTCAGGTGGGGCGGGATGGGGACGGTGGGCTGGGGATGAGGGTGGTCAGCACCGTGACCGGGTGCTGGCATTGCGGGCATGGCTGGGTCGTGGTGACCTTGGTGGCGATGTCGCCGTGGTGCTGGGCGGCGGTGAGCGCGGCCAGGGCGTGGGCCTCGCGTGCTTGTTGCGCGGCACGGGCGGTGGCCTGCTGCTGGGCCTCGCGCACCGTGGTGATCTGGTCAAAGCCAGCCGTCAGGGCACCGCCGGTATCCAGGGCTTTGTCGCAGGCTTCCCAGAACTGGCGGGCGTGGGACTCGCGGCCGATTTCGGCCAGGGACACCGTGGTCCGGGAGAAGCTGGTCAGCGGGGCGAGCTGGTGCTGGGTCAGGCCGGCCGCGCGGCGCAACGCGGCAAGCTGGCGGCCCAGCTCGCCCACCATCACCGCGACAATCTGCAGCTCACTCACCAGGCACACCCCCGGCCAGCCCGGCTCATACGCGGATCACCGTGGTGCGCCGCTCGCGCAGCGTAGTGTCGGTCCGTGGTCCGCAGGTGGCGCTGATCACCTGGGGGGTGGGGCCAGCGGTTCGTGGCCGAGTAACGCGGCCATCGCCCTGGCCAGCTCGCCGGGTGAAGGTGGCGGTTCGTTCGGCGCGGCGGATCTCGATGTGGCGCAGCGACCAGGCTTTCTTGTGGCAGCCGAACACGGCCACGAACACCTTCTTGCCGAAGGTCAGCCGCAGCTCCGCCCGGTTGCCGTCCACACTGGTCTGCGGGGTGACATGCAGCCAGGCCCCCAAGTAGGCGGCGTGATGGCGGACCATCGCGGGAACAGGCGCGGAATCGTCGGGCACCGGGCCTCCTCATCGTGGGGGGTCGATTTGCTGGCTGGTGTTCGTGCCGCACAGCGCCCAGACCACCTTGCCGCCCATCTGCGGCGTGGGGTAGGAGCCCCAGCGTTCGCTGAACGCTTGCACCAGGAACAGGCCCCGTCCGCTTTCGGCGTATTCATCGGCCTCGATTAAGGCCGGTGGCTGGGGGTTGGCATCCCAGACCAGAACCACGACTTTCCTGGTGTCCGATAGCATCCATAGGCGGGCGGGCTTGATCTGCGGCATAGCCATGGCGGCGGCGAGCGAATTGGTCACCAGTTCGGCGACCACCTGCTCCACCGGTTCGCTGAGCGCCGTCAGCGCCCACTCCCAAACGACCTGGCGAGCATGCAGGCGCGCGGAGGGCACCGCACCCGGCAGCGCGCCCAATTCCAGGAAATCCCGTACCGGCCAGTGATCCGCCATGTCGGTGCCTCGATCCTGGGTGGGCGGAACCGGCGCCGGAGCCCTGCTCTGCCTGGGCCTGCGCACAACCACGGGGGCCGCAGACCCAGAAACAGCGCCGGTTCCGCCCGGGGCAGCACGAGCACCACTACCACGTGGCCGTGGGGCTGACTTTGTACTCGTCCTGCCGGTCATCAACGATTCCTTCTGGTATGGGCCCGGTTTTGTGCGCTTTCTAGGCGCGCCCGCCGTAGTTCGCTGGGGAGGGCGTTCTGCTGTCCAGACGCTGCTCTTGCTCCACCAGGTCCGCTATGGCCTGCCCGGACTCGCGTGAGGGGTCACTTCGCGGCGGTCTGGTCTTTTCCCGCTGCAGCCCGGCTCGCACCTGCGGCGGGTGCATCCTTCCGTGGCTGGCTGCTGCCCGGTGTTGCATCGTCCTGCGCAGTGTCGGCTGGCTGGCCAGCAGGTGCAGCTTGGCTATCGCTGGGCGTGACAATGAAAGTCCCGCCCAAGGTCGGCAGGAAAATCCCCGACTGGCCTCCGTTGCGGGCAATATGGAAGGCCGTGACAAAAGCCGGAATGCAATGCGCCTTACAGAAATAAAGCGCGTCGCCGCCCGGGTTGACGATAATCGCTTCCCGCTCATCGAAGGCGTGGCCGTTGTCTTTGACATCACACCAGATAGCGATGCCCATCAGCGAATCCCTTGCCTGCTGTCTGCCAGCGCGGCGTACCCGCGCTGGACGCAGCCCTGCGCGATGTCCTCAGCCAGGATGGCGGCGATCAGCCCGGCGATGGCCTCGGTGTCGCTGCCGTGCTCCCCGTAACCGCATTCCCACATCAGCTCGCCGTCGTCGGTGACATTCACCCGACCCCGCTCAGAGCAGTCCGGGTTGGTCACCGAGATCTCGGCCGCGACCTCGTAGGCCACCTGATCCTCATAGACCTCCAGGCAGACCGCCAGCCCTCGGGTCTGCAGCCTGCGGCCAACGAGGCCCTTCAATCCCGTCCTGGGCTCAGGCCGGTCACGCCGCCCTGCGAGAACGGCAGGGCGGCCATCAGTCAGCAGGCGCATCACCCGGGCCGCGACCTTGTCCGGATCGGCGCTGTCGCCGGGGCGGTACTCCCATGTGACAAGCCCGCTGTCCTCGACGGTGACTTCACACATCGTGTCGCGCAGGCCGGTGACCGTCAGGCTCCGGCCGCCCTCGCAGTCAGGGCCGCGTACATCGAATCCGCAGGCGGCCAGTTTCTCCCCGACGGCGCGCATGGCCTTTCCCGGGTCACCGCAGACGGCGAGGTCGTTGCAGTCGTCAAGCGTCTTGGGCATCGGGCTTCTCCATATCCCATGGCAATCTTCCCGTACTGACGCGGTTGGCGGGATGGTCGAGCCAGACCCACTGGTCGTCGGCGGTGACAGTCATGCCGAAACGGTCACGCTCAGGGCTCCCGGCCTCGATCCACCACGAGTAGGCTTCCTCCACCTCGTCCCACAGTCGGCGCGGCCCGTACTGCACTACCGGCAGACGCAATCGTCCGGGACGGATTTCCACTCGCGCCCATGAGCCTTCGCGCGTGCGGGTCTCGAACAGGTAGAACGTGTCGGCGCCCGTGCCGTCAGCGGACTGGATCAGGCGGGACTGGCAACCTGGCACCCGCTCGCCAATCGCAAGATCGGCGCCACGGGACTCCCAGGCGAGCGTGCGGGGGTCCAGGAAGGTGCTAAAGATCGCAGCCTGGTTCTGGTGGTGGATGAAGCTGGCGGCCTCGCCGCGAAGATGCCGCTGGGAGCGCATCATCATGAAGCCCGCCGACCGAGGGAACCGGCCGACCGCCGAGCCGTGCCCGGTAGCGACCAGACGGGCCAGATGCCCGAAGGCGTAACCAGTCGTGTAGGGAGCGAGAATCACGCCGCCGGGACGGGTCTGCTCGATCCAGGCCCAGGGAACCCGCTCCACGGCGAACGTCACGTGAACCCGGTCGTAAGGCGCACCCCGACGGTAGCCTTCGGCGCCATCGCCAACGATCAGCCGCGGCTGGTACCCGGCGGCCTGGAGGTTCTTTCGTGCCTGCTCAGCCAGTCCTGGGTCGATCTCGACCGTCGTGACGTTACCGGCTCCCACCCACCACGACAGCATGGCCGCCGTCCACCCGGTGCCGGTGCCGATGTCAAGGATCCGGTGGTGATCATGGATCTGGAGCTGCTCCAGCATAGGGAACGCCACTCCTGGCGCCGAGTTGGAACTCGACGCGCTGCCCTCCCTGGCGCTCACGTCGCCGCGCCCGTCATCGACCTGAGTGACCAGCACGGTGTCGGTGGTGACAGCCGCCCACCAGCGCTCAGGGTCGGCCACGCGGTCGACGGGATACTCGTTGGGTTCCTGGTCGTTCGGGTCAGCCAAGGCGACATCGGAGACGAACAAGTGCCTGGGCACCTCGTGTAATGCCTGGCGCCATCTCGGGTCGGTTAGGTGCCCAGCGTCCTGGAGCTGATCGGCCAAGCGCTCAGTGCGAGCGGCTAGATCGGCAGGCGTGTCGTTCACCCAGATCCGCCCTTCCCTGCCTGTAGATACGGGCCGTGCTGCGGCCGGTCCCGCCGGATTGCTGTACCCTCAGCATGTTCCTGGGTGATACCAAACTGCAAGAGTGCAGATTGGATTATGCCAAAAACCTTGGCCCGGAGGCGTCGTCCGATCGATAGGTCACATCAGTAACAACCGTTCGCGGACAAGGAAACCCCCATGGCGACACGGCGTAGCCCGACGGCCCGTCATCGGCGGCTGATCGGTGATCTCAAGCGACTGCGCGAGACGCAGGGCCTGTCCCGTGAGCAGGTCGCCGAGCGCATTGGCTCCTCCGAGACATCGATCTTCCGCTACGAGAAGGGCGAGTCACGGCCCCAGCCAGCGGTGGTCGCCGCCATGCTCGACGTGTACGGGGTCCGCGGCGCCGAACGGGACGAACTGCTGGAGATGGCCAGAGACGCCCGCAAGCGCGGGTGGTGGCACCGTCACCGCCAGTCCCTCAAGCCGGGATTCGACTCCTACATCGGCCTGGAAGCGGCGGCCTCCATCGTCCGTACCTACGAGGCACAAACGGTTCCTGGCCTGCTCCAGACCGAGGCATACGCCAGGGCGAACGTCGAGGCGACCTCCATCGATGTCCTGCCGGCCGAGGTCGATGAGCGGGTCGACGTCCGCATCTCCCGCCAAGACCTGATCACCCGCTCCACCGACCGCGTCCAGCTCATCGCCATCCTGGACGAGGCGGTGCTCCGCCGCCAGGTCGGCGGGCCCGAGGCCATGCGGGAGCAGATACGCCACCTGGTCACCATGGCCGCGGAGCCCAACGTAGCGATCCACGTGCTCCCGTTCGCCGCTGGCGCGCACCCCGGGATGGATGGCCCATTCGTCCTGCTCAGCTTCCCCGAACCCGAAGATCCTGACCTGGTCTACCTGGAACAGGCCACCAGCGGCCTGGTGCCAGAAGAACCGGGGGAAGTACGCCGCTACACCCTGATGTTCGGAACTCTGCTCGGCAAGGCACTGCCAGCCGAGGAGTCGGTAACCTTCATGTCATCGATCACGCACAATGAACCATGAGCCCAACCTGGGTAAGGAGGCGTGGGATGACCACGCAGGACAACGACTCGACCCTGACCGGGTGGCGCAAGAGTCCATACAGCAACAACGGCGGCAACTGCGTTGAGGTCAACGTGCTAGACCGCGACGAGGTGACGGCCGGTCACAAGGCCGACGCCGACAGGTTGTTCGTGATGCGAGACTCCAAGGACCCGGCCGGCCCACGCCTGTACTTCACCGAGAGCGAATGGGACGCCTTCGCCCGCGGCATGAAGGACGGAGCGTTCGACGACCTGAGCTGACTCGTTTGGCTAGGTCTGCCCTGCACAGGGGCATAGCTTTGCCTGTTACAGGGCGCCTGCCGCCGAGGAATAACCTTCGAGGCGAGGGCCTAGGCCGTCAGCCCGGCGCCTGGCTCGGGAGGGGCTACGGCCCACGGCACGAGTCGGCCCATGGAACTCAGCACCGGGTCTGGCGGCACCCGTTCTCGGGCACTCTGACCAGGGCAATCGGTACGCCTTGCAACGCTAGGTGTCAGCACCGATTCAGCACGCGGCCCGGAAACGACGGGAAATAACCGGTATCAACTGGACAATCGGGACACGAGAACGGGCCGCCAGACTCGTGGGTCTGGCGGCCCGCTTCACGCGAGACGGATTCGAGAAACCGCAGGTCAACGCCCCTGAGTCACCCCTTCAAGAGTTGCCGGGCCATCACGACGCGCTGGATCTGGTTGGTGCCTTCGTAGATCTGGGTGATCTTGGCATCGCGCATCATCCGCTCGACCGGGTAGTCGCTGACGTACCCGTAACCGCCGAGCAGCTGGACCGCGTCCGTGGTGACATCCATCGCCGCGTCCGAGGCGAAGCACTTGCACGCAGAGGATATGAACGTGAGGTCGGGGACCATCTCGCCGGACATCGCCCGCTCCGACCTGGCCGCCGCGGCGTAGGTCAGCTGCCGGGCCGCCTCGACCTTCATCGCCATGTCGGCCAGCATGAACTGGATGCCCTCGAACTCGGCGATCGCCTTGCCGAACTGCCGCCGCTCCTTTACATACCCGGTGGCGTAGTCCAGCGCTCCCTGGGCGATCCCCAGCGCCTGCGCCGCGATCGTGATCCTGGTGTGGTCCAGCGTTGCCAGCGCGGTGCGGAAGCCCTCGCCCTCCTCGCCGATCAGCCGGTCGGCCGGGATAGCGCAGTTGTCGAAATACAGCTCCCGCGTGGGTGAGCCCTTGATCCCCAGCTTGTGCTCGGGCGCGCCGAACGAGAACCCCTCGTCGCCGGACTCCACCACGAACGCCGAGATCCCGCCGGCGCCGGCGGCAGGGTCGGTCACCGCCATCACCGTGTAGAACCGGGAGACGCCCGCGTTGGTGATCCAGCGCTTGACCCCGTTCAGGACGTAGCTGTCACCGTCGCGGACGGCACGGGTCTTCATCGCGGCCGCGTCGGAACCCGCATCCGGCTCGGACAGCGCGTACGAGAACATTGCCTCGCCCCGCGCGACCGGCGGCAGGTAGCGCTGCTTGAGGTCCTCCGACGCCGCGAGCAGCAGCGGCACCGTGCCCAGCTTGTTGACCGCGGGAATCAGCGACGACGATGCACAGGCCCGCGCCACCTCCTCGATCACGATCGCGGTCGCGATCGCGTCGCCGCCCTCCCCGCCGTAGGCCTCGGGTATATGTATCGCCTGCAGGTCGGCCTTGACCAGGGCATCGTGAGCTTCCTGCGGAAACTCGGAATACTGGTCGACCTTGGCGGCGTTCGGCGCGATCTTCTCGTCGGCCAGTGCGCGAACCGACTCGCGCAGGGCCTCGTGCTCGGGCGACAGGGCGAAGGCGGGAAAATCGAGGCTCATGACCCGATAGTAAGCCGTCAAATGTCATTGGGCCGTTACGCGTAGTCCTGTGGCCGGTCAGGAGGTGAGAACGGTCGTGACGATGGCCCTGCTGTCCCCGGAGGGGCGCGAGCTGCTGGACCGGCTGGCCGGTGAGCGGGTCGACCCGGACCGTGCGCTGGAACTGGCGCAGGCCCTGCGCGGCCGGTACCCGCCCGACCTGGTGGCGGCGGCGCTTACCCAGCAGGAACTGCGGGTCGCCGCCCGGGCCAAGTTCAGCCGGGCGGAGGAGATGCTGTTCACCCGGGCCGGCCTCGAGCAGGCATCGTCCGAGATTACGTCCGCGCACGCCGCGGCCCGCTATCCGGACGGCGGGCTGGTGGCCGACCTGTGCTGCGGCATCGGCGGGAACCTGATCGCGCTGGGCGCTGGGCGCCGCGTGCTCGCGGTGGACCTCGACCCGGTCAGCCTCACGTTCGCCCGGCACAACGCGAGGGTCTACGGCATCGAGGACCGGCTGGCCACCGTGCGCGCCGACGTGCGCAACCTGGCCTTGTCCGGCGTGCACGCGGCGTTCATCGACCCTGCCCGCCGGGCCGGCGGCCGGCGCCTGGCGGCCGGACGCAGCGAGCCGCCGCTCGGCTGGTGCCTGGACCTGGCCGGACGGGTCGCCGCGGTGGGGATCAAGGCTGCGCCCGGACTGCCGCGCGAGCTTGTCCCGGCGGGCTGGGAGGCCGAGTTCGTCGCTGTCGGCCGGGACCTGAAGGAGGCTCTGCTGTGGTCCCCGGCGCTCGCCACGGCGGCGACCCGGGCCACGGTGCTGCCGTCCGGCGACACGCTCGCCGCGGCGCCAGAAGTCACGCATGCGGGCACTGTTGACGCCCCCGACAAGCCTGCCCACGATGTGCCCATCGCCGCGCCCGGCGCGTTCCTGTTCGATCCGAGCCCGGCGGTGACTCGCGCCGGGCTGGTGGAGGACCTCGCCCGCCAGCTGGGCGCGTGGAAGATCGACCCTGCTATCGCGTTCCTGTCCGACGACCGCGAGCACCGCAGCCCGTTCGCGCGCACCCTGCGGGTGCTGGAATCGGCGCCGTGGCACGAGCGGAACTTCGCCCGCAGGCTGCGGGAGCTCGGCATCGGCGCCGCCGATATCCGGCGCCGCGGCCTGGCCGGGGATGTGCCGCAGATTCACCGCCGCCTGGGCCTGCGCGGGCCTGGCCGCGCCACGATCGTCCTCACCCGGGTCAGCGGGCGCCCCTGGGGCCTGATTTGCACCGACCTCGCAGACCCCGCCTGACCCATCCGCCCCGCTTGCACCGCCTGCACGGTCCAGCTTCCGTAGGCCGCAGCTGACCCGGGCATGAATGTACCGTTTGACGGCATAGAGCCCGCTTTTTGGTATATTTATCGAGCACCGGCCTGCCCGGGAGGGCTGAAAGCCGGAGCCGGCCGGCTACGAGCCGCCGAGCTTGGCGCGCAGGCCCGCGCCCTTGGCCTGCGCCGTGCCGCGGAGCTGCTCCTGGAAGCCCAGCATCTGGGCGCGCAGGTCCACGTCGGCAACGCCCAGTATCCGGACCGCGAGCAGGCCCGCGTTGCGGGCGCCGCCGACGGCCACCGTGGCCACCGGGACGCCGGCCGGCATCTGGACCATGGACAGCAGCGAATCGATCCCGTCGAGGTGCGCCAACGGCACCGGAACGCCGATCACCGGGAGCGGCGTCACGGCCGCGAGCATGCCGGGCAGGTGCGCCGCGCCCCCGGCGCCCGCGATGATCACCCGGAGCCCCCGGCCCGCCGCCTCGGCGCCGTAGCTGAGCATCTCGCGCGGCATCCGGTGCGCGGACACCACGTCGGCCTCCCACGGGACGCCGAACTCGGACAGCGCGGTGACCGCGGCCTCCATGACCGGCCAGTCGGAATCGCTGCCCATCACCACGCCCACCAGCGGACGGCTATCCATATCCGTCTCCTTACCCGTCCGGCTGTTCTTGCTCCGTGCCGTGGCGCAGGTAGCTGGCAGCCCGCCTGGCCCGGTCACGCAGGTCCTCGAGGTCGTCGCCGAGAGCGGTGACATGGCCGATCTTGCGACCTGGCCGGACCGCTTTGCCGTAGAGATGGACCTTGACGCCAGGGTCGGCGGCCATGACGTGGACCAGGCGCGCGTGCAGGTCGGGATCGTCGCCGCCGAGGACGTTGGCCATGACCACGTGCGGCGCAGTCGCTGTCGGCGCTCCGAGCGGCAGGTCGAGCACGGCGCGCAGGTGCTGCTCGAACTGGGACGTGCGCGCTCCCTCGATGGTCCAGTGACCGCTGTTGTGCGGCCGCATCGCCAGCTCATTGACCAGCAGCCCGGCCGGGGTCTCGAACAGCTCGACCGCGAGCATCCCGGTGACGCCGATTCCCGCCGCTATAGCTAGCCCCAGCCGCTCCGCCTCGAGCGCCGTGGCCTCGGCGAGATCGGGTGCCGGCGCCAGCACTTCACGGCAGATCCCGTCCCTCTGGATGGTCTGCACGACCGGGTAGACGGCTGCCTGGTTGCTGGGCGAGCGGGCCACGAGCACGGCGAGCTCGCGCTCGAATCCGACGTGTTCCTCGGCCAGCAGGTCAAGGCCGTGGGCGAGCACGGCTGCGGCCTCGTCTGGGCTGCCGCATACCCACACGCCCTTGCCGTCGTACCCGCCGGTGACCGCCTTGAGCACCACGGGCCATCCCGACCCGTCGGCGAAGCCGAGCACATCGGCGAGGGTGGTCACCGTGGCCGACCGCGGGCAGGCGATGCCAAGCCCGGCGACGCGTTCCCGCATCGCCCGCTTGTCCTGGGCGTAGCGGAGCGCGCCAGGGCCCGGGCGGACCTTCAGGCCGGCTCGCTCCAGGGCGATCAGGTGCGGCCCCGGCACGTGCTCGTGATCGAAGGTGACGACGTCGCAGCTGCCGCCGAACGCGAGTAGGTCGTCGAGCGACCGGTAGTCGCCGAGCTGTGTGCCGGCACAGACCTGCGCGGCGCTCTCGTCGGGCGCGCCCGCGAGCACGCGGAACCCGATGCCAAGGCCCACTGCTGCCTGGCAGGTCATGCGGGCGAGCTGCCCGGCCCCCACCATGCCGACCACGGGCGGGCGCGGACCCGGCGGCGGGGTCGCAGTGGCCAGCTCACTGGCCATCTGGTGATCTTTCATCGCAGAGCGCAGATTACCCGCTGCGCCCGTCGAGATGCTGCAGCATCCGGCGCAGCTGCTCGCCGTAAAGCTCCTCGAACTCCGGCGAATCGGACGCCAGCCCGAAGATCTTCTCGGTCAGGTGCGGCATCATCATCGGGGCCATGACCACGGCCATCAGGGCCAGCCGCAGGAATCGTGCGTCGAGGTCGGCGGTCAGCTCGCCGCTGGCCTGCCGCTGCCGCATGCTGGCCAGGTCGTCGAGAACCGAGCTGTCATCGGGGGGCTGCTCCCTTTCGGGGTCAAGGCCTCGCCACAGCATGAGCCGGGCCGGACGCGGGTCAGCCAGGCCGTCGTGCAGGTAACGGAGGGCGAGCTCCGCGATGGGCCTGCCGGGCCCACCGAACCCTGCCTGGGCCTCCTGCCAGCTACGCTGCAGCTCGCGGTAAAGCCCCTCCTTGCCACCGAAGTAATAGCTGATCAGTTGCTTGTTGACCCCCGCTCGGCGGGCGATGTCCTGGACCCGCGCTCCGGCGAATCCCTTGGCCGCGAACTCATCGAGCGCCGCCGACAGCAGGCAGCGCTTGGAACGCTCCGCGTCGCGCCGCCGGTCCTCGGGAGCAGGCGCCCGGCGCGGGCGCCTGCCACGCTCCGTGGTCATCCCGGCAGCCCGGGCTGATCTGTCCTGGCCGTCACCCCAGCCATGCTACAAGGTCCACCCACCGGGAGAAGTTAATCAACCACCCGATTGAGACTGGCGAACACCGGGATGATGACAAAGGCCGGGGACGGCACTGGCCAGCCCGAGCCGGGTCAGGCCGGGCCGGGCCAGGTTAGGCCGGGCCGGGTCAGGCCGGCCCGCTCACCACGGGCTCGTCCGGCGTGTCCGGGACGCCGTGCGGGAGGAACAGGGCGAACACGGCCGGCCGCGGCCGCACCAGCACCACCTGGCCGCCGTCTGCCGCGGCCACGGTGCGGGCCAGCGACAGCCCTAGCCCGGTTCCGCCCGGGGCCCCGCTCACGCTCCGCTCGAAGATCCGCGGCACGAGCTCGGGCGGCACGCCCTTGCCCTCGTCCCTGACCTCGATGACGACCGACCGGGGCGTCTGCGACGTCCGGATCGTGACCGTGCCCGCGCCGTGCACGAGCGCGTTGTCCAGCAGGGTCGCGATCACCTGGGACGCGCTGCCCGGCGTGGCGTAGGCGAACAGGCCCTTCTCCCCGATCACCTCAAGCTTCCTGCTGACCCGCCGGAACGCCGGGTCCCACTCCACGATCTGCTGCGCGACGATGTCGTCGACACTGGCCAGGGTGGGCGTGCCGGACACCGACCGGCGGGCGCGGCCCAGCAGCTGGCCGACCACCTCGGCGAGCCGCTCGGTCTGGGCCAGGGCGGCCGCCCCCTCCTCCCGGACGACGTCGGGGTAGTTCGCGGCCGCGACCATCTCCTCCAGCCGCATCGACAGCGCGGTCAGCGGGGTCCGGAGCTGGTGGGACGCGTCGACGGAAAAGTCGCGCTCCGCGGTCAGCAGGTCGTTGATCCGTTTCGCGGACCCGTCGAGTCCCTCGGCCATCCGGTCGAGTTCCGGCACCCCGTACCTGCGCCCGAGCGGGCGCGCGTCGCCGGAGCCGAGCCGCTCCGCCGCGCCGGCCAGCTCACGCAGCGGCCGACTGAGCCGCCGGGCCTGCAGCAGGGCCAGCCCCACCGCGACCGCGATGGCGCCCAGGGCCAGCCAGCCGATCATGAGCAGTCCGCTGGTCACCTGGCCGGTGACGAACGAGTTGTCGGCCGCCACGGTGACGGTGAAATCCTTGGTGGCGTCCTTGCCCGTGATCGTGTGGCGCGGTGGCGGCTTGGTGCCGACCGTGACCCGCGTGCCGCCACTCTGGACGATGATCACATAGCGATCGGGCAGCGACCTGGCCACCTCAGCGGCGTCCGGCGGCAGCCCGGCGTCTTCCCGGTCCTGCAGGCCAGTGGCCAGCGTAGTGGCGTCATGCCGCAGTCCCTGGCTTGCCTCGCCGGTCCGCAGCCGGCTGAGGTCGAACGCCAGCGGCACGCCTAGCAGCAGCACCGCCACCACGGCGACCACGAGCGTGGAGATGAGCAGACGGCGCTGCACGGCTCAGCCCCCGCGCCCGCCGGCGGCCGCGGCGCGGCTCCTCACGCCGATCCGTCCGCGGCCCGCGATCTGTCTGCCCATCGTCAGCGGCTGTCCCGGCAGTCAGTCACCACGCTCGAACCTGAAGCCGACACCCCGCACCGTGGTGATGTAACGAGGGCTGTGCGCGTCGTCCCCGAGTTTGCGGCGCAGCCAGGAAACGTGCATGTCCAAGGTCTTCGTCGAGCCCCACCACTTGCTGTCCCAGACCTGCCGCATGATCTGCTCCCGGGTCACCACCTTGCCGGCCTCGCTCACCAGCAGGGAGAGCAGGTCGAACTCCTTGGAGGTGAGATCGATCTCGGACTCGCCCAGCCAGGCCCGGCGGGCCTCGGCGTCGACCCGGACGCCCTGCACCACCCGGCTCTCGGTTGCGCCGCGCCGCAGCAGGGCCCGGACCCTGGCCAGCAGCTCGGCGAGCCGGAACGGCTTCGTGACGTAGTCGTCGGCCCCGGCGTCCAGCCCGATCACCGTGTCCACCTCGTCCGCGCGTGCGGTCAGGATGAGCACGGGGATCGCGTGGCCCGCCGACCTGATCTGCCGGCAGACCTCGAGTCCGTCGAGCTTGGGCAGACCGATATCGAGCAGGATCAGGTCGATCCCGCCGCCGCAGGCGGCCTCGATCGTGGCCGGCCCATCAGCGGAAACGCCGACCTCATAACCCTCGCGGCGCAGTGCGCGCGCGAGTGGTTCCGAGATGGACGGGTCATCCTCGGCTAGCAAAACGCTGGTCATGTACTGATCGTATGGCGGCGGGCAACTATTTCCGCCGCTCCACGCGCAGGAACTGCCCAGATAGCAATCCGTAACGCTGCCGCAACTCGGCGCCAATTACGCGATTCGGCGCTATCACACCGGCGTGACGCCATGGCGGCGCCGCGAGAACGACCGGTCCTTGCCGCGCGCCACCGCAAACCGCCGGATCAGTTCCGCGCGCAGATCCTCCGGCTGCACGACGTCGTCGATCACCAGTTCCCCGGCCAGGCGGAGCACGTCGATGTCGATGTCATAGGCCGCGCGGAGCCGCTCGGTCTCTTTCGCCCGGTCGGCCGGGTCGGCGATCGCGGCCAGCTTGTTGTAGTACACGGCGTTGACCGCAGCCTCCGCGCCCATGACCGCGATCTTCGCTGTCGGCAGTGCCAGTGTGGCGTCCGGCTCGAACCCGGGGCCTGCCATCGCGTAAAGACCGGCCCCATAGGCCTTGCGGACCACGACCGAGATCTTGGGCACGGTGGCCTCGGCCACCGCACTGATCATCTTCGCGCCGTGCCTGATGATGCCCTGCTTCTCCACGGCAGTGCCGACCATGAAGCCGGGCACGTCGGCCAGGAACAGCAGCGGAACGTTGAACGCGTCGCAGAGCTGGATGAAGCGCGTGGCCTTGTCCGCCGAGTCCACGAACAGCACGCCGCCCTTGAACATCGGGTTGTTCGCGACCACGCCGACGGCCTGCCCGTTTAGCCGCGCGAAGCCGACGACCAGCTCGCGGGCCCACAGCGCCTGGATCTCGAACAGCGAGTCCGCGTCGACCAGGCCGCGCACGTACCTGCGCATGTCGAACGCCCGCCGTTCGCTGGCCGGGATCAGCGCTCGCAGGTCGGTCGGGACCGGCTCGGCAGCAGGCCCGGCGGGCGGCGCCTGCTGCCAGTTCGCGGGCAGGTAGGACAGGAACCTGCGGACCGCGCCGATCGCGTCATGCTCCGACTCGGCCAGGTAATGGCCGCAGCCCGAGACCGTGCAGTGCATCCGCGCGCCGCCCATCTCCTCGAGCGTGGTCTGCTCCCTGACCACCATCTCGACCATCCGGGGGCTGCCCAGGTACATCGACGCGTTCCCGTCGACCATCGCCACGTAGTCGCAGAACGCCGGGATATAGGCACCGCCGGCGGCCGACGGGCCGAACAGCGCGCATACCTGCGGGATGGACCCGGAGGCGCGCACCTGGGTGTGGAAGATCTTGCCGGCCCCGCGGCGGCCGGGGAACATCTCCACCTGGTCGGTGATCCGCGCGCCCGCCGAGTCCACCAGGTAGATCATCGGGATGCCGGACACGTAGGCCTTCTCGATGATCCGGATGATCTTCTCGACCGTCCGCGCGCCCCACGAGCCCGCCTTGACGGTCGAGTCGTTCGCCATCAGGGCGACCGGGCGCCCGTCGACGGCCGCCGTGCCGGTGATCACCCCGTCGGCTGGCAGGCCGCCGGCCAGGACGTTGGCGAACGCGCCGTCCTCGGTGAAGCTTCCCTCGTCGGTGAGCAGGGCGATCCGGTCCCGGGCGAACAGCTTGCCCTGGGCGGCGGCCGAGTCGTGATACCTGGGTGCGCCGCCCTTCTCGATCCTCGCCCTGACCTCGGCGAGCTCAGGATGGCCGGCCTCGCCGTTCGCGGCAGCCGCCGCGTCCTTCAGTTCTTCACTCACGCTCGCGAGCGTACTGTGTGCCTCCGAGCCCCCGGCGCGCCCAGGGCGCCGCGTTTCCGGGAGCATGATCGCTTAGTACGGCAACCAGCCAGTCAGAGTGACTGGAAGACGTCCGCGCTGAGCGATCATACGTTTCGCGTGCCCAGCTATGCCCGGATTGTTCGGGTTCTCGGGCCGGCCCGGAGTACCTGGGACGGGAGCTGGCGCCCGATGATCCGCTCCGCGTCCGCAGCGGCGTCGATCATCGCGGCCAGGTCGATCCCGGTCGACACGCCCATGTCCTCGACCATGTGCACGAGCTCCTCGGTGGCGATGTTGCCGGTGGCGCCGGGCGCGTAGGGGCAGCCGCCGAGCCCGCCGACGGAGGCGTCGAAGTCCTGTACCCCTAGCTCCAGCGCAGTCAGGACGTTGGCGAGGCCGGTCCCGCGGGTGTTGTGAAAGTGCAGGTTGAGGGCGACGTCGGGATGGGCCGAGCGGAACGCGCCGACAAGCTCGCGCACCCGGCCCGGCGTAGCCATGCCCGTGGTGTCACCGAACGAGACGCAGTCGGCCCCGTCGGCGATCGCCCGCGACGCCACCCCGACCACCCGCTGCACCGGCACGTCGCCCTCGTACGGGCAGCCCCACGCGGTGGAGACGATCACCTGGCAGGTGGCGCCGCGCTGGTGCGCCTCGTCGATGACCACCGCGATGTCATCAAGCGACTCTTCGGTCGACCGGTTGACGTTCTTGCGGTTGTGCGTGTCGGACGCCGAGACCACGGCCTCGATCTCGGTGAGCCCACGGTCCAGCGCCCGCCGGGCCCCGCGCAGGTTCGGTACCAGGGCCGAGTACCTGACCGACGGCGCGCGCTCGATCCCCTGCCACACCGCGTCCGCGTCGGCCATCTGCGGGATCGCCTCGGGCCGCACGAACGACACCGCCTCGATCCGCTGCACGCCGGTCGCTGACAGCCGGTCGATCAGCTCGATCTTGGCCTCGGTCGGCACCGGATCCTCGTTCTGCAGCCCGTCACGCGGGCCGACCTCGCGTACCGAGATCCGCTCCGGAACATCACTCACTGTCCCGCCTCCTCACACGCCGGGCCATCGCGGCTGCCGCTTCTGTACAAACGCCGCGATGCCCTCTTTTCTGTCCGAGGAGAACGCCGCGGCCCGCCACGCGGCATCCTCGACCTCAAGGCCGGCGGCGAGCGGCAGGCCGGCGCCCAGCCGCAAGGCCCGCTTCGCGTGCGTGACGGCCACCGGCGAGTTGCGCGCGATCTGAGTGGCCAGCTCGCGCGCGTGCTCGGCGGCGGTCCCGGCCGGCACGACCCGGTCGGCGAGGCCAAGCCGCTCCGCCTCCGCGGCGCCGATCCGGCGGCCGGTGAGCACCAGGTCGGCGGCACGGCCGGGGCCGAGCCGACGCAGCGCGAGCTGGGTCCCGCCGCCGCCAGGGACCAGGCCCACGGTGGTCTCCGGCAGGCCGAACTCGGCGGTCTCGTCGGCGACGATCATGTCGCAGCTCAGCGCCAGCTCGCAGCCGCCGCCGAGCGCGTACCCGTGCACCGCCGCGATCACCGGCTGCGGCAGCGCCAGCACCGCCCCGAACGCCGCCCGGAACACCGGCCGCTGCGCCATCAGCTCAGCGTCGCTCATCGCCGACCGCTCCTTCAGGTCGGCACCCACGCAGAACGCCCGCCCCGCGGCGGCGAGCACGATCGCGCGGATCCCCCGGTCGGCGGCCAGTTCCGCGCACACCGCAGCCAGCCGGGCGGCCATCGCAGTGCTCAGCGCGTTCATCGCCGCGGGCCGGTCCAGCGTGATCTCCCCGATCCCCGCCGAACCCGTGCGGATGATCACGCCGTCGTCGCTCATACCGGCAGACTAGCCAGAACGGGCAGCCGGGGCCGCTAGCGGTCCTCCCGCGCCAGCCTGGCTTCTTCGTCCCCGACCAGCTGGAACAGGATCGCCTGCACCTGCTGCACGCCGGGAATCTCGTTGAGGACGAGCTGGCCGTGCTCCCCGGCTGACTCGACGACGAGCCTGCCGCAGCCGAGCAGCCGGTCGATCGGCCCGTGCGAGAACGAGACGTCGCTGATCCTGATCAGCGGGAAGTCGCGGCCGGACCGGGACAGGATGCCCTGGCGCAGCCGGAGCCTGCGGGTGGTCAGCTCATAGCTCGTCGTCTTCCACCGCAGCAGCGGGACCACGCACCAGACGATCACCGCGAGCAAGACCACGACGCCGATCCCGGCCCTGGCCAGGCCCGCGCCACTGCCTGTCGGGAGCAAGATCAGCGCCGCGATCGCCGCGATCAGGATCACGGCCAGGAGGAGGAACGGGCCGAGCAGGGTCTTCCAGTGCGGGTGCAGCCTGAGCACGAACTGCTCGCCTTCGGTCAGGGACTCATCACCGGCCATAGGCCACATCGTGACACGAGTGCCGGCATTGCGCCCCTCGCCACGCTCCGTGCCCCCAGCACACTCCGCTGCGCCTTTCACGGCGGGCGTCACCGGAGGTGAATCACGTCGCCCGCGCTGACCGGGACGGGCCCGCCGGCCGAGCGAACCACCAGCCTTCCCGTCTGGTCCACCTCGGACGCCACGCCGGTGACCGTGCGGCCGCCAGGCAGTGAGACCCGCACCTGGCGGCCGAGCGTGCCGCACAGCCGCTGGTACTCCCGGTGCAGCCCGCTTCCGGCGGCGTCACCCAGCCGGCCGGCCCAGGGCAGGTACCAGCGCTGCAACTCGCCGAGGACGCCGACCAGAAGCCGGCCGGGTGCCACGTCTTCCGCTCCCTCGAGCGCCAGCGAGGTCGCGCTGGCCACCGGCAGCTCGTCCCGGCCAGAGGACACGTTGATCCCGATCCCGACCACGATCGCACCGCCTGCCTGCTCGGCCAGGATGCCGGCCAGCTTCGCGCCGTTCGCCTGCACGTCGTTGGGCCATTTCAGGGAGGCATCGACTCCGGTCTCGGCACGGACCGCCAGCGCTACGGCGACGCCGGCCAGCAGCGGCACCCAGCCCCGGCTGGCCTGCGGCACCGCGCCCGGCCGCAGCAGCACCGAGAACGTGAGCGCGGCGCCCGGCGGGCTGACCCACTGCCTGCCCAGCCGGCCGCGGCCGGCTGACTGGGACTCGGCCACGAGCACCGTGCCCTCGGCGAGGCCGTCCCTGGCGTCGCCGAGCAGATCCGAGTTGGTCGACCCGGTTTCGGCCACCACCCGGATGTCCCGCCAGAACCCGCCGGGCACGACCAGCGCGTCGCACAGCGCATCGCCGCGCAAAACCGGGCGACCGGCCCGACTGCTACTTGTCATACAGGCTATTGTCAAGCCCGTGGAGTAACCTGTGCCGCGCCGGGTGCCACCGCTGCGAGTTCGTTAGTGCGCCGGACGTCGCTCACCAATGGTTCACGTGCCGGACCCTTCGTTGCCTGGACAGCCGAGGAGAGCAGTGCCCGATCTCAAGCTCAGCGAGCCTCACGGCGCGCCGGGGCAGTCCGGCGCGCCGCACCGGCGAGGGCGGTTGCCGCGAGCTCTCGGCTGGGACCGCGCCGCGGCCGGGCGGGCGCTGCGCCGGGTCGTGGCGACCCTGGCGCCGCGGGCGCTGTGGCGCGACCATCGCCTGTTCACGATTCTCGTGGTGCTCTCCCTGATTCCGCGGGTGCTCGCCGCGCTGGCCTTCAGGCCTGCGCTGCTCACGTCGGACTCGTTCCTCTATATGGACGAGGCCGCCAAGGGCACCCTGGGCGCGATCCGGCCGTCCGGCTACTCCCTGCTGCTCGACGTGCTCCAGCCGCTGCCGCATACCTTGCTGGCGATCACCACGGTCCAGCACATCATGGGGATCGGCATCGCGGTCATCGTCTACGGCATGCTTCGCTACTGGGGCCTGCCCGCCTGGGGAGCGTCCCTGGCCGCGCTCCCCACGCTGTTCGACCCGCGCCAGATCGCGCTCGAGTCCTACATCCTGCCGGACACGCTGTACAACCTGATGCTGCTGCTGGCGGTCGCGCTGCTGCTGACCAGGCGCACCCCGCGGCTATGGCAATGCGCGCTGGCCGGGCTCCTGGTCGCCTACGTGTCCGTGCTGCGCGGGAACGGGCTGCCGCTGGCCGTGATCTTCGCGATCTTCATCCTGATCAGGCGGGTCGGCTGGCGAGCGTTTACCGCGGCAGCCGTGGCGTTCTTGGTGCCGCTGCTGGCCTACGTGTTCGCGTTCAACTTGCAGTACATGCACTTCAACATCACCGAAAGCGACGGCATCTTCCTGTGGTCACGTACCACCAGTTTCGCCAACTGCGCGATCATCAAGCCGCCGAAGCAGCTGGCGCCGCTGTGCCCGAACCGGGAAAAGCTGGTCGCGCCATCCGGCCCCGCGCCGGCCTGGTCGGTGACTACCCTGCTGCACTCGGCGACTCCGGCCGACTACCTGTGGGCGCCGGACGTCTGGTGGCGGCATGACAAGTACCCGGGAATCAACGCCTACAACGACAAGCTCGGCACGCACTTCGCGATCGACGCGATCGAGGCACAGCCGCTCGACTACGTCAGGGTCGTGGCCAGCAACGTGATGCTGGTCTTCGTGCAGAACGACCGGCCGCTGACGAAGAGCACGATGAGCTTCACCGTGACCCCGCACCTCGCCGCGCTGCCGTCGTTCTACGCGGCGGACGAGTACCGGTACGCGGGCTCCCGCAGCAACACCTACCTGGTGCAGCCGTTCGCCTACTTCATCCTGCTGTACCAGGAGCCGGTTTACTTCACCGGCCTGATGTTCCTTGCGGTCGTGGTGGCGGGCCTGGTCGGCGTGATCAGGAGGTGGCGCACGTTGGGCCGCATCGCGGCGCTGCCCTGGGCGCTCGCGGCAGCGAGCATCGTGCTGCCGGCGATGCTGACGCAGTCCCTGTACCGGTACACGATTGTCGCGATCCCGCTGGCCTGCATCGCCGCTGGCCTGGCGTTCGTCAGGCTGCCCGCGGAGGCCGCAGCAGACGGACCGTCATCGGCTAACGGGAACCAGCCTGACGGCCCGTCCTCCGAGCCTCCCCCGCCGGCGGACCGGGCCGACACGCCGGATCCCTGACCGGCGGATCGCTTGGGCCCTGCTGCGGGCCCGCATGCCGTGCCCGCAGCACCAGGGCGAGCTCGAACCTGGCGTCGGGATTGTCGAGCTGGTCACCGAACAGGTCCTGCAGTTTGTGCAGGCGGTACCGGGCGGTCTGCGGGTGGATGAACAGGCGGGCGGCGACGCTGCTGCTCTTGCCGGTCTCCAGCCAGGCCAGCAGCGTCTCGGCCAGCATGTCCCGGCGGCCGGCCGCCATTCCCCTGAGCGGGGCGAGCCGCCGCGTTTCCAGCCGGTCGAGCAAGTCCCCGCCCCTGCGCAGCACCATGTCGGTCAGATGGTCGTCGCAGTGCACGATCGGGCAGTCGCCGAAGGCGCCCTGCTCGGCCAGGCCGAGCGCTTCCCGGGCCCAGTGCAGCGACGTGGCCGCGTCGCGCAAGCCGACCGGCGAGCCGACTGCCCCCTGCAGCCCGCGCAACCCCCGGTCGAGCATCTCCCTGCGGCCCGGGCCATAGGGGTCGGGAACGATCAGGACCGGCGGCGTGCGATCGAGATCCTGCAGGACCTCCGCGGGCAGCGGGATCGGGCCGCCGGACGGACTGCGGGTGGCCAGCACGACCACCGAGACCAGCCGGGGCTGGCGCCACTGCGCCAGCCGTGCCGCCTCGCTGACGGCCTGGGCAGCGGCCGGTGGCTCGGCGAGCAGCAGGCTGAGCAGGCGCCGCTGACGGCGCTGCAGCTCGCCTGCCACGCGGGCCTGGGCTTGCGCATACCCCTCGGCGGACAGCGCGGCGATCTCGTCGATGAACGTGAACAGGGCCTCGGCGAGCAGGCCCAGGGTCTCCAGCGGGAACTCCATCCACTGCGAGGCACGGGTCAGCGAGCGCAGCGCCACCCTGGCCCCGGCCCGCAGCGCAGACTGCAGGGCCTCCAGGCTGCGGCCCTCGCTGGCCTCGCCTTCGCCGAGCCTGCGGAACACCTCGGCGGCCTGATCCCAGGACGTATCGGGGTCGGCGATCCGGTCGACAAACTGCTGCGCTGCCTCCTCGGCGCCACGGCGCACGGCATGGGCGTACGAGCCGTCGCCGGGCCGCGCGTACTCGGCCACGCTCGCCTGGATCTCCGCGATCATCTCCTCGACCAGCGCGGGCAGCATCGGCCGGAGCTGGTCGGCGACCTTCGCCGGGATCGCGGGCCATGCGCCGGCCGCACCCGGCAGCGTCTCCCGTCCGGGTCGCGAGGAACCCCGGACCGCGCCGTTGCGCGCGCCGTCGCCGTTGCGCACGCCGTCGCCGTTGCGCGCGCCGCCAGAAAGGCCGGCCGCGCCGTGGGTTTCCTGGCCGGCGAGGCGCAAATCTGCCCGGCCGGCTCCGCGTCCCGCTGCTGGACCGGACACCGCGACGATCCTCGGTCTCTGGCGGTGCCCGGACCACGCCGGCGGTCGGCGGCCTGGCTACTCGCCGGTAATAAGCACCTGTAAGGCTAGTTACGTTTCGCATGAGTGTCCAGAGCATGTCCGGTGCGGCACCAGGCAGCGGCCGGCCGTGACCACGAACCAGCTGGCGGTGGCTAATCTGTCGGGCATGGCCACCGAAGCTCTCCCGCCAGCCAACGATGCCGGCCAGCCGGGCCCGCAGACCACCGCAGGCAAGATCGCCGGCCTCGAGCAGCGCCGGTACGAGGCGGTGCACGCCGGGTCCCAGCGCGCGGTCGAGCGGCAGCACGCCAGAGGCAAGATGACCGCGCGGGAGCGGATCGACGGGCTCCTCGACCCCGGCTCGTTCACCGAGTTCGACGAGCTGGCCCGGCACCGCGCCACCGACTTCGGCATGACGGCCAACCGCCCGTACGGAGACGGCGTCGTGACCGGTTACGGCACCGTGGACGGCCGGCCGGTGTGCGTGTTCAGCCAGGATTTCACCGTGTTCGGCGGCTCGCTCGGCGAGGTCTACGGCGAGAAGATCGTCAAGGTGATGGACCACGCGCTGAAGACCGGCTGCCCGGTGATCGGCATC
>Ga0208725_1000002_pt1 | contig 53393 bp, 44 predicted proteins | sample MicForSoSWNH13_O_FD_188004 | JGI IMG/M metagenome (GOLD analysis project Ga0208725, IMG submission 188004) | Forest soil microbial communities from Harvard Forest Long Term Ecological Research site in Petersham, Massachusetts, USA - MetaG HF011... | ecosystem: Environmental > Terrestrial > Soil... | reverse complement strand
CCCGGCCAGCTGTCCGGCGGCCAGCAGCAGCGGGTGGCCCTGGCCCGGGCCCTGGTGCTGAAGCCCTCGGTGCTGCTGCTCGACGAGCCGCTCGGTGCGCTGGACGCCAAGCTGCGCCGCTCGCTCAAGGTCGAGCTGAAGGCGCTGCAAGAGCAGGTCGGCATCACCTTCCTGTACGTCACGCACGATCAGGAGGAAGCGCTGACCATGTCGGACCGGCTCGCGGTCATGCGCGACGGCAAGATTGTCCAGATCGGCGACCCGCACGAGGTGTACGAGGAGCCGGCCGACACCTACGTGGCCGACTTCCTCGGCGTGTCCAACCTGATGGAGGTGGACATCGTCTCGCGCGGCCCCGGGGCGTGCTGCAGCGTCAAGCTCGGCGAGTCCGTGCTGCAGGTGGATCACGGCGGGGACTCAGCGCCCGACCGGTCACACGCGGTCATCAGGCCGGAGCGGGTCCGGGTCGAGGAGTTCGGCACGGATGGCCCGAACCGGATTCCCGCCATGGTCGAGCGCCTGGTCTACCTGGGGTCGTCCACACAGGTCTTCCTGCGCTTGGCGCCCGGCGTGGAACTGCAGGCGCTGCTGCAGAACGACGGTGATGAGGGTCAGCTCGCACAGCTGTCCCAGGGCACCCCGGTACACGCGTACCTGGCTCCCGACGCGATGCGGGTGCTGGCGGGAGGCGGCGATGTCGCCGATGCGGGTGAACCGCCGCTGGCCGACGTGTCCGTCCTCGACGGCGAATCGCTCGACGCCGGCTGGCGCCTGGGCTCTCGCTAGGCAGCGCTGGGCGGCCCAGGGACACCCTGGCCGGCTCCGGTTCCTCGCAGCGCTGGTGAACAGCCGGCCTGCGGCCATGCCCCACGGCTCGCCCGCGGATGCGGCCGTCCCGCCGCACTCACCGGCGGCCGTGCCCGCCCCGGCGGATGGCGACGGGTGCCAGCCTGTGCCGAGCTAGCGGGTCTCGCAGGCGCGGGTGGAACTCACCCGTAGTCGGCTCCGGCGATCGTGGCGAGGGCCTGCTTGCGGTCGCCGCGTTCGCCGCGGGTCATGATCCGGTAGCCGATGTACCCGATGATCACGATGACGAGAGACAGCACCAGCATGATCGTGCCGAGGGCGTTCAGTGCCGGCCCGCCGTTGCCACCGTGCTGCTGCGCGTAGATGTAGACCGACATCGGGGTGTTCCCGGCGTTGGAGGACAGCAGGTCGACGATCACGAAGTCGTCGATGACGCTGGAGAAGACCAGCACCGCGCTGGCAAAGATGGCCGGGGTGAGCAGCGGCAGCAGCACCTTGCGGATGGCCTGGAACTGGGTGGCGCCGAGATCGGCCGCCGCCTCCTCGTATTGCCTGCCGATCGTCACCAGCCGGGCCTGGACGATGATCGCGGGCCAGCTGACGTTCCAGGTGACCAGCCCCAGCGTCTCGGCGAGCGTGCCCAGGTGCACGAAGCTGAACAAGACGGTGAACACGAAGAACATCGCCACGCCGAAGATCAGCTCGGGCACCACGAAGGACAGGATCATCACGAAGTTGAACGTCGATGATGTGTACCCGCGCCAGCGGTTGATGCCGAGCGCGAACGCGACACCGAGCGGCACCGCGATGATCGTGGTGTAGACCGACAGCCGCACCGTCTGGATGACGGCGGCGTGCAGCGCGGGGTTGTGCCACACCGAGTTCACCGGGTCGGTGAAGTACCAGCGCCAGGAGAACCCCTGCCAGACCGCCTGCGACTTGCCGTTGTTGAACGAGAACAGCACCGCGAGTGCGATCGGCACCAGGGACCAGATCAGGTAGAGCCAGGTGAAGCTCTCCAGCAGCCAGGGCTTGCGCCACGGGTTCCGCCATGGGCGCAGCCGCGCGGCGCGGGGCTGAGCATCGTCGCCGGCCTGGGCGGTGACCTCTGTTGTCGCGCCGGTCGCGGTCATGTTGCCTCCCGGGACGACCTGTTGGTGGCGATCACGTAGTAGATCATCGGGACGATCAGGATCAGCAGCAGCAGCAGCGAGAGCACCGCGCCCTGGCCCTGCAGGCCCGGCGTGCCCAGCTGGCCCTCGATCAGGTTGCCGATCATCGACGTGTTCGGTGCGCCGGAGAGCAGCTGGTTGGTGTAGTAGTCGCCGAGCATCGGCAGCACCGTGATCAGCAGCCCGGTCAGGATCGGCTGCCGGGACAGCGGCAGGGTGACCCGGAGGAAGGTGCGGGCCCGGCCGAGGCCGAGATCACGCCCGGCTTCGATCAGCGACGGGTCGATCCGGTCCAGGCCCGCGTACAGCACCAGGATCAGGTACGGGATGTATCCGTAGACCAGGCCCAGGATGACCGTCAGCGGCTTGCCGCCGAGCCAGTTGATGGGCGACGAGGCTGAGGTGATGTGCAGGGTCGACAGAGCCTTGTTGACGTAGCCGTTCACCTGCAGCAGGTCGATCCAGGCGAGCATGCGCATCATGTAGCTGATCCAGAACGGGGCGATCAGCAGCACCAGGAAAATGCCCTTGCGCCGCCCGGCGAAGCGGGCCACGAAATACGCCGCCGGGTAGCCGAGCACCAGGCAGAGCAGCGAAGCAACCACGACGTAGGCGAGCGTTCGCAGCGCGATCGGCGCCGCGAACGCGGTGGCGCCGATCAGGTCGTGGTAGACGTTGATGACGTTCGACGAGCTCCAGTGCAGCGGGTTGTACTGGGCGATCGGCGCTTCGGTCAGCCGGTTGAGCTGTCCCTCCGCGATCCCCAGGACCGCGTAGAACGGCACGATGAACAGCAGGATCAGCCAGATGATCCCGGGAAGGGCGAGCGCGATCCAGAACGCCTTGGACTGCTGGTCCTCGCGGCGCGGCTTCGGCGCCTCGGTGCGGGCCGGCGTCGGCTTGGTCGGCGGGGGAGGTGACTTGGGCGGGGCGACGCTCATGCTAGATCCCGTTGCTCACGACGAGCCACGCCTGCTGCCACAGTGCGTCCGCGTCCACCGGCAGCTGCAGCTCGCTCACGCCGCGGCGGAAGTAGGACGGGAGCACGACGGTGGACATCAGGCTCGGCGGCAGGATTTGCTCCTTGACCAGGAGCTGGGGCGTGATCTTGTTCAGCGGCTGCATGTAGCCGTTGTAACTAATGTTCTCCAGCGCGTTGTTCAGGTCCATGAAGTAGTTCAGGAACAGGTGCGCGAGCACCGGGTTGGTCGACGACCGCAGGATGGTAAGCGTGTCGTTCGCCACCGGGCCCTTGCCATCGGGAGGGAACCAGTACCCGACGACGTCGACCGGGACCCCCTTGGGCATGTACGACGCGGCCGCCGCCATGTCACCGGACCAGGCGTGATGAATCCAGATCTGGCCGCTCGGGACCTCGGTGTAGTCGTTGTTGTCGATGTGCACGTTGGTCAGATTCGAGAGGTCCTGCAGCGACTGCCGGGAGAGCGAGATCTGCCGGTAGTCGGTCGTGTTCAGGTCGAAGATCCCGTTTTTCATCAGGCCGAGGCTGATGCCCTCGCGGTAGTCGTCGAGGATCGCCACCTTGCCCTTGTACTTCCCCTGCCAGGGCATGGCCCAGGGGTTCTTCATCGTGTACGGGTTCTCGTGCACGTAGTCCTTACGCCACGAGATGCCCGTCGTGTAGATCGTGTACGGAACGGTGTACTGCCAGCTCCGGTCGTAGAAGGGGTTCTGGAAGTCCGGCCACTCCTGGGTGATGTTCGGCAGGTAGCTGTGGTTGAGCGGCTGGATCAGCTTTGACTCGATCAGCTGGCCGAGCACGTCGACGGTGACACCCATGAACACGTCGAAGGACAGCCCGCTGCGCAGCTTGGCGAGCGCCTCGTCCATCGTGTTGAAGGTCGTGACCTGGGCCTTGCAGTTGTACTTCTTGGCGAAGCTGTTCACGCACGCCTGGTTGACGTAGGCAACCCAGTTGAAGATCTGCAGCGTCGCGCCGGTCTCCGGCGGCTTGCCGCTGGCAAGCATCGGGTTGTCCTTGAAGGTTGGCCAGGTCACCGGGTTGCTGGGCCGCGGGAGCGGCACGTTCACGCTGCCGGCCAGGTCGGACGCGCAGGCAGAGAGCAGCGTGCCTCCTGCGCCTGCCAGCAGCCCGGCGGCCATGCCGCCCTTCAGGACGCTGCGTCTGGTAGGCCATCCAGGCGGCCGACTTCCGTCGGCCGGCCAGCCTTCTCGTGGGTGCATTCCACCCTCCAGCGGTCCGCAAGACGGACCTTGACTGAACATTCGGTCAATGCCCGGTGTTACCGCCTAGAACTACTACTGTCGGGCATCGGGCGCAAGACATTCTGGAAAACGGCCTGGATTAGGGGCGAAGAGCGGCGGCGAACGCCGCGAAGTTATCGGTGAAGCGGCGGATGTCCGTCTCGTCGTGCTGCACCGAGATCAGCCACTGCTCGCTCTTGCCCCAGGGCGGCAGGAAGACCCCTCCGTTGAGCTGATGCAGCCAGTGCGCGTGACTGTAGGAATCCGCGATGCCGAGAAAGCCTCGGTAGTCACGGACCGGCTCGGCGCTGAACACCACGCAGCCCTTGGCGCCGGCGGACACCACGTGCGCCGGCAGGCCGTTCCTGTCGATCTCCTGCTGCAGACCGGTCACGGCCTGCAGCCGCAGCGCCTCGATCCGCTTGTATGCGGCCGGGGTTGCGACCTCGCAGAGCATGGCCCGGCAGGCGGCCATCGCCAGCGGGTTGCCGTTGAAGGTCCCGACCATCTCGTACCCGCCGTCGGAAACGTGTCCCATCGCTTCCTCGGTGCCGCCGATGGCCGCAACGGACACGCCGCCCCCGATCGCCTTCGCAAGGCAGATGATGTCCGGCGTGACCCCGGTCACCCCGGTCGCCCCGCTGGGCCCTGCGGTGAGCCCGGTCTTGACCTCATCGAAGGTCAGCAGCGCGTCCCGGGAGTGCAGCAGTTCCTTCAGCCCGGCCAGGTAACCCGGCTCGGGCTTGATGATCCCCGCATTCATCATGATCGGCTCGATGATCATCCCGGCGATCTTGCCGGGATACTCGTCCAGCAGCCGGGCGACGCCTTCCAGGTCGTTGAAGCCGACCACGAGGGTGAGGTCCGTGATCGCCCGCGGGATCCCGGTGCTGGCCGGAACCTGGGCGGGCTTGTGGGCGGGACCTACGTCCTCGGCCTCCGGAGCGACCGACACCTGTACCGAGTCGTGGTGGCCGTGGTAACAGCCCTCTACCTTGATGATCAGGTCGCGGCCGGTGATCGCGCGCATCAGGTGCACGGCGTCCATGGTCGCCTCGGTCCCGGAGTTGGCGAACCGCCACAGCGGCAGCCCGAACCTGCGGGTCAGTTCCTCCGCAACCAGGATCGCCGCCGGGGTTGGCTGGGCGAAGTGTGTGCCGAGCGCGGCCTGGCTGCGTACCGCCTCCACGATCGCGGGATGACCGTGCCCGGCCAGGGCCGCGCCATATCCGCCGTGCAGGTCGACGTACTCGTTGCCGTCGACGTCGTAGATCTTGGATCCCTTGCCGTAGCTGAGCCAGATTGGCTGCGGCCGGGTGATCTGCCAGCTGGAGGTGACGCCCCCGGCGAGCGCGCGGTCCGCCCGGGTGGCGAGCCGGCGTGACTCACCCTGGCGCTCGACGAAGATCTTTTCCTGCCTGGCGATGAGCTCATCGATGTCGGCCAGGGTGGTGGGGGTAGTGGGGGTGCCGGAGTAGGCCTGATCGGCCATTGCGTACTCCTCACGCGATTGACTGAATGTTCAGTCTAGAATGGCCTCAGTCGGCCTGGCAAGGGCGGCCGACCTGGCTGGCCCCGCTAGCGTCGGCTGGCCGGCAGCCATCTGGCGAGAGCGGCCGCGGCCAGCCGCCAGCCGAGCAGGAACAGCCCGAGGAAGCACAGCGCGACGACGATGAACGCGAGCGCGGTGCCCTGGCCAGCCACAACCCGGAGCAGCATGCCGACGCCGACGGTGCCCAGCCATGCGCCGAGACCCGCGGGGACGATCGCGGCCGGGCGCCGCCAGGCGCGGGTGACGAGCAGCCCAACCGCAAGCCCGGCCAGGAACGGCCACGCCGTGCTGGCCAGGCCGCCGGCCGACTCACCGTGGTGGTGGGAGGCCCGCCCGATCGCGACGAACGCGACCACGCAGCACACGTCGATAAGCACGGCAACCGCCGGGCGCACGCGCGGCGTCGGTCGGGTGCGCGATGCGGCCGTGAGCATCCCGTCAGGTTAGCCGGACAGTCCAGCCTGGTCCTCGAACGGCCGGCCGGCTACCGCACCGCAGCCGGGCAGGCTGATCGGCCGTGTGTGTTCCTGGCCGCAGTGGGCACTGCCCAGTGTTACCGTCCATCCACGGCATATCCGTTGCCTGCGGCTCAGGCCCACCTGGGTGAGCTTGTCGCCGAGACGCGGCAAAGCCACCGTCCGGTCACCATTAGCGAGGACGGCAAGCCAGTCGCCGCAGTTATCAACATCAATGATCTCGCCGACCTTGAGGACCGCGCGGCGCTGGCCGAGCACCTGGCGGACAAGGCCGCCGGCCGCGACGGGATGAGCCTCGATGAACTGGATGCGGCGCTCGACCGGATCGAGGTGCCCAGCCATGCGCCCAGACCCGCGGGGACGATCGCGGCCGGGTGCCGCCAGGCGCGGGTGACGAGCAGAGCTGCGTGCTAGGGGCCGGGACCTCGGAGCGCCCAGGCGGCGAGTTCGGTTCGGTTGGTGAGCTGGAGTTTGGCCAGGATGCTGCGCACATGTCCTTCGACGGTCCGCTCGGAGAGCACCAGCTGGCTGGCAATCGCACGGTTAGTGATCCCGGCCGACACCAGCTCAGCTATCTCCCGCTCGCGCGGGGTCAGCGGGTCACTGGCCTGGATGGCTTGCTCGAGGTCGCGTACGAGGTGTTCTGCGCGGTCGGCCGGGCCGGGCATGTCGAGGCGGCGTGCCTCAATGGCTGCCTGCCGGGCGAGTTCCCGAGCCTGTGCGTAGTCGCCCCGGGCGGCGTGCGTTCTCAGTGCTTCGGCCCAGTCCAGTCTGGCGAGGACGACCAAGGGCCGGGCGCCGAGCCGGGTGTTGACCGCCACGGCGGCGGGATAGTGGCCGAGTGCGTCCTCGGTGCGGCCGAGCAGCGCCGCCAGCCGGCCGAGCGGCCAGTGCAGGGAGCCGGACAAGAGCACCAGTCCAGTGCCGGTAGCCCCGGAGACAGTGAGATGCGGGCACAGCAGGTCGTAGGTGGCCTGCGCCATCTCGCGGTCCCGGAAGGCGATGATCAGATCCATCAGCATGGTGAGCGCGCCCAGCGTCCTGGTGTCCTTGTCGCCTGCGGCGGGCAGCTGGCGGAGCGTCTCGTACACGGCTTGCGCCTCGTCAGCGCGGCCGACGGCGAACAGCGCCCTCGCCAGCGGGGCCCTGACGATCGGGATCGGCGGAGCGGCCTCCGCGAAGTCGAAGAAGTCTGCGGGGATCTCCCCGGCGTCGCCTCGAATGGCCGCCAGCCAGGCGGCGAACGCGTACGACAGGCCCGCGCCGGACGGGTCCTGGTGCCGGAATGCGAGTCGGCGGGCCTCCAGGGACGCCTCCCGCGCGACGCCAAGCTGACCGGCCAGTGCCGCGCGGGAGGCCTGCTGGCGCAGCAGGTGCCATCGGGCCAGCGGCAGCCGGGTCGATTCGGCGAGCTGCGCGATCTGGACGATCTCCGCGTCCACGGCCTCAAGATTCATCAGCTGGTAGGCGGCATCGATCCGCCACACCCGGCCGAGTACCGCAGCCAGAGGCTGCCCGGCCGGCGTGGCCAGCTCGACGGCCCGGGTGCCCAGCCGCAGCCGCTCGGCGCGGTGCTGCGGTGCCGATAGCGCTGCAACCCGGGCCCGGATGGCGTCGAGCTCAGCGACTGGGTCGCTGGCGGCGGTCGCCGCCGCCATTGCCTCCGCCGAGCCGTCGGCAGCGGCCTCCAGGTCGCCGAGCTCAGCCAGGGCTGAGGCACGCTGGGCGAGCAGCCGTGCCCGTCGCGCGGCCGGGCACCTGTCGTCGGCCAGCGCCCGGTCACATAGCCCGAGCAGGGTCACAGCGACGGGCGGATGCCCGATGCCGCGCACCACGAGCGCTGCGTCGGCGACAAGATCGAGCCGCCCGTCCCGCTCGGCGGCATCCGCAGCGGTGACCGCGTGCTGCAGGCTCTCGGCGAACTGGCCGGCCCGGTACTCCGCAGTGGCCAGCTCGATCAGCAGCCCCGCACGTTCGGTGTCGCCAGCGTCGGCGCTCTCCGTCGCGGCGAGCGCGGTGGCCAGGTACCGGGCCGCGTCTTCGAAGGCGAGCGCTGACGTTGCCGCCGTCGCTGCCGCGACGGCCCAGTCGGCCGCCTGCCGGAGGTCAGCCCGGTCCGGTGCCGCCCGGAGCAGGTGCGCCGCGACCTCACCACCTCGTTCCGGAGCTTCCCTGGCCAGTGGCTCCAGCGCCACGGCGGCGGCGGTGTGCAGCGCGATCCGCTGGCCCTCGCCAAGACTCGCGTAGATGCCGTCGCGGACCAGGGCGTGCGTGAACCGCCAGGAACCCGGACGCTCTGGCTGCCGCGTGATCAGCCCGCAGGCTTCGGCACCCGATAGCGCGACGGTCACGTTCTGGCTCGTCCCAGCGACCGCCGCGGCCAGGCCGGAGTCGAAATCCGCTCCTAGGACGCTCGCCGCGGCCAGCAGAGCGGAGGCGGCCGGATCCAGGTCCCGCAGCAACGAAGAGACCAGATGGCTGACCTCGGCGCTGCCGGCCGCGATGCGTGCCACCGCGTCTGCGTCGGCGGCCGCGCCGGGTTGTGCGGCGAGCACCCGGGCCAGCGTGGTCACATACAGCGGGTTGCCTTCCGAGCGGGCATGCACGAACCGCGCCAGTTCCGGGTCCATGGTCACCCCGGCTGCGCGCAGGATGCTGGCCACGGCCGTCTCGCTCAGTGGTGCCAGCCGCAGCATCTGCACGCCGGGCAGCCTGGCCAGCTCTCCCAGCGAGGTCCGCCAGGGATCGCCTGCGGTGTCCCGGCAGGTGGCCAGCACGAGCAGGCGCGATTCCGGCAGCTCGGCTGCGAGCTCCCGGAGCAGGAACAGCGACGCATGGTCCGCCCACTGCAGGTCCTCGAGGACAACGAGCAGGTCGGCGGCGCGCGCTGCGCCCGTGAGAGCATCGGCCGCCGTGGCTGCCGCGCGGAACCTGGCCCCGGCCAGGTCATCCGAGCGGGCGCTGTCCGAACTATCGCCGCCGATCAGCCGGTCCTGCTCGGCAACGCCGCCGACAGCGTTCAGCACACGCCGCCAGGGCCACAACGGCGGCGCGCCTCGCTCCTCGACGGCACGTCCCCACAGCACCCGCTGCCCGTCACGGCGCGCGCTGCCGGTCAGCTCTTCCGCGAGCCGGGTTTTGCCGATCCCCGGTGGGCCTGAAAGCACGACGAGCCGGCCGCGGCCGGCCAGCGCTTCCGCCCGCCATCCCTGCAGCGCGGCCAGCTCCTGGTCACGCCCGGCCAGGCTGCCCGGACCGGGCACCGCATCAGCCACCCGGCTATCCTCCCGCGGCCAGGTGGTCGCAGTCCACGAGGCCGCGGGCCAAGTCAGGTGGCAGGCCGCGTACTAGCACGCATGCGCCGGCCTGACCCCTCTGCCGACAGTGGTCGAGTCAGATTCCTGCTCGAAAGGAGCTCAGTATGTATGCGCGACTCGACCGATTCAGCGGCCAGCGCGGTCACGGCGTGGACGACCCGGACCTGGCGGACCTCGGCAGCAGTGCGGCTGGTCAGCCCGGCCTGCTCGGCCGCGTCACCTTCCGCCAGCTGGCCGGCCCGGCCGCGGTGTGCCTTACCTTGTGGGACTCCGAGGCCAGCGCCACCACATTCCCCGGACCTCGTCCAGAGCTGGCCGCAGTACCGGGCGAGGCGTACGAGGTCTCAGATACTGAGGAAGGGCCGGCCGCCGGGCAGGCGCCGGCCTGTGCCCGGCTGCTGTACTTCGACGGCCCGCGCGCGCCGGAGCAGGCTGCCGCGGCGGATCTAGCCGGAAAGCAGCGGATCTGGCCAGCAATTCGCGGCCTCAGCGGGCTCGTGGGCGTCTACGTGCTCGTCGGGCGCGACCTCGGTTCCGTCGTCGTCACCCTAGCCACGTCGGTGGACACCCTGGACGCCGCCGAGCGTGCGGTCATGGCCACCGGTCTGGCGCCCGGCGAGGATCCTGCGCTGCTTCCCGGGCCAGATCGCATCGAGATCCACCGCGTCACTGACTACCACCTGCCCGCCGGACCGGCGGCCAGTATCAAAGGACGCTGAGATGACGAACTCAACAGCGGAAGGAACACCAGGCCTGGTCCCGTCCGGTGACTGGATCGCCGACCCCGCCATCTGCACGGTGCGGCTCTGCCCGCCAGCGACCATTCCCGGTGTCTCGGTAACGCGAGCGCCCAGTGGCACAGCGCCCGGGAAGGAGGGGCAGATATGAACGTGAGCCAAAGGCGCAGGAAAGCACCACTGCTCACCGCGCTCCTGGCCGGGGCCGGCCTGGCCGCGGCTGCGTGCGGCGGAGGGGCAGGTTCGGTTCCGGTCAACGCGCCGCCCGCCTCACTGCACGCCGCGGCAGAAAGGACAGCGACGTTGAACTGGCTGGCCAAGACCAACCAGATGTGGGCCAAGGACGACTTCGCCGCGCTGGATCAGGTCACTACCGGAGAGATGCGCGCCATCTACCAGTATGAAGAGCAGCAAGCAAAGACAGCGAAGAACACCTCCCGTCAAGCCTTCCAGCTGACCGGCCTGTCGATCACCATCCCGTGCCAGGACGCAGGGACCGCCATATTCGTGGCCTACGGCGACACGGACGTCTTCACTCTGGGTCAGGGCATGCAGCCGTTCGCCATGGTGTTCCAGCGGGCCGGCGGCACGTGGAAACTCGCCGCCGCCGTCCACTACCCCGGCGGCGGAGCAGGCTGGCCGGCGCTGTGCAGGCAGCGGCCCGCGACAACCGCGCCCGCTGTGCTTGCCCCGGACAGCTATACGCCCGACCTGGCCCGGGTGCTGACCCGCGCCATGACCGGCGCCCAGACCACGACCACGACGGCGGCACCCTTCGCGGTCAACGGATTCCTGTCCGGCTCGGGCTCGGTCAACGGCCAGGCGGCCACGTGGATCCGTCAGGACCGGCGAGCCGGGGTCAGCTTCACCGGGCGCTTCACCCCGGCCCCAGACCCGACATTCGCGCTGCCCCTTGCGAACGACCGCGGCTACTGGCTGATCGGCTTTCTCACCCAAACCAGTGCCCACAGCTCGCCATCCGGACTGCGCAAGACATCCTGGCCCGACAGCAGCCCCATCGCCACGCCCAGGCCTGCCGTCGTGCACCACGAAACCGACACCTACATCACCACCTACACCGCGCTCGATCCGCTTCGCTCGGCGGGCGGAATGGTCGCCCTCGATGGATTCTTCGGCTGGCCACTGACGGCCGTCGCCAGCTAGCACGGCCGTTCCGGGCCGGCGCCGTGACCTGCACCACCGGCGCCGGCCCCGAGCGGCTGTGGCCGCTGAGATTAAGCGGGTAGCACTCCGTTACGCACCAGGTCCCGGATCAATCCAGACGGCTCGACACCGAGTTCCGCCGATAGAAGCTGGCGATAGTGGTTAAATTGGCGAAGCGCTTCCGACCGGTTGCCCTCGGCGAGGTAAGCCCTGATCAGCGCGGTACGAGCTGTCTCGCGCAATGGCTCAAGCTTGACCGCTGTGAGTGCGGCGTGGATAGCTTCGGTATGACGACCAAGCATAGTAAATTCGCAGGCCAGTCCTTCAACGGCATGTAATCGCAATTGACGAACCGATTCGCGATCCTCGATAAGCCACGCGTCATACCAGTCCGGAAGCAGATCGGACGAAAGCTCGGCAAGGGAAAATTCCGCCAGCCGAGTGATAAAACTTGGCGGCGTTAGCGGCGAAGTGCCATGTCCGAGCGGGGCCAGCTTGTCTGTATCGACCTGGACTTCGGGACGCAAGCGCAGCCGCATTCCCATGGTGCTGATCACCGGTACTAAAGAGCGGTTGGCACGCCACAACGCCGTGCGCAGGTCAGCCAGCGAGCGTTCGGCGGAACGGTTAGGCCAGAGCGTGGCGGCGACGTAGGGACGGCTCAGTGGACGCTCGCGCAGACCCAGGAACGCAATGAGCCGCTGCGCGCTCGCCGGAATGATGAGCTCCTCGGCCCCGTGCATGAGCGTGAAGCCGCCCAGGAGCATCAGCCGAACTGGCCGCTCCTTGGCCGGTTGGCCTGGCCTCTGCCTGCTCCGGCGCAGAGCTGCCAGCTCCGCACCTTCGCTTCCGCGAGCAACCACGCCTCTGCCCCCCGGTGCCCCGTGACGTTCAGCGCCCAGCCGCCTGCTCGCAGTTCAGTGCTGATCCGTGATGCATCAAGACCTTTGCTCTTAGTACATCCAACTTCGCTGATGTCACCTCAACGTCACTGTTCTGTCACGATGCGTGTTCGACTGCGGACTGCCGCGCGGGCAACGTCCGCCGCGGTGGTCGTCAGAAGCCGAGGAGGAGGCGGAGGCGGCTGAGAAGGCGCAGGAAGAGCAGGCGGAGGCGGCCGGGGGAGTGTGCCGGCGCAGCCGGCAGCCGAGGAGGAGCCGGCGGAGGAGGAGCGGACGGAAGTACTAGCGGCTGGCCCGTGAGGTCTCGGTAGTCAGCTTGGAGCTGGGCCAAGTTGATCCCCCGCTGGAACTCCTGAGTCCCGAGGTGCTCGGGCCAGATGACCACCCATGCTTCCTCGACCAGGGGGTTTCCTCCGGCTGCCCCGTTCCAGAAGGAAGCCGTGAACTTCGTCTCTGCTGCCCAGGTGATGAAGTCGATCTCGAAGCCGCCCGACTCCGGGGTATAGCCGCCGCCAATCACGGCGTGGCCGCCGTCGATGCTAGAGCCAGGGACGTCCGTCCAGGGGGCGTGCTTGCTGAACTCCTGCTGGTTGGCGTCGAGAACGACGATCCCGAGCCAGATACTGCCGAAGATGGCCAGCGCCGCCTCGGTCTCGGCGAGGTTTTTCGTGTCGACCGTCGCGAATGCCACGGCCTTAACGCCGTCCGGGCCGCCTTTTGCGTTCAGGTGCTCAAGACCGGTCTGGATGTCCATGCCCCGATCTGCCGAGCTTCCCGGGCCGTTGGTCTGAGCGGTCCCATTCGGGCGGAAGTTCGGATTCTGTGTCTCGTAGAACTGCCACACCTGATCTTGCGTCGGGTAGTTCCCGGTAGATAGGTAGGTAGTAACGAGCCGCCGGGTATTGGCCCACGTGACCGCGTTGCAATCGCCGGCCACGTCGTTGCCCAGCATCTGCCATCCGGTAAGCCGATGTAAGTAGTCCTCGCTCCGTGGCTTATCCGGTACTATCCCGGTGAGAAACCGGCCCAGCGATAGCGCAGGTGCGCGCTTTGGTGGACGTCGACCATACTTGTAAGCCATGCCCGCCCTCGTCCCTCTTGTTCATAATCCGCAGGTCATATCTCGCGCGATCATGGGCAGCGATTCGTGTGACTGTCCGGCCAGACTTATTCTGATGATGGGCCATCACCATTTCGTCGCGCGACCGTCACCCCAGGGCGCCGCGGTAACCGGGGCGGGCGGTCTCTCAGCTGCTGGAAACCAGCGCCGCGGCCGGCTCGAGGCCGAGCAGGGCCAGCACCTCATCCGCGGTGGCCGTGGCGGCAGACAGCACCGGAACCTGCGCCCCGCGGCTCACCTCGTCCAGCACCGCCAGCGAGGGCATCTGCACGCAGGCGGACAGCACGAGAGCGTCCACGCCGGCCAGGTCCAGCCGCCGCACGTGCCCGGGCAGCTGGGCGGGGTCCAGCCGGCCGACCTCGACGTTGTCCGCGACCTCGAGGCTGACCGAGTCCACCACCTCGATCCCGTAGTTGGCCAGGTAGCGGACGACCAGGCCGGTGAGCGGCTTCAGATAGGGCGCAACGATGGCCACCCGGCTGGCGCCGAGCCGCTGCAGGGCCCGGACCAGGGCACCCGCGCTGCTCGTCACCGGCACAGGCGACCCAGCCCCGGCGAGCGCGGCGGCCAGTCGCTGTTCCTCCGCTTCGTGCGCGCCCGGGCCGCCGGCCATGATGGCGATCAGGCAGGCGTAGGCCACCACGTCGAGCCGCGCGTCGGCGAGCTCGCGCGCACAGCGGTCGCTCTCGGTGACCATCCGCTGCAGCGATTCCGGGTCCACCCGGTGCAATGTCGCCCGGCTGGAGTGGAACGTCACCCCGCGGCTCGCCGTGGCCGGGTGGCGGGACAGCAAGGCCGGTATCTCGGTCTCCATGGTGACGTTCGAGCTCGGCACGATCAGGCCGACGCGATGCGGTGTCCCCGGACGCGGTGTGCTCATCGGGCCCCCCCGCTACAGGTCGTCGAGCGAGGCGAGCGCCTGCTCCAGCAGCGGCCCGGCTACCTGCTGCGCGGCCGGGATCCGTATCCGGTCGGCCATGTAGCGGTGCTTGGCCCGGGCCTGCTCGGCGTCGCACTCGCCATGGGTGACCCATTTCCGGACCACATCCTGCAGCGTTTCCAGGAACGAGAGTGAGTCCGCGGCCTGGACCAGGTCCGCGCCGCCCACCCCGCCGAACTCGTGCAGCGTAATCAGCCGCTGCACCTCGGACAGCGACAACTCCTCCGGGACATCGGCCTGCGCGTGCAGCCAGAACCCGACCACCTCGGCGGACCGGGCCGCGTGCGCGTACAGATAGTGCGGGTCGTCGAAGCGGCCGGTCGCCTTGTCGAGCTGCGGGCCGTTCGGGAACATCCGCTCGATGTCGTGGGTGACCACGGCCAGCCGCGCCTCGAGCGGGGCGTCCGGGTCGAGGTAGGCCAGCCAGTCCCTGGCCCGTTCCAGGTGCAAGGCCTGGTTATACGGGCTGATCCACGCGATGGCCCGCCGCTCGATCTCGGTGCATACGGGCAGGCTGGGGGCGGGTTCAATGGCGGTGCGCACGCGAATGCTCTCCGTATCGTCCTGATCGTTTGTGGCCTTCATGAGCTGGCCCCAAGCCGGGACAGGAACCCCGCGATCTCGGTGACCGTCTGGTCGAGGTTGTCCCAGGGGACCATATGGCCGCTGTCCGCTACGGCCACCACGTCGGCTCGCGGGTTGACCTGCTGGAGGAGCGCAGCGTCGGCGGCGGTGACCACCGGGCTGCGGTCGCCGTACAGCAGCAGCGCGGGCGGTTCCACCTCCTGCCAGACCGGCTCGAACGCCTCCAGGTGGAACCACGCGTAGCTGTCCACCACGGCCGTCTCGTCGCACGAGGCCAGCCACTCGCCGCGCAGCCGCACTTCCTCGTCGGTCCAGGTTGGGTAGTCCGCCCTGGCCTGTTCGGCGCCGTGCCCGGCACGCGCGCCATGCAGGCCGGACAGGAAGCGGTCCAGCGCCATCGGGTACGGACGGCGGCCCGGGCCCGACATGGGCGGGTCGATGGCGACCACCCCGGACGATGCGCCAGGGAACCGGACCCGGGCGGCCGCGACCACCCGGGCCCCGAGCGAATGCCCGACCAGCAGCGGCTGGTCCAGCCCGAGCTCGCCGATCAGGGCCAGCACATCGTCGGCGTAGTCGCCGGACCGGTGGGAGCCGTACGGGACCCGCTGAGACAGCCCTCGTCCCCGCATGTCGAGCACGTAGACGTCGGAACCGATCTCGGCCAGCCGGTCGGATGCCACGGCGAAGGCGCCGGCCGGCGTGGTGATGCCCGGGACCACGACTATCGGCCGGTCACCGCTGCCGGGATGACGGGCGGCGTGCAGCCGCACTTCACCCGACTGGAAGTACACCGATTCCCACTTCTTCATTGGCCCATTCCTTCGCTCACGCTCCAGCATCCATGCCGGGGATGGAGTCGGCCAGGCCCTTGTCCCTGGCTCCGGCCAGGCTGGTGGCACCGCGCAGCGAGTAGCGCAGCGCCAGGTACACGAGCCCGCCCACAACCCCGGCTACCAGCCACGAGATGTCCACCCCGTTGACCGAGCTTTCCAGCGGCCCGGTGAACAGCGAGTTGGTGGAGAACAGCAGGCCGACACCGGCCCCGCACAGCCAGGCCACCATGGCCCGCGGGTTGATTCCGTTGCTGAACCAGTACTTCCCGTGCATCCCCGGGATCGCGAAGGCGTGCAGGTCAATCGGGGCAATGTCGTTCCGGCTGAGCAGGAACTCGATGCCGATGATGACCATCCACGGCGTGGCCGTAACGATCATGATGGTGACGAACGCCTCCAGGTTGGTCAGGAAGTTGGTGGCCACCACGAACAGATAGGTCAGGCCGAACAGCACGAGCCCGAACCCCGCGGTGATCGCGTAGCGCTTGAACCGGTAGAAGAACGGCCAGGCCCCGATGTCCAGCGTCGCGTTGTACAGCGACATGGCGGCGCTGGCGATGTTCGACGATAGGCCGGGGACCAGCAGCAGCGGGAACAGCAGCCACAGCGGCGCGGCGGCGGTGATGCCGCTGACGAAGTTGCCGGCCTGCGCCGGGAACGAGGTGGCCGCGAACGCCGCCGCGGTCATGGCGAGCCAGCAGCCGGTGAAGATGCCGCCCACGGCGTACAGGCTGACCTTCCACGACGGCGCGCTGGCCGGGATGTACCGGCCGTAGTCACCGACAAACGGCCCCCACGAGATCGGCAGCGACGCGGTGGTCGTGGTGGCGATGAACCAGGTGGGCCAGAAGCTGCCCAGCAGGTAGTGCCCTCCGCTGATCGCGTGGAACTTGGTGGCGAACACCGCGAACAGCATGACCAGGATGACGATGGACACGACGTTGATGCCGCGGATGCCCTTTTCCAGCGTCCCGTGGCCCAGCACGGCCGCGAGGCAGGTGACGATCAGGACGGCGGCCATGCCGAGGGACAGCGCCCCCAGCCCGGTTGGCGTGCCGAACCAGCGGTTGAACGTGTCCACCAGAGCCTGGCCGGACGTGTACATCAGGATGATGAAGAACCCGACCGCGATGAACCAGGTGATCCCGGAGCCGAGGAGCCGGCCGCGGACGCCGAACGCGACGCCGCTCGACACCTGGGTGTTCGTCCCGGTCTTCGGGCTGAGCGGGCTGATGCCCAGGAAGACCAGCGAGCCGACCGCCGAGCCGATTGTCACCGACCAGAACGCCGCCCACCAGCCGAGCCCGAACGCGATGGGCAGCGCGCCGAACAGCATGTTGCCGTAGCCGAACTGCGGCCCAAAGAACACCGAGAACAAGGTGTACGGCTTGGCCTTGCGCTCCACGTCGGGGATCATGTCGATGCCCCGGGTCTCGATCCGCCCGAAACTGTCCCGGCCCTCGCCCGCCGGGATGGCGGCGCCGGCTTCAAGATTTTCCATGTGCCCTCCTCAAGGCATGGCGTCATCGCCGCGCCTGCCGGGCGGCTCTGGCGGCAGGCGCGGTGTGACGCGCGACGGTCAGTTCAGCGGCGCGGTTTCATTTCGGGAACGACGATGTCTCCCTGACTGACGATCTGGCGGTCGTCGAGGTAGAGGGAGTAGCCGTGCAATGGAATGTCGATGTGGCACGGGGAGGCGTTGCTGCCGCCGAGTTCCTGGTTCGGGCCGGTAGCGAACAGGACGTTGCCGTAGAACGAGCGCCCCTCCTGGCCGATGCCGCGGGTGTCCATCATCGGCGCGGACCACCGGGCCTTCTCGTTGAGACCCCAGCCGATGTGCGAGATGGCGTAGCCCTCGGGGTCGTTGAACTGTTCCATGTAGTCGCGCATCAGCTCGGCATCGAGCTCGCCGGAGATGTCGACGATCTTGCCCTCCTCGATCTGCAGCCGGATCGGCGTGCGCACGTAGGACTTGAACGGGTAGATGATCGTCCCGGGGGCGAGGATCATCGTCCCGTCCACCCCGTCCTCATGGGCGCCGGTGAACAGGAACCCGGACGGCCAGTGGTCCCAGCGGCCTGGCTCGTCGGTGTAGCCGTACTCGGTGATGGTCGGGTACTTGCCGAGCCGGTACACCAGGTTGGTGCCGTTCTCGTGCTCGACCCGCAGGCTCTGCGCAGGGGCCAGCAGCTCGTAGGCGAACTCCACCCGCTCGCGGAGCTGCCGGTCCGGCAGCAGCCGGCTGAGCACGTCGGTGGGCTCCACGGCCAGCAGGATCCGGGTTCCCGAAGCCTGGATCTCCAGCTGCTCCTTGGAGAACAGCATGAACACCAGGTCGATCACGATGCTTGCTTCCTTGAGCGCGGCCATCGCCGCCGGGTGCCCGGTCAGCGGGGTGGTGCCGACCTCCCAGGTCGCTGCGCCCTTACCGCGGGCCGCCGGGACGCGCACGTGGTAGGGCAGGGCGCCGAGTTCCTTGGCCGCCTGCATGAAGGCAGCGGCGTGCCCGAGCAGCTCACCTTCGGCGTCCGAACTCAGGATGGCTACCGCCTCGCCCTCATGTACGCCGCACAGAATCAGCTCTTCGCGGCAGACATTGACGAAGTCGTAGTTCATTAGTCAGTCCTCCTTGGGGTGAGCGCGACCGGGTTGGTCAGATCGGGCTGGCTGGCCAGAGCGGCCGGGTCGGTCAGTGCGGCCTCGGCCCGGGCCAGGTTCGTGAGATAGCTGAGGTCGTCGCGGCGGGTCCCGATGAGCTGGACTCCGACCGGCAGGCCGTCCGGGCGCTGCCAGGCCGGCACGTTGGCGGCCGGCAGGCCGAGCAGCGTCCACGGTCGGCACATGACCGGGTCGCCGGTGAAGTCCAGACCGACCGGGGCGGCACCGAGCGCACTCGGGGCGAGCAAGAGATCGGTCACGCCGGCGAGCGGGACGAGGGCCGCCACCGCCTCGGCCCTGGCCTCGAGGGCGGCCAGGTACTCGGCGGCGAGGCAGCGGTCGCCCCGTGCCACGATCGCCTGGGCGCTGCCGGATATCTGGCCGACCCGGTCGCCGAGCGCGGCGTGCAGGTTCTTCGCCACCTCGGCCGCCATCAGCACCTCCTGCTGCCCGGGCAGGTGCCGCCAGGCGGGCGGCATGGCCATTTCCCGGACCTCCCAGCCGTCGTCCGACAGCCGGCCGGCCACGGCGGACAGCGCGGCCCGGACGTCGCCGTCTGCGGGGCCCCAGTCCTCCGTGCTGAGCACGGCCACGGCAGGCTTCCCGGCCGGCTGCGCCGCGGCGGGCGGCGGGCCGGCCACCGCGGAGCTCAGCACCTGGTAGATGAGCCGCAGATCGGCTACACAGCGGGCGAACAGGCCGACCGTGTCCAGGTTCTCGGACAGCCGCCAGATGCCCGCGGTCGAGGTCCAGCCCCAGGAGGGCTTGAAGCCGTAGACGCCGCAGTAGGCGGCCGGGCGCACCACCGACCCGGCGGTCTGCGTGCCGAGCGCGACCGGGACCATGCCGGCCGCCACCGCGGCCGCCGAGCCGCTGGAGGAACCGCCGGGCGTCCGGGCCGGATCGACCGGGTTGCGGGTCCGGGTGGGCTGGAACATGGCGAACTCGGTGGACTCGGTCTTGCCGAGCACGATGGCGCCGGCCTGGCGCAGCGCCGCGACCACGTCAGCGTCCGCCGCAGGCTGGTGATCGGCGAACAGCGCCGAGCCGTACCCGGTCGGCAGGTCGGCAGTGTCGATCACGTCCTTGATCCCGACGACCAGGCCGTGCAGCGGCCCGGCCACGCGGTCGTCGAGCTGCTTGGCCCGGCTGCGAACCCCGTGCTCATCGATCACCCGGAAGGCGCCTATGCCGGGGTCGAGGTCGGCCACCTGTGCCAGGCAGCGCGCGGCCACGTCGCTGACCGACGCCGCGCCGGCGCTGACCGCGGCGATGGCCTCGGTGCCGGTCAACGCATTGCTGGCCGCGGTGCTGGTCCAGGAGCCGCTCATCCGGCACCGCTCCCAGGCTCGCGGCCGGCCAGCCGGCCCAGGATGTGGCCGATCGCGTCGTGACCCTGCCCGGCCGCCGGGTGCTCTGGGCGCCCAGAGCGCTGCCGGGGATCCACCGTGATCGGCCGGACCTGGAGGGCGAACAGAGCTTCCTCGCCGTGCGTGCTCGGGGCGGTGCCGATGGCCCATTCCACGTCCAGGCCGCGGCCCAGCCTCGCCTCCAGGGCAACCGCCATGTCGGCCAGCGCCATGACTTCCGGCTCGGAGATCGACCAGGCCTGCTGGCGCTCCGGATCGAGCGGGCGGGGCTGCACCCCCCGGCCGTCCGGGGCCAGCCGGTACTCGGTCTGCTTGCTGCCCAGGCGCGCCCGGTGCTGCTGGCGAGTGATCTTGTTGATCTCGAACAGATCCGGCACCACAGCGCCGCCCACGACCGCCTCGCCGAGCCCGTGGCTCGACTCGATCACGATGAGCGAGCGGTCGCCGGTCTCGGGATGCTGAGTGAACATCACGCCCGCGGCCCGCGCGTCCACGAGTTCCTGAACGATGACGGCAACCCCGCCGTCATCCGCGCCGAGCTGGTGGCCGGCCCGGTACGCGCCGACGTGCGGGTCGAAGACGGCGCTCCAGCACTCCTCGACCTTGGCCAGCACCTCTGTGGCGCCGGACACCCCCAGGAACGTCTGGAACTGGCCCGCCCAGCTCGCCTCGGCCGAGTCCTCCACGGTGGCGCTGGACCGCACCGCCACCGGCACTTCGGTGCCATGCACCTCGAAAAGGGCGGCGTACGCACCGGTGATGGCCGCGCGCAGCTGGGGCGTCAGCTCCCGGGACTGCCCGCGCCGGTACTCGCGGTACGCGCCCACGGTGACCACGAACGAGGCGGGCACCCGCTGGCCGGCCCGCAGCAGCGAGCCGAGGCCGACCGCTTTGCCGCCCACGTGGCCGACGTGCTCCGGGAGGCAGTTCGCGGTGACGGCCACCTGCTCCTCGCCGATGGCCTGGGCCGCTGCCACATGCAGACCGGTCATGCGCCCGCCGCTTCCGCCGCGGGCGTGCCGGCCCGTTCCAGCACGGTGACGACGCCGGTGCCGCCGTCCACCCGCAGCCGGTCCCCGGTGTGCAGCACCCGGGTCCCCACACCGGTGGCGACCACGGCGGGCAAGCCGTACTCGCGGGACACGATGGCGGCGTGGGACATGATCCCGCCACCATCCGACACCGCAGCACCGATCCGGGCGAACACGATCGACCAGCTCGGCGCCGTGAGCGGGCAGACCAGGATCTCGCCGTCCTCCAGCAGATCGAGCTCCTCGACCTGGTGCACCACCCGGGCCACGCCCTCAGCCACGCCGGGCGACGCGGCCAGCCCGAGCAGCCGGTCATCCGGGCCGCCCTCCTCCTCGGCGGCGAGCCAGCGCTCGATCGTCTCGCTGGTGATGCCGAACAGGGTGACGGTGATGGGCTCGGTCACCTTCTCCGGCGGCACGCCCAGGGCCGGCGGCGGGTTCCACTTCTCGAACGCCGCGTAGATCTGCCGGCGCCGGGCCACCTCCTCCCGCCAGATGTACTCACTGCGGGTAGGCACACCCAGCGCCCACCGGGCCTCAGCCTCGTAGAGCACCCGGTACACCTCGTAACGGTGCAGGAAGAAGATGTCGTCGTCCTGCTCCAGCAGCCCGGCGGCGGCCAGCACCCCGCCCAGCTCGCGGGCCTTGTTGAAGAAGATCGAGTGGTGCCAGTGCTCGACGTAGAAGTTGTGGTTCTCGACGTACGGGAACACCTGGCGGGACAGGGCCAGCAGGCTGTCGAAGCCCGCCACCTCGTCGTCGTCCAGCAGGCTGCGGTAGCCGTCCGCGATGCGTTCCCGCTCGGCCCGGAGCCGGTCCAGCGGCCGGGACAGATCCTCGCCCCGCTCGACCCGGCGGACATAGTCGGCCAGCGCCGCGAACGGCGGGCGCAGGTCATCGATCCAGGCCCGCTTGGCGTGGCAGTAGCCGGAGCCGGTGGAGTAGTAGAACCACGGGTCCTTGACCGCGTCGAGGTCGGCCAGCCACTGCCGGCCGGCCTCGCTGGTTTGCAGCTCGGCCTGCACCGCGTCTGGGGCCGCCCCTGACGTGAGCGGGCCGCCGACGCCGAGCTCCACGGCCCGCGCGGCCAGCCGGCGCAGCTCGGCGTCCGGCCGGTACAAGATCACGTCGATGCCCGCGACCATCCGGGCCACCAGGTCGTCGGTGATGGCCGGGAAGTGGCTGCGGCAGAACTCCAGGAAGGTGAGGTAGGCCCCGTAGGCGAGATTGAGCATCTCGAAGTGGTAGTACGCCATCTCGTGCATGTTCTCGAGATAGCGGCTGTAGGTGGACAGCAGATCGAACGCCGTGGTCGTGCCGCGGGCGCTGAGCACGGTGTCGATGGGCTCCCGCTCGGGCAGCGGCTCGAAACCGATGGCCTTCAGCCGCTCGATGCAGTCGGTGGCCTTGGCCACCCACTTGGCGTAGATCTCGTCCCAGTTCTCGAAGTAGTGCCGGGCCCGCTCGGCGAAGATCGGCTCCCGCTCGGCCATCGCCGCCGGGTCGTCGATGACGTTGGGGCTGAGATAGAGGTAGCCGTTGACGATCCGGTGCTCGATACCGAGGGCCGTGGGCAGGTTCCACACCCGGGTCGTGTACTGGTTCAGCGAGACGAGCCAGCTCTCCGTCATCATCAGGTCGAACGGGTACAGCGGCTCCGGGTTGTGCATCTGGTCGAAAAACCAGAGCTTCTGCTCGTCCCGCTCCCTTAGTTCATCGCCAAACAGCAAGTAGGCCGGGTACATCGACTCCCAGCCTTCAGCGCCGGGCGGGGTCTCGATGTCGAACGGGTTGCGGAACGACCGACGGCCTTGCTCCATGTGCCCCCCTCCGGGGTTCAGCTTGCAGCGGCCTGGTCGCTGGAGTCCCAGCTGAGGCGGGTAAGGCAGCTGGTCGGCGGCCCGCCGTTGGGCCATCATCAGGGAACGAACGGGGAAAGGGAAGATGAAGGTTCCGCGGTGGCGAACCGCGTTCCGCCCTGGGGAACCAGGTCAGCGGTAACCTGAGCCGGTCCACCACGCGGCTTCCACGCTCATGAGCTGGCTGGCCGCCGCCCTGACCCGGCGGGACACCTGGCCGATGTGCGATTCGGAGATCCGGGTAGCCGGCCCGGCCACCGAGATGGCAGCCCGCGCCACGCCGGTGTGATCGAGTACCGGGGCGGCCACCGACGCGAGGCCGGGCTCGTCCTCCCCGATCGAGTAGGCGTAGCCGCGCCTGCGCGTTTCGGCCAGGCAACGGAGGAACTGCTCCGCGCTGCTGATGCTCCGCGCGGTCCGCGGCACGAATCCCGCGCTGATCGCGGCCTCGGCTACCTCAGGGTTGAACGCGGCCACCGCCTTGCCCGAGCTGGTCAGGTGGATCGGCCTGACCCGGGACACCCGCGAGGAGAAGCGGAGCCCGTGGTAGCTCTCCAGCCGCTCCACGTAGAACATCTGCGCCCCCTCGGGCACGGCCAGGTGAGCGGTCTCGCCGGTCTGCGCGCGCAGCGCCTCCAGCAGCGGCAGCGCGTGGTCCCGCAGCTGGTTGCGGCTGGCCACCAGCGCCCCGAGCTCGTGCAGCCGCAAGCCCAGGCGGTACTGCCGGGTCTCCGGAACCTGCTGGACATAGCCCCTGGCGACCAGGGTGGTCAGCAGCCGGTGCGCGCTGCTCTTCGCGATACCCAGGCGGCGGCCGATCTCGGCCACTCCGAGCTCACGCTCGGCGGCCAGGCAGTCGATCAGGTCCAGCGCGGTGGCCACCGACTGGACACCCCGCCGGCCGTCCCCGCCCGCGGTCGGGTTCGCGCGAACGCTCATCATCCCGCCCTCGGTCACGGGCCAGGCGCTGGATCACGTCCAGGCGCGGCCAGATTGGGCTGCAGCCGGTCGACGGCCAGGCGACCTGCCCATTCGACATGCGATCGCATCAATCTACGTGCCTGGCCGTGGTCCTGCTGACGGATCGCCTCGGCGATCCCGCGATGCTGGCGCTCGGCTTCGCCCATGTCAGCGCCCGTGTACGGGATGGCGGAACGGTACGCCTCGGGGATGGCCGATACCTGGCGCACCAGGGCGTGCAGCCGCTGGCTGCCGGACGCCTCGGCGATCGTGTAGTGGAACTGGGTGTCCGCGGCCAGCTGCTCGGAAGCCGGGGACTCGTGCAGTTCGCCCATCCGGTCGCAGATCTTGAACAGCAGGGCGGCCACCTCTGGCGTGATCCGGCCTGCCGCCATGGCGGCCGACTCCGATTCGAGCACGGCCCGCAGGTGGTACACCTCGGACACATCCTCGGCCGTGAGCTGCAGCACCATCGCGCCGCGGTTCGGCTCCAGGTGGGCCAGGCCACTGGCGGACAGCAGGATGAGCGCTTCCCGGACCGGTGTGCGGCTCACCGAAAAGCTCCTGGCCAGGGGCTCCTCGCGCAGCCTGGTCCCCGGCGCGAGCTCGCCACTCAGGATGGCCTGGGCGAGCCGCCGGGCGACCACGTCAGCCGTGCGGTCGGCGCGCACCGGGCCGCCGATGTTCAGCCCGCTGGTCACGCGCGGCCGCCCGGCCGGGGGTTGACGTACTGTATTGCATACATGTATGCAATTTTAGACGCCACCACTGCCTGCCACAAGGAGGCGCCATGTTCGGATCATGCCGCACGGCAGCTTGCTGGGGTTCGCCGTGAAGCCGGGCCCGCTTGGCTACCACCGGGCCACGTCGGTGTCACACGCGGTGCAACTGCTCTCCGGGTACGAGGGGACCGCACGGGTGATTGCCGGCGGGCAGAGCCTGGTGCCGATGCTGAACATGCGGCTCATTCAGCCCGATGCCCTGATCGACGTGAACCAGCTGGCCGAGCTGATGCAGGCCCGGGCCGCCGGGGACGGGACCGTGCTCGGTGCGCTGGTCCGCTACACCACCATCGAGCAGTCACCGCTGATCGCCGAACGTCTCGGGCTGCTGGCCAGGATGGTGCGGCACGTCGGCGACCGCCAGGTACGCAACCGGGGCACGATCGGCGGCAGCCTGGCCCAGGGCGACCCGACCGGCGAGATGCCGCTGGCCTGCATGGTGCTCGGGGCGAGCGTCCGGATAACCGGCCCGGCCGGCCAGCGTGAGCTGCCAGTGGCAGACCTGTACCTGGGGTCCTACGCGACCGTGCTCGATCCCTGCGAGCTGCTGACCGAGGTCGTCTTCCCGCGGGCGCCTGCCTACTTCGCATTCGCGGAGCAGTGCCGGCGGCACAACGACTTTGCGGTGGTGAGCGTCGCCGCGGTGGGCGACTGCGGGCCGGACGGCACCTGGGCCGGGATTCGGGTCGCCCTGGGCGGCGTAGCCGATCAGCCGGTCGCGGCCACCGCGGCGGGCGACATCGCCTCCGGCTCCCGGCTCACCGATGAGGTCATTGCCGACGCGGCGCAGGCCGCGCTGGAGGTCGCCGACCCGCCGTCGGATGTCCGGGCCTCTGCGGAGTACCGGCGCCACCTGGTCCCCATCTACGTGCGGCGGGTGCTGACCGAGCTCCGCGACCGCGCCGGAGCCTGAGTTGGGCCGCGCCGCACGGCGCAGCGGAAGGGACGTGCCATGAAGATGCAGCAGGAGTTCACGGTGGCCGAGCCGGTCAGCGCGGTCTGGAAGTTCTTCGACGAGCCCGAGTCGGTGGCGGGCTGCCTGCCCGGTGTGGAACACGTGACCGTCCTGGACAAGGACAACGTCGAGGTCCGGGCCACCCAGAGCCTGGGGCCGATGACGGCCACATTCGAGGCCAAAGTCACCGTCCTGGAACGGGTAACCGACGAGCTGATCAGGTTCCGCGCGACCGGCAGGAGCGTGCGGGGAGCGGTAGGCAATCTGCGCACCGAGAACACCGTCCGGCTGCGCAGCACGGCCGAGGGGACCAGCGTGCTGGTCGATGGCGACTTGGTGCTGGCCGGGGCGCTGGGCAGCGTCGGGCAGAAGGTCGTAAGCCGGCAGGCCGGCAAGGTGACGGCCGAGTTCGCGGCCAACCTGCAGCGGGCGCTGAACGGGGAGCCGCCCGGACCGGCCGGGCCCGCCACCGGCCGCCAGGGCATTCTCCGCGCCGCTATGGGCGGCCACCCACGGACCGCGCCCTTGCCCGGGACCCCTCCGGACGGCCAGGCCGCCCCGGCTGCCCGTTCCGGTGATCCGTGGGCCAAGGCGGCGGTTGCGCTGAGCGGCGCGTCGGTCGCGCTCAGCGTGGTGATCATGATCCGGCAGCGGAGGGGCCAGTGAACCCCGCCGATTCGGACACTGACCGGCTCGGCCTGCCCGAGCCCAGTGTGATCATCACCGCCAACGTCAACGGCACGTCCGTGACCGAGCAGGTGCCGGCCCGGCTGAGCGCCGCCGATTTCCTCCGGCACCGGCTCGGGCTCACCGGCACTCACGTCGGCTGCGAACAGGGCGTGTGCGGCATGTGCACGGTCCTGGTGGACGGGCAGGCGATCAAGTCGTGCATCATGCTGGCCGGCCAGCTCGACGGGTGCCGGGTGGAGACGGTCGAGTCGCTGGCGGCCGAAGGGCCGCTCAGCCCGCTGCAGGAGCGGTTCCACGACGAGCACGCCCTGCAGTGCGGCTTCTGCACTCCGGCGTTCCTGATGACCGCGACCGCGCTGGCCGCGGGCGGCCGGGCACTGACCCGCGCCGAACTCCGGGACGAGCTGGCCGGGGTGCTGTGCCGGTGCACGGGTTATGAGTTCATCCTGAACGCCGTCGAGGCCCATCTCGCGGCGGCAGCGACGGGGGAAAGCCGTGACTGATGTGAGTGTCCGCGAGGTACTCGCGCCGACCGAGCGCGAGCACGCGGTTCTCGGCAAGGATTTCCCGCGCAAGGAAGACGACCGCCTGCTCCGCGGCGCCGGCCAGTTCACCGACGACGTCGACCGGGCCCGCTCGGCCGAGATGGCGGTGGGCCGCTGCCCCTACCCGCATGCCCGCATCATGCGGATCGACGCGTCGGCCGCGGCTGCCCTGGACGGGGTGCTCGAGATCCTCACCGGCGCTGAGGTGGCGGCACGCACCGGGCCGATCGCGATCATGCGGCCGGTCCCCGGGGCTCCCGCCATCCCGCATTTCGCCCTGGCCCAGGAGACCGCCACCTATGAGGGCCAGCCAGTCGTCAGCGTGGCCGCCACCAGCAGGCACATAGCCGAGGACGCGCTCGAGCTGATCGAGATCGAGTACGAGCCACTTCCCCATGTCTCCGACGTGATGTCGGCGCTCGCGCCGGGAGCACCGGTCATCCACCCGGACTCGCTGGAATCCAATCTTCTGGTCAGCAACCCGCAGGGCCGCGGGGACGTCGCCGCCCGGATGGACGAGGCCGACGTCGTGGTCGAGGGCCGGTACCACATCAACCGGGTCACCGGGCTGCCCATGGAAACCCGGGCCGTGCTGGCCGAATGGCGGTCCGGCGCGGGCGCGCTGACCGTGCACACCTCGACCCAGGCGCCGCACCTGATGCGCACGCAGCTTGCCGATTCGCTGCGCCTCGACGAAGCCGACATCCGGGTGATCACGCTGGACGTGGGCGGCGGCTTCGGGCTGAAGCTCGGCGCCTACCCCGAGGACCTGCTGGCCTGCCTGCACGCCATCTCCCTGCGCCGCCCGGTCAAGTTCGTGGAGGACCGGAACGAGCACTTCCGCGCCACCACACACGGACGCGAGTCCGTGCACGACTACCGGATCGCGGCACGGAAGGACGGCCGGATCCTGGCCATGACCGACGTGTACACGAACGACCTGGGCGGGCTGAACTCGCCGTTCGGTTCCTCGCAGCTGTCCACGGTCGTGTTCAACGGGCCATACAAGGTCGAAGACGGCTTCGTGGAGCGCCGCATCGTGGTCACCAACAAGACCCCGATCGGCGCGTACCGCGGATACGGCCAGCCGGAAGTCAATTTCGCTTATGAGCGGATGATGGACAAGCTGGCCCGGCGGCTGGGGGCCGATCCGGTGGAGCTGCGCGCGATGAACATGGTGCAGCCGGGCGAGTTCCCCTATGTGAACCCGGTGGGCGCCATCTACGACAGCGGCGACTACGAACGGTGCCTCCGGATGGCCGCCGATGCGGTCGGCTGGGCGGCGCACCGCGACGCCGGGCACCAGCCGCGGCCGTCGGATGGCTGGTACCGGGGCATCGGGTTCTCCTGCTACGTGGAACGCACCGGGTACGCGAGCGGCAAGTTCCTGGCCGCCCGCGGCTCGAGATTCGGCGCGCACGAGTCCGTGACGATCCGGGCGAACCGGTCCGGGAGCCTCGACGTGTACACCGGCGTCTCGAGCATCGGGCAGGGCAGTGAGACGGTCTTCGCACAGATGTGCGCGGAGTTCTTCGGCTGCGACTACGACCGGATCCGGGTGCACACCGGTGACACAGGGTCCTCCCCGCTGAACACCGGCTCGTTCGCCTCCCGGACGGTGATCGCGGCCGCGGGCGCGCTGGTCGACGCGTGTGCCCGGCTGCGCGAGAAGACGCTGCGGATCGCCGCGCACATGCTCGGCGTGGCTGATCCCGGCGAGCTCGACATCGTCGGTCAGGTCGTCCAGCACCGGGACGACCTGACCCTTATGCTGCCGCTGTCCAGCGTGTTCGAGGCGGCTATCCTCGGCCAGGGCCTGCCCGACGGTGAACTGCCCGGACTCGACGAGACGTCGTACTTCGAGCCGCCGGAGGCGGCATACTCGTTCGGCACGGCCGCCGCGGTCATCTCGGTGGACGCGGAATCGGGTGAGTTCGACGTGGAGCGGTTCCTGATGGTGCACGACTGCGGCACGCCGCTCAACCCCAAGCTCGTCGAGGGGCAGGTCCGCGGCGGGCTGGCCCAGGGACTCGGGCAGGCGCTGGGCGAAGAACTCGTCTACGACTCCGAGACCGGCCAGCTGGTCAACGGCACGATGATGGACTACTTCGCCCCGACTGCCTGCGATCTGCCCCCGACCGAGCTCATGCACACCGTGGTGCCGTCGCCGGTGACCCCGCTGGGGGTCCGGGGCGCGGGCGAGGTGGGCTGCATCCCGGTGGCCGCCGCCATCGGCAACGCGATCTGTGACGCGCTGGCCCCGTTCGGGGTCGAGATCGACCGGCTGCCCATCACTCCCGAACGCGTGTGGCGGGCGGTCCGGGACGGTACCCGGGCCAGTACTTGATCGCCGCGATGCGCGACGCCGTCCGCGGCGCGGCGCCCGGGCGAGGGTCGCGGGCCCGCGTCGCGGCCACCGGGGCAGACGGCCGGCCGGAACTGTCCCGGCGCCTGGTCGTGCTGCTCGCCGTCGCCTGCGGCGCGGCTGTGGCCAACAACTACTACGCACAGCCCCTGCTGCACACGATCGGCGCCTCGTTCGGGGTGCCGGGTTCCACCGCGGGACTCCTGGTGACGGCCTCGCAGGTGGGGTACGCCGCCGGGCTGGCCTTCCTGGTGCCCCTCGGCGACGTGCTGGAGCGACGTCGGCTCATCACCAGGATGATGGTCATCACGTCGGCGGCGCTGGCCGTCGCGGCGGCGGCACCGAACATCGCCGTACTGGGCGGCGCCCTGGCGGCGGTCGGGGTGGCCACCGTGGCCGCCCAGATCATCGTCCCGATGACTGCGTCCCTGGCCGCCGAGCAGCAGCGCGGCCGGGCCGTGGGCACGGTGATGAGCGGCCTGATGATCGGGATCCTGATGGCCCGGGTGGTCAGCGGCCTGGTCGCGGCCACGGTGGGCTGGCGCCCGGTGTACGTCATCGCCGCGGTCCTCATGCTCGTGCTCGCGGTCGTCCTGCGCCGGATGCTGCCCATGGTCCAGCCCAGCGGGAGCAGCTCGTACCGGGTCCTGCTCAGGTCGGTGCTGACGCTGATCCGCTCCGAGCCGGTACTGCGGCAGCGGATGGTCCTCGGTGCGGTGGCGATGGGCTCTTTCAGCATCCTGTGGACCTCGGTCGCCTTCCTGCTGTCCGGTCCGCCCTATCACTACGGCAGTGCGGTCATCGGGCTGTTCAGCCTGGCCGGGCTGGCCGGGGCGCTCGCGGCCCCGCAGGTGGGGCGGCTGGCTGACCGCGGCTACGGGCGGCTGGGCACGCTCGGCACGGTCGTCATCCTGATGGCCAGCTGGGGGCTGCTCGCGCTCGGCGCGCACTGGCTCGCCGCCCTGATACCGGGCATCGTTCTCCTCGACCTCGGTGCGCAAGCGCTGCACATCAGCAATCAGAGCGACATCTACGCGCTCCGCGCGGAGGTGCACAGCCGTCTCAACACGGCGTACATGGTCGCCTACTTCACCGGCGGCGCGGTGATGTCGGCGGCCGCCTCGCTGGTGTTCAGCGCGGCCGGATGGGGCGGTGTCTGTGTGCTCGGCGCCCTGACCGCAGCGGTCGGCCTGGCCATCTGGCCCTGGACCAGGCGCCGCCCCGCGGCTCGGTAGCTGCTGGCCAGCCGCGGCAACGGCCGGGGGACCGTTGGCGCGGAACGGTGCTGGCTGCCGTCAGACCCCGAGGGCGCCTTTGGCCCCGGCCTGGAACAGGCGGAACGGCAGCAGCCGCTTGGCCAGCAGGCCCATGCGCTCGGCCGGCTTGCCCGCCGACACCCGCAGCGGCGGGTGCGGGGTTTCCAGGGCCCGCCGCACCACGGTGGCCACGGCGGCGGCTGGCGCGCCGTTGGCCTCATCGCGCTCCATCACGCCGAGGGCCTTGGCGAAGGCGGCGCCGTAGAGCGGGCCGGTGGCCGTTGCCGCCGTCCGGCGGCTGGCGGTGAAGTCGGTGCTGATGTTGCCGGGCTCGACGAGCGTGACCTGGATGCCAAACGGCGCGACCTCGTAGGCGAGGGCTTCACCGAAGCCTTCAAGGGCGAACTTGCTGGCCGTGTAGAAGGCTTGGAAGGGAATGCCGATCAGTCCGCCGATCGAGCTGACCAGCACGATGCGCCCTCCGCCGCGCGCCCGCATGGCGGGCAGCACCTGCTGCACCACCCGGACACAGCCCCAGAAATTCGTCTCCAGCTGAGCCTTGGCCTCGTCGACCGTGCACTGCTCGACGGCGCCGGCCAGGCCCCACCCCGCGGCGGCCACCAGCGCATCGATCCGGCCGCGCTGTGCCAGCATGCCTGCCACGCCGGCGCGGACCGATTCGTCGTCGTCGACGTCCATGACCAGCGCGGTGCACCCGGCCGGGGCCACGCCCCGCCGGCTTGCCCCCGTGACGGCCCAGCCGGCCGCGTGCAGCACCTCGGCGCAGGCCCTGCCGATCCCCGCCGACGCGCCGGTGATCAGCACCGATCTCGCTTCATCGTCCATTGGGCGCTCCTGTTCACCGGCCCGCCGCTCCCGGTCCGGCCGCGCGTGGCTGATCTCACATTCTCTGCAGCGGCCGGCCGCCGGTACAACGGGGGACGCCGTGCTGGAGATGAAAGCGAACGAACTACCGCAAGGAACGCGTGCCGCCCGGGCCGGGCCTGAGCCGCTGACCTCGGCGCGAACCGGGCGCAGCCCACCGCTATGCTGCGGGAACACGCGCGGGCTGCTGATCACGCACCACACGTCATCTCCGGCCCAGCGACCTAATCAGGCTAGCGTGCCCGCAACGTCGTAGCGGGCATGGGCGGGGGACATGACCGATTCTCCAGCACGTCAGCAAGCGACGCTGCTGGCCGGGAACCCCCGCGGGCTCTGGAGTCTCCTCGCCTCCTTCTTCTTCTCCTGGATCTCCTATACCGGGAGCGTCGCCCTGATCGGCTGGCTGCTCTTCGAGCGCACCAGATCGCCTGCCGTCGTCAGCATCGCGTTCGCGCTGCGGTTTCTCCCGATGGCCTTCACCGGCGTGCTTGCCGGGGTTCTGTCCGATCGTTTCGGCGGGCGTTTCCTGCTGGTCGCTGCCAATGGCTTCCAGGCGCTCATCTCATTTGCAATCGCGATCGCCGCGGCTGTGCACTGGGCGACCGCGCCCGTCCTGATTCTGGCCGCCGGCGTCTATGGTGTAGCCGACTCCGTCAGGCTGGTCAGTGGCATGAACCTGACGTATGACCTGACGCGCAGGTCGCACCCGTTGCGGGGAATGGCCTTGGCCAACCTGGTTTCCAGTGGCGGCCAGGCGCTCGGCGCGCTGATTGCTACGGGTGTTCTCAGCAGTCTTGGGCCCTCGGCCGCCGGGGCGGCGGTGGGGGCAGTCTTCCTCGTCAGTGCCGCGGTCGCCACCCGCGTAGCGGTGACAGCTCCCGCCGGTCTGCCCGATCGCTCCTCCCTGCTCTCATCGGTCAAGGCGGGAATTGGGCTGCTAGGCCATGCTCGTACCCTTACGCTCCTGTTCAGTGTGGCCGTCATCGCGGAGTGCTTCGCATTCTCCGGCGCGGCTCTCGACCCGGTATTCGCTGGTTCTGTGTTCGTGGCCGGCCCCCTTGGCCTTGGCCTGATACTTCTTGCCCGTGCTTCCGGCCGGATGGCCGGCTCCGGCCTCCTCATCTGGAAAGGTCATGCAGGCAGGGCTATCAGCTGGATTGCCGTGGCGGTGGGGTGCTTTGGCGTCTTCCTCGTCGCGTACGCAACGGCGCCGACCTTTGCTCTGGCCCTGTTCTTCACCTGCGGCGCCGGTGCGGCGTCTGCCGTCGTCGATGTCGGCGAGCAGACAGCGATGCAGGCATCCGTAGACCCCAGCGTCCGGGGACGTGCTGCCGGGCTTTGGGTTCTGGCAGTGGGCCTGGGCCCACTCGGGGTCCTCGAGGTCGGCGTCCTGGCCCAGGCTGTCGGAGCACGAGCGGCCCAGGCGATCAATGGCGCAGTTGTAGCCGTGTTCGGCTTGCTATTGGTGATGGCTCTCCTCCGGCGGGCCGGCAAGCCGGCGCCCGCGTGCGCTGAGCAGAGTTGACAGTTAGCGGCCACGGTCATGGACTCTTCCTGCCGAAACGTACGTGGCCCCATTCCGGCTGGGCCGTTATGGCAGCTGGCTTGGCCCGGCGGGAAGACGCCAGTAGTCCGCGGGGAGGAACGGAAGCTGGCCTGCGATGGCGCGGTCGCGCAGGATGGTGACCACTGGCCAGGGCCTGAGCCAGACGGTCTGGTCGGTGACCCTTCCGTTGCCGTCGAGCTTGAAGTCGTCGATCCCCTGGAGGAGGTGGCCGTCGATGACGCAATTCCAGTACTCGACCAGCCTGTCTTTCGGGGTGAACCGGGCCAGGTAGGCGCGTGCGCCCAGGATGCCGTCGATGAGCTTGTGATAGGCCTCGACATTGTCCTGGCCGTGCACGGTCTTGGTGAGCATGGCGCTGTGCAGCACGACGTCCGGCGCCAGCGGAAGAGGGCCGCCCGGCCGCTGGCCGGCACCTGTGTCAGGGTCCGGCATCGGGGCTTCGCGGTCATCGAGTTGCCATGCGTCCGGCGGCACTGCGTCTGCCAGCGCACGGGCTATGCCGTCCCGGAAGTTCGCGGTGACTCCCCAGGGGCGCTGCAGCACAGTGATGTCGCGGATCAGGCCCCGGGTCTCCTCGGCGAGAACGGTTGCTCCGGAGATCTCGCGCTGGTCAAGGATCCCCTTCCAGAACAGGATGAGCCGTTCGTCGTCGCTAACCTCATCGGTGTATTCGAGCTCATCGACGATGCGGGTTCCCTCTGCCAGGTACCTCAGGGTGAGTTCCTTACCGTGCAGGTCTGCGGTCAGGGTTGGCGTGTGGTAGGTCACGTCCTCGGCGAACAGGGATGCCATGCCGGCCCGATCGCCCTTTTGCGCCGCTTCGGCGAAACGATGCGTAATCATGGGAGCTTCCTGCCTGAGCTGACTGACTCAAGATCGTGGATCAAGGCCGGCTTGCGGCCACCGGTTGCCGTTGGGCTTTGTAGAAGAGATCCGGGCCGAGAGAGTCGCCGAGCCGTCGGCCCATCTCAGCTGAGAAAGCCAGGACAGCGCCGAGCGGCCGGTGGTGAAGCGCCACGTTCTCGATCAGACCGGAGCTGTCGAGGGTGAGCACGGTGACTCCCTGGATCCGCTGGCCCAGCGCCTCTAGCTCCCATTCGAGATAGCAACGGTCTGGTGTCGTCGACTCGTGGGTGAACCTCAGCGTGTCGGTGATGCCGCCGCCGGTGCGCAGGCTCGTCCACACCTTCTGGCGCCCCTCGATCGGTGCGGCGAAAATGCTCCCTTCCAGGCGCACGTTCGGCGCCGCCACCTGGCCAAACGTCGCCCCGGTCTCGTCGCGCAAGGCGGCCGTCCAGATCGGCAGGAAGGAGCTGGCTATCCCGCTGGGTTCTGCTTGCATGTTCGTGCCTTTCATCGGGTGGGCCGGCCGCGGGCAGTCAGCGGGCGGGCACGGCGGCGTGGGCGCGGATGAACTGCAGCAGCGCGGCATTGACCTGCTCGGCGTGCGTCCACGGGATCGCGTGCGGGCCTCCGCTGACGGTGACGAGCCGGACATCGCTGGCAAAGACCGACACGCGCTTGCCGGTCTTCTCAAACGGCACCGCCTGATCTGCGTCGCCCTGCACCACGAGCAGCGGCACGTCGATCTTGCGCAGGTCAGCGCGGAAGTCGGTCTCCCACGTCGCGATGGACGCCACCGCCGCCGTCGCCGACGCGGCGGTCGCCAGGTTCCAGCTGGCCTGGAACGCCTGGTCGCTGACCGAGGTGTCGCGTTGCGCGCCGGTGCTGTAGTAGACGTTCAGGAAGGCCGTCATCCAGGCCGGGAGGTCAGCCTTGGCGGTCCGGATGAACCCGTCGTAGACGCTCACCGGCACGCCCTCGGGGTTGTCGCCGGCCTGCAGCAGGAACGGCGGGATGGGCGAGACGAGCACGCCCCGGGCGACCCGTGCCGAGCCGTAGGTACCGAGATAGCGCGCCACCTCACCGGTGCCCATCGAATGCCCGGCCAGCGTGGCCTCGTGCAGGTCGAGCTTGCGCATCAGCGCGTCGAGGTCGGCGGCGAACGTGTCGTAGTCGTAGCCGGATGCCGGGCGGCTGGACCGGCCGAACCCCCGGCGGTCATAGGTGATCACCCGATGGCGGGCCTCGAGCAAGGCGGGGACCTGCTTGTCCCACGCCCGGCCGCTGAGCGGGTAGCCGTGAATAAGCACGACCGGCAGGCCCGAACCATGATCTTCGTAGTACAGGTCGATCGATCCCGAGTTTTCTTGGCCGACGGTGACGTAGGGCATGACGCGCTCCTTACCGGCTGGCGGGAAGATTGCCGCTCTAAATATTGAGGTGTCTAACTCAGACGCTAACACCGGAAAATGAGTTGTCAACCTCAAAATCGAGAGAGTGCGTCCAGCCCGATGCCCGGGCGCTTAGGCCGCCAGCGAGGCGATGTGGTCGATCACGGTGTCGAGCGCGGCCTCCAGCGGAGCGACGTCGCGCTGGGCCTTGGCCAGCAGCAGCCCGCCCTCCACGGCGGCCATCAGCGCGCAGGAGAGCCGCGCGACGTCGGCATCTGCTCGCAGCTCTCCCCGGTCCTGCATGGCCTGCAGGCCGTCGCGGATCGCGCTGATCCAGCGCTGGAATGCGGCGGCCAGGTCCGACCGGGCCGCCGGATCCAGGTCCGACAGCTCGCTGGCCAGCGAGCCGATATGGCAGCCGCCCCGGCACTCGCGGCGGCGCATCGTGCTCACCACGTAATCCCGCCATGCCCGGATGCCCGGCAGGGTGTCGAGCCGGCTCAGCCACGGCCACTGATGGCCGAGCACGGTCTCTCCCTGCCAGGCGATGACCGCGTGCACCAGGGATGCCTTGTCCCCGAAGTAGTGGTACATCTGCGAGCCACTCACCCGGGCCGCCCGCTGGACATCCTGCAGGCTCGTCCCGGCCACGCCCTGCTCGAACATCAGGTCCGCCGCCGCGGACACGATCCGGTCCCGGGTCGCCCGCCCCTTCGGCGTCAGCTCCCCGCCGTCTGGCACCTTTACGCTGCCCACCCCGCTACCAGCCATAACCGGACACTACCAGTTCTGAGGCCAGCAACCCAATCTGCTTTTGGGGTTGACACCTCATTTTCGGGTCGGTTAACGTTTTGAGTTGGGTGCCTCAGTATTCCATGCCCGCGATAGCACCGACCCGCAGACAGGATCGGAAAGGTGGTACCGGGATGAAGGCGATCGGACTCACCGAGTTCGGCGGCCCGGACGTTCTCGAGATCGTCGACCTGCCCGAACCCGAGCCCGGCCCGGGGGAAGTGCGCATCCGGGTCCGGGCCGCATCGGTCAACCCCACGGACATAACGTTTCGCGCCGGAGGGCGGGCCGCCCAGCTGGCTGGCCGTGCCGCCCCGTATGTCCCTGGCATGGACGCAGCTGGCATCGTCGACAAGCTCGGCGAAGACACCGATGGCCGGCTCGGCGTGGGCGATCCGGTCATCGCCTACGTCATCCCGTTCGGGCCACATGGCGGCGCCTACGCCGAACAGGTCGTCGTCGCGGAGGCTTCGGTGGTGCGGGCCCCACGGGGTGCGCCCTTCCCCGAGGCTTCCACTCTCCTGCTGAACGCGGCCACGGCCTGGCTGTCCTTGGGCGCTCTTGCTCTGCCCCACGGGGCCACGGTGGCCATCACCGGTGGCGCGGGCGCGGTCGGCGGATACGCGATCCAGCTCGCCAAGGAAGACGGCCTGTCCGTGCTGGCCGGGGCGGCTCCTGCCGACGGCAAACTCGTCCGCTCCCTGGGCGCCGACATGGTCGCAGACACCCGGAAGGACGCCGCCGCCCAGATCCGCAGCGAGCTGCCTGACGGAGTGCCGGGCCTGATCGACGGAGCCGCGCTGGACGCTCTGGCCCTTGCCGCGGTCGCCGACGGCGGCGGGCTCGCGACCCTCAAGGGATGGGCCGGCCCCAGCGAACGTGGCGTCGTCATCCACCCCATCTCCTCATTCGGTTCCGCCACCGACACCGCCCTGTTCGAATGGCTCCGCAGCCTGGTGGAGATCGGCGTCCTGACGCTCCGGGTCGCTGACGTCATGCCAGCCGCTCAGGCCGCCGAGGCTCACCGGCGGCTGGCCGCCGGGGGAGTTCGCGGCCGTCTGGTCCTTGATTTCGCCCAGCCGCAGTGGTGACCTTCCAACCCGAAGACCGCAGTAACGGGCGGCCTGCCGACGGGACTCGGCCGCCCCGGCCGGCTCGGCCTGCCGTCAGGTAGGACGAGCGGTGACCGCGGCTACCTGCGCTCGAGGCCGCGCACCTCGAACGCCAGAAGGATGTCGGAGAAGCCCCGGAACAATGCGAAGAACCCGACCCAGATCAGCAGCAGCAGCGCCCGCGCCGGGAACTCCTGCTGGGAGACCCAGAAGCCGAGCAGGATCTCCAGCACGCCGGTGATCATGCCCAGCCACCAGCCGGGGTTGATCTCCCGCGAGGAGATCGAGGTGATCAGGTCGAGGCTGCCGCGGAAGATGAGCAGCAGCCCGAAGATCGTGGCCAGTGCCCAGAACGCGCTGTACGGGCTCGCGAATGACCAGCAGGCCGCGAACAGGAACAGGATCGCCATCAGCACGTGCGCCCAGCGCCACCGCGATCGGATCGAGGCGATAAGGAGCTCACTGAGCAAGCCGCCCAGGAAAACCACGCCCATCAGCACGCCTACGGCGACCACCGAGGTGAGCCGGAACCGCAAGACGATCAACGAGATGACCAGCCAAAAGATCCCGGTGACGAGGAACATCCACCACGGCCCAGCCAACTGGTCCAGCACTGTCTCGATCCTGCCACGGGGGCCAGCGCCGGCCGGCGACTGCAAGCGCATGCTCATCTCCGCGTCCCTTCGCTCGTCTGCCTCAACCGTCTCACCAGAATCCCTAAATGACCATGGGGGCACAACGCGCGGCCTGACCCGAAACTCGTGACCGCGCAGCACGTTGACCTGGGCCAGCCGTGGCCAGCCACATCGGCTGTACAACGTTTGCCCGGTAATCCCGATGGCTCCCGCAACGGAGCGAGCTACAAGATGTAATGGTCGCCCGAAGCGTGCGTGCTGATGCATAAACAAACGCCCCCGCCGCCGGGCTGGCGACGCTGCCACCAAGCCCGCTCAGCCCGGTACTGCCAGCGAGCGGGGCTCGCCCGCGACACCAAGATCGCCCCGATCAGACAGCGAATCACTGCTTCCGTATTAGGTGCCCCGCCAGCATGGTACCTCTGACCTGCACGGACCTGTCTGGTCGCCGAAAACCAGGACTGGGCCACCCCGGCGCGCCCCGCGATGCGATCGAAGGCCGGGGCTAATTACAGCGCGGCTAAACAATGGCCGGGTTGCATCTTAGCCGGCCAAACTGGCGCCTCGCACAAGCCGGCTTTCTTAAGAGAAGCGTGAAGCGTTTCTAATAGTTCAGGTCTTGAGCGCCTCCGCCAAACCCGTCTATATTCTAAGGAGGATTGTTTTCATCCGGATGTCGATATTAACTGGGCCGCCGCGATCGACCCATTGACGGCTGGAGAGCGCCACCAGATGTGCTGGCCAGGCGAGCTCCCCGAGTTCATTAGGAGGATCGGCGATGGCGTCAGCTCGGGTGCGACACGCTGGATCACGATCATGGATTTGGCGCCGGGTGGTCCTGGGCGGGGCCGGGGTCGCGGCGCTGGCGCTCGCAGCGGCGGCCTGCACCAGCAGCAGCAACGTGGCGTCGGGAAAAACGCCGGTCAACGGCGGGACCGCGGTGATGGCCGAGCTGCCGGGGGAGGCGCCGAGCTACATCTTCCCGTACATGAGCGCGGCGAACTCCAGCAATCAGAACCTGTTCGACTTCACCTACCTGATGTACCGGCCGCTGTACTGGTTCGGCCAGGGCAGCCAGCCGGTGTTCAACCCGTCGCTCAGCCTCGCCAGCGCGCCCACCTTCAATGGCAGGAACGTGACCATCACACTGAAGCACTACATGTGGTCGAACGGCACGCCGGTGACCGCGCAGGACGTCGTGTTCTGGCTCAACCTGATGAAGGCGGAACCGCAGGACTGGTTCGACTACAGTCCAGGAGGCTTCCCGTCGAACATTTCGGACGTCAGGGCGATCTCCGCAACCCAGGTGGCGCTGACGATGGACAAGGCGTATTCGCCGACCTGGTTCCAGTACAACGAGCTGAGCCAGATCACGCCGATGCCCGCGGCGTGGGACCGGACCGCGTCCGGGCCCAGCAACTGCGACACGACGATCAGCGACTGCGCGGCGGTGTACAACTACCTGGCCGCCCAGGCCAAGGACCTGGACACCTACGCGACGTCGCCGCTCTGGGCCGTCGTGGACGGGCCGTGGAAGCTGAGCGCGTTCAACGCCGACGGGCATGTCAGGCTCGTGCCGAACAAGTCCTACTCCGGGCCGGTCAAGCCGAAGCTGGCGGCGTTCGAGGAGGTGCCGTTCACTACCGACGCGGCCGAGTACGACGTGCTGCAGTCACCCAGTTCCAGCACCAAGATTGACTACGGGTACCTGCCCGAGCAGGATGCGCCGGCCAAGCCAGCGAACGCTGCCGTCGGCGCGAACCCGCTGGCCTCGAAGGGCTACACGCTGGCTCCGCTGTATGCCTGGGGCATCGGCTTCTACGTGATGAACTTCCAGTCCACCACCGGCAACGGCCCGATCATCAAGCAGCTGTACTTCCGGCAGGCGATGGCCTACCTGATGGACCAGCAGGGTGTCATCAACGGCCCGCTGCGCGGCTACGCCACGCCCACCGTCGGCCCGGTCGGCAACCAGCCGGTGAACCAGTTCCTGTCCCCGAAGGGGAGGCAGGGCGACCCGTTCCCGTTCAGCATCGCCAAGGCCAAGGCGCTGCTGGCCAGCAACGGCTGGACGGTGGTCCCGGGCGGGGCCACCACCTGCACCGATCCGGCCAAGTGCGGGCCGGGGATCGCCAAGGGCAAGACGCTGAGCTTCAACTTCGTGTACGCCACCGGCTTGAGCTGGATGGCATCGGAGATGACGGAGTTGCAGTCGAACGCGGCGCAGGTGGGCATCAGGCTGAACCTCGAGCCCAAGCCGTTCCTTCAGGTGCTCGAGTCGAACTTGGCCAACTGCGTGGTGGGGAAGCTCTCTTGTGCCTGGGACATGGCCAACTACGGAGGCCTCACGTTCTCCCCGGACTACCTGCCGACCGGCGAGATCTATTTCAAGACCGGCACGGCGTCCAATCCCGGCGGCTACAGCAACCCGAAAAACGACGCGATGATCGAGCAGACGCTGATGAGCCCGAACCTGTCCTACATGTACGCCTGGCAGGACTACCTGTCGACGCAGCTGCCCATGGAGTGGCAGCCGGACCCCGCCTCACAGCTCACCGAGGTCGCGACCAACCTCGAGGGCGCCTTGCCGCAGTCTCCGACGTTGTCCATCACGCCGGAGAACTGGTACTTCGTGAAGTAAGAAGGCTAGAGACACGGTGCGCACGGCCCGCGATCCCGGCTGGGGTGAGAGCGATTCCTGACGTCGAATGTGATCTTGTCATCCGGGGCGGCACCGTGGTGACCGAAGGCAGTTCCGGCGAGTGCGACCTGGGCGTCCTTGACGGCAAGGTCGTTCAGATGGGCGGGCCGCTTCGCGGGAAGAGTGAGATCGACGCCTCGGGTGCTCTCGTCCTTCCTGGCGGCGTCGACATGCACGTCCACCTGTCGCAGGTGTCGCCGCCGGTGACGGGCACCCCGGCCTGGGTCGACGACTTTGACAGCGGCTCCCGCGCTGCCATCGCCGGCGGCGTGACGACGATCGGCAACATGACCTTCCCATGGGAGGGACAGTCGCCGCGGCAGGCACTCGCCCGCGACCTGGCTGCCGCCGAGGGGCAGGCGGCCGTTGACTACGTCCTGCATCCCGTGCTGACGAACCCGTCACCCGAGGCTCTGGATGAGCTGCCGGGGCTGGCCTCCGACGGGCATACGAGCCTGAAGCTGTTCATGATGATGCCGGAATTCGAGTCGCGCATCGACGAGATGATCTCGGCCATCAAGATCGCGGGCCAGAACGGGATGCTGACCCTGCTGCACTGCGAGGACGGTGCTCTGGTCCGCTTCACCGGCGAGGAACTGGTGGCGCAGGGACGCGGCGGCTTGGCTGACTGGGGGCCAAGCAGGCCCGAGTTCGCCGAGCGCGCCGCCGTCGAGAGGGCGATAGCGATCTGCGCGGCCACGCGCTCGCCGATTTACATCGTCCACTTGTCGTCCCGGACGGCGCTGGATGCCGCCCGGCGAGCGCGGGCGGATGGGCTGCCGGTCTTTGTCGAGACCCGGCCGCTGTATCTGTACCTGACCGGCCGGGTACTCGAGGAGCCGCAGGGCGGCAAGTACGTCGGAAGCCCGCCACTCCGCGGGCCCGGCGACGTCGAGGCGATCTGGGCGGGCCTGGCTGACGGCTCGGTCCATACGCTCGGCAGCGACCACGCTCCCTGGCTGCTGGAGGACAAGACAGATCTCTCGCTGGACGTGATCACAGCGCGCCAGGGCGTTGCGGATCTCGAAACGATCCTGCCGATGCTCTTCTCGGAGGGCGTCAGGACCGGAAGGATCTCGCTTCAGCGCTTCGTCTCGCTCACCTCGACGAGTGCTGCCCGTCTCTTCGGGCTGTACCCGCGCAAGGGGACGGTCAGCGTGGGCAGCGACGCGGATCTGGTCGTCCTGGACCCGCAGCTCCACCGGCAGATCGACGGCAGGTCGATGCAGTCCAGGGCGGGCTACTCGGTGTACGACGGCCGCGAGGTCTTCGGATGGCCGCGCTTCACCGTGAGCCGCGGGGATGTCGTTCTCGAGGACGGCGAGGTAACGGCGCCGCCCGGTCGCGGCCGGTGGCTGCGCCGAGGTCACACGGCGCAGCTCTGAGCGGGGCTCCGAAGCTGGCGGCGCGGTACCCCGCTGGCTGGCACTATGCTGCGGGCACATGCGCCGGCTACTGATCGTGCACCACACGCCGTCCCCGGCGATGCAGGCCATGTTCGAGTCCGTGGTGGCGGGGGCGGGCACCGATGAGATCGGCGGCGTCGAGGTCATGGTCAGGCCGGCGCTGACCGCGGCCGCCGCCGACGTGCTGGAGGCCGACGGCTACCTGCTCGGCACGCCCGCGAACATCGGCTACATGTCCGGCGCACTCAAGCACTTCTTCGACGGCATCTACTACCCCTGCCTGGAGGCGACGCAGCGGCGTCCCTACGGCCTTTACGTGCACGGCGCCAGCGATACCGGGGGAGCGGTCCGTGCCGTCGAGGCCATCGCCACCGGGCTGAAGTGGCGCCGCGCCCGGCCGCCGGTGTGCGTAACCGGCCCGCCCGGCCCGGCCGACCTTGAGGCGTGCTGGGAGCTGGGCGCCACGGTCGCCGCGGAGCTCGCGGAGTGATCGTCACCGTCACGCTCAACCCGGCGCTGCATGTCAGCTACGAGGCCGAGCGGGTGAGCCGCGGCGCCGCGAACCCGGTCAGCCGCGTCAGCTACCGGGCCGGAGGGCGCGGCCTGGCGGTGGCCAAGGTGCTGCACACCTTCGGCCATGAGGTGGTCGCGGCGGGGCTCGTCGGCGGCGCTTCCGGCGACGTGATCAGGGCCGAGCTGGCCAGGGCGGGGGTGGCGACGCAGTTCACCCGGATCACCGGCGAATCCCGGCGAGTCCTCGAGATCACCGACGCGTCGGACGGCACCGTCACCAGCTTCGGCGAGCCCGCACCGTACATCACCACCGAGGAGCTCGGCAGGCTCGCGGCCGACTACCGTGCGCTGATGGCCGACGCCACGGCCGCGGTGCTCTGCGGCAGCCTTCCGGCCGGGCTGCCGGCCGAAACCTACGGCTCGCTGGCGAGCTACGCGGCGGAGGCCGGCGTCCCGGTCGTGCTCGACGCGAGCGGCAGCGCGCTGCGGCACGCGGTGAGCAGGCGTCCGGCCCTTGTCATCCCCGGCGACGGGACCGGCGACGAGACCGGCCACCCGGCGGCGGTCACCGTGCCCGATCCCGGAACGCCCGCGGCCGGCGGCGGCGCGGCGCTGCTGGCCGATGGCGCGGCGGCGCTGCTGGCCGGCGGCGCCGGGGCCGTGGCGATCCTGTCCGACGCGGGGGTCCGCGCAGTCACCGCCGCGGGGGAGTGGCGGGCCGAACTGGCTGGCCAGCACCCACAGCGGGCGTCGCGGGACGCCATGGTCGCCGGGTTCGTCCCCGGCATCGCTCTCGCCTGGTCCTGGCCGGACACCCTGGCCCACGCGATGGCGCTCGCGGCGTCATCCGATCCGGCCGGAGACGTCGACCTCGAGGCATATGAACGGCTGTTGCCTAAAGTGATAGTCGCGTCCTAGGGGGCGGCAGATCCTTTGTCCTCTTTAGTAGTAATGATCCCGACCATCCGTTAGGCTGCGCGCCGTGAATCAGACTGGCGGAGATGTGGGCCAGGCCGGCGGAGAACTGGAGCGCCGCCCTGAGAGCCTCCCGGAACACCCGCCGCAGCACGTCCCGGTCCCTTACCGGGGCGACGTCGCGAACGTCATCGACTGGCCGGAGCTCGCGACGTGGGCCCGCAACCGCGGGGTCGTGATTTTCGGCCTCGTGCTGATCGCCGCGCAATTGATCTGGAAGTCCCTTTTCCTTACCAACTACTTCTTCTGGCAGGACGACTTCCATTTCCTCGAGCTGGGCCTCGGCCATTCCCTCAGCTGGAGCTACCTGACATCTGTCGGGGCAGGTCACCTCCTTCCCGGGGTATACGCGATCGCGTGGGTCGTCGCCAGGATCGCGCTGTATAACTGGGCGTTCGCGTGCGCGATCACCGTCGTCATGCTGGCGGCGGCGAGCCTGGCGGCGCTCCGGCTGCTGCGGACGCTGTTTGGGGACCGGCCGGCGATCCTGGTGCTGCTTCTCATTTATCTGCTCTGCCCGCTGACCATGCCGGACATCCGCTGGTGGGCAACGGCGATCGAATCGCTGCCGCTGCAGATAGCTGTCTTCATGGCGCTGAACGCGCAGGTTCACTACGTCCGGACCGGCCGCTTCCGGCACGCGATCGCGGCCGCGGCCTGGCTGGTTTTCGGGCTGATTTTCTTCGAGAAGGCGCTGATCCTGCCCCTGGTGCTGTTCGGCATTACGGCTGGGTTCCTGATGGAAGGGCCCTGGCCGGGCGCGATCCGCCGGTGCCTGACCAGATACTGGAAGTCCTGGCTGCTGGAGGCGCTGATCCTGGCGGTCTATGCCGTGGTGTTCGCGCTATCGCTGCACACGTCGAGCGCGCAGCCGACGGTCCCGGACGCGGGTGAGACGTTCAGCTTCACCTGGGAACTGCTGAAGAATACGTTCGTGCCGAGCGCGCTCGGCGGGCCGTGGCAGTGGCTGCCCACCGAGGACGCGCAGTACGCGTCGTCGGCACCGCCCGACATGCTGGCCTGGCTGGCGCTGATCGTGGCCGTCGGCGTCATCATCGCCAGCATCGCGCTGCGCAAGTACGCCTGGCGTGCCTGGGCGATCCTGGCCGGCTGGCTTGTCGCCGCCGACGTGACCCCGGTCGTGCTCGGCCGGGTCGAGGTCCTGAACGCCGGGGCGCTCGCGCTGCAGACCCGGTACGTCTCTGACGCGCTCCCGGTGCTCGTCATATGCCTGGGTCTGGCGTTCCTGCCGCTGGCCGGCCAGCCGGACATCCGAAAGCGCCAGCAGGTCCTGGCCGGGACCCAGGCCGGCCATTTGGCCGCGGCTGGCCTGGTCGGCGCGTTCGCCATCGGCTCCGTGTGGTCCGTCCAGGACCTGCAGCACACCACCTCCGGCCTGCAGACCCGGCTCTACATCGACAACGCCCAGGCGGCCGTCGCGGAAGCGCCTGCGGGCACGACGGTCGCGGACTCGCCGGTGCCGACCACGATCATGATCGGCGCGTTCGGGACGTATGCCGATAGCTCGAGGGTGATCGGCCCGATGGAGAACTCGGCGGCCGCGGCCCGGATCCGGTGGACGTCGCGGCCGGACGGGACGATCGATCACCTGATGGTGTTTGGCGCCGACGGCAGGCTGCGCCAGGCCGCGATCTTCGGCCAGACCAGCGCGCCGCCCGCGGCCGACCCGCAGTGCCACCCGGTCGTCCGCGGCCGGGTGGTCGCGAGGTTCCCGGTGCCGGCCGACCCGCACAGCCAGGTGCTGCGCATCGCGTACCTGGCCGGCTCGGCGGCGGGCGGTGCGGACATGATCATCCGCTATGGGAACACCGCGCAGCGGCTGGCGATCGAGCCGGGCCTGCACTCGGGGTACCTGCCGATCCGGGGCACCGCGGCGAGCGTCACCGTCTCAAGCCCGGCGATCCGCGGCCTGTGCGTTGGCGACGTGCAGGCCGGAATCATCGTGCCCTCGCCGACCGGCCTGGTGATCCCGTCAGCGTACTGAGCTAACCGACCGGCCTGGAGATCCCGACTGCGTAGCCGATGAGCTAATCCGCCAGCGTCCCCACCGCGGCACCGCAGCGGGCCCGCTCGAGCAGCCGGGCGTGCTCGTCGTCGGCGACCGGCGCGGCCCGCTGCGCGAGCAGCACCGGGATGTCGTTCTCGATCCGGTAGCTGCGCCGCAGCCGCGGGTTGTACAGCAGCGCCTCATCCGCGAAGTACAGCAGGCCGCGCTTGTCGATGGGGCAGACCAGGATCTCAAGCAGTGTCTCGTCGAAAGCCATGAGCCTCTCCTTCCGTGCGCCAGGTTCCCTGTGCCGATCCCGCGATGCCCGCCCCCGGGCTGTCCGCTTCCCGCCCGTCCAGCCCGGCCCGAACGCCCAGCTCGCCCAGCTCGTCCGGCGCGGGCTGTCCCACGTCGGGCTGCCTCGACAGCAGCACCACGACGCCGACGGCGACGAGGATGCCGACGAGGCGGAGGGTTAGCCGCACCGGGTCGGTAGGCAGCCGCTCGTGGAACAGCCACGTGCCGACGACGATGAAGTAGACGCTCCCCAGCACGTTGGACACGGGCGCGACGATCGAGATCCGGCAGCGCTGCAGTGCGGTCTGGAACAGCAGCAGGCCGGCCGCCGAGCACGCGGCCATCACGTACGGGTACGGCGACGACAGCAAGGTGAGAACGGTGCTGCCGACGCCGTGGCCGTGCAGCAGCGTTCCGGACACCCCCTTGATGGCCAGCGCGGCCACGCCATACAGCAGCCCGGTGGCGACGCCGAACGCCACCGCACCGCCGTGGCGTCCGTGCCCGCTCGCCCGCAGCGCGCTGACCGCGGCAGCGAGCGCGAGCAGGCAGGATGCGATCGCGATGACCGCCAGCCGGACCCCGCTGACCTGGTGGCCCACCTGCGCCGGAGCGCCCTCGGCCGACAGCGCCAGCAGCACCACGGACAGCGCCATCACCGCCACGCACGCGTACTGCAGGCGGCCAAGGCGCTCGTGCAGCACCAGCCGGGACAGCACGATCACGACCGCCACGCCGCTGGCGATGACCGGCTGCACCAGGGTCACCGGCGCGAAGAGCAGCGCAAGGACCTGGAACCCGAGCCCGAACAGCATCAGCGTGAACCCGGCCAGCCACCGCGGCGACGTGGCCAGGCTCGCCACGAACGAGACGATCCGCCCGCCGCCGCCGATGGCCGGGAGTTGCCCTAGCGCTTGCTTTTCAACGATCAGGCCGTAGTTGTAGGCGGTGGTCGAAAGCAACGCCAGGCCCAGACCCACATCCGTGCTACCCGTCACCGGCGCCTCCCTGGCTCGTGAGATTTCCGAGGGCCGTCGCGTACAGGCCGGCGAACCGGACCGCCGACGGCTCGCTGAACAGGGCACACCGGTACCGCAGGCACAGGTGCAACTGCCCGCCGACCGTGACCGCGCCGACCGAAAGACCGCGCGGCATGTGCGCGGATGTCGAGAACCACATCCCGGTCGCCGTCGCGGCGCCGAACCGGGGCGGGCCGACCACGCCAAGGTTGGAGACCAGCGACGTGTCGCAGAGCAGCGGCCCCGCCGTGCGCAGGGCCAGCCGGAGCACCCCGCGCTTTACCGCGGGCGGCCACCACGCCGCGGCCAGTGCGCGGCTGGCCGGGTCGACCTGCGGACCGTCCTGCTGCTTGGCCGGGCGGGTCTGTGCGGCCACGTCCGCGACCAGCTCGCCGGGGTCGCAGCCGTCGGACGGGGCCGGCACCGAAACGGCGGTCAGCCGGGACAGGTTGCCCGCCGTGCCGGCCTGCCCCTGCGGCCTGGCGTTGACCGGCATCGTGATCCGGATTAACCCCGGCGGCCGCCCGTGCGCGTGGTTCCACCGGGCGATGGCCATGACCAGTCCCGCGATCAGCACGTCGTTCACGGTGCCGCCGCCCGCGCGGCGCCCGGCGGGCACCGGCCGGCCGGGCAGCAGCAGGAACCCGTAGCCAGGCAGGCCGGCCGCGCGGCCCGGCGGCCGGTCGGCGGCGATCCGGGCGGCGCGTCCCTGCCGCGCCACGCCCAGCATCCCCGCCGGTTCGGCGGGCGGGGCACCCGGTGTGGTGCCACCCGCCGCAGGGTCTTCGGCCGCCCCGCCCGGATAGTGCCGCGCGACGCTGCGCAGCAGCTCAAGACTTGACAGGCCGTCCAGCGCCGCGTGGTGCGCGTTGAGGATGACCCGGTCCTCGCCGGGGCCGGCCGCGAGCAGGATCCGCAGCGGGGGCGAACTGCGCAGCGGCGGCGCCGCGGACAGGAACCGCGCCCGCACCCGCGCGAGCTCGTCCTCATCGGCCCAGGCGGCGGTCGTGACCGGGTCGCAGTCCGGCTGTCCCGGCACCTCCCATGCGTACCGCCGCCACCACGCTCCCGGCGCCCGGCGGACCAGCGCGCGCGGCTGCGCGGCCAGCGCCGCAGCCGTGGCGTCGCGCAGCGCGCGGGAGTCCAGGTGCCCCGGCACCCGTACCTCGATGTGCACGTTGCATGGCTCGGCAGGCGCGTCGTAGTAGCAGCTCAGTTCGTCCGCAATGCCGAAGCGTGTTCGCCGCAAAACGGGCCGGAACGCTGACGCCCCGGGGTCGGCCTGGACCGCCCGCGGACCAGGCCCGGCCGGGTGCCGCGTGCCGCGCGCCGCGGGAGTCACCGCGGGCCGCCGATGCCGAGCTGCTGGCGCCGGTCGCCCGCGGGAAGCTTCGATCTGGTGCCGCGGCCAGGCAGCGGGCGGGACGGCCGCCAGCCGCCCCGGCCGGCCGTCCACCTGGCCGAGGCCGACGCCGGGTACAGGGCGGCGGCCAGCGCCAGCAGCGCGCACGCCTGGCCGGCCGGCCCGAACGCGCCGCCGCCGAGCGTGGCCGGTGCGGCCGCCGTGGCGGCGATCAGCCCGGCGGCCAGCATCGCCGCGAGGCTGACCACGGGAAGCCACCGCGGCCGGACCGCCGCGACCAGCGCGAGCACCGGAAGGACCAGCACCACCGGCCCGCCGACGAGCAGGATCAGGACGACGACCGCCGCCGGGGCGGCCCAGCGCAGCAGCCAGCGGAAGACGCCGCCCGGCCGGCCCCCTCCGCTCCACTGCGGCGTGTCCTCGGTGCCGTGGTCCGGCGTGATCACGACGGGCGCGTCGTACGCCGCGGGTGGTCCGGGCGGCACCCGGCCGGGCTGACGGCGGAACCGGACGTAGGCCAGGCCGATCACGGCCACGGCAAGCAGGCTCAGCACCTCGAGCGGCTCCCAGACCGCGGCCAGGCGGGTCCCGCTCAGCAGCAGGATCGTCCCGGTCTCCATGACGGCGAAGTAGCCGGCGGGGATCACGTAGGACATCCACCGCCGCCATCGGGCGGCGACCGCGAGCATGCCGATGAGCGCCAGGGCGGCCAGCACGAGGCCGATGTGGTACCAGGTCGCCGGCGCGAACGTCATGGTGATCACGCCGCCGGCGCCGGCCGGCACGATGAAGCCCTGCTGCCAGCCGTCCAGCGTCGCTGACGCCAGCCGGTGCCCGCCGAGCGCGGCCTCCCAGCCAGGGTTGGCGTTCTGGTGCACCTCGACGTAGGTCTCCTGCCCCGGGCCGATGCGCACGGAGCGGCTGTCCGGCTGCCAGCTGAGCACGCGCAGCGAGCGGGCCGGCGCGGTGCTGGCCGGCGCTGCCGGCGCCGACCGCAGCGCCATGTCGGTCGTCGTGAACACCCCGGGGGCCACGTATAGCCGGTGCTGGCCATTGCTGAGGGTGACCGCGGAGCCAGGGGTGCACAGCCGCACGGCGACCGGCAGCTCCCCGGTCAGCTCACCGAGGGTTCCGCTGACGGCCGTCGCGAGGTTGCGCCCGTCCATGCTGATGACCGGTCCGCTGCCGCAGGCCAGGCTGAAGGCGGCGCTGGGGTTGGGCGTGTCGATCTGCAGCCCGGCCAGCGCCGGGATCGTCAGCTTGGCCAGCCCGAGCAGGGGCTGCCCCGGCGACGTTCCCGGCTGCGCGTCCGCGGCCCAGCCGGGAAAGCTCAGCTCGATCTGGCTGGTCGTCAGCGCGGGCGTCAGCCTGGCCACGCCGCCCAGCCCGATCGTGGCCTCCCGGGTGCCAGAGGGGCTGGTGACCTTGATCTTCGTCGGCGCGGCCGCAAAACCGAAGGCCGGCTCGACCCCGATCTCGGAGATCCGCCGGGCACGGTGCCAGCTCACGCTGATCACGGGGTTCGGCGACCCGGATATCCAGGGCGTGCTGGTTTTCGGGTTGAACAGGTTGTCCGGCCCGAACTCTGGCAGGTCGCCCCAGGTGGAGCTGGCGCTCACCAGCAGAGCCGACTTGTCCGGCCGGGTGAGCTTGCCCAGCAGGGTGTCCAGGCCAGCGCCCGGCTGGGCCACGGCCGAAGCGGTCACGGCAAGCCGCAGCGGTACCGGCAGGGTGAAGATCCGGGCGAGCGGCACGGTCGCGGCGCGGTCGGCCACGCCGGCCGGAGCGGGCGGCGACTGGTGGAAGGAGAACGCGACGGCAGACGCCGACTCGCCCACCGCGCTGTCTTCGGCCGGCTCCAGGTAGCGGGTCACCCGGACGCCGGGGATCAGCACGTCCCTGATGCCAGCGCCGGGATTGCCCGCCGCGACGTTGCTCGCACCGGTGATGGTGATCCGCAGCCAGCGGGTCGGGCCCGGCCGCACGCTGAGCTGCTGGGTGGCGTTGGTGGGTGTGGTGACCGTGGTCACGCTGCCCGCCGCGGTGCTGACCTTGAGCTGGTTCGCGATGGACCGGCTGAAGCCGTCGTCGAGAAGCCGGATGCCGATGCTGGACGGCAGGTCGAGCGTGCGGTCGAAGGCGATCTGGATCCACTGGCCGACGGGCGTGTAGGGGCTGCCTTCCGCCCATGCGGTGGCGCTGTTCCCGTCGAAGGCGTTGACCGGGTCGTACTGCGGCTGGTACGTCAGCCAGGAACCGTACGAGGACGTGGTGACGCTGGCCGCGCCGGACAGCACGGCGACGGTCTGATGGCCGGCGGCCGGCACCGGAAGGATCTGGCGGGGCGCGCCCCCCGCCCCGCCAAGCGGGTCGTCGACCGGGTTGGTCTCGGTGGCGGTGTAGGTGACCGACGTGTTGTCGTTGGTCAGCCCGAACGCGGTGTCCTGGCGGCGCTGCCCGTCGGTGACCGCCCACAGCGCTGGCCGGCCGGCCAGCTTGTCGCCCGCGATGACCGCGGCCTGCTCGCCGAGCAGGCCCTGCCCGGAGAGCTGCAGCAGCGAGTCCGGGCCGCCGCTGATCAGCTCGGTGCCGCTGGCCGGCAGCGCGACGGCCGGCGACGACGGCCGCTGGGCGGCGCTGTCCGCCTGGTACACCTCGACGGCCGGGTACTGCGGCAGGTAGGCCTGGATCTGGTGGGCCGCCGCCGGATTGGTCTGATCGCCGGTGATCAGCGGGCCGAACGAGGCGACCCGGCTGAACCCGGACAGGGTCAGCGTCTGCCGCACGGTCTGCGGCGACGTGTATCCCAGCTGGCCCGGGCTGAGGTCGTTGCGCACGACCACGTAGCGGACGCCGGCCCGGGCAAGATACGCGGCCAGCCCGGGCACACGCTGGCCGGACTCGATCGCGGTCTCCGCGGTGTCGAGGAAGACCTGGGATCCCGCGCCGCCGTACGGGACCAGGCTGCGCTCCACCCACGGCGAGCTGGCCAGCGGCTCGAGCGGCTCATCGATCGGGTCGCCCCACAGATAGATTCCGTGGCTGTCCCCGGGCACGACAAGCGCAGTCTGGTCCGCCGAGTGAGCGGCCAGGAAGCCGGCCACCTGGTACCAGTACCGCGGCACGCTGGTGAACGAGCCGGGCTGCAGGATCTGGCCGGTCAGGTACGGCAGCGCGAGGCCAGCCAGGCACAGCGCGATCACCGGCGACAGGACAACTCCCGCTGTGACGTGCCGGGATCCCTGCGGCGCCGGCAGGGCGCGCCGGCTGGCGCCGCCGCACACGTGCGCGATACCGAGCACCAGTGCCAGCGCGGCGACCGGCTCGAGCTTGCTGACGTTGCGGAACGGGGCGAGCGTCCCGTTGAGCTCGCTCTGGACCAGCCCGTGCAGCGGCCCGCCGAGCGCGCCGGCGTAGCCGGCCAGCGCGATCGCCGCGGCGAGGCCGACGCACAGCCGCAGCCATAGCTGCTCCGGCATGTCGCGCCGGGCCAGGCCGGCCAGGCCGACGGCTGCCGCGACCGCCGACGCGGCGATCGCGACCGGGTTGGCCACCATCTCCCAGCCCGCCGACAGCCACGGGGCGCCGAGGTCGAGGTAGGCGGTCCAGTTGCCGGTGCCGCGCAGGAACGCGTCGGCCGACATCGTCTTGGTCGTGGTGTTGGCCTGCTCGACGAACGGCAGGAAGTTGAACGAGTAGCGGCCCTGCAGCAGCAGCGGAACGGCCCACCACGCGGTCGCCGCGGCCACCGCCGTAGCCCACAGCAGGCAGATCTTGACGCGCTGCCGTCCGCGCGTGTGCGTCAGCAGGTACAGCCCGGGCACCACCAGCGCGCAGATCGTGGATACCGCGTTCACCCCGCCCATCAGCGCGATGGCAATGCCGGAGCGAGCGCAGCCGGTGACGACGGACCCGCGCCCCTGCAGCGCCGTGGCCAGGGGCAGCACGGCCCACGGCACCAGCAGGCCCGGCAGGGCCGCGGCCGACGTGGACCCGATCACGATCGTGAAGGTGGGCCACAGCACGAAGACGACGCCGGCCAGCAGCCTCGAGGCGTCCGAGCCGATCCGCAGCGTGCTGGCGAGCTTGGTCATGCCCCAGAACCCGGCGGCGACCAGCAGCGAGAGCCACAGCCGCTCGATCATCCACACCGGCACCTTGAGCGCCTGCCCGAGCAGGAAGAACGGTGCCATCGGGATCGCGTAGCCGATGTACTGGTTCTGCAGCGTGCCGAACCACTCGCGCGGGTTCCACAGCGGCCACAGGCGCTCGAAGAACTCGGCCGCGTTGATGTCAACGCCGAGCTTGGTGTCGAAGATCATCCGGCCCGGGGCGTTCGCGGCCAGGATGATCAGGGCGACCAGCCAGACCAGCAGGAACCAGCGCCAGCTCGCAGCGGTCCACCGCCCTGGGTGCCGCGCGCCGGCCTCGGGCTCCGGCCGCGTTTCCCCCGGGTCCGGCTGGTAGCGGGCAGGTTCGGCGGGGCGAGCGGGGTGGGCAGGACGAGCGGGGGGCCCGGGAATGGCCGGTGCGGTCACTCGATACGCCTGAGGATCAGCAGGAGGTTCCAGGTGAAGATCTCGCGCAGGACGGGAATCCGCACGATCGCCCGGCACCAGCGCGGGTAATAGCGCGGCAGCGCGTCGACGATGCGGATGTCGCGGCGTGATCTCACCAGCCGCAGAACGGCACCCACGTGCACCGGGAAAAGGGTGGCGCCGACGCGGTTCTTCGGCGGGCGGCCATTCCGCCGGACGTAGCGGCGCTCGGCGAACCGGGAGCCGAGGTAGTGCCACGGGGACATCTCGTGCCCGCCGTGCGGGGAGTACCAGTTGCAGAACGACAGGTAGACGAGCCCGCCGGGCCTGGTCGCGCGGACCATCTCGTCGATCAGGCCGAGCGGGTCCCTGACGTGCTCGAGCACGTTGGACGACAGGCACAGGTCGGCCCCGCCGTCGCGCACCGGCAGCCAGTAGCCGTCGGCGATCACGGCGCCGGACGGTGCGGTGCCGCGGCTGAGCATCTCGGCGGAGTCCGGCTCGAACAGGAAGCACCGGGCGCCGCGTTCCCTGAGCGCCTCGCTGAAGTGCCCGGGCCCGCCGCCGACGTCGACGACCGTGCAGCCGGTCAGGTCGCAGTAATCCTCGATCTGGCGGACGGTGTCCTCGGCCAGGCCTGTGTAGAAGCTCTCCGGGTCGGTCTGCTCCTTGCGGAACAGCCGGTACAGGCGCACCGACCTGAGCAGGCCCCGATGCCGGCGCCAGGTTCCGGTTCCGGCCGGGGCCGGGCGCTGGTCGGGCTCGACCGATTCCGAGGATGGGCTAAGTGGCGGTGGCAGCAGGCTCATGGAGTTCCTCTGGATTGCGTGGGGGGCGCTCTCCTGCGTCGCGGGTGGCCGGCCCCCGCCACTAGGGGCACCGTCGGGTAATCGCACACGGCCCGCCGCGACGAGCTCAGCGAGCCGGAAACAACCCATAGGTAACCCTGGGCCAGGCATCAGCGACTTGTCGAAATTACCAGAACTTATGCTCCATTGTCCGGTAGACATTACCTGCGAGTAATGATAGCTCTGGTGCGGTGT
>Ga0208725_1000001_pt1 | contig 78325 bp, 76 predicted proteins | sample MicForSoSWNH13_O_FD_188004 | JGI IMG/M metagenome (GOLD analysis project Ga0208725, IMG submission 188004) | Forest soil microbial communities from Harvard Forest Long Term Ecological Research site in Petersham, Massachusetts, USA - MetaG HF011... | ecosystem: Environmental > Terrestrial > Soil... | reverse complement strand
CGGCCGCCTGTTTCTCAGCGTCACTCTGGGTCTGGTGCCGGAACGGGCCGCGCGTGGATGGCGTGGTTTCTGAAGGTCTGTGCCCGCGGGACCAATGCCGGGCTCCGGGTTCGTAACGAGCGACCAATGGAAGAACGTGCCCAACGGGCTTACGCTCGGCTGGTAATGAGTGCAGACACCGATATGACCGGGTCAGCAGCCGCGGACGCGGCTGCGGCACCGCTGGACCTGCTGCTAACCGATGCGGCCATTGGCATGCTGCGCCGGGTGAACCCGGGCGGCTCCGGCCTGCGCCTGGCCGCGGCGCTCGCGGCCAGGCCCCGGCTGGTCGCCGGGCGAAGCCGGCGGCTGGCCGGGGAACTGGCCCGCATCACCGCGGGCAATTCGGAGGTGCAGCCGTCCCGGCGGGACCGCCGGTTCGCCGACCCCGGATGGGCGGGCAACCCGTTGCTGCGCCGCGCGATGCAGGCGTACCTGGCCGCCGCGCAGACCGCCGAGGGCCTGGTGGCGGAGGCTGGCCTGGACCGGGCCGACTCCGAACGCGTCGGGTTCGTGCTGACCAACCTGATCGACGCGCTGGCCCCGAGCAACAACCCGCTGCTGAACCCGGCTGCGGCCAAGGCCGCTCTCGACACCGGCGGCGGCAGCATCCTGGCGGGACTCCGGCATTTCGTCAGCGACATGGCGGTCTCCCCGCGGGTGCCGTCGATGGTCGAGCCGGACGCGTTCGAGGTGGGAGTAGACCTGGCTGTCACGCCGGGGTCGGTGGTCTTGCGGACCCCGGTCTTCGAGCTGATCCAGTACCGCCCGACCACGGCAGCGGTACGCCAGATCCCGCTGGTGATCGTGCCACCGACGATCAACAAATTCTACGTGATGGACCTGGCGCCCGGCCGGAGCATGGTGGAGTACCTGGTCGCCAGCGGCCTGCAGGTGTTCATGATGTCCTGGCGCAACCCAGACGCCCGGCACGCAAAATGGGACTTCGATACCTACGGGCAGGCCGTTCTGGACGCGATGGACGCGGCGGCGCGGATCACCGGGAGCGAGCAGGCTGCGCTGACGGGGACCTGCTCCGGCGGCATCATCTCGGCCATGGTGGCCGCGCACCTGGCGCACACCGGCCAGCAGGACCGGCTCGCCGCGTTCACTCTCTTGGTCACCGTGCTGGACGAGGCCCAGGCGGGCCTGGCCAGCGCCGTCATCGACGAGCGGGGCGCTCAGCTGGCCGCGGCCGCGTCCAGCGCGCGTGGCTATCTAGACGGCCGGTCGCTGGCCGAGGTGTTCGCCTGGCTGCGGCCGAACGATCTGATCTGGAACTACTGGGTCAATAACTACCTGCTCGGACGGGAACCGCCGCCGTTCGACATCCTGTTCTGGAACGCGGACACCACCCGGATGACCGCTGGCCTGCACCGCGACTTCCTCCAGATGGGCGTCACGAACGCGCTGGTCGAGCCCGGCGGGATGACCATGCTTGGTTCGCCGGTGGACCTGGCGCTGATCGACCGCGACAGCTACATGGTCGCCGGGATCACCGACCACATCTGCCCCTGGCAGAGCTGCTACCGGTCGACCCAGCTGCTCAGCGGCCGCAACCGGTTCGTGCTGTCCACCAGCGGGCACATCGCCGCGATGGTCAACCCGCCCGGAAACGAAAAGGCGAGATACCAGGTGGCCAAGGAGTGCCCGGAGGACCCGCAGGAGTGGCTCCGGCTCGCGGAGACCTGCCCGGGTTCCTGGTGGCCGGACTACGCAGGCTGGCTGGCCGAGCGCTGCGGTGAGGAGAAGGCGGCCCCGGACGAGCTCGGCGGTGGCGGGCTGGCGCCGATCTGCGACGCGCCGGGAACGTACGTCTATGACCATTGACACATCCAATCCCGGGCCGGCCGGGGAAGACCGCGCGAAATCTGGCCTGGGCCGGGTCCTGAGCCGGCTGCGGCGGTCCGGGCCGACCGAGCGGATGAGGATCCTGAGGATCGGCGGCCGCGGCATGCGTGTCGCGGTCCGGGAGGGGAACCCGGACTGGCCGCCGCTGCTGCTGTGCAACGGAATCGGGGCGAGCCTGGAGCTGCTCCAGCCATTTGTCGACGCGCTCGATCCACGGCGGCCGGTCATCCGGTTCGACATGCCGGGCGTCGGCGGCTCTCCGGCCCCGGTCGTCCCGTACCACCTGGCCACCTTGCCGTCGCTGCTGGCCGGCCTGCTGGAGGAGCTCGGCTATGAGCAGGCCGACGTCCTGGGCATCTCCTGGGGGGGTGGGGTCGCGCAGCAGTTCGCGCTGAGCCGCCCGGACCGGGTGCGCCACCTGGTGCTGGTCGCCACCGGAACCGGCTCGCTGATGGTCCCCGCGCACCCGCGCGTCCTGATCCGGATGCTCACGCCGCGACGTCACCGGGACCCGGGATACGCGGCCCGCATCGCCGGCGAGCTGTACGGGGGGACCGTGCGGGAGAACCCGGCCCTGGCCCGGGACCTGCTGCACGCGACGACGCGCCTGGGCCCGACCAGGGGCTACTACTACCAGCTGCTGGCCGGCCTCGGCTGGACGAGCCTGCCGCGGCTGCCGATGCTGCGGAAGCCCACCCTGATCCTGGCCGGTGACGACGACCCGATCATCCCGCTGATCAACGGGCGGATCATGCACTGGCTGATACCAGGCAGCCAGCTGCACATCTATCACGGCGGCCACCTCGAGCTGGCCGCGGACGCGGAACAGATCGCTCCGGTCGTGGAGGCGTTCCTTGGCCCGGAAGGAGCTGACGATGTCACAGGTGGCTAGCGAGCATCTGGGCGAGTCCCTAGGGACGGACTTCTTCTCCGTCCGTGAGCAGTTCACCGACGAGCAATGGTCGCACTTCATCACCGTCCGGCGGTTCGTCGACGAGGAGGTCGTGCCGGTCATCGGCCCGTACTGGGAACGGGCCGAGATCCCCTGGCCGCTGGTCAAGCGGCTGCCCGAGCTCGGCGTCGTCGGCGAGGACATCCAGGGATACGGGTGCGCCGGGATGAGCCCGATGGCGTGCGGGCTGGTCACCATGGAACTGCACCGCGGCGACGGCAGCCTCGGCGTGTTTCTCGGCGTGCACGCGGGCCTGGCCATGCTGTCGATCGCAATGTGCGGCTCGGACGAGCAGAAGGCGCGCTGGCTGCCTGAGATGGCCCGGATGGACAAGCTCGGCGCCTTCGCGCTGACTGAACCAGACCACGGCTCGGACTCGGTCGCCCTGGAAACCTCGGCACGGCCAGTGAAGGGGGATGGGGAGGCGGGCGGGGACCACTGGGTGCTGAACGGCCGCAAGAGGTGGATCGGCCTGGGCACGGTAGCCGACCTGATCGTCGTATGGGCCCGGAACACCGAGGACGGCCGGGTCAACGCGTTCGTCGTGGAAAAGGGGACACCGGGGTACCAGGCGCGGGTCATCGAGGGGAAGGTGTCGCTGCGCTCGGTATGGCAGGCCGACATCACGCTGGACGACGTGCGGGTGCCGGCCGAAAACCGCCTGCCCGGGGCGCGCTCGTTCAAGGACACCACCCGGGTTCTGGCCACCACCCGGAGCACCTGTGCCTGGGCGGCGCTCGGTCACGCCACCGCCGCCTACGACACCGCGCTGCAGTACGCGCTGCAGCGGCGGCAGTTCGGCGAGCCGCTGGCCAGCTTCCAGATCATCCAGCAGCGGCTCGCCTTGATGCTGGCGGACCTGACCGCGATGCAGCTGTACTGCCTGCAGATCGGCCGCCTGGCCGAGGCTGGCCGGCTGACGCCCACCGTGGCCGGGCTGGCCAAGATGCACAACACCCGCAAGGCCCGCGCGATCGCCGCGGACGCACGCGACATGCTCGGCGGCAACGGCATCCTGCTCGACTATCAGGTCATGCGGCACATGGTCGACCTGGAGGCGATCCACACCTTCGAGGGCACCGAGACCATGCAGACGCTCATCGTCGGCCGTGAAATCACCGGCATCGGGGCCTTCACTTAGGTCGCTCGGCCAATAGGCACGTCGACCGGCAGGCAGGCCTGACCCAAGGGCTACCAGTACGGTCCGCATGCTGTCGTTCGGCACTACGCGACCCCCGCTACCCGCTGGCGACCCCTTTCCCGCTCGTCTTTCCCACCTAAAGTGACGCTAATTCGGTCAGTCCGGCGCGGCTCTGTTCAGTCACCGCCGTTCCTGGCCGACTTCCGGCAAGATCGATCCGCCCTCCATCGCGTTTTCAGCCAGGTTCTCCCACAGTGAGATAAGAAGCTCCTCCTCCGGCTGGCCGGTAAGACGTGTCCACATCTGCGACAGGTCCCGGAGTATCCGCTGCCGCGTCGCGAGATCCCGGCCGGCGCGGATAGCGCCGTTCAGGACTGAGTGACCAGACGGCCTCCCGGCCACGAAGTATCTGCCGTTGGGCATGTCGAGGAACATCACGTTGACGAACGACGGCGGGATGCCGGTCGCGTCGCAGTGAATGCGGGTGATCTCCCCGGCGAGCTTTCCCCGGGTGGATTCGTCGAGCAGCCCTTCGGGGCTGATGCACTGGTAGATGGGCATGGTTTCCCAATCACGGTGACGCCGACAGTGTCTTTCGACCGTAAAGCGCTGCCACCAGTGTGTTCATCGTGAGCAGGACACGAACAACCGATTCGGTTTCGTGTGCCTAGTACGATGCCCGGCCGGCCGGGCGCTGAGAAAGTGAGACACGTCCGACGCGCCCACGGTGGCATTCAAACGGCAGGCATTGGGTGATATGCAGAAGCTGCTCACGCCCCACGTACGGGCAATCGGCCGGCCCGCTGGCCCGGCGCAGGATGACGCGATCGATCCCGCCCACGTCGAAGGCACCCCCGCCGCCCTCAAAAACGACCTGATCCAGCTGCTGGGCAGGGAACAGGTGCTGTACCGGATTTCCGACCTGACCCGGTACGCCTCCGATGCCAGTCCCTACCGCTACCTCCCGCAGGTCGTTGTGCTGCCCCGCACTGTCGACGACGTGCGCGCGATCCTGGGATACTGCGCCCGTTCCGGGCGGCACGCCACGTTCCGCGCCGGCGGCACGAGCATGAACGGGCAGTCGCAGTCCGACGACATCCTCATCGACGTCCGGCGGCACTGGACCGGCATGGTGGCCGAGGACGGCGGAGCCCGGCTGCGGGCCCGCCCCGGAACGATCCTGAACCATGCCAATGCCGTCTTGCGGCCTCTCGGGCGGCGCCTGGGGCCAGACCCCGCTTCCGCCGACGTTGCCACGATCGGCGGGGTCATCGCCAACAACGCCGGCGGAATGCGCTGCACCCTGGAGCGCAACGCTTACCACACCGTGTCGTCGCTGACCCTGGTGCTCGCATCGGGGACGGTCATCGACACGGCCGCTCCGGGCGCCGGGGCGGCGTTCGAGGCCGCTGAGCCGGAACTGGCCGCCGGGCTGATGCAGTTGCGCTCGGAGCTGCTGGCCGATGACGAGCTCACGCAGCGGGTACGGCATAAGTTCGCCATTCGCAACACCAACGGCTATGCGCTGCTGGCCCTGCTCGATGGGGACACCCCACTGGAAATCTTCCGCAGGCTCATCGTCGGGTCGGAGGGAACGCTCGCGTTCGTGGCGGAGGCCGTCATCGGCACCATTCCCGCGCCGGCCATGACGACAGTCAGCTGGGTCGTGCTCCCGTCGATCACCGAAGCGGCCGCGCTCGTCCCCGGCCTGGTCGGGCTCGGCGCCGCGGCGGTGGAGCTCATGCTCGCTCCCGCGCTGGCCGCGGCCGCGCAAACCTTCCCCGGCGCCCCTCAGTACTGGCGCAGTCTCGACCCCGGCGCCGCGGCCCTGCTGGTGGAGTTCGGCGCGGACAGCCCGGCCGGGCTCGATGCCGCAGAGACCAAAGCCACCGCACTCGTCGCCAGCGCGAGCCTCGTCCACCCCGTCAAATTCACCCGTGACGAGGAACAGATCGCGCTGTACTGGAAGATCCGCGACGGGCTCCTCGGCATTGTCGGACAGCAGCGCCCTGCGGGGACCGCTCTGGTCATCGAGGACGTCTGCTTCCCCCCAGACCGCGTCGCCGAGGGCGCCCAGGATCTCCAGGAGCTGCTGTCCAAGCACAGCTTCCTGCCGAACGCAGCCGGGCACGCGGCCTACGGCAACCTGCACTTCACGCTGACACCCGCCCTCGCCGACCCACGTGACCGGCAGAGGTACGCGGCGTTCATGGCCGACCTCGTCACGCTGATCATCGACAAGTACGACGGCTCGCTGAAGGCCGAGCATGGCACCGGCATCAATATGGCGCCGTTCGTCCGCCGCGAGTGGGGCGACAAGGCCACCGACATGATGTGGCGGATCAAGAAGCTCGCCGACCCGCACGGCATCCTCGCGCCGAATGTGATCCTGACCCGCGACGACGACATCAACCTGAAGTCGTTCAAGTCGGCGCCGCCGATCGAGGACGTGGCGGCGGCTTGCATCGAGTGCGGCTTCTGCGAGGCGGTCTGCCCCAGCCGCAACGTCACCGCGACCCCGCGACAGCGGATCGTGCTGCGCCGGGAGATGGCCCGCCAGGCCGAGGGATCGCTCCTGCTGGCCCGGCTGCAAGACGAATACGAATACGACGGCGTCGAAACCTGCGCCGTCGACGGATCCTGCGCGATCCCGTGCCCGGTCCAGATCAACACCGGCGCGCTGGTAAAGACGTTCCGCCGCGCCGAGTCGACCCCCGGGCGGGAGAAGGCCGCGCTGATGATCGCCCGGCGCTGGGCGACCGCGGAAAGGCTCGCCCGGACGGCGGTCAGCGCCTCCGACATCATCCAGCGCACGATCGGCGTCAGGGCACTGACCGGCCTGACCGCGGCCGTCCGGTTGGTCGTCAGCGACGATCTTATGCCGTCCGTGCCCGGCCCGATGCCGCGTGCCCAGCTGCGTAAGCTGCCCTCGACGACGCGGGAAGGGGCCGCCGCGGTGTACTTCCCCGCGTGCATCAACCGCATCTTCGGACGGGACCCGGCCCAGCACCGGCACCCGTCGCTGCCGCAGTCACTGGTCGAGGTATCGGCGCGGGCCGGCAGGCCTTTGTGGATTCCCGGCGACGTCGCGGGCAAATGCTGCTCCACCCCGTGGAGCAGCAAAGGCTACAACCGCGGGCACAAATGGATGGCGGCCACCACCTGCGACGCGCTATGGGAATGGAGCGGGAACGGCAGCCTGCCGGTGGTCATCGACGCGGCCTCCTGCACCAACGGGCTGCTGGACGACGTCAGGAACTACCTCGATCCAGCCCGCCTCGCCCGGCTCGAGCAGATCACGCTGCTGGACTCGATCGCGTGGTGCGAGAGCCTGCTCCCGGCGCTCACCGTCACCCGCCGCGTCCAACGCGCGGCCGTCCACCCGACCTGCTCCAGCACGCACATGGGGCTGACCAAGACCCTCGAGCGCCTGGCTGGCCACCTCGCCGACGAGGTCCTCGTGCCGGTCGGCACGACCTGCTGCGGCACCGCCGGTGACCGCGGGCTGCTGCACCCAGAACTCGTCACCTCGGCCACCCGCGATGAGAAGGCCGGGCTGGATGAGGAGCCGGCGCAGGCATATCTGTCGGCCAACCGCACCTGCGAAATGGGCCTTCGCCAGGCGACCGGCCGCCCCTACGAGTCGTTCGTATTCCTGCTGGAGGAACTGACCCGATGACCGAGACATCCACCGTCCGGAGCGTCACCTACGATCTGCTGCGATCCCTCGGGCTTACCACCGTGTTCGGTAACCCCGGTTCCACCGAGGAGACCTTCCTGCAGGAATTCCCGGACGATTTCCGCTACGTGCTGGCGCTGCAGGAGGCCTCCGCCATCGCGATGGCCGACGCCTTCGCTCAGGTCACCCGGCGCCCGGCGCTGGTCAACCTGCATTCCTCGGCGGGGGTGGGGAACGCCATGGGGAACCTGGTCGCGGCCTACCACGGAAACACCCCCCTGATCGTCACCGCGGGCCAGCAGCACCGGGAACTGATGATCGGGGAACCGTACCTCGGCAACCGCGAGGCCACCACGATGCCGAAGCCGTGGGTGAAGTGGTCCTATGAGCCGTACCGGGCGCAGGATGTGCCCGAGGCGTTCATGCGCGCCTACGCGATGGCGCTGCAGCCGCCGGCCGGACCGGTCTTCCTGTCGATACCGCTGGACGACTGGAACCAGCCGCTGGCCGGCCCGGCCCGCGTCCGGACCGTGAGCGACCGGGTGGCTCCCGAGGCGCAGCGGCTGCGGCTGTTCGCCGACCGCATCTCCGCGAGCCGTCGTCCCGCGCTGATCTTCGGACCCGAGGTGGACCGCAGCGGCGGGTGGGACGCGGCCATCGCCCTGGCGGAGAAGCTGCGCGCCGCCGTCTACGGCTCCCCGCTGCTTGACCGGGCCTCCTTCCCCGAGGACCACTCCCTGTTCCGCGGGCCGCTGGGGATGTCCGTAAAGACGATCAGCGACCGGCTGGCCGGGCACGACCTGGCCGTCGTGATCGGCGCCGAGGTGTTCCGCTACTACCCCTACGTCCCCGGTGACCTCCTTCCGGCGGGCACGGAACTACTGCAGATCACCGCCAGCCCCGAGGCGGCCGCGGCCGCGCGGGTGGGCGACGCTCTGCTGGCCGACCCCAAGATCGCGATTGACCTGCTGCTGGACCTGGTCGCGGAGGGATCCGCACGGACCGCCCCGGACCCGATGGCGCGGCCACGCCTGCTTCCGCAGGTGCCGAGCAGCCCGCTCACCCCGCCGGAGGTCTACGCCGTGCTGAGCCGCTCCAGGCCAGCGGGTTCGGTCATCGTCAACGAATCGACCTCTACCATGGCCCAGCAGATCGAGTGGCTCCCGACGGTCAGGACCGGGTCGTTCTTCGCTACGGCCAGCGGGGGTATTGGCTGGGCCATGCCGGCCGCGGTCGGGGTCGCGCTGGCGGACCGGGAGCGGGGGGTCAGCCGGCCGGTCGTCGGCTTGATCGGCGATGGCTCCTCCCAGTACTCCGTGCAGGCCCTCTGGACGGCCGCTCAGCACAAGCTGCCGATCGTGTACGTGGTCATGCGCAACAACGAGTACTCCATCCTCAAGTCGTTCGCGGTGCTTGAGGAGACACCGGGGGTTCCCGGGCTTGACCTGCCCGGGCTCGGCATCGCCGCCTTGGCTCGCGGCTGGGGATGCCACGCTGTCGACGTCCAGACCACCGATGAGCTTGAGCAGGAGTTCAAGGCGGCCCTGGGCGCCGGCACGACCACCGTCATCGTGGTGCGCACGCAGCCGCAGCAGGCGCTGCTGTAAACGCGGCCCCTGGTCAGGCGTGATCGACGAACAGGTCGGCTTCGGGCTCGGCGCCGGGCTGGTAGGCGTACCGGTCGAAGTCGGTGACGCCCTCGGCGGCCAGCACGTCCTCGCACAGGAACGCGTTCCCGGTGCAGTCCCGGCTGGGCCTGGTAATCACCGCGTAGGCCGCGTCGGCGTACAGCTCAGGCTTGCGGGCCCTGGCCATTGCCGCCTCGCCGCCGAGCAGGTTCTGCACCGCGGCGGTGGCGATCAGCGTCCGCGGCCACAGTGCGTTTGAGGCGACGCCGTCCTCGGCAAACTCGGCGGCGAGCCCCAGGGCGCACAGCGTCATCCCGTACTTGGCGATCGTGTAGCCGATGTGCGGGCCGAGCCAGCGCGGCTCGAGATTCAGCGGTGGGGACAGGGTCAGGATGTGCGGGTTCGCCGACAGCTTCAGGTGCGGGAGGCAGGCCCGGCTGACCACGAACGTGCCGCGGGTGTTGATCGACTGCATCAGGTCGTAGCGCTTGATCTCCAGTGCCTCGGTGCCGGACAGGTTGATCGCGGAGGCGTTGTTGACGCACACGTCGATCCCGCCGAACCGCTCGGCAGTCTGCGCGACGGCCCGCACGACCTGGGCCTCGTCACGGATGTCGCCAACCATTGGCAGCGCGTGCCCGCCCGCCGCCTCGATCCGCGCGGCTGCCGTGTAGACCGTGCCCTCTAGCTTCGGGTGCGGCTCGGCCGTCTTGGCGATCAGCGCGACGTTGGCGCCGTCCCGCGCCGCCCGGATCGCAATCGCCAGGCCGATGCCGCGGCTGCCACCGGAGATGAAAAACGTCTTATCCTCGAGCGACATCGAGTCCCCTATCCCGGAGCGAGGCCGGGCACGGCTCTAGGCCGGCCCCGGCGTCTCGTGCTCCCGAAGCCGGCGCCGGGACGCTTCGACTTCGGCCTCGGCGGCGGCGCGGTCGGCCCAGGACCGTCCTTCGACCCTCTTGCCCGGCTCCAGCTGCTTGTAGATCAGGAAGAAGTGCTCGATCTCCAGCAGATCGAATTCCGGCATGTCGGACACGTCGCGCAGGTGTTCCTGACGCGGGTCGCCCGCGGGCACGCAGAGGATCTTGTCGTCAGGGCCATTTTCGTCGGTCATCCGGTACATGCCGATCGGGCGGCTGAGGATCAGGCAGCCGGGGAACGTGGGCTCTTGCACCAGCACCAGCGCGTCGAGCGGATCACCGTCCTCGGCCAGGGTGTCCGGCACGAAGCCGTAGTCGGCCGGGTACTGGGTCGCGGTGAAGAGCGTCCGGTCGAGGCGGATCTGCCCGGTGGCGTGGTCCACCTCGTACTTGTTCCGGCTGCCCCGCGGGATCTCGATAAGAACGTCGAACTGCATGGCAATCTTTCCCGGTGCTCAGGCCGGCGGCGTGCTGAGCAGCAGGGCGTAGGCCCGGCGGTCCAGTCGGCCGGACAGGTCGAGGTGGATGAACTTCTCCTCGGTGTACTCGTCCAGGGCGTGCGGCCCGAGCTCGCGGCCCAGCCCGCTTTGCTTGTACCCGCCGAACGGGTAGGCGGCGTTGACCATGTGCCAGTCGTTGATCCAGATTGTGCCAGCCTCGAGCTGGCGGGCCACATCCAGGGCCCGCTGCGCGTCCGTGCTCCAGACCCCGGCGGACAGCCCGTACTCGGTGTCGTTGGCGATCCGGATCGCCTGGTCGGTGCTCTCAGACCGGATCACCGACAGCACCGGGCCGAAGATCTCCTCACGCGCGATCGTCATGTCGTTGCGGACATCGGTGAAGATCGTCGGCTCGACCCAGAAGCCGCGCTCGAACTGCGGGCCCGCTGGCGTGCCCCCGCCATAGGCCAGTGCGGCGCCTTGGGCCTGGCCGGTTTCGATGTACCGGAGGATCCGGTCGCGCGCCTCGGCCGAGATGACCGGACCCAGATCCGTGGCCGGATCCAGCGGGTCCCCGATCTTGATCGTCTGGGCCCGCTCGATCAGGCGCTCGACGAACTTGTCGTGGATGGCATCGGCCACGATGACCCTGGTGCCCGACTCACACGCCTGCCCCTGGTTCATCAGGCAGCCGAACAGCGTGCCATCCACGGCCAGGTCCAGATCGGCGTCGTCCAGGACGATGTTCGGCCCCTTGCCGCCCAGCTCCAGCGTCAGCCGTTTGACGTTGCCCGCGGCCATCCGCATGATCTCCCGCCCGACGGCGGTGGAACCGGTGAAGGCGATCTTCCGGACGTCCGGGTGGCTGGCCAGCCGGGCTCCGACCACCGCCCCCTCGCCGGGGATGACGTTCAGGACACCCGGCGGCAGCCCGCAGTCCTGCGCGATCCGGGCGAACTCCAGCAGGGTCAGCGGGGTGTGCTCGTCGGGCTTGACCACGATGGTGTTGCCCGCGGCCAGCGCGGGGCCGATCTTCCACATGGCCAGCAGCAGCGGGAAGTTCCACGGCACGATGGCGGCGCACACGCCGACGGGCTCGCGCCGGACGAGGCCGCTGGCCAGCGTGGGCACCTTCAGCAGCGGCCCGGTCCGCTCGAAGGCGTAGCTGCGGGCCAGGTCAGCGAAGTAGTGGAGGTGGGCGATGGAGAAGCCGATCTGGAAGGCCCCGGCCTGGCGGACCGGCGCGCCGTTCTCCTGCGCCTCCAGGACGGCGAGCTCGTTGACCTGCTCACTGAGCCGCCCGGCTATCGCGTCGAGCACGGCGGCGCGCTCCTGCGGCGACGTCCGGCGCCACGCGCCGTCTTCATGGACGGCTTTCGCCGCCGCGACTGCCTGGTCGGTGTGCTCGCGGCCGGCCTTGGCCACGCTGGCTACCACGTCCTCGGTGGCCGGGCTGCGGATCTCGAACCGGTCATCGGTGTCGACCCAGCCTCCGTTGATGAGCATGGAGTAGCGGCGAATGGTCTCCATTCCGGCCCCTTTCGCGGTGTGACCACGACGCTAGGCCGGGACGTACCCTGGGTTAACGTGCTGACGGCACGAGGATGGGCCGCTTCCTCGGATCACCGGCACAACGGTTGTGCCGCCGTACCAACACCGGGGGACAGGCTTGATACCGGGGACCGACGACCCCCTGAGCCGCCGGACGCAGAATGAGCACGTGACGAACCTGGCAAAGAACCTGACAGACACGACCCGGGCTCACGCCGGACGGGTAGCCGTACGGGTGGACAACGCCGCGATGACCTACCGGGCACTGGATGAGGCGAGCGCCCGGGTCGCCGGGCTGCTGCACGAGCGCGGCCTCAAGCCGGGCGACCGCGTCGGGGTCATGATGCCCAACGTCGCCGAGGTCCCCGTCGTGTACTACGGCGTGCTCCGCGCCGGCGGCGTCGTCGTTCCGATGAACCCGCTGCTCAAGGTGCGGGAGGTCGCCTACTACCTCGGCGACTCGGAGGCCGGGCTGATCTTCGCCTGGCACGGGTTCGCGGACCAGGCCCGCGGCGGCGCCGAGCAGGCCGGGGCGGACGCCATCGTGGTGGACGAGGTCAGCTTCCCCGAGCTGCTGGCCTCCGTCGAACCGGATTACGAGGTCGCTGACGCGGCCGACGAGGACACCGCGGTGATCCTCTACACCTCTGGCACGACCGGCCACCCAAAGGGTGCCGAGCTCACCCACAGCAATCTCATCAGCAACACCGAGGTGGCGCGCACCGACATCGTCCGCGCGGGCCCCGACGACGTCATATTCGGCGGGCTTCCGCTGTTCCATGTGTTCGGGCAGACCGTCGCGCTCAACGTTGCGGTAGCGTCGGGAGCGTGCCTGACCCTGCTGCCGCGGTTCGATGCCGCGCACGCCCTGCGGATCATCGCCGACCACCGGGTCACCGTCTTCGAAGGCGTGCCGACCATGTACGTGGCGCTGCTGCATCAGCCTGACCGCGCCGACTACGACACCTCCGCGCTGCGGATGTGCATCTCCGGCGGGGCGGCCCTGCCGGTGGAGGTGCTGCGCGGGTTCGAGGAGGCGTTCGGCGTCGCGGTGCTGGAGGGATACGGGCTGTCGGAAACCTCGCCGATCGCCTCGTTCAACCACCCGGACCGGGAGCGCAAGCCCGGCTCGATCGGCACGCCCATCCGGGACGTGCAGATGCGCGTCGTGGATGCCGGCGACCACGATGTCCCGCAAGGGGAAGTAGGCGAGATCGTCATCCGCGGCCCGAACGTGATGAAGGGCTACTGGCATCGCCCCGAGGCGACCGCGGAGGCTATCCGCGACGGCTGGTTCCACAGCGGTGACCTGGCCCGGGTCGACGAGGACGGCTACTTCTACATCGTGGACCGGAAGAAGGACCTGATCATCCGCGGCGGTTACAACGTCTACCCGCGGGAGATCGAGGAAGTGCTCTACGAGCATCCCGCGGTCGCCGAGGCCGCCGTGATCGGCTTGCCGCACCCGTCCCTGGGCGAGGAGGTCGGCGCCGCGGTGGCCCTCAAGCCGGGCGCCGTCATCACCGCCGACGAGCTGCGGGACTACGTCAAGGCACAGGTCGCGGCGTACAAGTACCCGCGCCACGTGTGGATCGTCGACGCGCTGCCCAAGGGCGCGACCGGCAAGATCCAGAAGCGGGATATCGTCATCCCGGACGACCTGGCCGCGCGTTGAGGCTGCTGCTGATCGCTCCGCCGGGCGCCGGAAAGGGCACCCAGGGCGAGCGGCTGGCCGACCGGTACGGCGTCCGGCACATCGCCGCCGGTGACCTGCTGCGGGCCGAAGCCCAGGCCGGGGGGCCGCTTGGCCGCGAGATAGCGGCCTACCAGGCCCGCGGTGATCTGGTCCCTGACCAGGTCGTGCTCGACGTGCTGACCCCGGTTGTCGTCGAGGCGGCCGCCCGCGGCGGGTACATCCTGGACGGTTTCCCGCGGAGCCTTCCGCAGGCCATCGCCGCGGCCGAGCTCGCGGCGCGGCTTGGCGTGACGCTGCAGGCGGCGGTCTACCTGTACGCGCCGGACGCGGTCCTGACCCGCCGGATGCTGGACCGCGCCAGCCAGGGCGGCCGCACCGACGACACGGCGGACGTGATCCGGCACCGGCTCGAGCTGTTCGCGGCGACCACGGGCCCGCTCATCCCCTACTACAAGGAACGGGGCATCCTCGTCGCGGTCAACGCCGATCAGCCACCCGACGCCGTGACCGCCGACATCCAGGCCGGTCTGTCCGGGCTCTCGCTGTCAAGAGCTTGAACCCTCAAGTGATATCCTCCTGGCATGAGCGCTGCGGAGGAGTCGCTGACCGATGAGCAGGCCGAGTTGTGGCTCACGCCGGGGCAACTCTCCTCGTGGCTGTCGGTTGTCCGGCTGATGACCCGGCTGCCCTGGGCCATCGACGCCCAGCTGCAACGCGACGCCGACCTGAGCATGATCGAGTACATGACCCTGGCGATGCTGTCCGACGCGCCGTCGTGGACGTTGCGGATGAGCGATCTGGCCGAGCGCACCAGCTCGTCGCTATCGCGCCTGTCCCACCTGGTGAAACGACTGGAGAGCCGGGACTACGTCCGGCGCGAGCCCGACCCCACCGACGGCCGCTTCACCAACGCCATCTTGCTGCCGGCCGGGCTGAAAAAGCTGGAGGCAGCGGCCCCGGATCACGTGGCATACGTCCGCCAGCTGGTCATCGACAACTTGTCCCCCGAGCGGCTGCGCCGGCTCGGCCAGGACGCCGACCGCATCGTCGGGCGCATCGATTCCCCCGCACGCTGAGCGGTGATCGCGATGCCCGGGCACGGCCGGGCGGCGGCTGGTAACTGCTGCAGGTCCGGGTCATGGCCGCCGGCCGCCAGGCGCTGCAGCCGCCGCTTGTCGATCTTCTCGTTCGGCAGCGTCGGCAGCTGGCCGAGCAGCACAAGCGCCTTGGGGACCTTGTACTTGGCGAGCCGCCCGGGCATCCGGTGGGATTCCTGCCCAGCTGTCACTGCTGCTCCCTGCGGGCCCGCGATGGCGATGATGTACCAGCTTGTGAGGCTGGCTTCTTGATCGTAGGCGGCCGGGCCGGCCGTCGAGGCGGCGCGGTCAGAGGTCGCCGATGGCGCCGACCGGCGATTCGATGCAGTCGGCGATGTAGCGCAGGAACCCGCCGGCGGTGGCGCCGTCGCATACCCGGTGGTCGAAGGCCAGGGTCAGCTCGCCCATCTTCCGGATCATGATCTGGCCGTCGACGACCCACGGCCGGTCGATGATGCGCCCGAGACCGAGGATCGCAACCTCGGGGTAGTTGATGATCGCGGCAGATCCGTCGACGCCGAACACGCCGTAGTTGTTGACGGTGAAGGTGCCGCCGGTCAGGTCGGCGGGTGTGAGGCGGCCCTCGCGGGCTGCCGCGGTCCGCGCGGTCAGCGCTGCGGACAGTTCGCGGGTGGACAGACGGTGCGCGTCGTGGACCACCGGAACGACGAGGCCGTGGCTGGTCTGGGCCGCGAAGCCGAGGTGGACGTGGCCGGGCAGGACGATGTCGCCCGCGTCGATGCGGGCATTGAGTTCGGGGTAGCGCCGCAACCCCAGCAGGGCAAAGCGCGCCACCAGGGCCAGCAGGCTCACCGGCTGCTGCGAGGCGTTCGCGTTAAGGGCACGCCGCGCCTCGAGCAGGCCGGTGGCGTCGACGTCCACCCAGACCGTGGCCTCGGGGATCTCGCGACGTGAGCGGCTCAGCTTTTCCGCGGCCGCCCGGCGCAGGCCGCGCAGCGGGATCCGCTTTTCGCCCGGGTCAGCGGGGGCTCCGATCGCAGCTGCTGGCGTCGTCACGGCGCGCTGAGTCAGCGCCCGGCGGACATCCTCGCGGCGCACCAGGCCGGACGGCCCGGTGCCGGTGACGGTGCCCAGGTCGAGGTCGGCGTCGCGGGCTATCTTGCGCACCAGGGGAGAGATCACGGCTACCGGGCCGGGCCGGCCAGCAGCAGGCGCGGAAGCTGGCGCGGCTGCCGGTACCGCCCTGGCGGCGCGGCGCGAGCGGCGGGCGGCGCGCGGACTCTGGCGTGACGACGCGGCCGTGCCGTAACCGATGAGGACGTTCCCGCTGGTTTCCCCGGCGCCGGCGGCGGCAGGCGGCGGCGTGACGGCGCCGGGCTCACGGAATCCGGCGGCCGGCTCGTCGGCGGAGATGGTGATCAGGGGCTGGCCCACGGCGACGACCGCACCCGGTGCGGCGTGGATCCGGGCCACGGCGCCGGCGAACGGGACCGGGACCTCCACCGCGGCCTTCGCCGTTTCCACCTCCACGATCGGCTGATCGATGTCCACGTGGTCGCCAACCTGGACGTGCCACGCGATGATCTCCGCCTCCTCCAGCCCTTCGCCAAGGTCAGGAAGCAGGAAGTCAGGCATTGTCGCCCCACTGCAGCCGCGCGATGCCGTCGAGTATCCGGTCGACGTCCGGCAGGTGGAGGTGCTCCAGGTGCGGCGGCGGGTAGGGGATGTCGAAGCCGGTGATCCGCAGGATGGGTGCCTCCAGGAAGTGGAAGCACTGCTCAGTGAGCCGGGCGGCGACCTCGGCGCCATAGCCGCTGAAGCCCGGCGCTTCGTGGACAACGACGGCGCGGCCGGTGCGGCATACCGACTCGACCAGGGTCGCGTCGTCGAAGGGCGACAGGGAGCGAAGGTCGATGACTTCGACGTCCCAGCCCTCTGCTGCGGCGGCGTCAGCCGCCTCGAGGCCGGTATGCACCGTGCCGCCGTAGGTAATGAGCGTGACATCCGTGCCGGGCCGGCGGATCACCGCCCGGTCGATGGCCGGGCCGTCCGTGGTCAGCACGGCCGTTTCCCTGGACCAGTAGCGCCGTTTGGGTTCGAGGAAGACGACAGGATCGGGACAGCCGATCGACTGGCGCAGCAGGCGATAGGCGTCTGACGGGGTTCCCGGCGTCACGACGCGCAGTCCCGGCGTGTGGGTGTAGTACGCCTCGGAGGAGTCGCAGTGGTGCTCGACTCCGCCGATGCCGCCGCCGAACGGGATCCGCACCACGATCGGCAGCGCGACGCGCCCGCGGGTCCGGTTGTGCAGTTTGGCGAGGTGGCTGGTGACCTGCTCGAAGGCTGGGTAGGCGAAGGCGTCGAACTGCATCTCGACGACCGGCAGCAGCCCGTTCATCGCCATGCCGATGGCGGTGCCGATGATGCCGGACTCGGCCAGCGGCGTGTCGAAGACGCGGCGCTCGCCGAACCGGGCCGCAAGCCCGTCGGTCACCCGGAAGACACCGCCGAGCGTGCCGACGTCCTCACCGAAGACCAGCACACGCTCGTCCGCGGACAGGCTGTCGGCCAGGGCGGCATTGAGCGCGCCGGCCATGGTCACGGGTGCGGTGGCTGGCTGCGTGCTGCCGCTCGTCTTCCCGGCCGGTGACAGCACGCCGGTCATTGCCCGGAGTCCTCCAGCTCGCTGAGCAGCGCTGCTCGCTGATGTTCCAGCGCTGCGGTCGGGCGGGCGTACACGTGGGTGAAGAGCTCGGCCGGATCGACGCCGGCGTCGATGTTCATGCGATCGCGAACTCCCTCCGCGAACCGCTCGGCCTCGGCCGCGAGCCGCCCAGCTGCGTGCTCATCGATCAGGCCCGCTGCCGTGAGGTATGCATCGAACCGCGCGATGGGGTCGCGGGCAAGCCAGCTCTCGGCCTCGCCGGCTTCCCGGTACCGGCCCGCGTCATCGGCATTGGTGTGGGCCTCCATGCGATAGGTGATCGCCTCGATCAGGGTCGGCCCCTGGCCGGCCGCGCCGCGCTCGATGCCGGCGCGCACGGCCGAGTAGACGGCCGCGGCGTCGTTGCCGTCGATGAGGAGTGACGGGATGCCGTACCCGATGCCTTTGGCGGCCAGGGTCGGCGCGGCGGTCTGCTTGGCGAGCGGCACGCTGATCGCATAGCCGTTGTTCTGCACCAGGAACACCACGGGCGCCCGCCACACCGCGGCGAAGTTGAGGGCTTCGTGGAAGTCGCCCTCGCTGGTCGCGCCGTCGCCAAGGAGCACCAGCGCGGCCTGGTCCTGCTGCTTGAGCCGGGCGGCGTGGGCCAGTCCGACGCCATGCAGAGCGCTGGTGGCCAGCGGGGTGCACTGTGGCGCGATGCGGTGCCGGTATGGGTCGTAGCCGCAATGCCAGTCGCCTCGCAGCAGCGAGAGCGCCTCGACGGGATCGACGCCGCGGGTCACGATCGCCACCGTGTCGCGGTAGGTGGGAAACAGCCAGTCGTCGTCGCGCAGCGCGAGCACGGCCCCGACCTGGCAGGCGTCCTGGCCGCGAGAGGACGGGTACACGGCCAGCCGGCCCTGCTTGGTAAGGGTGGTGGCCTGCTGGTCGAACCGTCGCCCGAGCACCATGCGGCGGTACAGCTCCAGCAGCATCCGGGGCTCGGGCAGGGCCAGCTCGCCCGGATTCTGCCCGGGGCGGCCGTCGGGATCTATCAGCTGCAGCGGCGCCGCGCTGGGCAGGAGGCCGTCGCCGGCCGCCACCCGAGCGATCTCGGCAAGGGACGTCACGGCTACTCCTTCCGTCCTTCTTTTTTCCAGAGCATGCGCTCTCAGCCTGCCATAGTTCTAGGTGATGAGCACAATAGGAGACTTATGGCGCGTGATAGCCGTATACGATGGTCATATGGCATCCAGTGAGCCGCCGGTGACCCAGCCGCATGGACACATGGCACCGCTGGACGACACCGACCGGCTGATCATCGAGGCGCTGCGAGCCGACGGCCGTCTGTCGATGCGAGCGCTGGCCACCCGGCTGCACCTGTCGCGGGCCAACGTCTACGCGCGCGTGGCCAGGCTCCAGCTGGACGGCGTGATCACCGGGTACGCCGCGCTCGTCGACCCCGTGCGGTACGGGTACGGGCTGTCGGCCTACGTCTACCTGGACATCGCCCAGCGGTCCTGGAAGGCGGTCCGCCGCCAGCTGCTGAGCATGCCCGAAGTCGATCATGTCGCGCTCATCTCGGGGGAGCACGACATCCTGGTGCGGGTCCGCACCCACGATGCCGCGTCCCTGCGTGACGTCGTGCTTACCCAGCTCCAGGAGATGCCCGAGATCCGCGCGACCCAGACCGTGCTGATCTTCGAAGAGCTGACTCCCGGTGCTACCGGGCTGGCTGGCTCCGCCGCACCAGCAGGCCATCAAAGGCAATAGCGCACACCGCGTCGGCCAGCGTGGAGCCGGCGCTGCGGCCGGTGGGCCGGTACCACTCGACCAGCGAATTGACCAGGCCGAACAGCAGCCGTGCGGTGATCGCGGGGTCGACATCGGCCCGGATGTCCCCGTCCTGCTCGGCTTCGGCAACCAGATCAGCGACCAGCCGGTCGAATGCCCGCCGGCGGTTCAGGGCGGCCCGTTCGACCTCAGTATTGCCGCGCACCCGCAGCAGCAACGTGACATAGGGGAGCTCCGCCTGCAGCACCCCGACGGACCCGCGGACCAGGTATTCCAGCCGCTCAATAGCTGGCGCGTGCTGCGCTCGCGCCTGGTCGGCGACGGCGGACCAGCCGTCCAGCGCGCGGCTGGTGGCGAGGCGCAGCAGTTCCTCCTTGCCGGACACATGGTGATAGATCGCTGATTTGGTGATTCCGAGCCGGCGGGCCAGGTCTTCCATGCTGGTGCCGTCGTAGCCACGCTCGTTGAACACCTCGACGGCGACGGCCAGCAGTGAGTCGAGGTCGTAGCCGGGCCGGCCCGGACGAGGCCGGCCCGGGCGCTGCAGGCGGCGGGGCGGCGCAGCGTTCTGGCTCGTGGCCTTGGCGGCGGGCATGGCGGTATAGTAACTTACTGAACATTCGGTCGGTAATTACTCGGGCTGAGGGGTGCCGATGGCGGTACTGTGGGCCAAGGGGTGGAAGCCATGACCACCGTCTCCACGCCGGAAGAACTCGGCGGCCATTTCGAGGACACGCTGCAGCGCGGCCGGCGCATAGAGCCACGCGACTGGATGCCGGATGCCTACCGCGCGACGATGATCCGGCAGATCGCCCAGCACGCGCATTCCGAGATCATCGGCATGCAGCCGGAGGGCAACTGGATCACCCGCGCCCCGTCGCTGCGCCGCAAGGCCATCCTGATCGCCAAGGTGCAGGACGAGGCGGGGCACGGCCTGTACCTGTACTCGGCGGCCGAGACGCTCGGCGCCGACCGCGGCGACCTTACCGGCAAGCTCATTTCCGGGCGGCAGAAGTACTCCTCGATCTTCAACTACCCGACCCTGAGCTACGCCGACGTCGGGGTGATTGGCTGGCTGGTGGACGGCGCCGCCATCTGCAACCAGGTGCCGCTGTGCCGGTCGTCCTACGGCCCGTACGCGCGGGCGATGGTGCGCATCTGCAAGGAGGAGTCGTTCCATCAGCGCCAGGGGTATGAGCTGCTGCTGACGATGATGCGCGGCACGGCGGCGCAGCGCGCGATGGTCCAGGACGCCACCGACCGGTTCTGGTGGCCGTCGCTGATGATGTTCGGGCCGCCGGACGACCAGTCTCCCAACACCGCCCAGTCGATGGCCTGGGGGATCAAGCGGCATACCAACGACGAGCTGCGGCAGCGCTTCGTCGACATGACCGTGCCGCAGGCCGAGAAGCTCGGTGTCACGCTCCCCGATCCGGAGCTGAAGTGGAACGCCGAGCGCGGGCACTACGACTTCGGCCCGGTGGACTGGGCGGAGTTCATGGCCGTGGTCAAGGGCAACGGGCCGTGCAACACACAGCGTATCGAGCGGCGCCGGGCGGCCCACGCCGAGGGCGCATGGGTTCGCGAGGCAGCTGCAGCGTACGCGGCCAAGGCGGCGCGCCGGGCCAGCGAGGGGGCCGCCTGATGGACGAGACCGGCGCGAAAGGGGCCGCCCCGGATGAGGTGCACTCGGGCTGGCCGCTGTACGAGGTGTTCCTGCGCGGCAAGCGGGGCCTGAACCACGTCCACGTGGGGTCGCTGCACGCCGCCGACGCGCAGATGGCGCTGCACCACGCCCGTGACCTCTACACCCGCCGGAACGAGGGCGTGAGCATCTGGGTGGTCGCGTCCCGGGACATCACCGCGTCCAGCCCGGACGAGAAGGACCCGTTCTTCGCGCCGTCCGGCGACAAGGTCTACCGCCACCCGACGTTCTACGAGATCCCCGACGATGTGCCGCACATGTAGCGCGGGGCGGTCCCGGTGACCGCGGACGAGTTCGACGCCTACCAGGGCCTGGCCGACAACAGCGAGGACCATCGCTGGGCCTTCGGCACCGGCTTCACCGACCCGCTCGAGGGCGTGGACACGACGGTGCCCGGCGGTATCGACGCGGGCGCGCTGGCCGCTTACTGCCTGATGCTGGCGGACGACGCCCTGGTGTACTCGCACCGGCTGCAGCAGTGGATGACCCGCCTCCCCGAGCTGGAGGAGGAGACCGCGCTGGCCAACATCGCCCTGGACCTGCTCGGGCAGGCACGGATGCTGCTGGCGCGGGCAGGCCGCGCCGAAGGCCGCGGCCGTGGCGAAGACCAGCTCGCGTTCTTCCGGACGGAGGGCGAGTTCCGCAACGTCCGGCTCGTCGAGGCCCCGGACGCCGACTTCGCCGAGCTGGCCGGGCGGCTCCTGGTCTTCGCGGCCTGGCGGCTCGCGTTGTTCACCGAGCTGGCTAGCTCAGCGGACCCAGTGCTCGCGGCCATCGCGGCCAAGGGCGCCAAGGAACTCGCCTATCACCGCGACTACGCCGCGCAGTGGGTGATCAGGCTCGGCGACGGGACCGAGCTGTCGCACGGCAAGATGCAGGCCGCGCTGGCCGCGATGTGGCCGCTGGTAGACGAGCTGTTCCGGCCCGACCCGGTGGCGGACGCGCTGCCCGGCGTGGCGGTGCCCCCGCGGCAGCTGCGGGCCGGCGTGGACGCCGTGCTCGACGCCGTCCTGGCCGAGGCGACCCTGGACCGCCCGGCAGCCGCGCCGCTTGGCCTGGTGGACAGCCGGAGCGGGCGCGACGGGGTGCACACCGAGGCGTTCGGGTACGTCCTGGCCGAGCTGCAGAGCCTGGCCCGCGCCCATCCGGACGCGACGTGGTGACCGCCCGGGAGCTGCACGCCGCGCGGGAGGCCGCAGCCGCGGTGCCCGACCCCGAGCTGCCCATGATGACGCTGGCCGACCTCGGCATCCTGCGCAACGTGACGGCCGAGGGCGATGCGGTGGTGGTCACGATCACCCCGACCTACTCGGGCTGCCCCGCCATGCGGGAGATCGCACACGACCTGCGCGTCCAGCTCGGCCGGGCCGGCTTCGCCGACGTGACGGTGCGCACCGCGCTCGCACCGCCGTGGACCAGCGACTGGATCACCGCCGAGGGCCGCCGCAAGCTGCACGATGCGGGCATCGCTCCGCCCGGGCCCGCTCCCGCCGGGCCGGTACCGCTCACGCTCGGCCCGGCCCGCCGGCACCCCGTCTCCTGCCCCCGGTGCGGCTCGGCTGACACCACCCAGACCGCGGCGTTCAGCGGGACCGCCTGCAAGGCGCTGTACCGGTGCGAGGCCTGCAGCGAGCCGTTCGAGTATGTGAAGGACGTCTGATGGCCGCGTCCAGGACCAAGTTCCACCCGCTCACCGTGGCCCGGGTCGACCCGCTCACCGACGACTCGGCCGCGCTGACCTTCGACGTCCCGCTGGCCCTGCGGGAGCAGTTCCGCTTCGCCCCCGGCCAGTCGGTCACCGTCCGCCGCGCGGGGGAGCGCCGTTCGTACTCCATCTGCGCGGCCAGCGGAAAGCCGCCGCGCATCGGCGTGCGCGAGGTTGCCGACGGGGCGGTATCCGGGTGGCTGGTGCACCAGGTCCGGCCCGGCGACGTCATCGAGGTCCAGGCGCCGGCCGGCTCATTCACCCCCGACCTGGACCGGCCCGGCCACCACGTGCTGATCGCCGCGGGCAGCGGGATCACGCCGATCCTGTCCATCGCCTGGTCCGTGCTCGCGGCCCGAACCGATTCCGCGGTGACGCTCATCTTCGGCAACCGGCGCAGCGACACGGTCATGTTCGCCGATGAACTCGCCGACCTCAAAGACTCCTACCCGGCGCGGGCGTGCCTGGTCCACGTGCTGAGCCGGGAGCCGCAGGAGGTCGAGCTGTTCAGTGGCCGCCTCGACCCGGCCAAGCTGCAGGCGCTGCTGCCGGCCACCGTGGACGTCGCGGCCGTGGACCACTGGTGGCTGTGCGGCCCGTACGACATGGTCCAGGGAGCGATCGGTGTCCTGGCCGGCCTCGGTGTCCCGCGAAGCCGCGTCCACCGCGAGCTCTTCTACGTCGAAGACACACCGCCTCCCGAGACGACCCATGCCGAGCCGCCTGCCGGGCCCGGCGCCGAGGTCACCGTCATCCTCGACGGCCGCAGCAGCACCGTGACCATCCCGCCCGGCACGCCCGTCCTGGACGGCGCCCAGCAGGTCCGCCCCGACCTTCCGTTCGCCTGCAAGGGAGGCGTGTGCGGCACCTGCCGCGCCCAGGTCACCAGCGGCAAGGTCATCATGCGGCGCAACTACGCCCTGGAGCCCGAGGAAGTCGCGGCCGGATACGTACTAACCTGCCAGGCGCTGCCCGCTTCCGACACCGTCACCGTCAGCTACGACTCCTGACGCGTATCTAGTTGATTGACGCAATCAACTAGATGCTACGCTGGCAGCATGAGCCCAAGCAAGGATGACGTGCTGTCGATGGTGGTCGCGCTCTTCACGCTGATCTCCGGCGTGGAGCGGGCAAGGCGGCAGAAGAAGGCTGCGGCGTCGCTCGACTTGCTGCAGGTCATTGCTGCAAGCGAGGCAATGCGACCGTCCGACATCGCCGACCAGAGATTGGTGCACCGCTCGCTGGTGACCCGCCAGCTTCGCGAGCTGGAGGACGCAGGCTACGTTCAGTTCGCTGCCGACCCTCATGATGGCCGTTCCTGGATGGTGGCGCTCACGCCTGCGGGACGTGATGAAATGCAGCGCCTGCAGAACGTCGGACTGGAACGGTTCGCGATGTTCGTGGCCGGCTGGCAGCCAGATGAGGTCCAGCAGCTCACCGCGCTGCTGGACAAGCTCACGGCTTCCATGGCAGCCGTCACCGATCAGGAAACCCAGGCCGCGCGCAGCGAACGCGGCCCGCGCTCCCGGTCCAGCCGCCATGCGAGCGCTGGCCAGCCGTGATCAGCAGGCAGGTCGGCACAGATGACAGCCAGGCCAGCGGGGTGGCCGGGGCTCACCCAAAACGGTGGGGCATTCTCGGCGTGATCGCACAGATCGCGTTCCTTGCCGGATGGCTTGCCGCCGAGACCTGGCAGGGCCCGCACTACAGCGTGGTCACCGACACGATCAGCGATTTGCAGGCCGCTACCGCGCCGCACGCGTGGTTCGTCATCGCCTGCTTCGCGGTAGGCGGCGTCGGCACGTTCTGCTTCGCGGTCTTCGGCCTGCGGCCCGCCCTGGCGGGCGCAGGCCGGACGGCTGTGTCCGGGCCATGGATGCTCGCGCTCGGCGGCCTGGCGATCGGCAACTCATTCCCGCTCATACCCTGCGGACTGCCGACCCCCGGGTGCACAGCCCACCACCAGCTCTACAGCCCGGGCGGAATGACCGACGCCATCGTCGCAACGGCGGCCTTCCTGGTGCTCGCGTTCACGCCTGGCCCGTTGTGGCACCGGATGCAGGCACTGCCGCAGTGGAGGCGGCTCAAACCGGTGATGACCGCTGCCCGCATAATCTGCCCGCTCTGCTTCATCCTGCTCGGCATCGCGTCATTCACCCAGACCGCAGAAGGACTCGCGGAGCGACTTCTGGCGACGAGCCTGTCACTGTGGATAGGCGCCCTGGCCGTCGCACTTATCTGCTTCTCCGACCGGAGCAGCGCGGTGCAGAAGGAGGCAAGAAGAGAGTGACTACCGGTGGGCTTGCCGTCGAAATGGCTGACCCGGGCGCGAGAGGTGCTGGAGCGATACGCCGATTCCGGCGTCGTCTCGGGTGCGGGTCGCCACCGTCGCCCGCCACGGCGAGGTCCACATCGAGGGCGCGGGCTCGGACTCGGGGACGCCCGGCGCGGCTAAGGTACCTCGCCGCCTAGCGTTTCGGGCGCAGATGCCTCCTGTGAGGATGGTGGTGCGGCGGCCTCGACCTGCTGCCGAGGGATGAGGACGGCAAGGACCAGGCCGATGAGGGCGACCACGAGCATGGTGGTGAGGGCGACGGCGAACGGTCTTCCCTCGGGGAGCTTGACGGCGACAAGGACCGAGCCGACCAGGGCGGTGCCGAGCGAGGATCCCAGGTTGGAGACGCTGCGGGACAGGCCGGAGATCTCGCCCTGGTCTTGGTCGGGGAAGCTGGACTGGACCACGTTGACCGAGGAGGTCAGCATGGTCCCGACCCCGGCGCCGAACAGCAGCAGCCCAGGGATCCACCGCCAGATGCCCGCGTGCGCCCGGACCAGCACCAGCAGCAAGATCATGCCGACCGCGGTGATCAGGAACCCGGCGATGATCAGCCACCGCTGGGGGTGCCGCCGGGCGAACCGGCCCGCGGCGGCCGAGGCGGCCAGGATCCCGATCGTGGCCGGGGTGAGCAGCAGACCGGTCTGGATCGGGCTGTAGTGGTTGACCTCCTGGAGGTACACCGAGACGGCGAAGAAGGATCCCTGCAGAATGAGCCACTGGATGGTCTGGGTGCCCAGTCCCAGGTTGGCGACCTTGTTGCGGAATAGCCGCAGAGGCAGCAGCACGTCCTTGCCTTTTATCTCGCCGGACCGGACGTGCAGGAAGAACCACAGCAGGAACAGCGCGCCGATGGCCACGAACAGCCACACCGGGGAAATCGACCCCTTCGGGATCACTACCGTGCCGCCGATGGTGAAGTCCTGCCGGGACTTGCCGAAACCGTAGGTCCGCGACTGCAGCAGCCCGAGCACCACGAAGAACAGGCCTGCCGCGGACAGGACCGCCCCGGTCAAGTCGAATCCCGGCTTGGGACCGGACCGGGCCGGGTCGGTGATCTTGCGGGCCAGCCAGATGATCCACGCCACGACCAGGATCTGCAGGCCGAACGAGGCACGCCAGCTGATCGCGCTGGTCACCAGCCCGCCGATCAGCGGCCCGGCCGCGGCGCCCAGTCCGCCTGCGCCGCTGACCACGCCGAAGTACCGGGCCCGTGACTTGACGTCGGGGAAGGTCACCGTGACCAGGATGTAGATGGGCGGAATCATCAGCGCCGAGCCCACGCCCTCCAGCAGCGAGTACCCGATGATCAGCTGCGGGAGTCCCTGTGACAGCGCCGCCAGCAGGCCGCCCACCGCGTAGACAGCCAGGCCGATCACGAAGCACCGTTTGCGGCCCCAGATATCGGTCAGCTTGCTGCCCGGGATCATCAGCGCCGCCATCGTCAGCGTGAACAGCGTGATCGCCGTCTGCACCCCGGCCACCGTCGTGCCCAGATCCTTCGCGATCGGGGTAATCGCCACGTTCATGTTCGTGGCCGCGTAGCTGGCGATGAACTGCGCCAATGCCAGCGGCAGAATCATCGCCCGGGCAGCCGCGGCCGACCTGGACGGGGTTTCGCTCACGGCGGCCCCGCACAGTCATAACCGAACGCGCCGACCACACCTGCGGCCGAACGCGACGGCGTCAGGGCCGACCGCGGTATAAGAGCCGGGGTCCGCCCTCCGACGGCTCGCATACCATCCAGGCTGCGGCCCCCAGCCCGAAACGACATCACCCGGGCAGGGTGACGCACGTACGGTGATTACTGGTCAGAAGGACGCTCCTCCGGATGAATTCGGAGAAGGCGCAGGAAGTCATCCATCTTGCTCGGGCAAGGCCACGTGCACGCCGCAGCCGGGCAACGGCCTGGTCGCCGTCTGGGCCGTCGTCAGCGAGGGCGGCGGCCAGAACGCTGGCATCAGCGACGATCACGGTCGTCGCGGATCGCGGCTACCGCATCCTGGAGCGGGACCGATCCGCTGGATCGCCCGCTGGCCCGGTCGAGGATCTCCTCCATCGTCAGCTGGCCTGCCTCTTGGCTCCGCAGTGCGGAGGCGGCTTCGGCTAGCTCGGCGCTGAGCGAGTCGAGCACTGACGCCAGACGTTCAATCTCGCTCGACTGCGCTGGCTCTGCGGGCTCACCGGCTATCCGCTGGAGATCGGTGAGCACGCCGCGGATGGTGGCCGTCGCGTAGTCGGCTGGCTGGTCGGTCATACAGAACAGCCGCCGTTCTCGTTATGGCTCTGGCGTTCGAAGTAGTCGCGTAGCTGCTCGGCTAGCACCGTGGTGCTCAGGTCGGCCGCGATGACGACCGCATCGTGTTTCGCATAGTTCATGCCGTTCGACGTCCGGAGCACATCAGTGTCGGGGAACTGCGCGCGAATGCTGGCGAGCGTGGGTTCATCGTCTGATAATTGCGCCATCTCTCTTGATCCTTGTCCGACAGGCCGGTGAATCGGGCGACGTTCAGGTTCGTACGGCTCGGTCATGATTCCATCTTGCCACGGGTTCCCACGTGTCAACACGTGGTAATCCTGGATAGTTCCGGTCAGCAGGTGGGAACCACGCTGGGGTGGTGACCCTTGATCACGATCTTGGTGTGCCCTTGCATGAGCAGCTGGCGGACATCCTGCGTGCCCGCATCAAATCGGGGGAGTACACCGGCAGGCTGCCGTCAGCAAGGCACTTGGCCCAGGAGTTTGAGGTGTCCCACAGGACATCGGAGACTGCTCTGAAGACCGTGAAGGCTGAGGGGCTGGTCACGTCTGTGGTGGGGAAGGGCTACTTCGTCGCACGTTAGGCGGTTGACCAGGAGTGACATGCCAGGGGTCGCACCGGCCTCACGCGCTTTGGCGGCGGCACGATGCCCGCGTCTCTCGCTGACGCGTCCAGCAACTCAGTCGCGACCAGCGGCGCAAACGCCTCCACCACTGGCCTACCCGGCTCATCGATGTACCGATGGGCAGGTTCTAGACACAGGTTCTATGCGGCTCTTTGGTGCATCGACGCGGGATCAGGTTGCCGGCAGCAGGCTGCCGCGCGGGGTTGGCTGCGAGCGTGATGAGTTAAGCGGCTCGCCGGTCCGGTCATGGCAGGCACCTCCAAGCACATCATATGCAACTAATGGTTGCAGATCGCGGCTGAGAAAAACAGCATGCAACCATCAGTTGCATGTCTGTGTCTTGAACTGCTACCTTCGGTTGCAGATGCAGGGGAGCGGCAGGCAAGGAGCGGACAGTGATGCCAGGCCTAGTAATTGAGCGGGACGTTCTGATCGAGGCGCCGGCGGAGGTGGTGTGGCGCATCATCACCGAGCCCGATCAGATGAGCCAGTGGTTCGCCGACCGGGTGGAACTCGTCGTGGAACCCGGCGCTCACGGCTACATGCAGTTCGGGGACCAGGGCGGGCCGGTCGTCGTGGAGGTCGTAGATCCGCCAAAACGCTTCTCGTTCCGGTGGAACTATCCCCCTGGTGAGGAGCCGGTGACCGGCAACTCGATGCTCGTCGAGTTCACGCTGACGCCCGAAGGCGATGAGCGGACCCGTCTGCGCGTGGTTGAAAGCGGCCACGAGCTGCGCGACTGGCCCGACGCGGAGAAACAGCGCTATGCCGACGAGCACCGGGGCGGCTGGGGCGAGTACCTGGACCGGCTCGCCGGCGTGCTCGCGGAGCGCTGATCGCGGTGACGGCGCAGGCCGATGACGAGCTGTGGTCGGCGATCGGCGACCCCTCTCGCCGCCAGGTCCTCGATCTGGTGGTGAGCAACGGTGAGGTCAGCGCCAGCTGGCTGGCCGGGCGGGTGCCGTTCACCCGTCAGGCCGTCTACAAGCACCTGGTCGTGCTCGAAGAGGCCGGGCTGGTCAGCCGGCGCAGGCAGGGCCGGGAGGTTCTCTACCAGATCCAGGCCGACCGCCTCGATCAGGCCACCCAGGCCATGGCGCAGCTCGCGGCTCAATGGGACCGGCGCCTGGCCGCCATTAAGCGGCTCGCCGAAGCCGCGCACGCCGAGAACAAGGAAAGGACATCGTCATGACCGGTGAATCAGCACACCTCGGCGGGCCGGAGCCCGGTGCCGCCGGTGCACCCAGCCTGCCCGCGGCCGTCGACCGGGCCAGCTTCCAGGCCGAACTGGACCGGCTGCGGGTCCGGGAGAAGGCACACACCCGCGAAGGCGACGCGATCGCCGCGGCCCGGCGGCGCCTGCCGATGGTCGAGGTGGACGCCAGCCTCAAGCTGACCGGGCCGCACGGGCCGCTCACCCTGCTGGAAGCGTTCGAAGGGCGCCAGCAGCTCATCGCCTACTACTTCATGTGGCATCCCGGCCACCCCGCCGCCGAGCAGTGCGAGGGCTGCACGTGGTGCGCCACGCAGGTCGCCGAACTGTCCTACCTGCATTCCCGCGACATCACCTACGCGGTCTTCTGCCAGGGACCGTACGACGAAAGCATCCGCTATCACGACTTCATGGGCTGGGACATGCCCTGGTACTCGGCCCAGGACTCGCTGGCCACCCTGCTGGCCCCGCCCAAGCGGGCCGGCATGATGCACCTGGTTTGCTACCTGCGCGACGGCGACCGCGTCTTCGAGACCTACTGGACCACCCTGCGCGGCGTCGAGGAAATGGACAACAGCTACGCGCTCATGGACCTGACCGTGTACGGACGCCAGGAACGGTGGGAGGACTCGCCTCCGGGCTGGCCGCAACAGAGCACCAACACGCGGACCAGCGCCGGCGCGCCGGCCTGGCCGCCAGTGCCAGAGTGGCCGGGCGGACGCCCCATCCCGCAGTGGCCGCGAGTCGAGGCTGGGCACTCCGACGATCTCAGCACGGCAGGGCCGCCAGATGAATCCCGCCGTCGCCACTAGCCTTTCCAGGCCCGCCCCGGATGCTCGGGACGGGCCTGGAAAGCAACTGCGCCGTTCGCGCGGAACGACCGCCGTGGCCGCTATGAGGAGACGGTCACCGTCGTAGGCGGTGAGGCGATCCCGTTGGCGACCACGACCAGCGTGCTCTTGCCGGCTGGCGTGCCTGGCGGGAGCGTGAACTGGGTGGCGGACCAGGTGCCGGGAGCGACCGATACCGAGGTCCAGTTGCTGGTCCGGGCGTAGGTCACCACGCCGGTAGCGATGTTGGTGATCCGTACCAGGGGGAAGTTGGTGTTGTCCTGGACGTCATCACCGTAAGTGGCTCCCTGGTCCAGTCCGGCAAGCTGCTTGCCCGCCAGGCTGTAGGTCCTGCCCGGGGACAGGCTTGTGGAACTCAGCGAGCTGATCGACGGCGCCCACGAGGCCTGCGGCGTGCCGCCGGCGTTGTAGACGAACATCTGGTTGCTGCCGTCGTTGAACAGCACCTGCCCGTTCGGCAGGGCCAGGAACCGCGTGTTGTACGAGGTGTCGTTCGGCGCGTTGGGCACGTCCGGGATCTGGGTGATCGTGCTCGCGCTCGCGTTGTAGAGGAAGAAGTGCGTCGGCGTGTTGTACACGCAGGCGCTGGCGTCGAACAGGACGTTTCCATCCGGGAGGATCGATCCCGGCCCGTCGGTGCTGTCCATCTCCTGCCCGCCGATGGGCGGGATCGTCGGCCCGGCGGACCACGTGCCCGCCTGGTAGTTGTAGAGCGCGGTGTCCGTTGCCACGTCCGTGGTGCAAGGCGTGGGCGGCTCCTGCGTGCTCGAGCCGGCGCCGACAACGAACACGTTGCCACCCGGCATCTCGACCTGCGGCCCAATCTCGACGACCGGCCACGGGTTGATGGGGCTGCCGCCGGCGGCCGTGTCGCCCGCGAACGACCAGGTATCGCTCTTCGGGCTGAACAGCTCGGTGCCACCCGGCGCCCAGAGGTCGATGGTCAGGACCTTGCCGTTCGGCTCGAGCGTCCAGCCCTCCTCGTCGTTGGGGTCAACCTTGCCCGTCGCCGGGACCACCCTCCAGGTCAGCGTCTTCGCGTTGAGCAGCGCGTCGTCGACGGTGAATGCTCCATTGTCGGCGCAGCTGTTGCACGGGTGCTGGAGCATGAAGGTGCCGTTGTTGAGAACCTCGCTCGCCGCGTCCCCTATGCCCGTCCAGCCTTTCGGCGGTGCGACCGACCTCCAGGTGTTGGTGACAGGGTTGTAGATCTCGCCCTGGTCCGACCAGACCGCGTTTTCGCCGTTGTACTCACCGCCCTCGACGATCATGCGGCCATCGGGCAGGACCGCCGACGCGAAATACAGGGGCGCGTAGTCAGACGGCATCGACGCGATCTGGCTCCACGTCCCGTTGACGTAGCTGCCATTTGCCGCGGGCGTGAGCTTCCACCACTGGTTCGTGCCGCCGGTGGTGTTGTTGTCCGGCTCGTTGTGCACAAGGACCGTCCCGTCGCTCTCCAGCAGCATCGTGCCGGGGGTGCCGAACGGCGGCGGGGTCGTCAGCGCCGTCCAGGGTGACGACGTCGACGTCGCGTCCGCTGGGTGGAAGTCCGCCGCCTTCCCTGACGCCTTCGGACGCCCCAGCGGCGGGCGAGCCATGACTCCCGCGGGTCCCTGCGCGGCGGCCGGCGCGGCCGCGGCGCCGAGCCGTGGCGTGGCTGCGTGGGGCGAGGTGGCAATCACCAGTGCTCCCAGCAGAGCCAGGCCCGAAGCCCCGCCGACGAGTACGGCAGATCGACGGCCTAATGACATCATCAAGCACCTCCTGGGCGATCTTTGTCCTGCTTCCGACGGCGGGCACGCTACCAGGCTCTTCCCGGCTTGTCTGCATGCGTTTGGGTGACGGATAAGCCACGTCGAGCGCCGGGCCGGCGGGCGGGCGGATCTTGCCGCGATAAAGCCCGCCGGCCGGCGCCGGCGCACCTCGATGCTGTCAGGGCCGCGGGCGCCTGGAGTTCAGGAAGTAGGCGTTCGAGCTGCGCTGCCACAGAAGGCAGATCGAGACCAGTCCGATCCCGGCGACGACGGGGCCCATGATCAGGTTTGCCGTAGTCCTGCCACCGCCGATGGCACTGCCGAGATCGAGGAACGCGCCCAGGACGCCGACAGCGCAGAGCGTGGTAGCCGTGATCCGGGCCCAGTCCTTGCCCTCCAGGCACACACGCGCGATCCAGACGAAGAGAACCGCGCCGATCAGCCCGCCGGCGACTTCGCCAATCACCGCGATATCCGTGACCGTACTGAGTGCGCTGGCTGACAGTTTCGGGTACTGATGCCCGATGGCCGTCTTCGTGGCATGCACCGTGACGAGGTCGGCGACGACGCGGATCACCGAAGCGACCGCCCCCGCGTACATGACCCATGCCGCGTTCCGGACGGCACGCGGGGCGTCCGTCTGCATGGAGTCCGGCCGCTGGCCGGTCTGCGTGTGCTGCTCGATCATTTCTTCTCCTCTTTTCTTGTTGGACCCGGGAACGGGCCGCTGGGGGGATCTATGCGTCAGCGGGCTGGCGTCCAGTGCGTGCCGTTCCAGCCGGGCGAAACCGGGGCCGGAACCGGCCAGCAGGATCCGCTCTGGCCAGCCACGGGTCGCCCGCAGCTGGCGCAGCTCGCCGCGCTGCGCGTGACGGGCGAGCCATGGCGCGGCGAAGCGCCGGACCGGCAGGGAGCTATTGCGCCGCATCTGCTTCTCACACCACCGGTAGGCGTCGGCGCGCAGGTAGCGCCGGATGGCGGGGAATAGCTGCTGCTCCTCGTCGGCGAAGTGGTCTTCGAGCAGGCCGTGCACCAGACGGAGCGATATCTGCACATCGGCGGGCGGGCCCGAGCCGGCACGTACCGCGGCGAGAGCGTGGCCGGCCCGGGTGAGGGCGGCCGCGACCGCGTGCCGATCGTCGGTCAGCGGGGCTATGTCGACCGCCTGACCGGCGGCGGCGGCGGCTACCGGCCAGAGGATGTCGGCCTCGCCCTCGTTATGGGCGCGGACCTGGGCCAGGAGAGCGGCGGTGTAGCGCCAGACCGCTCCCGCTCGCCGCGTGCTGCGCTCGCCGCCGTCGCCGAGGCAGACGACCAGCCGGTCCAGGTCGTGGCGGATCGCCCGGTGCGTCACGACGAGTCTGGTGAGATCCGGCTCGGCCTCGTGCGCCGATCTCGGCCGGAAAGCGATTCGGTTTGCAGCGGGCATGTGCTCAGCGTGGGCTGGCACGCTAGCGGCCAACTTGCGGCGGACTTGCGGGCAGCTTCAGGCCGCTGCAAGGTTGGGGTGATCTCTCCCTTCAGCGAGGTGCCCGTGATCGAGGTTCGCGTCCTCGGACCGGTGGAAGTGACGGTCGACGGCGCACCTGCCGACATCGGCGGGCTACGCCAGCGCTGCGTGCTGGCGCGGCTGATCGCGGGGCAGGGCCGGGTGGTCTCCGCGGACCGGCTCATCGAGGACCTGTATTCCGACGAGGCGCCGCCAAGGGCGCTGGCCGCGGTGCAGTCGTACGTCTCGCACCTGCGGCGCGCGCTCGAGCCAGGCCGTCAGGCGTGGACGGCGGCCGGTGTCCTGGTGACCTCCCCGCCGGGGTATGCGATCCGGCTCGACCGCGCGGCGGTCGACGCATGGCAGTTCGAGGACGAGGTACACAAAGCCGCGGGGCTCGACGACCCCGCCGCGGCACATGACCGGCTGTCCGCGGCGCTGGCCGGGTGGCGCGGCGCCGCGTTCCAGGAATTCGGGGGACTGGCCTGGGCCGATCTCGAGGCGTCCCGGCTGGACGAGCTGCGCCTGCTGGCTACCGAGCAGCTCGCTGCGTGCGCGCTGCGGCTCGGCCTGGCTGCGCAGACCGTCGCCGACCTCGATCGGCTAACCGCCGAGCAGCCGTTGCGGGAGGAAGGCTGGCGCCTGCTCGCGCTGGCGCTCTACCAGTCCGGGCGGCAGGGCGACGCGCTCGCGACGTTGCGGCGGGCCCGGGCACGGCTCGCCGCGGAGCTCGGCGTGGATCCCGGACCTGGCCTGCGCGAGCTGGAGGGCGACATCCTGGCCCAGGCCCCGCACCTGTCGGCTCCGGTGGCCACTGTGCGGCGGGCACCATTTGTCGCCGTCCCCGGTCCCGCGGGCCACGACCCGCCGGCCTCCGCGGACGCCTACTTCGGCAGGGACGCCGAACTCGGGCAGGTGGCCAGCGCGGCGCGCGATGCGGCCCAGGGCCGGATGCAGATCGTGCTGGTGGCGGGCGACGCGGGGGCCGGCAAGTCGGCCCTGGCGGGCGTGGCCAGCCGCCGGCTCGCAGCCGAGGGCTGGACGGTGACCACGGGGCGCTGCCCGGAGCATGAGGGAGCTCCGGCCGGATGGCCGTGGGCCGAGGCGTTGCGTCGCGTTGCCCGCACCATCGCCCCCGGGGAACCCCAGGCGCTGGCCGCGCTGCTGACCGACGCTCCGGTCCAGGGCGGCGACGCGGCTGCCGCCCGGTTCCGGCTGCACCGCGCCGTGAGCGAGTACCTCGAGAAGGTGAGCAGCGCCGCGCCGCTGCTGATCGTGCTTGAGGATCTGCACCGCGCCGACGCGGAGACCCTCGCCATCCTCACGGATATCTCCGCGGACGCGGCTGCCGCGAGAATGATCGTGCTGGCGACATACCGGCCGGCCGACGCGCCTGTGCACCTGTCCGAGTGCCTTGCGGTGCTGGCCGGCCACAGCCCGGCCTGGATGACACTGGGCGGGCTCGACGTCGCCGCGGCGACTGACCTGGTCCGAGCGACCTGCACGCACGCCGTGGAGGCGGCAACCGCGCAGGCCATCGCCGAGCGAACCGGCGGGAACCCGTTCTTCATCAAGGAGACGGCGCGGCTGCTCGACTCTGAGGGGGTCCTCGCGGCAGCCTCGGAGATTCCGGCGGGGGTGCGCGAGGTGCTGCAGCGACGCATCGCGAGGCTGCCCGCCACTGCCGAGACCGTCTTGCGGCAGGCGTCGGTCCTCGGGACCGAGGCGGATGTCGGGGTACTGGGCGAGGTCGCCGGCGTCGAGGAGCACGTGCTGATGAATGCGATCGACGCGGGGCTGCTCACCGGCCTGGTCACCGAGCCCGCGGCAGGCCGGATCCGGTTCGGGCACGCTCTTGTCCGCGACACCCTCTACGAGGGCCTGTCCCGGCTGCGCCGTTCCCGGCTGCACGGCCGCGCCGCTGAGGCGATCGAGCGGCACAGTCCAGATGACGTGGCGGCGCTAGCCCACCATTTCGGCGAGGCGGGCACCGAGCCGGCCAAGACGGCGCGCTACTGCAGCCTTGCCGCAGCGCAGGCCGAGCAGCGTTTCGCCTACGACGAGGCCGCCCGCCTGTGGGAGCAGGCGATCGCCGCTGTTGACCGGGCCGACGGTACGTCGGTCCGGGACAGGCTCGAGCTCATGCTGCGGCTGGTTGGCACGCTGGCGCCCACTGAGCAGGTTGCCCGCGCGCGCAGTTTCCGGCGGGATGCCGTCCGCGCCGCGCTGCCGCTCGGCGATCCGGTCCTGCTCGCCCGGTTGATCACTGCGTTCGATGTGCCCAGGGCGTGGTACGCAACCGAGTACGGACGCGCCGACGAGGAACTGGTGAGCGCGGTCGAGCAGGCGCTGGCAACGCTGCCTGCCGGCGAACAGTCACTGCACTGCCGTCTGCTCACCGCTCTGGCATTCGAGCTGGAGCGCACGGACTCCGATCGCGGTCACCAGGCCTCGGCCGAGGCAGTGGAGATGGCCCGGCGGCTCGGCGATGCGGACGCCCTGGCGATCGCCGCCAATGGCCGGGTATGGCACACCTTCCGGCAGGACGGCCTGGCCGAGCGGCTGAGCCTCGGGGCCGAGCTGCTGGACCTGCCGGGCAAGTCGGTGACGACGGAGGCGCTAGGTCACATCATGCTCATGGCGTGCAACAGTGAGGCTGCCGACTTCTGCGCCGCGGACCGGCATGCCGACGAGGCAGCGCGCATCGGCGAGCGCTACGACCTCATGCTCGTCACCGTCCCGGTCAGCTTTTACCGGGCGCTGCGGAAAGGGCTCAGCGCCGATCTGACCGGGGCCGATGATCTCTACCGGCGGACCGCCGCCCAGATGGACCGGCTGGGCCGATGGCGGCACGGGGCCTTCGTCAGCCGGATGGGACGGTTCTGCCTGCGGACGACGCAGGGCCAGGCCGGGGAGATGGTCGATGAGCTCGAGCCGATGCACCAGGTCCCGCTCCCGACTCCCTTGCTCTCTGCGCCGTACGCGCTCGCGCTCGCCGCGGCCGGGCGGGTGCCCGAGGCTCGCGCCGTGGCGGCGCGGATGCCGACGGTGCGCCGCGACATGTTCTGGCTGCTGCTGACCGCCATCTGCGCCCTGGTGGCCATCGCGGTCGACGACACCGAACGCGCCTGGTCCTGCTACCAGGATCTGCTGCCGTACGCCGCGCGGCCAGCGGGAGCCGAGACCGGGTCGATGACGCTCTGGCCCACCGCCCAGATCCTCGGCGACCTCGCCCGCTACCTGCGCGTTGACGACGCGCAGTCCCATTACCGCCACGCGCTCGCCATAGCGGAACGGTCCGGCGTGCTGCCGTGGCGCGAGGCCGCCATGAGCGGCCTGGAACTGCGCGCATAACTGCGCTATCTCGGCCGGGCGCAGCGCCCGGCTGACGTAGGACGCCGCCTGCGGCTGCCAGATCTGCCACAGCCCGGCGAGCTGCCCGACCGGATCGTCGTGCCAGTCGACGCGCAGGTCGGTGACCGGCCATGCTTCCGACTCGGCGATGACCAGGCCGGCCGAGCGCACGGGGGAGACCTCGCCGCCCGCGGCCAGGCCGGCCTGAAGCGCGGCGATGAGCCGGTCGCCGAGATCGTCGCCGGCCCGGGCCTGGAAGGCCGCGAGCATGGCCGCGGGCACGCCGGTGTCGGCCAGCAGGTTGCCGGCGGCAGCGGCGCCCGCGGCGTGGATGTCAGCCGCCTCGCCAAGCGTCAGCTCGCCGGAGTAACTCGCCGCGCCGCCAGCCGCGTCGACGACCGCCAGCTGCCGGTACGCGACGTCTGCCGTGCGGCCGATGAGTGCCGCGAGCGCGTCGCCGGCTGCAGCGCCCCCGGCCATCGCATCCAGCAGCTCCCCGCGCAGCCGGGGGTCGGTCGTGCTCTGGCTGCACACCGCACCGACGCCGGCCCGGACCGCCGCGCACCGTGCCGCGACCGCCATGCTCGCCGAGGCAATGACGGCGCCCACGGCGCCCGTGCTCTCACAGCGCCCCACCAGGGAGAACGTCACGGCTTGACCGCCACGACGGTGACCTCGACCAGCCATTCCGGCCTTGCGAGCGCGGACACCACCAGGCCGGTGAACACCGGGTAGACGCCCGACAGGCGCCGTCCGAGCACGCGGTACACCGGCTCGCGGTACCGGATGTCGGTCAGGTAGACGGTGCAGCTCACCACGTGCTCGATGGACGCGCCAGCCTCCGCGAGCAGCGTCTCGACGTTCGTCATCACCTGCTCGGCCTGGCCGGCCGGGTTCCCGGTGTGCACGCTCTCGCCGGTGTCCAGGTCCTGCGGCACCTGGCCGCGCAGGTAGACGGTGTTGCCGGCGACGACGGCCTGGCACAGGTCGTTGTCGAGCCGCTGCTCCGGATAGGTGCCGGCGGTGTTGAACGGCCGGATGCGCAGGTGCCCGCCAACCGTGATCGACCCCCCACCCACCTCCCCGGCCCCCTCCACGTCCCCTGCCCCCTTCACTTGCGCACCTCATTAGCTACGTCGGAGTACCGGGCCACCACGTCGAGCGGGCCGCTGAAGTCGTAGTTGTTGTAGACCGCGAGCAGGTGCGAGAACGGCGGCGACTGCGCGAACAGCTGGAACGTCAGCCGGTGCCCGGCGTAGTCGGAGTTGAGCAGCTCGCGGGCCAGCGCGAAGAGCTTGCGGCGCTCCTCGGCCGGGATCTCGCCGATCGTGAAGTACTTCCGCAGCCAGTCGCCGGCGCCGGGGCTGTCGAACATGGCCTTGCTGGGCATCAGGCTGACCTGGCAGCCGCACAGATCCCGGACGACGTGCATGACCGACGGCAGCTGGGCGGACGCGAAGACCCGGGCGGCGTACATCATTGACTGGCTGGGCATGAGCAGCCCGCCCGGGCTGGCCTCGGCGAGCTCGACGGCCGCCGTGAGGTGCGCGTTGATCCCCTCGCGGTAGCACGCGATCTGCGCGATCTTCTCCCGCACGCCCTGGTGCATCGTGACCCCGGTCGATCTGGCGCTGGCGTAGGCGACGCCGAGGAGGAAGTCCGCGAAGCGGCCGTAGCGCTGGACGTACGGGAAGATGCTGTACCGGTGCAAGGTCGCGCGGATGAACGCGGCCGCCTTGGTGTGCCGGTAGAAGAAGACGTTCTCCCAGGGAATCTCGACATTGTCGAAGACGATCATCGTGTCGATCTCGTCGTACTTGCTGGTCAGTGGGTAGTCGTCCGGGCTGCGCCCGTCGGCGAAGGCAGACCGGCAGAGGTGCTTGATGCCCGGCGCGCCCATGTCCGCGAGGAAGCCGACCGCGTAATCGCTGAGGACCTCGTTGTTCCAGTCGCCGATGGTCGGCTTGACGAATGCCTGATTGGCGTAGGCCGCCGCGGTCTCGAACTTCGCACCGCGCACCACGATGCCGCTGCTCGTCTCACCAACCACGTGCAGCAGTACGTCCGGATCCTGATCTTGCGGACGGACAGAACGGTTGCCTTTCGGGTCGGTGTTGGCCGAGACATGGAATGGGTCGAGCAGCTGCGCGCGCCGGACGTGATGGGCGATGTTCGCGGAGAACGCGGGGTCGATCTCGCTGAGAACGTCCTGCCCGTCGAACAGCGACCACATCTCGCCGACGGTCTCGTCGCCCACCCGGGTGACCACGCCGCCGGCCTCGTCGAGGATGGCGTCGACAGACGCCCGCTTGGCCCGCCAGTCATCGCGGGTGCGCGGCGGGCGCGAGGTGGTGGCGCAGCGCTCGGCCGACTGCTCATCGGCGTAGGTGAGCAGGTCGGCGGTGCCTGCCTCGTGGCCGAGGTCGTAGATCCGGGCGCGCAGGTTGACCATCGGCGCGAAGGCCGGGTGCGCCGGGACGTCGCTGACCCGTTCACCGTCGATCCACACTTCCCGGCCGTCGCGCAGCGACTCGATGTAGTCCTTGCCGGTTCGCAGCACTGTTTCGCTCCTTGGCTTCCGGTGGTTTCCCGATTAGTTCCTCGCGGCACGGTGGCCTCACCGAATACATCGTCGACGTGAACAAGCACCGCTAGGCGGTACGCATAGCAGCTCATCCCCAGGCGGGAAGACTCTGATCGACGAACCGCTGGACCCCGTTGTCAAGGTCGACGGGCCAGCTGCAGCCGGACCCGGTGACCGCGGCTCGCCCTGCCGTGCGCATCGCGTTCACGACCGCGCGCAGGCCGGCGACGAGCGAGTCACGTTCGGGTGCGGCGACCGGCAGCGCGGTCAGGATCTGCCGTTGTTCCGGGGTGAGCCGGACGCTCCACTGCTTGACACCCATCGGCGGCTGAGGCTGATTGCACTCCACGAACACCTGATACAGCATGCCCTGCAGATCCTGTACGCCCTTGACCACACACAGATAGTCGCGGCGATGGTTCAGCATGAATGGGGCGATCGCCTCGAGCCGGAAGAACTCCTCTACCATCCAGCGGAGCCGGTCCAGGTCCGGTCCCGGCCGCGGGTCAGGAGCGGGGACCGCGGCGTCCAGGCCGTCACGGTCGAAGACCACTTGGCGGTACCGGAACTGTGACGCGGGCAGTTTGCTGACCGGCTCATACACGACATCGAGGCGCTCGCAGCCGGTCGTGGTGGAGTAGAACGCACCACGCGCGAACGGCAGTTCCCGCGCGAGCAGGGTCGGCGTGATGGCCGCAAGCCACTCCCGCCAGCGGGCGGCGAACTCGTCGAAGTCAGGGTCCCGGATGGCCAGGAGGCAGTCCAGGTCAGAACCGCCGTCGGCGGTTCCTTGAGCCAGCGACCCGGACAGCCACAACGCGCGGATCCGCTCGTCACCCTCGCAGACGGTCAGCAGCCGGTCAAAGATCGGCCGGTATGACGGCACCAGGGCCGCCAGCGGGGCAGGGCTGCGATCGACATCCACTGGGAAGGAGGCTATCAATCCGCGAACCCGCCGGGTTCGACGGCGAAGCCGGCGGCTCTGCTGTGATCCTGGCGCCCGCCAGCGGACTACATGGTGAAAGGTGCATCTGTCCGCGACTGTGAAACGTGCGGGAAGGGAGCCGGTGGACGATCATCTTGGCCGGTTCACGGGCCTCTACGACCAGTACTACCGGAACGTCCTTCGCTACGCCCTGGTCCATGCTGAGCCAGGCTCGGCGGAGGATATGACAAGCGAAGTGTTCCTGATCGCCTGGCGGCAGCTGCCAGCCGTCCCCGGGCAGCCCCTTCCGTGGCTGCTCGGAGTGGCCCGCAATCTGCTCCGTAAACAGGCCGACGCGGGCCACCGGCGCCACCAGCTCGCCGCGCGGATCGCTGCGATGACTACCCAGGCCGACATGATCGCCTGGGACGCAGGCGAGCACGTTGTCGAGCGCGCCGCGGCCCTCGAGGCGCTCGCGTCGCTGGCCGAGCGCGACATCGAGGCACTCACGTTAGTCACCTGGCACGGCCTGGACGTCCGGGCGGTGGCGGCCGTGACCGGCTGCTCGCCACATGCGTTCACGGTCCGGCTGCACCGGGCGCGGCAGCGGCTGGCCGAGGCGCTCGGCGCCACCGGCCAGATGCAGGCACTTCACCCCGCGGCGGGCAGCGCCAGGCAGCAGGTCCCGCCCCGCAACCAGGCCGCATCGACCCCGCAGGAGCAGGCATGAACAAGACGGATGACCCGCTTGACCTCGTGAACGGCCTCAAGCCGGTCATGCTTGACCGCCTGGCCGACGACGCGTACGCCCGGCGCCACCGTGGTGACCTTGCCCGAGTGGCCGCCGAAGGCCAGGAGCAGAGTTCACACGGGCATGGCCGGCGACGCCGGCCCGGCATCGGCCGGGGCAGCTTGATCCGCCGCCCGCTGCCGGCCATGGCAGCCGCAGCGGCGGCGGTGGCACTGCTGGTGCTCGCGGCACAGTCCGGCCCGTGGCACCCGGGTGCGCAGGCCCATGGGTCGAGGCCGACGGCCGAGCCCGGCCTGACCAAGCCCTCGAGCGGCCGCACCGAGTCGCCACCGGCAAGCTCGCGCATGCGCCTTGTCGCCTCGGTGTCCTCGCCGTTCCGGTCCTCCGGCGCTGGGCCGCAGACGGACAGCCTCGACTGTGTGACCGCTTCGGTGTGCTACGTCTGGGACGCCGGCAGCGAGGCCCAGGCGGCTTACCGGACGTCGGATGGCGGCGCCACCTGGCGGTCGCTCGCAGCGCTGCCCGGGAACCACACCCTGGCCGGGCAGAACGCCGGCCCGCCGTCCTGCCCCACGGCCGAAATGTGCGCCGGGATCGCCGGAGGCATGACGCTCGCCGTGACCACCGACGGCGGGGCCCATTGGCGGCTGGAGTCCCTGCCCGTGCCGCCGGGCAAGGACGCCTCGATCGGCGAGGTCTCCTGCGCGACAGCGCTGAGGTGCGTTGTGCAGGCGGGCGGCACGTTCCTGTCCACGGTGAACGGCGGCAGGACCTGGGCCGAGGCGGCCCGTGTCCCGAAGCGGGCACCTGGCCTGTGGTACCTGCGCTGCGACCCAGACGGCCGCTGCATCGGGCTCGCGCCGACCGGCACGAACGCCAACGGTGGGATCGTGTCCATGACGTCCGCAGACAACGGCCGCACCTGGGTGGTGACCGGCAGCCACCACGCTCCGGCGTCGGACTTGTTCATGGTGTCCTGCGGCGACGCGCTGCACTGCATGTTCCTCAGTAACTACGGCCCCACGATGACCACCTCCGATGGCGGCGTCACCTGGCAGGACACGACCGCCGTCAGCACCTCACGCGAGGCCAGCCCGCTCACTGTCAACTGCGCCACAGCCCTCGACTGCTTCGTGGCTGTCTCCGACTTCTCGGCGACCGCGCCGGGCGCAACCGCCCCCGGCGGCTACGAGGACGCGACGATCGTGGCCACCCACGACGGAGGCGCCACCTGGACCGCGATCGCGCTGCCTGAGGTAGATGGAACGCGGCTCGCCGAGGTCTACCCGGCCAGCTGTCCCAGCACCGCGGGCTGCATAGCGGTGGCCGCGACCCCGCGGCAGGCGAACGGCGTGGACGGGCAACGGGAGATCATCTCCAGCTTCCCCGCCGCGAGCAGTCCGGTGACCGGTGGCTAGCGAGATGCAGGTCATGCGGCCGAGCGATCGTCGGGCAGCCGGCGGCGCAGGCGAGCCTGCTGGATGGCGGGCGGCCTGTAGGCCATGTCCAGGGCCCCGATGTCGGTGCCGGGAGGCACGATGGCGTCGATCTGGTCGAGGATCTCGTCGGTCAGGGTGGTCTCGGCACCTGCGAGGAGGTCGTCGAGCTGGTCCATGGTGCGCGGGCCGATGATCGCCGACGTCACACCGGGGTTGGTGATCGCGAAGGCCATGGCCAGGTGCGTCAGTGACATCCCGGCGTCCTGGGCGAGGGGGATGAGCTGTTCGACGGCGTCGAGCCGGCGTTCGTCGCTCAGGTGCCTGAAGCCGTAGCTGGCCCGGCGGGTGTCGGCCTGCTGGCCCTTGCGGTAGCGGCCGGTGAGCATGCCCTGTGCGAGCGGGCTCCAGACCAGGGTGCCCATCCCGTAGCGCTCGCAGACGGGCAGCACCTCGCGCTCGATGCCGCGGTCGAGGATCGAGTACGGCGGCTGCTCGGTGCGGAACCGGTCCAGGCCGCGCCGCTCGGCGACCCACTGTGCCTCGACGATTTCCGACGCCGGGAAGGTGGAGGAGCCGATGGTCCGGACCTTGCCCGCCCGCACCAGGTCGGTGAGGGCGGAGAGGGTTTCTTCCACGTCGGTGTCCGGGGCCGGCCGGTGGACCTGGAACAGGTCGACGTGATCGGTCTGCAGCCGGTACAGCGAGTCGTCGAGTGCGCGGATGAGCCAGCGCCGCGAGTTGCCCTGCTGGTTGGGATCGTCTCCCATCGGAAGATGCGCCTTGGTGGCGAGCACGACGTTATCCCGGCGGCCCTTGAGCGCCTGGCCGACGATCTCCTCGGACTCCCCGCGCCCGTACGCGTCGGCGGTGTCGATGAAGTTGATTCCCGCATCAAGCGCCTTGTGAATGATGCGGGAGCAGTCCTCGTGGTCGGGGTTGCCCTGGCTGCCGAACATCATCGCGCCCAGGCAGTACGGGCTGACCTTGATGCCGGTTCGGCCCAGCGTGCGGTACTTCATGGCTCTCCTCGTGCGTCGGCCGTCACGCGCAGGGTGCGCGCTACTCTTATTAAGCGGATCAATGTTCCACTACTATACGGAACATTGTTCCGGTTAGCAAGGGAGCGCACGGTGAACGGTGACCAGACGGACGGCGCGAGCCCGGGCCGGCCCGTACGCGCCGACGCGCAGCGGAACACCGACGCCCTGCTCGCCGGGGCTGCCGAGGTATTCGTCACGTCCGGTGTAGACGCGCCCGTGCGGCAGATCACCGCGAAGGCGGGGGTAGGCGCGGGAACCCTCTACCGGCACTTCCCGCAGCGTTCGGACCTCATCGCCGCCGTCTTCCGGCACGAAGTCGACGCCTGTGCCGACGCCGCCCCCTCCCTCGCGGCGCACCGCGAGCCGGTCGAAGCGCTCGCCCAGTGGCTGCAGCGCTTCGCGGGATTCATCGCCACGAAACGAGGGCTCAGCGCCGCCCTGCACTCAGGAGACCCGGCCTACGACGGCCTGCCCGCCTACTTCCAGCAGCGCTTCGTGCCCGTCCTGGGCGCACTGCTCACCGCCGCAGCGAAATCCGGGGAAATCCGCCCCGACGCTGATCCGCAGGATCTGCTGCGCGCCGTGGGCAACCTGACCCTGCCGGCCGCCGAAGATGACAACGGCCACACGCAGCGCATGATCGCCCTGCTCATTGACGGGCTTCGCTACGGCGCCCGCGCCCGCGAAACCCGCTGAGGACCCTGCTGTCGTCAGGCGACCCAGTCGCTCGTCCGCCGGTACTTACCGAGGCCGAGAGTTGCGAACTCGTCGCGCCCGTCGCGAGTGCGGAGGCCAAGCGCCCGCAGCGCGAGATTGATCGCCATGCCCTGCCGGTTCACCTCCTGGTAGTGCGGCTCGGCTGTCTCCCCGGGCGTCCGCGTGAAGCGCGGCCCGAAGATGACCCGCTCCTGGTCCCAGGCGATGGCCGCGTGGAAACCCTCGCCGCCGAAGAACTCGAGGTGCACGTACAGAACAACCCACTCGCGTGACAGTTCCCGGGCCCACCGGGCGACACCGTTGGGCAGTTCGTAGAAGCCCTCGACGGTGGCGGCATCACCATCCGCGCGCTGGCAGCCCGCCCGGGCCGCCTCCGTCAGGGGGATGAGATGGACTCCCTCGACGTCAAGATCCACGACCGCAGCCTCCACAGGCAGCTGTCCCGGATGACCCTCGCGCGGAATCAAGATCAGCGCTTCCAGGACTGCAGCCACGGCCGCCATCTTCGCGTCTATCGCCACACGGCCGCAACGGACCAAGCCCTCAGCGCTACTGGCCACCATCTCGGACGTCACCGTTGGCCGGTTCCTCCTGGTGTTGTCCCGCCTCATCTACGCCAGACGCGGGCGTCAGCCAGCGCGGTGCTGGTGGCCGACCTTCGGTGGTGGCGGCGTAGAGCTTGGCCAGACTGCGGGCCAGCTGCTTGCATTCGCGCTCGGTGAGGGGGCTGAGGACGTTCCTGTTGTACTCCTCGACGGCCTGGCGCAGCTCGGCCAGGGCCGACTGCCCTCGCTCGGTGATCGTCACCACGTGCCGACGGCGGTCGCCGGGATCACGGGCCCGCCTGGCGTAGTGCAGTGCTTCCAGGCCGTCGAGCAGCTCCACCATGTTGCCGCTGTCGATGCCCGTGGCCGCGCAGAGTTCCTGCTGGGAAACTCCGCCGCTCGAGTCGAGGACCAGCAGCATCAGGTACTGCAAGGGGCGGACCCCCCACCCGGCAAGCACCTCTTGGAACCCCGCGCGAACGGCCGCGCCCACCCGGGACAGCAGGAACCCGGGATCGGCCGTGAGCTGCTGCACTGTCGCCTGTCTCTGCACTCCTATATGCTATGCGCTACAGAAGCTGTCGGCGACAGCTATCAGCCAGCCCCGGAGGCAACTGTGGGTTCCGACAGCGAGCACGCTCAGCCCGGCAGCAGCCTGGTTCGGGCGTCGGACGCCGACCGTGACCGGGCCATCGAGTCCCTTGCGGCCGCCAATGCCGAGGGACGGCTCAGCCTGGAGGAGTACTCCGAGCGAAGCGGGGCCGCGCTCACCGCGCGCACCCTTGGCGACCTGGCCGGCCTGACCGCGGACCTGCCCGCGCCGTCGCCAGGCGACGCCGCGCCGGTCCCGGTGACGCTCACCGCGGTGCTGGGCAACGAGTCCCGCAAGGGTCCCTGGGTCGTTCCGCCCCACCTGACCGTCCGTTCAGTGCTCGGCGATTGCCACCTCGAGATGCAGCAGGCGGTCATCTCCCAGCACGTCACCACCATCGACGCCACCGTCAGATTCGGGTCGGTGACGGTATTCGTGCCGGACGGGATCGACGTGCGCATGACCGGCCGCGCCGTGCTCGGCGCCAAGTCTTCGGAACTGCGCCGAGAGCCCAGGCCCGGAGCGCCGGTGCTAGTCGTCCGCTGCGACGTGGTCTGCGGAGCGGTCACCGTTCGCCGCCCCGACTGGCTCATGCGGCGGCAACGACCGGCCGTCCAGCCGCACGGGTCGCCCACGCCGGATCGCTGACTTAGTCCGCCGCACCGCCGGGCGTAACTTGTGCGTGCGGCCGACACGCTGGCATAGCGCCAGCCCTTTCTTCGGCGTCGGGGCGTGTCCTGCTCGGCCGCGTGCCGATTGTCTTGTATACGGGGGCAGACAGCCGAGCTGGAGAGGAGGCGGAGCGCGCCGTGCCGGATGAGGACAAGAAGCGGGCAGCGCACCGAGCCCTAGTGGATAGCGTCCTGAACGCAGAGGGCAGGGCATCGCCGCAGCAGCGGGCCAGCGCGTTCGGCAACGACGGCCTCCCTCCGCCGCTGCAGGCGCTGATCGACAAGGTTGCCACCGAGCCGGCACAGGTCACCGACGCGGACTTCGCGGCGGCAAAGGCATCGGGCTACACCGAGGACCAGCTCTTCGAGCTGGTGATATGCGCTGCGGTTGGCCAGTCGACCCGGATGTATGACGCGGGACTGGCGGCCCTGGCCCAGGCAACCGCCGACGGGGAGGCCGGATAATGCGCCTTGACATCCTCAACAGCGGTTACAGCCCTGGGACCAAGATGCTGTTCGCGGTTATCCGGGTGTTCTCCGGGCATCCGGTGCCAGACGCGGCAAAGCTGGTCTTCTACCGGCCCGGCTTCTACGGCGCCCGGGCGAAGGAGTTCACCCACGAGGCGATGCGCGGCCCATCCGCGTGGCCGGTGGCCGACCGGGAGCTGATGGCGGCCTACGTGTCGAAGGTAAACGAGAGCGCGTTCTGCGTCGGAGCCCACACCGCGACGGCGGGGCGGGCGTACCAGGACGGCGCGAAGGTCCAGGCGGTGCTGGACGACCTGGAATCGGCCCCCATCGGGGAGGCGCTCCGGGCAACGCTGCGGATGCTCGGCAAGCTAACCCGGGAGGGAAAGGTAAGCGCCGGGGACATGCGGGACGTGCTGTCCGCAGGTGCCTCACGCCAGCAGGTCGAGGACGCGCTGGCGGTCTGCGCCGCGTTCAACACGACCGACCGGCTCGCCGACGCCTTCGGCTTCGAACTGCTCAGCCCCGAAGCCTTCGAGGCAGGCGCCAAGTACCTGCTCAAGCGGGGTTACCGATAGCTCCGCCGGTGATGCCGGGGAATCAGTCCGCGGTGTTTGACGTCGACTCCGGCCGAGTGCGGGTCGGGTTTCGTGCCGTCGACGGGACGAACGGATCGTTCGGCGCGGCTCGGCCGGGGCTTTGCCACTGGCGTGAGGTATACGTACCGGATTTTTGGCCAGCGTTCCCGGAGCACGTGGATACAGTGCAAGATCGTATGTTCTACGGCCGGCAGGTCCAGGTCGCTGGCAAAGGTGACATCGCCGTCGACGATCAGGTTCGACGGGCCGATCACGATGGCGAACAGGTCCGGGACGTCGACCACCCCCGCCTGTGCGGAAATGATCCGGGACATTTCGCGCAGCATGGAAGGCTCGACGCCGCGCCCGGAGATAAGGTCCCGGTTGGTTCGCAGCAAGAGCACTGAGGCGATGAGAAGCAGCAGGCCGATGAGCGCGCTCGCCACCGCATCGGGCGCCGGGTTTCCTGTCACCTCATTCAGAACCAGCCCGACCGTGGCCGTGACGCCGCCGATCACCGAGCAGCCCTGGCCGACCACGACCGTGGCCGGGGATGGATCCGTACTCCGGCCCAGGTAGCTTCGCAGCGAGACACCGCGTCTGGCCGCCTGCTTGCGCAGTGGCCGCAACGCGATCTCCAGGGCAAACACATCCAGCGCCATCGTCATTGCCAGCACCACGTACGCGATCGGGTAGGAGCGAACGGCTGACGGATGCACCGCGGAGCGGAGTGCTTCCTCGAGCCCGAGAACGCCACCTCCGAGGAAGATGCCGAGCGCCGCGAACAATGACCAGAAGAAGCGTTCCCGCCCATACCCAAGCGGATGGGTGTCATCTGGGGGCCGGACGCTCCTGAGCACGCCGATGAGCAAGAACACCAGGACCGCGATGCCGGCAGCACTGGCTGCGGTCTGGGCCCGCAGAGCGACCGAGCCGGTCACCCCCGCCGCAATCGCCAGCCCGAGTGTTTCAACGCAATTCACAGCGAGTGAAACGACCACACTTCGGCGCGTTGTCCCGCTGCTGGTTGTTTCGGCCATCCTTGGTACCCGTTCAGTCCCTGCTGGGGTCTACGCCAGCTAGCAGTGAACCGCACTGCGGCGGCATACGGTCAGTGTGCCAGCGCGTCATCCGCCCCTGCATTGCAGCCAGCTGGCGACATCGGGCGTATTACCTCCCGGTGATGCCGGCCGCGGTGCGGGTGTTCAGCACTCTGTCGGGTGTGATGCCGGCCCGCTCGGCCCGTTCGCAGCCGTTGTCGAGCCAGTCGAGCTGGCCGGGCGCGTGCGCGTCGGTGTCGATGGCGAACAGGCAGCCAGCTTCGGCTGCCTGCTTGAGCAGGTCATCGGGCGGATCCTGGCGTTCGGGGCGGCAGTTGATCTCTACCGCGGTGCTGTGCTGCCGGCAGGCCGCGAACACGGCCTCAGCGTCGAACTGGGATGGCGGCCGGGTGCGATTCCCCATCACCATCCGGCCGGTGCAGTGCCCGAGTACGTCGACGTGCGGGCTGGCGACGGCGGCGAGCATGCGCTCGGTCATTGGCCCGGCCGGCATCCGGAGCTTGGAGTGCACGCTGGCGACGACGACGTCAAGCCGCTCGAGCAGGTCCTCGCGCTGATCGAGGCCGCCGTCTTCGAGGATGTCGACCTCGATCCCGCTGAGGATCCGGAACGGCGCGAGACCGGCGTTCAGCTCCTCGATGAGCGCGAGCTCGGCCTCCAGCCGCTCGGCCGACAGCCCGTTCGCCACCGTCAGGCGGGGCGAGTGATCGGTCAGCGCGATCCACTCATGGCCCAGCGCCTGGGCTGCCTCCGCCATCTCCCGCGGCGGGCTGCCGCCGTCGGACCAGTCCGAGTGCGTATGGCAGTCGCCGCGCAGCGCTGCCCGCATCGCGGTCCGCAGCGGCGGCTCATAGGCGGCCTCCAGCCGGACCAGGTAGTCCGGCCGCTCGCCCGCCGCGGCCTGAGCGATCGCACTGGCCGTCGCTGGCCCGATGCCGCGCAGGTCCTGCAGCGTGCCGTCGGCGACCCGCCGGGCTAGCTCGGCAGCGGGCATCGCCGCCAGCACGCCGGCGGCCCGGCGAAACGCCTGTACCCGGTAGGTCGGGGCGCCTGCACGCTCCAGCTCGAAGGCGATCCGCCGCAATGCCGCATCGGGATCCATCCCTCATGGATACACCAGCGCGGCGGCGCCGGCGGTCACCCTAAATCCTGTTGACCTCACCCTCCCGGCGCCGGAACACTCTGCCTCATGCACGCAGTCGTGGCCACCGTCCGTATCGAGGACGTGGGCGTGGCTCGGGCGGCGCTGGGGGAGCAGCGGCTGAAGCTGGTCCCGAGGGCACCGGGTTTCGTCAGCGCCTACTGGCTGGAGCCGGTCGATGGCATCGGCATGTCCGTCATCGTCTTCGAGACAAGGGAGCACGCCGAGGAGGCTCTCGCCTATCCGCTTCCGCCGCTGCCTGGCGTCACGCCGCTGACCGTCGAGATCCGTGAGGTATACGCCAGCGCCTGAGCAGGAACGAACACCCGCAGCACGCGCTCCAGCGCTCCGGCGAGCTTCACGCTCGTTGTCCTACACATGTAGGCTACATATGTCGATCCAGCCCGCGGGCATCATCGGCGGGCACCTCGTACCGGGAGTGGCGCCTTGGACGGACAGCGCTTCGCGATCAGCTACGACAAGTTGGCCTGGCTGGCCACCCTCTCGGGCGTTGGCCCGAACTCCTCCGGAGTCGAAGTCGGCACCGGCCAGGTACGGGTCCGGATGGGATCGGCGTTCCGGCTTGAGATACCGCGGGATCACATCCGGTCGGCCCGGCGGTCCCAGGTCAGGCTCGGCGGAACCCGCGGTGTGCACCGCTGGCCGGGGCGGTGGCTGGTCAACGGCTCCGCGCAGGGTCTGGTCGACGTCCTCATCGACCCGCCGTGCCGCACCGAGCGCGGGCTCAGCACCATGTTCCTGCGGGCCAAGGTCCACGTGCTGACGCTGAGCCTCGCCGACCCCGACGGCTTTATCGCCGCGCTCCAGCCCGCAAGCTAAGCACCTCACGTGGTTTCTGCCCGGTGAGCTGACGCGTGCCGCTTGCAGCACACCCCCTGCGTGGATCCATCGGCCCACGGATACCCTACTGGGGTATAGTACCTCGAACGCATAGCCGCGTGGCTGCCCTGGCACCGAATGGAGGCCGGCGTGTACGGATACACCGACAGCAAGGATGACTACCTGGTGCGGCTGCGCCGGGTCGAGGGCCAGGTGCGTGGCCTGCAGCGGATGGTCGAGGACGACAAGTACTGCATCGATATCCTCACCCAGGTGTCTGCTGTGACCCGGGCGCTGCAGTCGGTGGCGCTGGGGCTGCTGGAAGATCACCTGGGTCACTGCGTCGCTCAGGCCGCCGCGGAGGGCGGTGACGTGGCGGCTGGGAAGCTCTCCGAAGCGTCCAGCGCGATCGCCCGCCTGGTGCGGTCCTGACAGCAGCGAAGACAGGAGGTTGGCCATGGCATCGGCGACATACGAGGTCACCGGGATGACGTGCGAGCACTGCACGCGAGCGGTCTCCGCGGAACTGAAGGGCCTCACCGGGGTCACGGACGTGCGGGTCGATCTGGTCCCGGAAGGCCGGTCATCGGTACTGGTCGTCAGCGAGACAGCGCTGGCCGTCCAGTCCGTCGCGGCCGCCCTGGACGAGGCGGGCGGCTACCGGCTCGCGAGCGGTGAGACCGGCGGGCGGTAGTGGGGGCGCGGAGATGAGCACGGTTGCCGCCAGGCGTCCGGCCGGGCCGCGTGACGGCCTGGCGCGCAGCGCCGAACTGGCGATTGGCGGGATGACCTGTGCCTCGTGCGCGGCCAAGATCGAGCGGAAGCTTAACCGGCTCGGTGACGTCACCGCGACGGTCAACTTCGCCACCGAGACGGCGCGGGTGAGTTTCCCCGCCGACATGGCCGCCGCCGAGCTGATCGCGGCGGTCGAGCAGGCCGGTTACACCGCAACCCTGCCGGCCGCGGCTGACGGCCTGACCGCCGAGGCGGAGCAGGAGCGCGCGGCCGCGGAGATGGCGCGGCTGCGCCGGCGGCTGCTGGTGTCGCTCGCCCTGGCGGTCCCGGTGGTCGTGCTGGCCATGGTGCCGGCGTGGCAGTTCCGCAACTGGCAGTGGGCCAGTCTGGCGCTGGCTTCTCCGGTCGCGGTCTGGGGAGCCTGGCCGTTCCACCGGGCCGCGGCGCGGGCCGCCCGGCACGGCGCGGCGACGATGGACACGCTGATCTCGGTGGGGGTCGGGGCCGCGTACCTGTGGTCGCTGTATGTGCTGCTTTCCGGTGCCTGGCTGGCGCAGGGCGGTCGTCCCGGCGCGACGTACCTGGACGTTGCGTCGGGGGTGACGGCGCTGGTTCTGCTGGGCCGCTACCTCGAGGCCCGGGCGAAGCGGCGCTCGGGGGCGGCGCTGCGGGCGCTGCTGTCACTGGGGGCCAAGGACGTGGCGGTGGTGCGCGGCAGTGCCGAGGTGCGCGTCCCGGTGGCGCAGCTCGCGGCGGGGGAGGAGTTCGTGGTGCGGCCGGGGGAGAAGATCGCCGCCGACGGCGTCGTCACCCTCGGCAGCTCGGCGGTGGACACCTCGATGCTGACCGGTGAGCCGGTGCCGGCAGAGGTCGGCCCCGGCGACGCCGTGACCGGAGGGTGCGTGAACGTCAGCGGCAGGCTCGTGGTCCGCGCCACCAGGGTAGGCGCGGACACTCAGCTCGCGCAGATGGGCCGGCTCGTCGCCGATGCCCAGGCCGGGAAGGCACCGGTACAGCGGCTGGCGGACCGGATCTCGGCGGTGTTCGTTCCCGCCGTCATCGTCGCCGCGGTCGCGACGCTGGCCGGCTGGCTGGCCGCCGGCCAGGCCGCCGGGGCGGCGTTCACGGCAGCCGTCGCGGTACTGATCATCGCCTGCCCGTGCGCGATGGGCCTGGCCACGCCGACCGCGATCCTGGTCGGCACCGGCCGCGGCGCCCAGCTCGGCATCCTGATCAAAGGGCCGGAAGTGCTCGAGTCCACCCGCGCCGTCGACACGATCGTGCTGGACAAGACCGGGACCATCACGACCGGCCGGATGAGCCTGGCGACCGCGGCAGCGGCACCCGGTGAGGACCTGGATGAGGTGCTGCGCCTGGCCGGAGCGGCAGAGGCCGCGTCCGAGCACCCGGTTGCCGCCGCGATCACCGCCGGAGCACGGGACCGGCTCGGCAGCGACCTGCCCGCCGTCACGGAGTTCCGCAGCCATCACGGCCTGGGCGTACGCGGCGTCGTGGCTGGGCACGCCGTAATGGTGGGCCGGGCGGGCTGGCTGGAAACCACGTGGCCGCGGCCAGTCCGGGCGGACCTCGCCGCCCGCGCGGCGGAGGCCGAGGCAGCCGGGCAGACGGCCGTGTTTGCCGCCTGGGACGGACGGGTCCGCGGCGTCCTCGCCGTCGCCGACACCATCAAGCCCACCTCCGCGGCTGCGGTCGCCCGGCTGCGCGGCATGGGCCTGCGGCCGATCCTGCTGACCGGAGACAACGAGCGCGCCGCCCGGGCCGTCGCGGCGGCGGTCGGCATCGGCGAGGTGTTCGCCGGCGTGCTGCCGGCCGGCAAGGCGGACGTGGTCAAAAGGCTGCAACAGGCCGGGCGGGTGGTGGCGATGGCCGGGGACGGGGTCAACGACGCTGCCGCGCTCGCCCAGGCCGACCTAGGGCTGGCGATGGGCACCGGGACCGACGCCGCGATCGAGGCGGCCGACCTGACCCTGGTGCGCGGCGACCTGCTCGCCGTACCGGACGCGATCGCGCTGTCCCGCCGCACGCTGACCACGATCAAGGGCAACCTGTTCTGGGCGTTCGGCTACAACATCGCCGCGATCCCGCTGGCCGCGCTGGGCTTCCTCAATCCCCTGATCGCCGCCGCCGCGATGGCGTTCAGTTCGGTGTTCGTGGTGTCCAACAGCCTGCGGCTGCGCCGCTTCAGCCCGGGCCGCCCGCTCCGTGTGCAGCCGCCTCGGATGCGGCCGGCCCGACGGTCCGCCGGGTAATCCGCCAGGTCCCGCCGGTGCGGCGCACCGTCTGGGTGATCGAGGCCGCGGTGCGGATCGTGATCGGAGTGGCCGGGTCGACGATCAGCAGGATCGAGCTGACCACGGCCTCGTCGGGGCCAGCGCCAGGATCGATCACCGGATTCAGCGTCAGGTGCAGGCTTGCGGGGCCTTCGGCAGCCCAGATCGGGCCGACGGCCGAGCGAAGGTCCGCGGCCGGGTGGACACCCTGTGAGCCGTCTAGCACCGCGTCGGGGGTAAACAGCTCCGCATAGGCGTCGGCTTCCCTGCGGGTGGCCAGCTGGTCGGCGCGGCCGATGAGGTCCAGGATGTCGAGCCGGTCTTCGGCCGACAGCATCACGCCGCCGCTCCCTGCGGCCGCAGCCACGCCCCGATCCGCTGCTGGATCTCCGCGGGGAAGACGTTCTTGGGGATCACGGTGTGCACGGCCTTGGGCGGGATCGAGCTGTACGCCGAGCCGGTCTGGTTCGCGTACTGGGTGACCCGGAAGCTGAACGCCATGCTGGCCAGCGCGTACACCTCGGGCTCGGTGATCTGGGCCGCGGCGGCCAGCCAGTGAATAGTCTCGCGCAGGCAGGCGACGAGCGCGTCGTCCAGGTTCGGCGCGAACCCGATGACGATCCAGGAGCTGTCGGTCTCACCAAGCGGGCCGCGCAGCGGCACCGACTTGTGCAGGTCGTAGCGGACTTCGAGGTTCTCCGCCGCGGTTTCGATCGCTGTCTGGTCAACCACGCCGTCGCCTTGCAGGGCGTGCACGTCGCCGTTCCACACTCGGGCGCCCGGCTTGGCGACGGGCAGGAACAGGTGGCTGCCGGCACCCAGGTCGCGCAGCACCAGGTTCCCGCCGTAGGCGCCGCCCAGGATCGCGCTGACCTGGTCGTCGCCGGCCGGCTCGACGCCGACGACGCCCAGGAACGGGGCCATCGGCAGCCGGATGCCGTGCGTGAACTCCGCGGTCGTCCGCGCGTCGTCGAAGGTGAAGTAGTGCAGGTACGGCTCGGCGAAGTCGTGCGGCAGCGCGCCGACGCCGAGCGGGAACGAGTTCCAGCCCCAGCCGATCGTGCGCAGCGCGGTGATGCTGCACTCGACAACGTCGCCCGGCTCGGCGCCGGTCACCTCCACTGGCCCGAGCATGGAGTACGGGCCGTTGGGGTATCGGTGGCGCAGCGGCTCGCGGTCCGCGAACGTCATGCCGTAGACGGCCTCGTTGCCCCAGTGCGTCCAGGTGTTGGGGTAGCGGACCGTGTCCCCGGGCGCGACCGTCGCGACCGGCTTGGCGGCCGGGTCCAGGTAGCCGGATCGCACCGTCTCTGATGTCGACTCGACCGTGTGCGTCGTTGGCACTGCGTCTCCGCTCTGTTCAGGTGAATCGCTTGATGAAGTCCAGTGCCGTCTGCGCGACCTGTGCCCAGCCGCTGTCGATGGTCAGCGAGTGCCCCCGGCCGGTGAGCTCCACGAATTCGGTCACACCGGAATTGTGGTCCTGCAGCTTGTAGGCGGCGCGGGAAATGGCGCGAGGAACCGTGTTGTCCTTCGCCCCGGAGATGATCAGCAGCGGTCCGCGGTGCGGGTTGCGGGTATCCACGTGCGCTTCGGTCCTGGGGTTGAAGTTCTCGGCGGCCGCCTGGAACAGCGGGACGCCGGAGGCCGGCACCGCGAATGTGTCGTAGAGCTGGTGCGCCTCGTCCTCGCTGACCGCGTTGGCGAAGGCGAACCGGAACTGGTTAAAGGTCAGCGGGACGGCCCGACGCCGGTTGGCCGGGTTGCCGAGCACCGGGAACGCGGCCTTGAGCGAGGACAGGGGCAGCGGCAGCACGCCGCGGAACGGCGCTGCGTCGACCGCGACCGTGGCGGCCGACTGGCCGCGGCCGGCGACGATCTGCGCGATCAAGCCGCCGAACGAGTGCCCGATCACGGCGGGCTTGCGCGTCAGGGTGCCAATCACCTCCGAGTAGTGATTGGCGGCCTGGCCGACGGTCTTGCCGGCGAAAACCTTGGGATCAGCGGCAGCCTCGGCCACGGTATCCGGATCGTCCGGCCAGCCGGGGCTGACCGCCGCGTAGCCAGCCTCCTGAAACAACGCCGCCCACCTGTCCCAGCTCGAGGCCAGCAGCCACAGTCCGTGGATGAACACCACCGGCACCTGCCCGGACGCGTTGGCGCGCGCCACCTGCTCCTCCACCGGGACTACTGATTCTGCTGATTCTGCTGATTCTGCGGTACCGCTCGTCTGCTCGCTCATGCGTGTCTCTATTCCCCGGTTGGGTTGCCTGAACGCGCTACCCGTCCCACAGCGTGGCTCGCAGGAACTCACCGCCCTGCGCGGTGGCCGCCTTGGATGCATGAGTGTCACGCAGCGCGTTCAGCATGACGAAGTCGTGGATCGTGCCGTTGTAGCGGACCGAGGTGACCGGGACACCGGCCGAGCGCAGGTGGGCGGCATAGGCCTCGCCCTCGTCGCGGAGCACGTCGGCCTCGCCGTTGATCACCAGCGCCGGCGGCAGTCCGGCCAGGTCGTCGGCGCTCGCGCGCAGCGGAGACGCGGTGATCTCGGCACGCTGGCCCGGGTCGGTGGTGTACTGATCCCAGAACCACTGCATAGCGTCGCGGCGCAGCCAGTACCCCCTGGCGAACTGGCGGTACGAGCCGGTGTCGAAGCTGGCGTCGGTCACCGGGTAATAGAGCAGCTGCCCGGCGATCCGGGGGCCGCCGCGCTGCTTGGCCATCAGCGTGATCGCCGCGGTCATGTTGCCGCCAACCGAATCGCCGGCCACCGCGATCCGGCCGCCGTCCAGGTCGTTGTCGCTGCCGCTCCGGGCGATCCACTGCAGGGCGGTGTAGATCTCCTCGATCGCGACCGGGTACCTAGCCTCGGGGGACAGGCTGTAGCTGACGAACACGGTGGCGGCCCCGGCCCGGGCGGTCAGCTCCCGGACCAGCCGGTCGTGCGTGTGCACATCGCCGAAGACCCACCCGGCGCCGTGCGTATACAGGACGGCAGGCAGCACTCCGGCCGAGCCAGCGGGCCGGTAGATCGTGATGTGCACGTTCCCGTCGGGGCCGCCGATGGTGCGGTCTTCGCGGCTGGCCCCCGGGGCAGGGAAGTTGCCGTCCTGGGTGGCGTCGACCGTCGCGCGTCCTTCCGCGACCGGCAGGTCGAACAGGAACGGGGGCTTGGCGGTCGCCTCGGCAAACGCCTGCGCGGCGTCTTCGAGGACCGGGGCACTGGGCGTGTCTGGTGCGCTCATGCAGCCACTATTACCAGGGCAGCAGCCGCCGTCATCAGTCGCGGGGCGCTGGGATGATCGGCCTGTTACGTCATCGTTGGAGACGAACCGGCGGCCTGGGTCACGGCCGTCGCGCCGTCCAGTTGAGAGGATTCCCGTTGAGCGTCGAACGCCGGCAGCTGAACCTGAACGTCTACCTGCGTAACTCGGGTTATCACGAGGCCGCCTGGCGGGTCTCGTCCGCGGACCCAGCCAGCGTGCTGGACCCGCGTTACTACATCAATCTGGCCAGAACTGCCGAACGCGGTGTGCTCGACTCGATCTTCCTGCCTGACAGCCCCGGGGTGGCCGAATTCCGGTCGGAGTACCTGCCCGGCGCGGGCCTCGACCCGCTGCAGTTGCTGTCGTCGGTGGCGACCGCGACCGAGCAGGTCGGGCTCATCGCGACCGTGTCCACCACCTACAGCTACCCGTGGGACGTGGCCCGGCGCGTGGCCACGCTGGATTACCTCAGCCGCGGGCGGGCCGGCTGGAACATCGTCACCACCGTTGAGCCCGCCGCCGCAGGCAACTTCGGCGATCAGCCCCATCCTCCGGCAGCCGACCGTTACGAGCGGGCCGGCGAGTACGTGGACGTGGTGCTCAAGCTCTGGGATGCCTGGGACGACGACGCCGCGGTCATGTCGCGGCAGACCGGCCAGTGGGCCGACCCGGCCAGGCTGCACCCGCCCCGCCACCATGGCACCCACTTCGACGTGGCCAGCTACCTGCCGTTCCCACGCTCGCCGCAGGGCCATCCGTTCCTCACCCAGGCCGGCTCCTCCCCGCCGGGCATCGCGCTCGCCGCCCGGTACGCCGACGCCGTGTTCACCCCGCTGGCCACTGTCGATGCGGGCGTATCGTTCCGGGAAGACCTGCGATCCCAGGCCGCAGGATACGGAAGGGATCCGGACCACGTGCGGGTGCTGCCCGGCCTCTCGTTCCTGGTCGCCGGCACCGACGCGGAGGCCGCGGCGCTCAGGGCCGAGCTGGAGGCCGCGGCCAGCAGCGAGTTCCGCTGGCGGAACCTGGCCAACCTGGCCGGGCTGGACTACACCGCCATCGACCCCGACGTACCGTTCCCGCCCGAGCTCCTGGCCAGCGCGCCGAAGACGAGTTTCGGCGCCTCCATCTACAAGATGGCAGCCAAGGACCCTGCTGCCACGTTCCGGGCGGTGGCCCAGCGGCTATCCGCCCTGCCCGGCGGGCTGGACTACACCGGAACCCCGGAAGGCATGGCCACGCTGATTACCGACTGGTGGCAGGCGGGCGCCTGCGACGGGTTTACGATCATGCCCAACGTGCTGCCCGGCCAGCTCGACGTGTTCGTCGACCATGTGGTGCCGATCCTGCAGAGGCAGGGTATCGCCCGGACCGAGTACGCGGGAACCACGCTGCGCGACCACGTCGGCCTGCCCCGGCCGGCCGCGCTCTTCACCCGTGGGGGAGCGGCATGAGTGCAGCGTTCTTTTCCGACATCCGCGACACGGTCGTGCCGGACCGCGACGGCAGGCATGGCCCGCTGCCGCCGCTGCTCGTCAGCATGACGCTGGTCACCGGGCTGGTCGACGCGTTCTGTTACCTCGTTCTCGGGCACGTCTTCGTGGCCAACATGACCGGCAACGTCGTGTTCATCGGGTTCGCCCTCGCCGGTGTGCCGGGATTCTCGCTCGGGGCGTCCCTCACCGCGCTGGCCGCGTTCGCCGCCGGGGCCCTGCTCGGCGGCAGGCTCGTCACTCGGCTCCGTGATCACCGAGGCCGCCTGCACTCGTTCGCGAGCGCGGTGCAGGCTGCGTTCCTCGCAGCCGGCGTGGTCCTCGCGGTCGCCGGCGGGGGCGCTCCTGCGGCTGGCTACCGGTACACCCTCATCGTGGCGCTGGGTATCGCGATGGGGGTGCAGAACGCGTCCGCCCGCGCGATCGCGGTGCCCGACCTCACGACCACCGTGCTCACGCTCACCATCACCGGGATCGCCGCCGACAGCGCCCTGGCCGGCGGCCCTGGGTCAAAGGCGGGCCGCCGCCTGGTCCCGGTCGTGACCATGCTCGTCGGCGGTCTGCTCGGGGCCGTGCTGATCCGGCATGCCCAGGCCTACGACCCGCTCGCGATCGCGCTGGTCGCGATCGTCATCGGCGCCGTGGTGAGCCACCTGGCCGGACGGGCAGACCCCGAGTGGGTGCACGCGCACGGCTAGCACCCGGACCCGGAATAACACGGACGCCCGGTTGTTCTGATACATGCAAACGCATATATCAGCGCGGGAGGCAGCGTCATGCAGTTCGGGATCTTCTCGGTGAGCGACATCACCCGTGATCCGGTGTCGGGGGAGACGCCGAGCGAGGCGGAGCGGATCGACGCGGTCGTGCAGATCGCGCAGAAGGCCGATGAGGTCGGACTCGACGTGTTCGCGATCGGTGAGCACCACAACCCCCCGTTCTTCTCGTCCGCGCCCACCACGCTGCTGGCGTTCGTCGCGGCGGCCACGAAGAGGCTGATCGTCTCGACGGCGACGACGCTGATCACGACCAACGACCCGGTCCGCATCGCCGAGGAGTACGCGATGCTGCAGCACCTGTCGAAGGGGCGGATGGACCTGATGCTGGGGCGCGGCAACACCGCCCCGGTCTATCCCTGGTTCGGCAAGGACATCCGGGAGAGCCTGCCGCTGGCGCTGGAGAATTACAACCTGCTGCACCGGCTGTGGCGCGAGGACGTCGTGGATTGGGAAGGCAAATATCGCACCGCGCTGCAGGGCTTCACCTCGATCCCGCGGCCCCTGGACGACGTGCCGCCGTTCGTGTGGCACGGCTCGATCCGCACCCCGGAGATCGCCGAGCAGGCCGCGTACTACGGGGACGGCTTCTTCGCCAACAACATCTTCTGGCCCAAGGAGCACTACGTTCGCCTGATCCGGTTCTACCGGCAGCGCTTCGCCCACTACGGCCACGGCACCGAGAAGCAGGCCATCGTCGGCCTTGGCGGGCAGGCCTACATCGCCAAGAACTCGCAGGACGCCAAGCGCGAGTTCCGGCCCTACTTCAATGAGGCCCCGGTGTACGGGCACGGGCCGTCGCTGGAGGAGTTCGAGCAGCTGACGCCGCTGTCGGTGGGCAGCCCGCAGGAGGTCATCGACAAGACCCTGACCTTCCGCGAGCACTTCGGCGACTACCAGCGGCAGCTGTTCCTGATGGACCATGCCGGCCTGCCGCTGAAGACGGTGCTCAACCAGCTCGAACTGCTCGGCGGGGAGGTCGTGCCCGTGCTGCGCAAGGAGATCGCGGCCCGGCAGGACCCGGAGACTCCGCAAGCCCCGACCCACGCCAGCCTGGTCAGGGCCAAGTACGGCGACGAGGCGCCGCGCCAGCCGCGCCCGAACGCCAACCGCGGCGACAACGTCACCGGCGGCTCCCCGTACCAGGACTCCGCGCCGGAGCTCGAGGCCGAGTACCCGGACCTGTGATGGCGACCAACCGGCATCCCGCCAATGACGCCTGGGAGGCTCTGCTGTCCGCCCACGCCGCGCTGATGAAGCAGTTCGCCGCCGAGGACATCTGGGGGGAGCTGTCCATACGCGAGTACGACGTGCTGTACACGCTGTCCAAGTGCCGCGAGCCGGTTCGCATCAGCGAGCTGAACCGGCACGTCCTGCTCAGCCAGCCGGCCCTGTCCCGGCTGGTGGACCGGCTGGCCGAGCGCGGCCTGGTCGAGCGCCAGCCCGACGCCGCCGACGGGCGCGCCATCCGCCTGTCGCTCACTGCGGCAGGCCGGGAGCTGCAGCGCCAGGTCGGGCTGCAGCACGGGAGCAGCGTCGCCCGTGCCATGGCGGCCGGGCTGACCCCCGCGGAGCTGCGCCAGCTGGAAACGATCTGCCTGAAACTGGCCCGCGAGCCCGCGGAGGCGGGCCGGGCGGGCAACGACACGAACGGGAAGATGCACCCATGAACACCCCTGCGGAACAGGAGCCATTCAGGCTTGCCGTGGTCAGCGCCGGGACCGGGGATCCCTCCTCGACCAGACTGCTGGCCGACCGCATCGCCGAACGCGCCGCGGCCCTCGCCGCCGGGCACGGGAACGCGGTGACGGTCAGCGGCATCGAGCTGCGCGACATCACCGCCGACATCTCCACGGCACTGACGTCACAGCTCATCACGCCGAAACTGCAGCAGGCGGTCACGGCCCTCGGCGATGCCGATGGCATCGTCGCCGCCACCCCGGTTTACAAGGCCGGCGCCAGCGGCCTCTTCACGTCGTTCTTTGACGCCCTGGACAACGACCTGCTCATCGCCAAGCCGGTCGTGCTCGCCGCGACGGCGGGGACCACCCGGCACGCCCTGGTCGCCGACGACCAGATGCGCCCCCTGTTCGCCTACCTGCGCGCGATGACGGTACCGACCTCCGTGTTCGCCGCGCCGGAGGACTGGGGCGACCCGGAGCTGAACAAGCGCATCGACCGGGCCGCGCTCGAGCTCGTGCTGCTGATGGAAAGCGGCTTCGCCCGCAAGATCAAGGACGAGGCCTGGCACAGCTACCAGCACTCCTACGGCAGCGCGGGCGGCACCGAAGTCTCCATCGACCTCGACAGCGACCTCATGCGGCTCGCGACCGGCGGCTCCGCGGCATAAGCCGCGGGCTCAGCTGGCCGGCCGGGCGAGGGCGGACGCCAGGGCGGCCTCGACGACCTGAGCGGACACGTGCGCGACCTCATCGGGTGAGCGTCCGAGGTCACCGGCGAGGGATTGCGTGGTGAAACCGGACAGCTGCACCGCGACGGCGTCGACCAGCCATTGTGGTGGCAGGTCGTGCCCGCCGCGGGCCCGCCACATCAGCTCGGTCACGCTGGCCGCGAACCGGTTGCGGCTGTCCCGGCACTCCGCCGCGACCATCGCGAGGTCGGGGGACAGGTCGGCCGCCCGTACCCCCACGAGGTCCCAGAAGACCCGGCCGTTGCGGGCATTGAGCCGGTGAGTGACCTCGAGCAGCTCCACCAGCCACCCGCGCAGGTCGTCACCATCAGGGGGAGCCGGGATCTGCTCGGCGTAGCGGCGGACGCCGGCCCTGATCACGGCCACGAACAACGCGTCCCTGGTCGCGAAGTGCCGGAAGATCGTGCGCCGGCTGACGCCGGCGGCCTCGGCCACGTCGTCGACGGTTGCGGCCAGCCCCCGCGCCGACAGCGCTGCCCCGGCGGCACGCAGCATCCGCGCCTGGGCGAGCTCCCGCTGCTCGTCGGCGAGCGAAGGCGCGGTGAGAGTTCCCGGAGCCACGCGCCGATGCTAGCACCGGGACATTGCGTATGTCACACCTGAGTGACAGGATGACACTGTCTGGTGGCACCGTCTCCTCCCGAGGAGGCGGGCGCAGTCGACGGAGGGGACGATGGCGACGACCGAAAGCCCGGCCCGGCCCGGCGGCATCGACAAGGAGTCGCTGCGCCGCAAGTACGCCGAAGAGCGGGACAAGCGGCTCCGCCCGGACGGCAACGACCAGTACCTTCGGCTCACCGGTGAGTTCGGGCACTACCTTGACGATCCGCACACGCCGCGGACTGAGCGGGCGCCGCTGACCGATCACCGGACCGTCGTGTGTGTCGGCGGCGGGTTCGCAGGCCTGGTCGTCGGGGCCCGGCTGCGGGAAGCCGGCGTCGACGTCCGCATCATCGAGAAGGGCGGCGGCTTCGGCGGCACCTGGTACTGGAACCGCTACCCGGGTGCCCAGTGCGATACGGCCTCGATGGTGTACCTGCCGCTGCTGGAAGAGACCGGGCACATGCCGACCGAAAAATACGTGCACGGCCCGGAGATCCTGGCGCACTGCCAGCGCATCGGCCGGCAGTTCGGCCTCTATGACGACACCCTGTTCCACACCGAGGTAAGGGGGCTGACCTGGGACGAGGCACGGACGCGCTGGATCATCGAGACCAGCCGGGGCGACCGGCTGACCGCCCAGTTCGTCGTGCTGGGCACCGGCCCGCTGAGCGTGCCGAAGCTGCCCGGGATCCCGGGAATCGCCTCGTTCCGTGGCTACTCGTTCCATACCAGCCGATGGGACTATGGCTATACCGGCGGCGACCCTGACGGCGCGCCGATGCACAGGCTCGCCGACAAGCGGGTGGGCATCATCGGCACCGGGGCGACCGCGGTCCAGTGCGTGCCGCACCTGTCCAGGGACTGCCGGGAGCTGTACGTCTTCCAGCGCACGCCGTCCTCGGTCGACGTGCGGAACAACCACCCCATCGACCCGAACTGGTTCGCCGATGTCGCGACGCCGGGCTGGCAGCAGCGCTGGCTGGAGAACTTCACCGACAACCAGTCCGGCGGGAACGCGGACGAAGATCTCGTACAGGACGGCTGGACCGACATCGCGCGCCGGGTGCGGGCCAGGATCGCCGCGCTGCCGCCGGAGGACCGCAGCCTGGCCGGAATGGTCGCCGCCTTCGAGGAGTCTGACTTCGAGAAGATGGAGGAGATCCGCGCCCGCGCCGAGGCCGTTGTGCGGGATCGCGACACCGCGCAGAAGCTCAAGGCCTGGTACCGCCAGCTGTGCAAGCGGCCGTGCTTCCACGACGAGTACCTGCAGGCCTTCAACAACCCGGCCACGCACCTGGTCGACACCGACGGCAAGGGCGTGCAGCAGATCACTGCGACCGGCGTGGTCGTGGCCGGCCGGCACTACGAGCTCGACTGCATCATCCACGCCTCTGGCTTCGAGGTCGGCACTCCCTATGCCCGGCGGGCCGGGTTCGAGGTCACCGGCCGGGACGGCGGGACGCTGTCGGAGCACTGGGCCGACGGGATGCGGACGCTGCACGGAATCCACGCCCGCGGGTTCCCGAACCTGCTGTTCGTGCAGCCGACGCAGGGCGCGAACCTGATCTCCAACGTGCCGCACAACATTGTTGATTCCGCCCGGACCATCGCGGTGACCGTCCGCCATGCCGTGGACAACGGGCTCGCCGCGGTCGAGCCGTCGCAGGAGGCTGAGAACGCGTGGGTCGAGCTGCTGCAGTCTGGGCCGGCCAGCATGATCGGCGGGCCCGACTGCACCCCGGGCTACTACAACAACGAGGGCCACGACGCGGGCTTGTTCCTCGGCCGCGGTTACCCCTACGGGGCCAGCGCCTACTTTTCCTACATCGACAAGTGGCGGGCGTCCGGAACGTTCGACGGGCTGGAGTTCCGGTAACGACGGTGACCGCATGTGCGGTATTCGCCCTTCGGCGCGGCTGCACTGGTCGCGCCGATGCTCGTCCGGGTCTGGCTCGACGTGCATCGCGTGCCACGAGGTGTCAACGGCGGCGAGGATGGCCGCTGCTCGTTGCTGATCACCAGCGGCGGCCACGGCGACGGCGAACAGATCCAGGCACCATGCCGCCAGGTATCTGTCGCCGATCTGCAGCCCGCGGTTAGCCCCCAGCAGCGCGGGCGCAGCCCAGTCCCGCAGGCGGTCGCGCCGCGTGGACGTGTCGGCCATGGTCCCCAGGGCACGGGCTTACCGAGTGCCTCTGGCGCTGGTAAGCCTGTGCCCTGGGGGGTGCGTCAGCTTTTGGCGTAGTTGCTGGCGCCCCACCAGTCCACGACTACTACTGGCTCGTCACCGACGACCCAGGCATCGTGTCCGGAGGGCAGCGCCGTCACCTGGCCAGGAACGGCGTCGAACTGGGTGCCGTCGGCCATCTCGATCCGCAGTGTTCCGGCGACGTGGTACTGGAAGTGCGGTGCCTCACACAGGTCGGTGCCGGCGAGGGGCTTGACATGCTCGGACCACCGCCATCCGGGCTGCAGGATCAGCCGCCCGATGTCGCTGCCGCCGATGTGCAGCAGGTCCACCTCGCCGTTAGTGAACGTGCGGACTTCATCAGGGTTCGCGAAGTCTTTGTGCTCTGCTGTAGACATGATCGTTCTCCTTGCTTTGATGCCGGACTCGTGATGCTCGGCTCTGGGACGGTTACTCGTCCCAGGCCTGGACGCCGGACTGGCGGGTGATCAGGCCGTCCTTCAGGTCGAGGACGGCGATGCACAGGACTTGCGCCCCGCTCGGGTAGCGGCAGGTCTGCACGAAAGCCGCGTTGTTATCGCCGACCACAAGGCGCGTGATCTTGTGTGTCATGTCCCGGCCGCACACGTCGGCGAAATACTCGCCGATCGCCCTCCGGCCGCGGATGATCTTCGGGTGGCTGGGCTGGTCGTTGCGGTCCACGACGTGCAATTCGGCGTCCTCGGCATATAGGCCGAGGAGCGTGGTGGCGTCGCGCTCCTCGATGCCGCGGCGCAGTGTGTCGGGATCAAACGGCTGGCTGGTCGTGGTGATCTCGCTAGTCCTCATCTGGTGCCTCCCTGATCGTCGTGCTCTTCGGACTCCGGGTACGACGATTCCCTGGCACCGTCAACGGACCGTCAAAGCCCGGGCAGCAGCACAAAGGGCAGGTCAGGAACTGTCCCGGCCAGGGCACGCCGCCTACAATGACGGCAGCCATGCTTGAGATCCGGGTAATCGGCGAGCTGGAGGTGCAGCTAGCCGGGACGAAGGCAGAACTGCCGGCCAGCAGACGGGTCAGGGCGCTGCTGGGCTGGCTCGCGGTGCACCCCGGCCGCCATTCCCGGTCCCGTGTGGCCGGGCAGTTCTGGCCGGACGTGCTCGACGCCAGCGCGAGGGCCAGCCTCCGAAGCGCCATCTGGGCACTTCGCTCGGCGCTCGGACCCGATTTCGGTTCGTACCTGGCCACCGACCGGGACACCGTCACCCTCGCAGCCGACGGTCTTTGGGTGGACCTGCAGGATGTTAGGCGGCTCATCGCGCAAGGCCAGCCCAGGGCAGCGCTCGACCTGTGCCGTGGGGATCTGCTGCAGGAACTCGACGATGACTGGGTGATCGAGGCCCGCGAGGAACTCGGCCGCGATATCGCCGCCGCGCTTCGGGACCTCATGAAACAGGCCACCGCCGGCGGCGATCTGGCGGCCGCGGTCGACTGGGCGCGGCGCCGCGCGGCGCTCTGCCCGCTGGACGAGTCAGCCGGAGCTGACCTGATCGCCACCCTCCTGCGGGCTGGCGATGCATCAGCAGCGCTGGAGGCGTTTGCCGCGCTGCGGGAGCGGCTGGACAGCGAACTCGGGATCCTGGTGTCCGCGGAGACGGCCGCGCTGGTCAGCCATCTTCGCCGCACGGCCGGCCGGCCTGGCGAGGCCAGCCCGCACGTTCATCGCAGCTCAACCGCCTCTGAGCACGCGGTCAAGCCAGAAGCAGGAGGCCTGGTAGGACGAGAACAGGGCTTCGATGAACTGGTCAAGGCCTGGCAGGCGGCGCGGAGTGGCTTTGGCGGAGCCGTACTGCTCGAAGGCGAGGGTGGCATTGGCAAGACCCGGCTCGTCGAGGAACTGCAGGCCACGGCACGACGGGCAACGCCAAACGCCGCCCTTATCGCCGGGACCACGGCCGGCGGACCGGGTCGGGCGTCGCCGTTCGCCATGTGGACCGACGCCCTCAGCGATCTCGTCGGCACGATCGGTCACCCTCCTGAGGCCCAGGCCTGGACCACAGACCTGGCCAGGATCGTCCCGGCGCTGGCCCGGGCAAAGGCAGACACCGCGCGGGTGACGCGAGCCGGCGCTGATCCCCAGCTTGCCCGGGTTCAGCTGTGCGAGGCCGTCGTTCAATTCGTTGCCTGGGTGTCGCGGCAGGCTCCTCTGCTGCTGGCCTTCGAGGACCTGCACCTCGCGGACACGGCGAGCCTTGAGCTGATCGCCTACGCCGGACGGCGGCTGCGTCGCACGCCGGTGCTTCTCATCCTCACCCGCCGCAGGCTGCCATCGCGCCAGGATCTCGACGCTGTGCTCGGAGCACTGCGCTCGCGAGGCGCGCTCGTCGCGGAGGTCGACCTGCGGCCGCTCGCAGATGACGCCGCACGAACTCTCATCGAGGCCTCGGCCGACCTGCCGGCCGAGGCCGTCGAGCAGATCGTGACGCTGGCAGCAGGCAGCCCGCTGCTCGCCGTCGAGACCGCCCGCGCCGCCGCCCGAGACGGCGCGGACCTCGCCGCTGGCCTCGGTGGCGCGGCAAGGCTGGCGATCAGCCGTCTGTCGGGCCAGGCGCGTGTGTTCGTCGAATTCCTCGCCGCCGCTGGACGTGACGTGGACCGTTCTGAGATCGCCTCGCTGCCGCTCCAGAACCCAGCCCGCGCGGCAGCCGAGGCCCTCGGGTCAGGCCTGCTGAAAGCCGGCGACGGGAAGACAGGATTCCGGCACGCCTTCCTGCGCGACGCGGTCTACCAGGAGATCCCCGACCCGATCAGGACACGCCTGCATCACGAGCTCGCCCAGTTGCTACGCAGGCAAGGCCGGCAACCGGACTCCCAGGCTCAGCACACACGAGGCTCCCGCCGCGGTCTGCGCGCAGCGGAGATCGCGCGGCACCTCATCCTGGCCGGCCAGGATGAACAGGCCGTCAGCTACCTGATCCTGGCCGCGCAAGACGCACGATGGGTGGCCGCGATGGCCGAAGCAGCCGGCTTCCTGACCGAGGCCACAGCGATCGAGCCACATGACCCCGACCTGCTGGTGGAGCTCGCCGAGGTCGAGGCATTCCGAGGCCTGCTCGAGTCCTCCGACAATGCTTTCAACCGGGCGCTTGAGCAGATATCGCCACACGATTCCGGGGCCCTGATCAGCGCCTGGCTGAGACGCGGCCGGTGGCTGCGCGGCGGTGTCTGCCATCCACGCGAGTCGCGCCGTTCCTACCAAAACGCGCTGGACGTGCTGGATCGCGATCCTGCATCCGATCTGTCCGCGCGGGCAGAGGCGCTCGCGGGCATGGCGTGGGCCGAAGCCGTCGCCGGCGAGCCGGCCGCGGTCGACGAGCTGCTTGCCGAGACCGACCGGCTCCTCGGTGGTGACAGGACGGGCGACCTGCTTGCGCACGACATCGGGGTGGCGCGCGGGCACGCGTTGATCAGGGCGGGCCGGTTCACCGACAGCTTCGGCCCGCTGATCGCAGCGAGCGCCGCCGCAGGCCGCGCCGGGCGCCCGGACATGGCCTACAGCTGTCTCAGCAACGCGGCGAGCGCGGCTGCGTGCGCGGGTGAGTTCGGCCGGGCGCTGGACTTCGCGGACCGGTGCCTCCCTCTGGTCGCGCCGAACGGCCTGCTGCGTCTCAGCGTCTACGCGCAGGTAGCGCGCTCCGCCATCTTGCGCAGGCTGGGCCGGCTGTCCGAGGCACGCCAGGCGTGCGACGCGGCGGCCGGATACTGCGACCGGGTGGGTCTGCCCGAGCTGGACGGCCTGGTCTGCCAGGAACGCGGGATGCTCGCCCTGGCCGACGCGGATCCTGCTGCTGCGGTGGCGTGGCTAACAAGCGCTCTGGATCTTCATGCCCCGGTGAGCAGACCTGCTACACGTCTGCGGCTAGCGGAAGCCCTCGCGCTATCCGGGCACGCTGACCTGGCGGAGGCCGAGCTGAGAGACGTCGCGCTCGAGCCAGTGACTCCGAGCGACTTCCCCGCTGCCCTTGTCGCGTCGATGAGCCGGGTGCAGGCCCTCATCGCGTCCTCGCGCGGGGCTGCTGGCCTGGCCGAGAGGCGGCTGGCGGAGTCAGTGACCGGATGGCAGCGGATCGCACAGACGCAGGAGAGTGCTCATAGCGGCGCTGGCTACGTTGCCGCGCTCATCGATCTCGGCCGGCCGCCCGTAAACTCGCTGGTAGAGCCCGCGCGAGAACTCGCCCTCGTCACCGCCGAGCTATCCGCGCTCCGCGACCACGCGGCAGGAACCGAAGACCCCGGTCCGCACAGCCTCGATACCTCAAGCCAGGAGTAAACCGATGCGCACCTTCGACCAGAGCGCAATCAGCACTGCACCCCCGGAAGAGGTATGGAAACTGCTATATGACCCGGCCCAGTTCCCGCTGTGGTGGGCGGGCACGGGGTCAGTGGAGACAGGCAGTGACGTCGGCGGCTACGTCATGTACCCGGAGGGATATCCCGACTTTCCGATGCCGCAAGCGCTAGAGACCAGCCAGGAAAACGGCACGGTGAAAATCTCCTGCCTGGTCTCCGATCTCTGCTTTGACTGGCGGCTTCGGCCGTCCGGCGGTGGCACCGAGATCTCCGTGCACGTCGAGATCCCCGACCACGAGGCCCACCGCCTCGATAAACAGCGCGAGACTATTCGGCAGTCAGTGCTGCAACTCGCCGAGCTCGCCGCTATCCGCGCATAGTCAGGGACGAGCAACGGGCGCAGGCCGCCCGGTCCACCTCGCGCATTATTGCGGCGGGATGTTGCTCGATCGCAGGGTCAAGGTCGGCCCGCGTCGGCTAGCCCGCTGCGGTCTGCGGGGGCGTCATGCCTGGCGATGACTGCCCGGTGACGGCGGTGGCGGGGTCGGTGGTGAGGGTTTTCTCGGCGGCGTCGACGACGCCGAGGTCGGCGCGGATGTGCAGTTCGGCCGCGGTGATCAGCAGTGATTCGACGGCGGTGGTGCTGGCACTGGTGCGGGCGTCGGCCAGGGCGTGCAGTTGCCGCAGCAGGTGCGCGCGCTGGTTGCTGAGCACGGCGGGCAGCGTCGCGGGGTCGCCGGAGCGGACGGCGGCCATGATCTTGAGGAAGAAGTCGTCGCGGTAGCCGCGGGCGGGGATGGCGGGCTCGGCGAGCCAGCGGCCGAGTTCGGCGCGGCCGGCCGGGGTGAGGCGGTGGATGACGCGGTCGGGCTTGACCTGCTGCGGCTGGCGCTGAGAGTCGATCAGGCCGTCGCGGGAGAGCCGGTCGAGTATCTGGTACAGGTGGCCGATGTTCAGCCCGCCCCACTGGTCGCCGACGGCCTGCTCGAAGCTGGTCTTGAGCTCATAGCCATGGGCGGGCTTGGCCGAGAGCAGAGCCAGGACCGCGTGATGCAGGGGCATGCGCCTTACCTTGCCACTAGGTAACGATCTGATCGTCATCCTTGCATTGTCACTACGTAAGGAGTGAGCATAGTCTCAGCCCCCGGCCGGCGCCAGCCCGGGGACGGCACGAGCGGCGAGGGGTGCGGTGATGGGCAGGCTGGCCTGGTCACAGCTGCGGTTCCGCCCTGCCCGCGCGCTGGCGCTGATCGTCGGCGTGCTGGTCGCCGCGACCGCGTTCACCGTGCTGACCGCGGCGTCGCGGACCGCGCAGGCGCGCACGGTCGGCAAGGTGTCGGCGAACTTCGCGCCTGCCTATGACATCCTGGTCCGGCCGCGGGGGTCCCGGACCGCGCTGGAGAGCAAGACCAGCACCGTGCAGCCCGACTTCCTGTCGGGTATCTACGGCGGGATCACGATGGCGCAGTGGCACCAGATCGAGCAGGTCCCCGGGGTCCAGGTCGCCGCGCCGATAGCAATGGCCGGGTACGCGCAGCTCCAGGCCGACATCTTCGAGCCGGTGCCCGCAGCCGCGCTGGCCGGGTCCGGCCGCCAGCTCTACCGGAGCTCCACCACCTGGGTCAGCGACGACGGGGCCACCCGTGTGGCGCAGCCGCCGTCATACCTGTATGTGACGCCGCTGCGAGTCACGGGCAACATACAAGGCCAACGCTCGACCGACGGCACCGGCCCGGGATGCCAGCCGGGGGGAGTGGCCAAACCACCGGGAGCGAACCCGTTCGGCGCCGCCGCGCAGTCCTACACCCTGTGCTGGTCCCGGGTGAACCACTACAACTTTCCGGCGGGATCGGGGGCCAGTAGCACCGAGGCCGGTTATTGGGTCACCTGGACCATCCCGGTGCTGATCGCGGCCATCGACCCGGACGCAGAGGCGAAACTGGACGGGCTGAACAAGGCGCTTGTCTCCGGCGGTTACCTGAAGCAGAACGAGGGCGGCAGCGGCCCGACATTGCCGGTCCTGGCCTCGGCCACCAGCGGCATGACCGAGTATGCCCAGACCACCTTGCAGCAGCTCACCGCACCGTCTGTGATGCCTAACATGAACGCCGCCTGGGCCGGCGCGCAGGCCTCGGCGCCTGGCCGCACGGTGACCACCGTGCGCACGACGGCCCAGCAGGCCTACAACGACGTGCTCGAAGGGCTCGTGACCGTCAGCGGCGTAACGCAGAGCGGCGCCTTCACCGGCACTCCCGTCGATGGCTACTGGTCCATCGGCCCGGTGGACTACCAGCGCACGAAGGCCGGGGCACTGACACCGCGTCAGGTAGTCAACGGCCCCTCGGCCTGGTACACCGGCAGCGCGGCCTCGGTCCCCATGGACGACGAGGACAGCCAGTACCGGACGGTGACCTCGCATGTGAATGTGTTCGCGCAGACCTCGCAGTCCTTCGGCGCCGATCTCGCCCTGATCAAGGTCGCGGGTGTCTTTGATCCAGCCAGGATCAAGTCGTTCGACCCGCTGTCGCAGGTGCCGCTGGGTGATTACCAGCCGGTGGCCGCGGCGCCAGCTAACGCGGCCAGCAGCCGGGCGCTGGCCGGAAACGACCTGCTGCCCAGCCAGAACCTGGGCGGCCTGGTCAGCCAGCCGGTAAACCTGATCACCACGTTGTCGGCGCTGCCGGCGCTGCAGAACAGCCAGCCCTACACCGACGTGAATGCGGCGGATCCGATCAGCGTGATCCGGGTCAAGGTCGCGGGGGTTGCCGGCGCGGGTGCGCTGTCGCGGGAGCGGATCGACGCGGTGGCACAGCAGATCGAGCAGCGCACCGGACTGGATGTGGATGTCGTGGCCGGGTCCTCGCCATCGCCGGTGACGATCGACCTGCCCGCGGGCAAGTTCGGCCAGCCGCCGCTGACCCTGTCGCAGGACTGGGTGAAAGAGGGCGTGGCGGTGGCGATCCTCAAAGCGGTGGATCGAACCAGCGTGGCGCTGTACATCTTGATCCTGGTGGTGTGCGTGCTGTTCGTCGGCAACGCCGCGACCGCCGCGGTACGCGGCCGCCGGCGCGAGCTGGGCGTGCTCGCCGCCGTGGGCTGGCGCCGGTCACGGCTGTTCGCGACCGTACTGGGGGAGCTCGCCGGGATCGGGCTGGTGGCCGGGCTGCTCGCCGCCGCGATATCGGTACCGATCTCGGCGGCCCTGGGCTTGGACGCTTCGCCGGGATGGGCGTTGCTGGCGGTGCCGGTCGCGATCGTGGTGGCGGTCGTGGCCGGCCTGGCACCGGCCTGGGCGGCGGCGCGGGCGGACCCGGTCAGCTCGGTCCGCCCACCGGTGCTCGCGGCCCGCCGCGCGCACCAGCCCGGCGGGATCACCACGCTGGCGGCGCTCAATGTGACCCGCACCCCCGGGCGCACCGCGATCGGGGTGGTCAGCCTGGCCGTGGGCATCGCCGCGCTGACCATGCTGACCGCGGTCAGCTTCGCTTTTCGCGGGGTGGTCGTCGGGTCACTGCTCGGCGACGCGGTCGCGGTGCAGGTCCGGAGTGTGGACTACATCGCGGCCGGGGCGACGGTCACCCTGGGCGTGCTGGCCGTCGCCGACGTGGTGTTCCTGAACATCAGAGAACGGGCAGCCGAGCTGGCGACCATCCGAAGCTTCGGCTGGCGCGACGCCGCGCTGGCCCGGCTGGTGATCACCGAGGGCGCGATCATCGGCGTGGCCGGCTCGCTGATCGGCGCCGCAGCCGGGCTGGCTGCGGCGGCCTGGTTCGCCGGCCAGCTGCCCGTCCGGCTGCTGGCCATCGCGGCTGCCGCCGTGGTAGCCGGGATCGTCATCACCGCCGCGGCCGCGCTGCTGCCCGCCGCGCTGCTGCGCCGCCTGCCCACCGCCACCCTGCTAGCCGAGGAGTAAACGACATGACTGACACAACCCCCGGCAATAGCGCGCTTGAGCTGCGCGGCGTCACCAAACGGTACGGCACCGGCCAGGGCGGGCAGGTCACCGCCGCCGACGATGTCACCTTCACCATCGAGGCGGGCGCGTTCGTCGCGCTGACCGGCGCCTCGGGCTCAGGCAAGTCAACGCTGCTGCACATGATCGGCGCGCTCGAACGGCCCGACACTGGCGTGATCATCAGCAACGGCACCGAGGTCACCGCGCTGCGCGGCGCCGCCCAGGCCGACTACCGGCGCACCGTCGGCTTTGTGTTCCAGCGCTACAACCTGCTGCCCGCACTAACAGCCCTGGACAACGTCATCGCGCCGGTCCTGCCGTACCGCACCGGCTGGGACAAGCGCGAGCGCGCCAGGCAGCTGCTGGCAGCCGTCGGCCTGGCCGGGCGCGAACGCTCCCTGCCATCACGAATGTCCGGGGGGGAACAGCAGCGCATCGCCATCGCCCGCGCCCTGATCAACACCCCTGCGCTGCTGCTCGCCGACGAGCCCACCGGCAACCTCGACTCCGCCACCGCCACGGACATCCTCGACCTGCTTGCCCGCCTGCGCGCCGAACACCACATGACGATCCTGCTCGCTTCCCACGACCCGCAGATCGCCGCCAGATCCGAACGGCTGATCCGGCTCCGTGACGGCGCAGTCATCGACGACATCTCCCTCACCCGGGACCGCCCAGTAGAAGACGTCATCCGTCAGGTCAGCCAGCTGGGCTGACCTGCCGGGGCGCGGTCCCCCATCGGCAGTTATGTCATATTCTGTTATGACTTGTGGGGTTCGTTCTGGGCTAGCTGACTGCGCCAGGATGGTCGCGGATATCTGCGGGATCCTGTAGCGGGCGAGTGCGGCCGCGCTGAGGGTGACGAGACTCGCGGCGGCAGCTACTGCGGTGAGATGCGCTGCCTGGGCGAGCAAGGGCCCGGTTACGGCGCCGACGAGAGTGGCTGCCGCCTCGCCGGTGAGAAATACGGCGCTGACCCGGCCGAGTGTCGCGTTGGCGATTTCGCGCTGAATGGCGGTCTGCGGTATCACCAGTGACATGGAGCCGAACATGCCGACGGCTACTGCGGCAGGGAGCGCAATGGCGAGTGATGATGAGGTGAAGAGCAGGAAGTATGCGCCGGCGGTTGCGGTCAGGGTGGCAGTCAGCAGGTTCCGGGGCTGGGCGCGGTCCAGCAGCGCCCGGATGACCGGCGCGCCGAGCAGGAAGCCTGCGCCCAGGCAGGACAGCAGGAATCCAGTGTGCTCGCTGCCGCCCAGTCGCTGGATCCCTAGGGGGATGAGCACGGCGCTGAGCGATGCATTGGCCGCCAGAAAGATGACCGTGACGAGAAGCAATGCCCGTGCGACGGGCTGATAGCGCAGCACCCGCGCCCCCTCGGTGAGGTCGCGGGCCACGTCGCTGATCGCCGTCTTGCGGTTCGCGTGTTCGCCGTCAGGCCGGGATGTCAGGAACATGGCAGCCGCAGATAGCAGGTAGCTGAGGGCATCCGCGCAGATCAGCCACTTGATGCCGTAGACGGTCAGGAGGACCCCGCCGAGCGGGCCGCCGATCAGCCGGACGGTGCCGCTGCTGACGGAGGTCAGCGAGTTGGCGCTGCTCAGCAGCGGTCCGGTGCCGACGATGGCTGGCGTGCGGGCTTGCAGGGCTGGCGCGTAAAGCACAGTGCCGCTGTTCTCGGCGATCAGCGCTGCATACAGGACCCAGTATCGTCCCGCAGAGGTGCCGAGCAGCATCACTGCCACCGCTCCCGCGCAGAACAGGTTCGTCGCGATCATCAGGCGCCGTCTGTCCCATCGGTCAGCGAAGACACCTGCGACAGGGCCGAGCAGCAGCTGCGGCAGGTACTCTGCGGCGAGGGTGAGCCCGGTGTCGCGCAGTGAGCGGGTGGCCATCAGGATGTGGGCTGGGACGGCCAGGATGAGTAGCCACGAGCCGAAGGAATTGATGAGGCTGCCGCCCCACAGCAGCCGGAAGTCCGGTATCCGCAGGGCTTGGAACATCGCGTCACCCGATTGCAGGCAGTATTCTATGAGAATAACAACTTAGATTGTTGTCCTGTCAAGACAGGAGCTGCATGGAGCATCCGGCGATTGGCCGCCAGTTGCGGGCCCGGCGCACCGCCGCGGGCCGGACCGTGGCATCCGTTGCTGCTGACGCTGGCCTGTCGGTGCCCTATATCGCCAACCTGGAGAACGGCAGGGGCAACCCGACGACCACGGCCCTGGCGCGGCTCGCCGGGGCCTTGGGCATGCGACTGGTCATCGCGCTTGTGCCGGACGAAGACAGCAGCCAGGCCGGGAAGTCCGCATCACCCGAAGTACCCGCCTCGCTGGTCCGGCTCGGGCGCACCGCCCGGTTCCGGCAAGCGGTCAGGGCCATCGCCACGGCGCTCGAGCTGGATGCAGATGAGTTCTCTGCCCAGCTCGTAGCCGCTCTGGCGACGCTCGCGCACTCGATGGGCAAGGATCTCGCCGAGGCGGACTGGTGGCGCATCCTTGACGCGCTCGTCCTGATCGCCGCTCATCCCACGGCCTCATAGGCACGCAAGCCTGAATCCCCCGGGCCGCTTAGCTCACAGGAGTTTGCCTCGGCCCTTCGGTCAAGTCCCTGAGGCATGCGCGCCGACTTCGACGGCCTGAGGTCGTGTCCATTCCACCGTTGATGGCTGAGTAACTAACTGAACAACGATCGGGGCGTTCGCCATCGGACGTCGAGGGACGAGTTTCACGGCCGCCTGACGTTGACCAGCCGGAGCCCGGCGAGCCCTCCGGCGATGGCCGCCTGTACCGGGGGCCGGGTTTCCAGCCGCCAGTCGACGCCTAGCTTCTGGTAGTTGAACCAGACGAAGCCGAGCACGTCGGGCGACTGGCGCACCCCGCTGACCAGGCTTTGCGCGGCCGCCACCTCGTTCGGGCCGGTCTCCACTGAGGTCTCGGCGATGATGAACGGCTTATTGGTGAAGCCCCTGATCTCCTGCATCGTCGGGCCGTAGAGGGTGTCGAACGTGTCCGGGCCGGTGATGCTGAAGTAGCCGGTGATCCCGACCCAGCTGACGTAGGCGTCGCCCGGGTAGTAGGAGCTGAGGTCGAGCTGCGGATCGGCGTCGATGACGTTGGGGTTCCAGATCCAGATCACGTTGCGGGCGTCCGCCGCGGCGAACAGGCGGTGGATCAGCCGCCAGGCTGCCACGAAGTCGGCGGCGGTGGTGCCGGTGGTGCCCCACGGATACCAGTAGCCGTTGAACTCGTGTCCGAAGCTGATCGCGACCGGCTGGTTCAGCGCCCGCACCTGCCGCGCGACCCGGGTGATGTAGGCGTCGCTGCGGCCTGCGGCGATCGACGCGACGGTGGTGTCATAGGGCTCCCAGACCATGTAGTACAGCGCCCCGTAGGACCAGGCATTGGCCGCCGCCTGGGTATCCATCGGATCGTTCCAGGCCATGTACTCGCCGATCAGGTTCGGGCGGGCGCCCGCGCTGGCCGCGAATGTTCGCACCGGCCCGAGCGAATCCGGTGCGCCGGGTGCCTGGACGCCAAGGAACTTCCCGCCCGCGGGATCGAGCAGCCCGGACACGTTGTACGGCTTGGCGGGCGTCGCGGAGCCCGGGGCCTCGGCGCCTGGCACGCCGTAAAGGGCTGACGACCCGCAGGCCGCCAGCGCGCCGGCGAGCACAAAGCTGCCGATGACCCTCAGCTTCGGCAGCAGACGCATCATCGCTCCTCTCCTTCGGCACCCAACCGCAGCGATCGCCCTCACCCGTGAGGCTATCCAGTGGCCGTTAAGGTGGCCGCATGTCTCCGGCACCGCCGGCGCCAGCGCGCCAGCCCGAACCCGAGATCCATCGCCGCCGGCAGGTAGCCGAGTCTTTCGGCGCGGACGCCGAACGCTACGACCGCACTCGCCCGGCGTATCCCGGGGCTCTCGTCGACCGGATCGTCGCCGCCAGCCCCAGCCCCGACATGGTCGACGTCGGCACGGGTACCGGCACCGCTGCCCGGCAGTTCCAGGCGGCCGGCTGCCGGGTACTCGGCGTCGAACCCGACGCCCGGATGGCGGAGTTCGCCCGGCGCAGCGGGGTCGAGGTCGAGGTGGCGACGTTCGAAGCCTGGGAGAGCACGGGCCGCGACTTCGATGCGGTCATCGCCGGCACCGCCTGGCACTGGGTGGACCCGGTCGCCGGAGCGGCCAAGGCGGCGCGGGTGCTGCGGCCCGGCGGCCGGCTCGCGCCGTTCCACCACGTGTTCCACACGCCGCCCGAGCTACTGGACGCCCTCATTTCGGCCTACCGGCAGGTGGCGCCGGACTCGCCGGTCAACCTCGAGCCGCTGAGGCAGGCCCTGGACGCCTATCAGCCGCTGTTCACCAAGATCGCCGCGGGGATCCGGGAAGCGGGCGGATTCAGCGAACCCGAGCAGTGGCAGTTCGGCTGGGAGCGCACCTACACCCGGGACGAATGGCTGGACCAGATGCCTACGCACGGTCAGCTCGTTGCGCTGCCGCCGGACGAGCTGGCGCATCTCCTCGAGCGCGTCGGGGCCGCGATCGACGCGATGGGCGGCAGCTTCACGATGCCGTATACCACCGTGGCGGTCACCGCGGTCCGGTTCAGCCGGTGACCTCCGGCATGCGGTCGTGGCGTATCCGGGCCCTGGCGATGTTGGCGCGGTGCCGGGCAAGCGCGTCCTCGTACGTGGTCGCCGGGTCGAGCAGGAACGCCGCACCCGCAAGGAGGTCGGGGATGCGCGCCAGCAGCCGCTCGTGCCGCATGTCGGGGATCGTCGGCCCGTCGTAGTCGTAGTCGTAACCACCGACGTAGGGGTAGTCGGGGTTGTCGGGCAGGACGGAGTAGAACGCCGCGCCGTTGAAGAAGTACTCCGGCCAGTTCCCGCCCGAGATAGTGAGCCACGCGGTCCCGACGCAGGACGCCAGGAACGAGAAGCCGCTGTGCGGGGAGACCAGCAGATCACATGCTTCCAGCAGGGCGACTTGGTGCCACAGCCCAATGTCGTAGCAGTCCGCGAGATCGTTGCCTGAGGCCAGGATCCGGGCCAGGCCGTCGTCGTGGTACCTGGTCGCGGTGAGATGCCGGTGCCGGCCACTGCCGCGGGCTCCGGTCAGGTAGAAGCGGGCGCCCGGGAACCGCTGCCGGAGCGCGCCGATGATCGTGGTCCAGCTCTCGGCGCCCGGGTACTGGGCTGCGGGCCCCGAGCCGGCCGGCAGAATGCAGATCTTCGGCCCGTCGTGGGCGTAACGCGCAGCAAAGGCGCTGCTCTCGGCTGGTACCTCGAGCGTCGCGTGCACGCTGGCGTCGTAGCCGAGCCCGTCGGGGAGTGACATCTCCGGGAACAGCACGCCCCGGCCCCGGCGGGCGACGAGCTCAGCGTCGGTCCTGGCGTAGTAGGCGATCGTCGCCTCCTCTTCCCAGCCCCTGGTCGGCTGCTCGTAGCCCTGCGGGCGGACGAGAAGGCTGGGGTCCTCGTCTTCGAGTGCCATGAGGTTGTTGTCGACGATGTAGTCCCACTCGCGGGGCATCTCGGGAACCGACAGGTCGTAAGATCCGGGGTCGGCGACCGGGATGCGGTGGGCCCGTGCGATCCACGGCGCACCGGCGCACAGCTCCCACGGGGCGCCGTCGGAAAGGGCGACGTGGACCTCGCTCCCGGGGTTGGCGTCGTGGAAGCCCCTGGCGTAGCGGATCGCCTCGACGACGTGGCCGACCGGCGAGTAGTAGACGTGATTGACCAGGATGCGGGTCATGCTGAAGTACAAGGCAGAGCGACCCCTGTGCGCAACAGGAAATCAGGCGAGCAGCCCCAGCCCTTGTAGTGGCGTGACATGCGCTTGTCACTCCTCTTGGGACCGAGGGGCTGGCTCGGGCGCGGTGCGGGCAGAAAGCGCCCTCTCCAGCCATCGCGACACTGGTTCGCCCTCCGGCATCGCGGCCATGTCGGCGCCTACCCATCGTGCCTCGGCGATTTCCGGTGACCGCACGAACGACCCGGAGACCGGCGTGGCCTGCACGATCGTCAGCGTGTCGCGCTTGCCCTCCAACGTGGTGCGCACGGTGTCCAGCATGGCGGGGACTTCGGTGACGGTCAGCGCGAGTTCTTCAAAGACCTCTCGCACGCCAGCCTGTTCGGGAGTCTCACGGCCGGGACGGTACGCGCCGCCAGGCAGTCCCCACCGGGCGCTGTCCGAATAGGAATGCC